>MPMC02242817.1_pt1 | contig 12518 bp, 10 predicted proteins | sample 1617281 | NCBI WGS metagenome assembly MPMC02 (sample SAMN05944809, study PRJNA350692) | marine metagenome | biome: marine; feature: ODZ; material: water; isolation source: 100 m water sample filtered on 30 um supor filter | place: Pacific Ocean | collected 2012-04-09 | depth 100m m | reverse complement strand
GCCACTCAGCCCCCACCCGATCTTCCGTGGCTTCGTCGCCGCTGCCGTCAAGCACGCAAACGGTGCCAACAACCACGACCTTCTGGAACAGCCCAGCCTGGCATGAGCCCCGCTTCTGACCCCGACGCCCCCTTGAAGTCCTCCTCCCAGCAGAAGGCCGAGGACCTCCCCCTGCCGGGAGGTGACTTCCGCCTGTTCATCACGCGCCTCTCCTACCAGGGCATGCTGTGCCTTGGGGTGATGGAGAACCCGGTGACCAAGACGCGCCAGGTCAACCTCGACCAGGCGCGTATGGTCCTTGACGATCTGATCATGCTGCAGGAGCGCACGTCGGGAAACCTGGATTCAGATGAGGCAGCCCACATGCACAAGATCGTGGGCGACCTCTCGCACCTGTATGAACAGGTGCAATCCAACAGTCAGCCCAAGAACCCGGTCGACTAGCGGTAGGCCGGCAGATCCGTCAATCCGTGGCCCACGGCCAGGGTGTGGATATCGTGAGTGCCTTCGTAGGTGATCACGGACTCCAGGTTCAACATGTGGCGGCCCACCTGGTACTCCAGGCTGATGCCGTTGGCCCCTAGCATGTCGCGGCAGGTGCGAGCCACCTCCAGTGCCATGTGGACGTTGTTGCGCTTCGCCATGGAGATCTGGTTGGGCGTGATCTTGCCTTCGTCCTTCAGGCGGCCGAGGCGCAGGGCCAGAAGCTGAGCCTTGGTGATCTCTGTGGCCATGTCGACCAGCTTCTTCTGGGCCAGCTGGAATCCAGCCAGGGGCTTGTCGAAGACGACGCGCTCCTTGGAATAGGAGAGGGCCTCGTCGAAGCAGGCGTAGGCCGCCCCCAAACCTCCCCACGCGATACCGAAGCGCGCGGAGGAGAGACACTTCAAGGGAGCCTTCAAGCCAACGGCCTCGGGCAGGCGCATGGAATCAGGAACGCGCACGTCCTCCAGAACCAGCTCGGAGGTGATGGACGCCCTCAGGCTCCACTTGTGTTTCTGCTCGGGTGCACTGAATCCGGGTAGGTCCGTTGGTACGACGAAGCCGCGAATGCCCTCATCCGTACGAGCCCAGACGATGGCCACCTGGGACACGGTGCCGTTGGTAATCCACATCTTGCGACCATCAATGATCCAGTCATCTCCATCGCGACGGGCGGTGGTGATCATGCCTCCGGGGTTCGATCCGAAGTCGGGCTCAGTCAGGCCAAAGCAACCGATGACCTCAGCGGAGGCCAGGCGCGGAAGCCACTCGCGCTTCTGCTCCTCGGAACCAAACGCCAGGATGGGAAACATGACCAGCGAGCCCTGCACCGAAACGAAGGACCGCAGACCCGAGTCGCCCCGCTCAAGCTCCTGGCAGATGAGGCCGTAGCTGACGTTGTTCAGGCCCGCTCCGCCATATTCTTCGGGAACAGTGGGACCGAAGACCCCGAGCTCGGCCAGCTCGGGAATGAGGTCCGAGGGAAAGGTGCCGTTCTCGAAGTGCTCGGCGATGACAGGCAGGAATCGATCCCCTACCCAGGACCGCACGGCATCCCGCACCATGCGCTCCTCCTCGGAGTACTGATCCTCTGTATCGTAAAAGTCGAGCTGGGTGAAAGCGTCCATGTGTGACCCGGATCCGTGGTCGGGGGGGGGATTACGGGGGAGAGGTCCGTGCGACGGTCCAAGAGGGCCGCTCCCGGGAGATATGGGCTGGATTCTAGGCGCCGACTCCCAAGGTGCAATCCGGTGCACACAGAACCGCCGACGCAGAACTCGACCGAATTGTGCCGATTCGCCCTGACACACGTGCCTCATACGGAGCAGAATCTGACCCCATGCCTCGCTACACAGTCACCAGCGCCCTGCCCTACGCCAATGGACCCATCCACTTTGGTCATGTGGCAGGAGCCTACCTACCTGCCGATCTCTACGTACGTACCTTGCGCATGCTGGGAGAGGAGGTGGCATTCATCTGCGGAACCGACGAGTACGGGGTCGCCATCACCTTGGGCGCAGAGAAAGCAGACGTGCCCTACGAGGAATACGTGGCCGGTTGGCACGACACAATCCACGGCACCTTCGAGGCCCTGAGCATCGAGTTTGACATATGGTCGGGAACGAGCCGCTGTGCAGATCACACAGCGACGGCACAGGAGTTCTTCCGAACCCTCGACGAAGCTGGCTATCTGACTCGCCGAGAAGTCGAGCAGCTGTACTGCGCCACCGACAACATGTTCCTGGCTGACCGCTACATCGGCGGCACCTGCTATGAGTGTGGGCACGCGGAAGCCCGCGGCGACGAGTGCCCCGCCTGCGGCACGTGGATCGCGCCGCTGCGGCTCCTCGATCCAAGCTGCAAGATCTGCGGAGGCACGCCCGAAAAACGACCCACGACCCACTGGTACCTGAACCTACCCAAGTTGCGCGACGAGCACATTGGCGAGTGGATCGAGAAGCACGAGTGGAAGCCAAACGTCTCTACCTTCATCAAGAACCTGCTCAAGGACGTACCGGAGCGTGCCATCACCCGCGACATGAACTGGGGGGTGCCCTTGCCGGCCGAGTACGCGGACCAAGGCGGCGAAGGAAAAGTACTGTACGTCTGGTTCGATGCGCCCATCGGCTACATCTCCTTCACCAAGGAGCTCTGTGCTCAGCAGGGCGATCCGGACGGTTGGGAGAAGTGGTGGAAAGGTGACGATGTGCGCCTGGTGCACTTCTTGGGCAAGGACAACATCCCCTTCCACTGCATGGTCTTCCCGTCCATGCTTCATGGATCGCAGCAGGGCTACACCTTGCCATGGCAGGTCCCCGCCAACGAGTTCTACAACCTGGAGGGCGGCAAATTCTCCACCTCAGAGGGCCGCACTCTGGATACGGCGGACCTGTTCGAACGCTACGAGTCCGACGCCCTGCGCTTCTACATCATTAGCACCTTGCCCGAGACGGCCGATGCGGAGTTCAGCCTGCAGGGCTTCGTCACCGCCAACAATGCGCATCTGGCTGGCAACATCGGCAATCTTGTCACACGTGTCCTGAAGTTCATTGCGAAGAACTACGAAGGGCGAGTCCCCGATCTCAGTGAAGCCCAGCGCGCTGAGATGGATCGGGAGATCCTGGAGGAGTGCGGCGCCTTTGGCGATCCGGCCCTGCATGCCAAGGCTTTCCAGTTCAGGCGCGCGGCCGATCAATTGGTGGCCAACGCCTCGGTGGCCAACGTCTTCATGCAGCGCCTTGAGCCTTGGGCCCTACGCAAGACAGATCCTGAGAAGGCTGCCAGCGCACTCAACACCCTCTGCGAATGGCTGCTCTGGCTGGCCCGATGGATGGCCCCCTTCATGCCGGGTAAGGCCCAGGAGCTGTGGGAGATGCTTGGTCAGTCAGGCCGGGTGGGCGACCAGAGCTGGCCGGGTGCACCGGAGCCATCGACCTGGCGTCAGCTGGAGAACGGTGCAGCCCTCGGCGACCCGGCCGCTCTCTTCCCTCGCCTGGACGACCCCAGCTAGGCAAAGAGATGGGGGCCGAACCTTGGCTTCAAGGTCCGGCCCCCGTGTTCACAGATTCCTGCGGAAAGCCGCTGGGAATCGTCAAAGATCAGCGCAGAGACCTAGACGGACTCCTTCAGGGCCTTTCCAACCCTGAAGCCCACCCGCTTGCCCGCCTTGATAGGAATCGGGGCTCCCGTGTGGGGGTTTCTGCCCATCCGAGCCTTGCGGTCCTTCACTTCGAAGGTCCCAAAGCCCGTGATGGTCACGGATCCGTCGGCCTTGAGCCCATCCTTGACGCCGTCGAGAACCGTGTCGACCAAGCGACCGGCCTGGAGCTTCGAAGTCTGAAGCTCCCGAGCGACGTACTGAATGAGGTGGCTCTTGTTCACGCCAAGTTACTCGTTGACGCAGCCTAGCGGCGGCGGGCCTTCTTCTTGGCCTTCTTGCGTGCGGGCTTCTTCTTGGCAGCCTTCTTCTTGGCCTTCTTGCGTGCGGGCTTCTTCTTGGCCTTCTTCTTGGCCTTCTTGCGCGTGGCCTTCTTCTTGGCCTTCTTGCGCGTGGCCTTCTTCTTGGCCTTCTTCTTGGCCTTCTTGCGAGTGGCCTTCTTCTTGGCCTTCTTGCGTGCGGGCTTCTTCTTCGCTTTCCGTTTGGTTGCCTTCTTGCGGGTGGCCTTCTTCTTGGCCGCCTTGCGTTTCTTCTTCGCCATGAGAGTGGTCTCCTTGAGCCCGAACGGGCCTGGGGGGTCTGTGTCCAGAGAGATGCCCGGAATGGGCGTTGGACTGAACTAGGTAGGAAGACGCGACATCACGCGCATCATCGGTACCGACCCGTGGACTCAGAACCCAGTTCTGGGAAACTTTTTTCGAGCCGTAGCCCCTTGGCGAGAATTCTGCCCCTTCCTTCAATGAACGCTGAGGCCCGACGGTGCAGGCGCCGAGCGAACGCGCACTTATCCATGTTCGTGATTTCAATTGCAAACACGGCAGTTTCTTAACGTCTAGGGTTTCTCGATGGCCGCCCTACCCAGCGCCAGAGACCCCGGAGGAAAGGCCGCCGGGTCCCTCAGCCCCTCTTCAGGTTCCGCTCCGTGGTACCCCCCAAAAAATTGGCTTCTGGCCCGGTATTTCAGGCCTCAGTTCCCCTCGGGTTGGAGAAGCCCAAGGAGAAGCGCGAGCTCCTCATGCCAGTCATCGAGCTCGGGGGCGCTAAATGCCACGTCCCAGGAGACGAGAAGAAGGGCTCCGTGACCCATGGGCAGGATGGAAACCCCGCTCTCGTTTCCACTCACCTTCAGGTGGGTGACCGCGCCGTTCCCCAAGGCAGAAAACACCTGAGCCAAGGCCGCGTAGGAGGCAGAGCTCAGCGCAACCAGAAGATCGGGGTCTTGGGTAGATAGGTCACCTGACGCCGCGATGGGATGGCCCGCTGCGTCAATCACCATGGATCCCGCAACGCCTCCTCGTCTCAGCAGGCTCTCCAGGCGTGCTTGGATCTCCTCCATTTGAGCGGCATGACGCTCACGGTGCTCTCTCCTAAACTCCTGGTCCAGGTGACTCATGATGCGGGGTTCCAGCGCACTCAAAAGGGTTGTGCGAGGAAAGCACCAAGGGCGATGCCCGTCAAAAACGCCACGACAACATAGGCCGCAGTGGCCAGCGCCATCGAACGAGGACGCACGCTGCTGGCCATGGGCGGCAGACTGACACGAGGTGCAGGCGATGCGGGAGCCGCAGGGGGTTGTACGGTCGCGGATGGCTGGGCCTTTGCAAGTGCAGGGGCCAACGGCGCCGACGCCATGACTTCCCGGGATGGAGTTGCCGAGGGCAACGGGGCATGCGTGAGAGGGGATCCGCTCGCATGAGATTTCTCGTCGCCAACCGCTGGAATGGGGTTTCCCAGCCGCAGGGTCGGTCCGCTCTGGGGGGGACCCGAAGGCAACTCCGGACGATCGTCCGGCTCTGCTTGTGGCGGGACCGGCATTGCCGAAGCAGCCAGCGGAGTCAGAGGCATGGTCAGTGATGGCACAGCCTGCGAGACCAACTTCGGGGCGGCCTCCGGAGTGGGCGCCGCCTCCTCGCGGGGTGCCTCCGCGGAGAGCCGCGGACTCGGCAGCTCCACGGCCACGGCCGGTGCGATGGAGGGGTGGGGTACGGGGGCAGCGGGAATTTCTGACGCGGGCACGGCGCCCGTTTGCCGGTGAACGCGATCCAGGACCAGGGCCGCCAGGGCCTTGAGCGTTGGGAACTCGCCATGGCCATTATTGGCCACCGATTCCAAGCCGGGAACCTCACGCCCACCTAGGGCCTCCTGCAGGGCCGCACGCAGCTCCTCTACGGGCATGGCGTTGGGCAGGTCACGCTTGTTGAACTGGAGAACGAGAGGCAGGTCGTCCAGGTCCTTTCCGTACTCCGCCAGGTTCTCACGCAGGTTGGCCAGGGACTCGAGGTTGGCTTCAAGCATGTCTGCCGCAGAGTCGGCTACAAAAATCACCCCGTCTGTGCCCCTGAGCACGAGCTTGCGGGTGGAGTTGTAGTAGACCTGCCCCGGCACGGTGTACAGCTGGAAACGAGTTCGCAGGCCGGCCACGGTGCCCAGATCCAGGGGCATGAAGTCGAAGAAGAGAGTGCGGTCCCCGTCGGTAGAGATGCTCGTCAGCTCACCTTTGCTGGCGTCTGGAGCACGCTCGTGAATCACCTGGAGGTTGGTCGTCTTGCCCGACATTCCTGGACCGTAGAAGACGATCTTGGCCGTCACGCGTTTTTCGCTGAGCTGAATCTGAACCATGGTTACCGGCCTCCGGCCGGGTAGGGATTCGGAGAATGGGTGGACGGAAATGAGTGATCTGGTGCTGATTGCAAGTGCTCGTCAATCGAGTCGAGTTCTGCTTGGATACGAACGCCGAGGTCCGAACTGGCCGGAGCCGCCTGTAGTGCCTGAGCGAATTCGACCCTGGCCTCTGCCACGAGACCGTCCTCCAGGAGGAGTTGGCCCCGGGTGCAGGCTGCTTGCGCGACGAGAGCTTGCTGCTCGCGCTGCGCCTGCAGGAGAGCCTCACGGCGGGAACGGGACGCAGCACGAGCGGTCTCATGGGCATGCAGTTGCTCGCGTTCCCTGCGCAGGGCCAGCCCCCCGATCCACAGAGGGTTCTCCGCCAGCAACAAGTCCATGGCTTCCAGTCGCGCGTCCACGCTGGCGGGCACATCACTTTGAACAGCAGGTAGACCCGGCACCGATTGGTTCAGTCGGGCCTCGCGCACGGTGACCCACGACCCCAGAAAGGCCAGCGCGAAAGCCGTCAGGCCCAGGGTCCGGCGGGATTCCCGGACACGTCGAAGGGTTCGCTGCTCACGCTCCATCCAGGTGACCCGCTGAGCCACATCGCCACGTGCGGGGTCAAGCTCGAGCACTTGCCGGTAGGCCTCTAGCGCCTGCCCGGATTGACCCGCTCTCATCAGCTCATCCGCCTCCCCGATCAGCACCGGCACGCTACCCCTATCGGAGGTGCGGGCCTCTCCGGGGAAGGTCATCTTCTCGGCTGGGTCAGATTCGGATTGACGGGTAACAGACATGGACCGGGCCTTGGCTCCTGGGGTGCGCGATAGGGCGAACAGGCCTGTATCGGCAACGGGACCGGTGGGTCTGGAGCGAGAAGTAACTCCTCGCCCCCCCCCTGTCCGAGTCTGAGACTCCCCGGCAATCAGTCCTGGGGGTCGATCGGCTGGGCCTGCAGGGTGCCCGCCTGGTTGCGAGCCACGTCCCGCTGGCCAGCGGCCAGGACGACCGAGTCGCCAACCTGCAAGGCCTGGCTCAGGCTCAGGCGCACGTGGTCGGCCGAGAGCACGGTGACCGAGCTCACGCTGGCCGCACCGGTCGTGCTCCAGTTGAACTCGTCGCCACAGAACAGGCTGTCCACGTCCTCGTTGAACAGGACCTCGACGGTGGTGCCGGCGTTGTCCAGAGCGTAATGCGTCCAGGCAACGTCCAGGTCGGGAGCACTGATGTCACCCGAGACCGAACCGCCCGCCGTCAAGGGGGCAGCAGGCAGGTTGCCGGCACAGTCGGCCACGTTGCCCACTGTCACGGACAGGGCGCTGGCCGGGTCGAGCTCCATGCCCTCGGGAAGAACGAGGGAGACCGTGTGGTTGAGACTGCTCCAGCGTGCCGTCACGGCGGACATGTTCACGGTGAACGATCCGTTGCTGATTGCATAGCGCAGGGGATCGAGAGCCATGGTGATGTCGACAGGCTCGTTGAAGACCACGTGGACCTCATCGCCGCCCAGTCCTTCCACGCTGACCCCCGCGACGGAGGTCAGGTTGGGAGGGGTGATGTCGTCAAGCACTTGCAGGGTCATGTCCCCCACAGCCCTGTTTCCGGCCAGGTCTTCTGCGGAGGCCTGGCTGATCACGAGGCTCATACCTGCGGTCACAGGCGCGCTGAAGCTCACGCGAGCCACGGAGGGGCTCACCAGGGTGACAGAGTCAGCGAGCAGGCCGGGACCCAGGTCGTAGCTTGATGCAAGCTCAACGGCAGAACTGTAGACGGCCTCGTCGAAGGTGACCATGAGCGAGTTGGGGTTGACTTTGTCCAGGCGTGCCGAAGAAGCCGCCTGGCTCGGACCATCGGTCACGTCGCCGCCGACGCCAACCGTTTGCATGTCCGGAGTGCTCAACGCGATGCCCTGGGCCGAGCGCAGAGGATCAGCCAGAACGTTCATCGTTACGTCGTATGACTGAGCCTTACGCAGCTCCTGCCCCAGAGCCTGGGCCAAGGTGATGGTCAGGCTCGATGCACCGTCCCATGCAAACTCCGCGCCACTGAGATCAATCTCAACCCTACCGGGGTTGGTCTTGATCGTGTACTGGCTCGGGTCAGTGACTCCCCAGGGAGCCATGGGAGCGGTGAAGGTCACGACGATCGTGTCGTTGTTCTCGCCCGAAACAGCGGTGGCGACGGGGGCGGCCCCGAGTCCGGGCCCCCTGGCGTCGGCCATGCCGATGGGGGTCCCCATGCAAGGGAACATCAGGTTGCCGGCCAGATCCGTGGCACCGATCATGTCCAGCGTGTCCGTCAGGTTGATCGGGAGAGCATAGGTGAGCTGCACACCCAGTCCCCCGTCGAGTGACGTGGCGGAGGTCGGATAACCACGCAGGACACCCGAGTCACGCAATGCGTAGCGGGTGCCATGGGGGTTACTGAGGGCGTCGTACAGATCCTCAAGCTGGTCACAGGCTTCGGTGAACCGGATGGTTACGACGTTGTCGCTGGGTGCGTCCGAGCGCCAGACCGTGCCCATACCAGGCAGGTTGAATTCGGAGGTCAGGGTGCCGGCCAGTGCGGCGCTCTCGACCACATTGCCGCCGATATCGCGCATGCTGACGAAGGCAACCTGCACGCCATCACCTTGCTTCAAGAACAGGCTGGCGCTGTCCAGGGTAACCAGAGCGCGCCGGGCGACGGCGTCGTAGGTCACGCTGCAGGCGGAGACGTCGAGCGGCGTTCCCACGGGTGACTCGAAAGACCAGTTGGACAGGTCCATGACCTCACTCGCCACCATGTCGTCATTGAAGACCACATCCAGGGTGTCGTTGTCGGCCCCCTCCAGTGCGCTGGCGAGGAGGCTCCAACCCGCAGGGGCTGTCTGGTCGGTGGAGACAGGAAAGTGCGGACCTGAGATGCTGCCCATGGCATTGCCTGCCAGGTCGTCCACATCGGCGTCCACACTCAGGGTCACATCGCCGGGCGTCATGACGCGATCACTGGAGACCACGCGCACGGTGGAACCATCAGCCAGGATTGTGGCCGAGGTCAGCGAGGCGGCGGGGTTGAACATGTAGTTGGTGGGGTCCTGGCCCTGCAGTGCGTGCACGTCCTCAGAGAAGCTGACGTCCACGGTGTAGCCCGAAGGGTCCACGGTGCGGTTCTGGACAAGGCCGAGGACACTCGGAGCACTGGCATCGCCAGCGGCACTCACGGGACTCGCCTGAACGGTGAAGTCCTGCCCATCCACGTCCACCTGGCCCACCGCATCCACGACGACGGCGTCGTTGTTGCGCATGTCGAAGTTGAGGCCCAAGGTCAGGGTCTTGGTGGTGAAGTCGTAGTTGTACGCCTGGGAGGCCATGTCGATGGAGACGCCTCTGACGGTCATGGCCCAGCGTGCGGGGTCGGACGCGAAGTCAGGGTCAATGGACTGGTCAAGAACAACGATGACCTGGTCGCCACCGGCGTTGTCTGCCGTGATGGCCGTGACGGAGGTAAAACCGTTGGGAGCGAAGGTGCTCGTGAAACTCTCCTGATTGGCGCCCAGAGGGTTGCCGTGATAGCCCGTCAGCCGGCTGTGGGCGATCTTGTCGTAGTTGGGTGCTACGGGGCGCGAAAATGTCACATGGAGAACACTGGGGTCGGCTTGCTGCTCTACGCCAGTGACGAAAGTGTAACCCTCGGCCGCAGAGTGATCGACCACAGCGAAACAACCGGAGTAGATCGAGGTGTTGGGATCCATCGGCTTGCTGAAGCTGAACTCCAGCACGCGACCCAACTCGTCCAAGTCGAGGCGTTGTACGACTGAATCCACGGTCGGGACTTGAGCGTCACCCGTGGCGGTGCCCAGCACGGGGCTGGAATCGGCGACAACATCAGAGACGCTCTTGACGCCGCTAACGGACAGCAAGAAGTTCGTGTGCAGGTTCGCTTTCGCTCCCAGGTCGAACGTGGCCACTCCGCTGACGGCGTCGTAGGTCATGTTGGTCCCCGTCATATCCACTGACACTCCGGCCACGATGAGCTGCCAATTGGAAGGATCGTCAACTCCGGCGTCCACGAGGCGGGGGCCGCTGAAGGTCACTTCAAGGTAGTCGCCTCCCAAAGCTGCATCGGAGGTGTCCTGGTTGGCAGTGGTCACGTTGAACGTGGGAGCAGAGCCGTCGGAAGTGGTGACGGTGTGCCAGTCGGAGCTCATGGAGTTGCTCAGCACCCGCACACGGTGACTGGGGGTCACGCGGGCATCCCAGGTCACGATGAGGTCGCCCCCGCTGGGGACCATGGCAATGACCGACTGGCCCCCATCGCACTCCACCTGCGACATGTCAAACACACCGTGCGGGCTGCTGAAGGACAGCAACGTGGTCAGGCCGGTGGGGTCGAACCCGAGATCCTGCAAGGCGCTCTCCATGGAAGAGTCGCTGGAACCGCCGGAGGTGGTCACGTGGCTGGAGCAGGCAGTGCTGAGGAGGGCAAGACCAGTGAGAATCCAAGTGCGGGTAGAGGTGCCGATGTTCATGGGGAGGGCTCGATACATTTGGGGTCGTTTGCGGCCCGTGGAACATGGGGTAGGGTCCACGGAAAGGTGGGGAACACGGGGCGATTGCCGCAGGAGCAATAGCCCGACTCCCCGCGCTATCGGCGGGTGCCAGCATGGGCTTGAGCCCGTTCGCGAAACCTGCACACAAACCGCCGCCCAACGGCCCACCCATCTGGGGCTGCCCAGGGGCTATCGCTCCTCAGGGGAGGATCAGGGGCTCCACGACGTGGGGCGAGAGCACCGTCCCCGTGGGCGTGCGGAAGGCCGCCTGCAGAGCAACGTGTGTCCCAATCAGAGACGCATCATCGGTGATGGGGAGGACAAACTGGGAGCGGCCCGATTGGGGCACCTGCCAGAGATAGCCCAGAGTCTTGCGGTCAAGGTGCAGCAGGCCCTGGACGCCAGGGAACTGGATCGGTGTCGACCGCTGTCCATACAGCAGGAACGCGAAGGAGGCCGAGTTCATGCGCGTGGCGATACCGAGGCCCATTCCGGACTCGGCAGGCCCAAGCTGAACCAGATCCCGATCCGCGCTGTGGTAGAAGGCCACCCCCCCCGTGTTCGAGAACTGGCTGCGGTGGCTGTCCTGGTAGGCAATCACGACCTGGGTGCCACTGTCGTCGAGCTCAAGATCGCGCACGCTCCCGGGCAATGCCACTTCCAGTACGGCCTGGTCCACGCCCCTTTCGAACACGAACACCTCCGCGTCTCGCCCGTTGCCCCAGGTCCCAAAAGCCGCACGCGACCCATCGGGGCTCACGTCCACGACCTCAACCCGGTTCTGGACGCCACCTGCGACGCCTGGCAGGTCCAAGGAGTTCAGAGGTCTCCCGGTCCGGGTGTCCCAGACCTCAAGCTCCACGTCCCTTCCCGCACTCGACTCCCACCATCCAACGCCCAGGATGTCTCCCGCGTGATCCAGGTCCAGGGCGGTAGCAATCTGCACAGGACTGCGGGTGATATTGAGTCGATTCACCCAGCCCCCCGGTTGATCCTCCAGGAGCGCAACCTGACCCGCGCCTCCCACAGCCACGGTGCTGCCACTCTCGTTCAAGGCCAGGCCGCGCACCGCCGAGTTGAGGGGCTCCGCATGTAGCACACCGCCGGCGGGATCCAAGATGAGGAGGGTCTGGCCCGTAGAGACGGCTGACCGGGTGCCATCGGCTGAGGTGCCCAGGGCCTCCAGGTTCAGCGCCGGAAACGTGCGGCGCGCCAGCAGTGTGCCGCTCGCGCCATCCAACCAATCCAGTTGAATCCGGCCCGTGGCATTGTTCCAGACCGCGACAAGCACCCGCTCTCCTTCCCGATCCACGACCATCCGCGCCGGGCCGTTGGTATCGAAGCCCACATCGTGGGTCCATCGGGGCGTCATGATGCTCGCGCTGGGCACGCTGCTACCGTCGAATCCGTGCACCAGGGTCTGGCGCTGGTAAGGACCGGGGTTGGGGCGCTGGACGATGCTGAAGAGGGCATCGGCCCGACGTCCGGCCGCGCAGTCCAGGTAGCTCGCGCCGAGCTGAGTGATGGGGTCGGCAGCCCTGGGAGCCTGGAGTCCGCTGGAGGCGCTGTGGAACAGCATCATGCCTCCTGATGGCCCCCTGCTGCCCGCCCAGACGAGGTCCTCACGGGCAGAAAACGCGATTGCGCCGGGCACCCAGGGGGCGCGTGTGGTCGCGTCGTGGTGCCAGCGCTCCCCACCTGCGAAGGGGTCCTGCGCCAGGGCTTGAGGAGAGAAGAAGG
>MPMC02171236.1_pt1 | contig 12572 bp, 9 predicted proteins | sample 1617281 | NCBI WGS metagenome assembly MPMC02 (sample SAMN05944809, study PRJNA350692) | marine metagenome | biome: marine; feature: ODZ; material: water; isolation source: 100 m water sample filtered on 30 um supor filter | place: Pacific Ocean | collected 2012-04-09 | depth 100m m | reverse complement strand
GTTTCAGGAACTCAGACCGCAGCCGGATGCCATTTTCTTCATGACCGACGGCCAGATACTGGGCGGAGGCGGAGGCGGCGCAGTGCTTACCCAACTCAAGTCGCTGAATGCGTCCAATCCCCGCACCCGCATTCATGCCATCGGCCTGGGCAACAGCGCAGATGCCAAGTTTCTTCAGCGGGTGGCTGATGATCATGGCGGCACCTACCGCTCGGCGCCATAAGGCAGGTTCGGGGATCTCACTGCGAATCGGGCACTCGCCAGCCGCGTGTTGTTCCTACTGGCCAGTAGTGGTGCCGACGCGGATCTTGTCCCGGTAGATCATTTCGTCTCCGAGCGAGGGAATCGGCCTGACGTCGTATTCGATGCCCTGACCGACGACCAGCCTTCTGGCATCGTGAAATCGATCAAATGAATCGGGCGTCACCCGAAATGAGACAACGTGTTTCCCTTTGACAAGGTCCTTCATGAGTTGAGTGATGGCTGCTTCGTTGGAAGGGGAGCCCAGAGGGATACCGCCATCCTTCCGTAGGTGAATCTCTCGGTCGATCATGAGTCCACCCGTGCGGAATCCGCAGGTGCCATGATCTTCGAAGGTCGAATGGTCTGCATCGACGGCCTGCGGATTCCACGTGCTCCAGAATACGCATCGCTGCCCGACCGGATCGCGTGTCGATCTCCAGCCACTCCAATCGTTGAGCAGGTAGAGCCGATCGCCGGTCAGAACGACTTGAACTGGGACACGCCCCTTGATGGCCCTTCGGCGGGGTGTACGCAGTTTGATATCGCGGATTGAATGCAACTCGTTGAGCTCATCCTTGAGCGTTTGGATATCCATGCGCATCTGCTCCAGAGAGATGGTCGATTCGGCATCCGCAAGTTGTTGCTCCAGCGTTGAGATCGATATATCCAACCGATCGGCGTAGTCGCGGGCTTGCCTCAGCTCCTCGGCGGCCATTTCCCATTTCTCGCGGAAGATCTCATCGTCGTTGGCCTCGAGTTCCTCGATGGCCAGTCGGATCGAATCCAGTTCTGCAGCATCATCCCCCATGGCGGCGGCTTCGGCGATTCTCTGGGTTCCTCCTGCTCGGGCCAGTACGGCAGCGAGCACGGCGATGAAGATGACCATGCCGAACATGTTGCAGATGGTGTCGAGCAGCAAGTCGAGACTCGACTCATGTGATGTCCGGCGTCTCATGGGTTGGGTTCCACCGCGTCGTACAGTCTGGTTGTGGTGGCGTCTTCGCCAATGAGGTCCAGCCCGATCGACAGGTTCTTGAATCGTGGGTCGCTGTCGCGGAGGCGGTTGATCTCCGACCATAGAGTCCGTCCGGATGGTTTGAGACTCAGCAAAATGTGAGTCGTTCGTTCTGCAGAGTCGACGAGCCACTTCTCCAGCAGGATCCGAGCCAGAAGCGCGGGGTCATCTGAGTCGACGGCCATCGGAGTGTCACTGGCACGCACGCTTGAAATGACAAGTCGATCCGACATCAACTCGGCGACGATGGTGTCGCTTTCTTCCTCGTCGATTAGATAGGAGACCTGCCGGCGGCGCCGCTGCGTCTCGATTTCGTCGCGGAGCCGATCCTGTTCGACCGTCAGCAGGTTGGCCATCTGTACGTCATCCGATCGCTGCAAAGCGAGAAAATGTGCGTCGCGTTCGTCCCGCAACTGTTTCCAGCGTTCCTCACGTATCGTGTTGTCGGCCTGCGTGGCATTCAATTGCAGTCGGGTTTCCGCGTACGCATTGCGGAGTTCGTCGACACCGATTCGTTCTGTGAGGAGAGCCAGCCGTTCATCGAGGACGCTTCGCTCAGTTTCCGTATCGATCTGGTCAGCGTGAGTGACTGCGTGAAGTGTGTGTTGCCCGATGTTCAGCAGCAGGACGAGTGTGATGATCAAGACAATGCCGATTGTGCCGACCATGACATCCTGAAAGGAGAAGAAGCTGATCGGTGCTCCCCGGTTTCGGCGGCGACTCATATCGAACTGCCGGGGGTGATCCGGACATGGGCAGTGATATTTCGGGCGGCATATTGGCGGCAGTCATCAAGCAGCCGTTCATCACTCCTCCGAACAAAGGTCAGCGAAAGATGCAGCAGCAGTGCCGCGATCAAGCCTTCTCCTGTGGTGATGAAGGCGGTATCCAACCCGGCGATGACTTCTGTCAGGCTGCTTGTCAGGATATCGACGGTTGCGTCGCTCGCCTGCAGCACTGTTCCGAATCCGGAAATGGCCTCGGTCAGGCCGACGATGGTTCCGATGAAGCCAAGTACCGGGATCGCCCAAATGAAACCGCGAATGACTGTGTAGCCACTGTCCATGGCATCCTCGTCTGCTTCAGCGGCGGAGTTGAGCATCTCATCGAGATCACCGATGCGTCCGATGTTGCGGATGGACTTCAGTGCGGTCAGTACGCGATCGAGCAGGAGGAAGTGGTGGGGTTCATCGACACCTTTCTCAATGGAGTCGATCACACGATCGACCGTTGCCACGGAAAGTACAAAGCCAGGGTCGCCCGGCATGAAGCGGAGGCGAAGTGCCGAGCGTTGAGCGCGAATCTTGGCGGCTTTGATCGTCAGAATGGCGGCTGACCAGCATGAGAGTAGGAAGATGGGGATGGGGATTCCGGAGAATCCAGTGAGGTACTCCCACATGTTTTCGCCAAACGCTGTGCTTTGAATTGCCCACCCGACACCGTAGAGGATTCCCATGTAGACAAGGCCTAGAAGGAGCGACGAGATGCCACCGGGGGTTGTGAACCGTCCCGATGGAAGGGAGAGTCGCCGCTCGGGGTCGAGGGACGCGAATGAAAGAACCTGCGAGGGCGATTGGTTCCATGCGGGGGGGGTTTGTGGTGAGGTGGTCATGGCCTGCCAAAGATGATAACTGGGAGCGTGTGGACCCCCTGTGGGGCTTCAGCAAGGTCATCGTGTGAGAGCCGGTCATCGAACTGGAAGAAATGCCAACCTTCCTCTTGGCTCAGCAGCACTTCGGGGCGTCGTACCTCCGATTCGAGCAAACGGACCCGCATCATTCCGGGGGGGGCCGTGGGATCGGGAAGGAGCAGGCCCTGAACGATGCGGGCCGCCGCCATCGACCGCATTTGTTCCGCTTGCTGGTCTGTATCGCTCAAACTGCGAATGTGGTGGTACCTCGGGCTTTTGGCGAGTTCTCCTACGGCATGGCGCCGCGTCAGTGATTGGGTGGAGTTGTCGGCGGTCGGGGCGCGCTGCGCCCAATCGGCATTGATTGCGTCGCCCGCGTTGCTGCGGAGCCGATCAAGCCAGTTGGTTGCATCGGTACGCGTTTGGGCGGGCAGTGGCAGGTCGAGTTCCAGAATGAGTTCCCACAGCATCTGATTGACGGCAAGGAGAAGCAGTTTGTCGCGTTCGGGACATTCCTGAACGGCTTCCAGCAGATTGCATACAGCATCGACGGACGTGATGCCATCCGCTCTGTGGGCGTCGGATGCATTCTTGAGGGCCACTGCGATGGCAACGGGTTTTTCATGGGAATACAGATCCGTTTTTTCAGAATCGGTCAGTTCCTTTAGCAGTCGCGGATCGACCGACAGTTCCTGTCGCGAATCGATTCGCCGCAGGCCATTTTCGAATGGCCGCAGATAGCGATAACCGTGGGCGGTATCCGCAACATGCAGATCGAATAATCCGGTTGCCAAGAGCCTGCGGTGGAGTACGCCTCCTATGTCGCGGTCGCTGGAACGCTTGGCAACTTCGATGAGACGATGTGCTGCCTCAGCGTATGGTGATTGGTTCTCGGGATAGGATTCCAAATGGCTCTTCAATGTCACGATGGCGGACCTTGGGTTGGGCGTTTCCGCCGCATTGCCCAAGAGGCCGTGCATTGTCAGTTCTGGAAGAACGACCTTCCGCCAATTTTCGGTTGCGCAGGCGGCTTGAGCCCGGCTTCGCCCTTCATCCCATCTGGCATTGGGATTGAGGACGAGCAGATCTTCGGCGTGATGAATCAGGAGGTCATCCCAAATGTTGTACCAGTTGCAACCGCCATTTGGGATGCGATGCAGATCGCTCATAAGTCGGCGTGCTTCCTGAATGCTGGTGATGCGGTTTGAAGCAATCTCCATAAGCCTGCTGATACGACTCTGTATCGCATTGGCCTTCTTCTGCAGATCATTTGCAGCGGCCGCAGGTTGATTCCGCAACTGCAGCAGCATGTGCTCGGCGCGTTGGAGAGTGCTCTTTCGATGTTCCCATCCGGAGTGATCGTCCAAGGCAGGCTGGTCCTCACCAAGCAACGATTCGATGGCAGCGAACTCTCGCAGTTGTTCATCATGTGCCTTCGCGATGCGGTCACTGCGTAGTTTTTCGCCGCGTCGCAATTGATGTTTCAGCGTCGCGAGCAGTTCATCGCGGGTCACTTTCTCCGCATTTTTGAGCAGTGCGATTGCCTCGTCAATATGAGGAAGGATGGCGTCGTCCGGTTCAAGCAGGGAAGTGGCTGCAGCAATATCCAGTTCAGCCTGAGTTCGCCGTTCTTCAAGAGTCTCCTTGGCACGATCGATCCCAACTTTGTGGGCGGCGATCAAAGGCGATTGCTCGAGTTCCTCGCTGATCGCCTGGTTCCAGCAATCCTGGGCGCTCAGTAGGTCGCCATCTTCAAGATTCTGCTTGATGCACTCGCTCAGGCTCTCAATCATGTTCTGGCGTTTGATGCTGTAATTGTTGATCGCCACGACACTGGTCAGCACGCCGGCGATGGCGATGATGGATGAAAGCGACACTACAAATCGACGAGTTTGCTTCCGGCGTTCTTCGGTGATGTAGTGCGTGACTCGGCTTTCGACGGCCGGCGGGACAACGGCATCGTCGTTTCGGAGGGCGGAGTATCGACGTTCGATGGCGTGGAGGGGTTCCAGTTCATCCAGTGCCCTTACGAGATCATCGACGCGGTCCTGAAGGGCACGTTCGGCTGCCTCGCGACGGTCTTCGGCATCGATCCATTGGAAGACAGCTCGTGTTTCCTGCTCGTGATCGCCCGTCGCAACCTCCGCCTTCTGCCGCCAGTCGGTCCGAAGGCGTCGCGCAAGCGGGAGATTCATGGCTGCCCATGCCAGATGCAACTGCGCTCCGAGTGGACCGAGTTCCTGCGCCGCAGCGATCCCGAGTTGTTCGGCCTGCGCGACACTGAGTTTGTGCAGCAGCAACTGTCCGGAACGGCCAAGAAAGCCCATGCTCTGGATCTGCTCGCTGAGGTTGGCAATGGCGTCGGGGTCGCTGGCGGCGATGCATCGATCTGCTTCGTTTTCCCAGAGTCGCACGACGGCCATTTCGAGTTCATCATGATTGGATCGCCATGCGGTGTTGCGTGGCTCAAGTAGTCGCAGGCTTCTGATGGCGGCCATGCGCTCATCGAGCGATGCCTCGCTGAGATTGAGTTCAACCCATCGCTCGACTTCGTCTCGATGGGAAGCAGCCTCCGCTGGCAGCCGGGCGAGCGAGTCGAGTATGTCCGGGCCGGGAAGTCGAAGACTATTTGGTGGTCCGCCAGATCGGCGAGAGAGCCGCAAGGCAAGGCCGATGATGTTTCCAGCGTCAGCGTTCAGAGCCGCCGCTTCCCGAATGGCTCCACTTGATCGCCACTTGCGGCAGCGGGCGAGCGTCTGCGAGACGGCCTCGCAGGCTGCGGTAAGTTCCGCGCCGTCGCCACCGGCCAAGGCGTGTTGGAGGCGTTCGGCTTGATTCACGTGAACCACCCTCCGATGACGGCGATCGTTATTGCCACAGCGGCCGCGGCGAGGAGCATGAGCATGATCACGAGGCCCGGGATGCGGACAGGGTCAAGCCGCAACGTATTTGGCACCAACTCGACTCGATCCTGCACGAGATTCTGAGGTGGCTCGATCCCAGTTCCTTCCCTTGCCCAGGAATGAGCGGGTGGCTTCTGTAACGGCAGAACGACACCCTCCTTGGCTGCGGCGATTCGGGTTGCCGGCGGGCTGTCAACTTGAGCAGCGAGCAGAAGAACGCCGTCCCTCATGCGATCCGTGTTGGTGAGGAAAGTCAGTTCCCATTGGTGGCTGGGGGGGAGCGTCTGTTCAATGGCTGCGACAACATTGATGCAACATGTGGGGAGAGGAACCAAGATCGAGGTAGCCGCGTGGGCAGTTGCGCGTTGGTTGAGCAGGCGGATCCATTCCGGATCAAGAGTCGGGCAGGACGGCAATTCAGAATGATCTGGTAGGGGAGCAGGTGTCGGATCTGGCGATTCAGTGTCATCCCACGCTTCGCGGAACCATCCGGACATCAGCAGGCCGACCGGACCGACCTTGGGACGCTCCGCGGGAGTCAAAACGAGATGGTGGGCGACGCGGCATGGGCGATCCGGGGACGGCCCGGCGGTCTGCGTGATGCTGCTGAGCACTGAACAAATGATTCCGTCCAACATAATGATGCGATGGGCTCGTATTGGTGGAACAGACCCTGTCGCTGGAAGGTCCATCCCGGAGAGCATTTCCAGCGTTCGAGCGGTTTGTTTGCTCATGCCCGTAGTGCGGTGGACGATCGTGAAGCCCGCTTCCCCTTGCCCGTTGTTTGACCATGCGTGAATCAACTCAAGCATCGGGTGATTCCATCTCATTTTTCGAGTGGATCTTGTCGCTTTGGGTCGCGTGACTCCAGAAGCCGACCGGCCATTCGGCTCGGCATTCAGGGCATGCCGGTCGTGTTGCTTCGGTTCCTGTGGGATCGACAGGGAAACTTCCCGCGGTGAATCGTATGGGACGAAAACGCAGGGCAGCGTCAGGACCGAGAACTGGATCTCCGATGAGGGTGGGGGACTCGGAGATAAAGCGGGCGTTGTGCGAGGCGACTTTGGCTTGGCAGGTTGGGCAGATTACTGTGAGCATGGGTGGGCTATGGGGGTTGGAGGGCAGTAGAGCAGGGTGCAGTCGCGGCGGCGTCAACGTCCGCGGCAGGGCTCGAACCTGCAACCTTCGGCTTCGGAGGCCGACGCTCTATCCAATTGAGCTACGCGGACAGGGACTGTGGAGTTTACCCCGTGGATCCAGAGCGGGATTCGGATCCTCTGATGCGGTTTCGGGATCGGTAGTATGCGGGAATGACCGGTTCTACAGAGTTGGAACAGACTGCTTCCCTTCTTCGCCTCGTGGGGGTGCGTGGCCCGAGCATCGCACCCGTGGAAGTGACGCGTGCTGGTGGGGTGATTGGCCGCAGCAGCGCCTGTGAGGTGCGGCTGGCCGATGCCACCATGTCGCGTCGGCACGCCGAGATCTCCTGGATTGGCGGGCGATGGATGCTCAGCGATCTCGGTGGAGCCAATGGAACGTGGCTCAACGATGTTCGCTTGGAAGGAGGGGCGCCTACGCCACTGGCGCCGGGGGACCGCATTGCGGTGGGACCGTGGGTGTTGCAGGTCGGCACGTGGGCGCCGACCACAGTTGCAATGACCGGCGATGTTGAAACGGCCGACGCGATGGCGCAGGTGGAACGGATCGATCCAATTGCGACCGGTCGGATGGCTCACCACCGTTTGCAGTTGCTCATCGACTGCGCTGAACGTATCAATAAAGCAGTCGATGAGCGGGCGATGGCGATGTCGCTGCTTGAATCGGTCATTGAAGGGACGGGGTATGGACGTGCGGCGCTTGTCCGTCTTGTTGGAGATGACGAGGGCGTCGAGATTCTTGGAAGTTGCGCTCGCGACGGAAGTGAACCGGACCAGTTCAGCCGCACGCTCGTCATTCGCGCTTCCGGGGGAGAAATGGTGACGCTCGCCTCGCAGGAGTCACAGGGCAACTGGGGGCAGAGCATCGCGGAACTCAACATCCACTCCGCCATGTGCTGCCCGATTCTGCTGGACGAACAGGTGGCCGCGTGTTTGTATCTGGATGCCAGAGGGGGAGAGCAGGAAGTGCAGCCGGATGCGGCGGGATTTTGCCAAGCCCTTTCGCAACTAGCGGGGCTGGCTATGTCGAATCTTCGCAGACAGGAGATGCGGCTTCGGCAGCGGGAACTTGACGAAGAAATGAGTGCCGCTCGCGAAGCGCAGCAACTGATGGTTCCCATGCAGCAGAAGGAACTGGTCAAGATTGATTACGAGGTGGAGTTTTTGCCAGGGCGGGTAGCTTCTGGTGATCTGTTCGACGTCGTGACACTCTCAGAGGATCGAGTGGCGGTCATTCTGGGAGATGTGTCCGGCAAGGGCGTCGGGGCCGCCATTCTGATGGCGGCTTCACAGGCCTATCTGCACTCGGCCCTGCTGCGGCACGAGTCTCCGGCGATGGCTGTAGCTGATCTGAATCAATTCGTTTTGGAGCGGAGCGCCTCCAACAGATTTTTGACTCTGTGGGTTGGTGTGTTCTCGGTGGACGGTGAGTTGACGTATGTGGATGCAGGTCATGGGCATTGGGCCCAGTGCGCCGCCGATGGCGTCACCGTTCACCATGCCGCCAGTTCGCCGCTGGTCGGGGCATTTGACGAAGTCGAGTATGTAGATGTGTCCGTGCAACTGACAGCCGGTGAGCGGGTGGTGCTGATGACGGACGGTATTCCCGAGCAGCCGGGGCAGGACAACGAGCAGTTCGGCTCAGAGCGGGTGCAGGCTATCCTTGAGAAGACTCGCACTTGCAAGGAAGATGTTACGGAGTTGCTCGCAGCGGTTCGGGCATGGTCGGCCGCAGCGGCGCTGGCCGATGATACGACCGTGGCGAGCGTTCAGGCGATAAAGCCAGATGCTGCCTCGGGGAATGCGCCGATGAGTTGAGCGGCGTTGTTGGTCCCGGAGCGAGACATGCCCCTTGCCATGCCGCTTCAGGAGTGCCAGATGTTCGAGCCGGAAGAGATGCGAGGCAAACTGTCCAACCAATGATGGCAGGCACAGGGGGTGCTATCATCCCGCCCCCGTTGAACCGCCCCCCCCCGTTGAACCGCCCCCCGTTGAACCGCCCCCCGTTGAACCGCGTCGGCGACCGCGGATTCCAATCGCCGCAGGAGATCTCCACCCATGAGCCAGACCCCGCTCTCGCTGCCGCAGCAGCGACGATTCGGCGAGACCAGCCGGACTGATGCTTGGTGGCTCCAGCCGATCGTGGTTTTTCTGGGTCTCGGGGCCTTTGTCGTTTACTCGACCTGGGCGGCCTTCGTGGGTGTGAACTATTTCTGTGATGCTGGTGGGGCGCACTACCTCTCGCCCTTCTACTCACCGCTGGTGTTCGGCGGCCCGCACGAGCCGTCTCTCTTTGGAGCGAGGCCCGAATGGCTGCCCCTGTGGGTGTCACCTGCGTTGTTCATCCTTTGGGCGCCTGGTGGGTTTCGATTTACGTGCTACTACTATCGCGGCGCCTACTACAAGGCCTTCTGGGCTGATCCACCCAACTGCGCTGTTGGCGAGCCACGGTCCTGCTACCGCGGCGAAGCCTCGCTGCCACTCATCCTGCAGAACGTCCACCGGTACTTCCTGTACTTGGCTCTGGTCTTCATCCTGATCCTTGGCTGGGATGCGTGGAAGGCAATGTGGTTTCTCTCTCCCGAGGGCGGAGAGACCTGGGGCATCGGGGTCGGCACGCTGGTCTTGTTGGTCAATGTCATCCTCCTGAGTGGTTACACCCTCGGCTGCCACTCGCTGCGGCATCTGGTGGGAGGCGGCATCGACATCCTGTCCCGCCGACCAGTTCGGAAACGGGCCCACGCCTGCGTGTCTTGCCTCAACAAACGGCACATGCTGTGGGCGTGGATGAGTCTGTTCTGGGTGGGCTTCACCGATTTCTACATTCGGATGTGCGCCATGGGCATCTGGACCGACTGGAGGATCTTCTGACATGCCGTGGAAGACACGGGAATGCGATGTACTGGTCATCGGCGCGGGCGGCGCGGGGCTGCGAGCGGCGATCGAGGCTTCTGCCGAAGGCGCGTCCGTCACCGTTCTGAGCAAGTCGCTGCTTGGCAAGGCGCACACCGTCATGGCCGAGGGTGGCATGGCGGCGTCCATGGGCAATGTCGACGACCGCGACAACTGGCGTGTGCACTTCTCCGACACGATGCGCGGCGGGCAGTATCTGAACAATTGGCGCATGGCCGAGATCCACGCGCAGCAGGCGGCCGACCGCGTGCGGGAACTCGAGGCATGGGGCGCGATCTTCGACCGCACCCGGGAAGGCCGCATCCTGCAGCGGAACTTCGGCGGTCACAAGTACCCGAGATTGGCACACGTGGGCGATCGGACCGGGCTGGAGATGATCCGCACGCTGCAGGATCACGGCATCCATCAGGGCATCGACTTCCTGATGGAGACAACGGTCCTAGAACTGCTCAAGGACGGTGATCGCGTAGCTGGCGTGCTTGCCTATGACCGCGAGCGGGGCTGGATGCACCTCGTGCATGCCAAGGCGATCGTCTTGGCAACAGGTGGTATCGGGCGGGCCTACCGAGTGACTAGCAACTCATGGGAGTACACCGGTGACGGACATGCGCTGGCCTACCGGGCCGGTGCCGAATTGGTGGACATGGAGTTCGTGCAGTTCCATCCGACCGGCATGGTCTGGCCGCCGAGCGTGCGGGGAATTCTGGTTACCGAGGGCGTGCGGGGCGAAGGGGGCGTGCTCAAGAACTCTGAAGGCGACCGCTTCATGTTCGACGACATCCCACCGCTCTACGATGGGCAGACCGCGGAGAACGAGGAGGAAGGCTGGCAGTACGTCATCGGCGACAAGGAAGCGCGTCGCCCGCCGGAACTGCTCACTCGAGATCACGTCGCGAGGAAAATCGTCAAGGAAGTCAAGGCGGGACGGGGCAGTCCCCACGGCGGCGTCTTTCTCGACATTGCGTGGATCAAGAAGCACCTCTCAGACGCCGAGGGACACATCCGGAAGAAGCTTCCGAGCATGTATCACCAGTTCAAGGAACTGGCCGGAGTGGACATCACCCGGGAAGCCATGGAAGTCGGTCCAACGACCCACTACGTGATGGGCGGCGTCAAGGTTGACGCCGACACGCAGATGTCCCGCGTGCCCGGGCTCTTTGCCTGCGGCGAGTGCGGCGGTGGCTTGCATGGTGCGAATCGGCTCGGTGGCAATTCATTGTCGGATCTGGTGGTTTTCGGGCGGATTGCTGGGGCCGAGGCGGCCAAGTTCGCGTCCGGGCACGGCGACACCGCCATCAACGAGGACGCCGCCGCGGCGGTCGAGGCAGCGGCGCTGGCACCACTCGATCGACCATCGGGGGAGAGCCCGTATGTCATTCAACATGAACTTCAGGACGTGATGCAGAACCTCGTGGGCATTGCCCGCGAGCAGGGCGAACTCGAGCAGGCCATCGAGCAAATCGACCAGTTGCGCATTCGCGCCGCGACGACAAGTGCCGAGGGAAATCGCGAGTACAACCCGGGCTGGCACACGGCTCTGGATCTGCCAAACCTCCTCGTGGTTGCCGAAGCGATCGCCCGCGCTGCTGTCGACCGCACCGAGAGCCGTGGGGCGCATTCTCGCGTCGATTATCCGGACAAGGACCAGCACCTCGGCAACGTCAACACCGTGGTGTGGCAGGCTGCGGACGGCTCAATGGAGACTTCGCACATCCCCGTTGTCGGCGTGACGCCCGAGTTGCAGGCGATCGTCGAGGAGATGGGCTGAATGGCCGAGCGCGGGATATTCAGGATCTGGCGAGGCCAGGCCGGCGAGGGCGCATTCGTCGACTATCACGCCGATGTCGAGGACGGCATGGTCGTGCTCGACGTCGTGCACCAGATCCAGGCCGAGCAGGCCGGTGATCTGGCGTGCCGCTGGAACTGCAAGGCCGGCAAGTGCGGCTCATGCAGCGCCGAGATCAACGGCAAGCCGAAACTGATGTGCATGACACGGGTGGGGGACCTGGACCTGTCAAGGCCGGTGACGATCGAGCCCGTGCAGGCCTTCCCACGTGTCAAGGATCTGGTGACCGACGTGTCGTGGAACTATGAAGTCAAGGAACGCATCAAACCCTTCAAACCACGTCCACCAGACAATGCCGACGGCACATGGAATATGGCGCAGTCCGATGTCGAACGTCCGCAGGAATTCCGCAAGTGCATCGAGTGCTTTCTGTGTCAGGACGTATGTCACGTGTTGCGGGATCATCACGACCACGATGCATTCATCGGCCCGCGTTTTCTTGCCTATACCGCGGCCTTGGAGATGCATCCGCTGGATATCGAGGACCGCGTCTCCGACCTCCGCCACAGCGATGGCATCGGCTTGTGCAATATCACCAAGTGTTGTACCAAGGTGTGTCCCGAGCACATCGCGATTACCGACAACGCGATCATTCCCCTCAAGGAGCGGGTGGTGGACGAATTCTACGATCCGCTCACGAAACTCCTCCGCATCTTCCGTCCGAAGAAGCCGTGACTCCCGAGGGCTCGGGGCACGCGCCCTGGTTCTTCAGTGGTCGGCGCGGACGCGGACTTCCAGCGTCGGCTTGATCGCCTCGCCGGCACCGATTGGCGGCCGTCTGCCCTCGGTCCAGTACGCAGCACCACGAACCGAATCAGCCGCCGCTTCAAGGGTGAGGTGCAGTGGGGGATACCCTTCGGCGGTC
>MPMC02157177.1_pt1 | contig 12637 bp, 9 predicted proteins | sample 1617281 | NCBI WGS metagenome assembly MPMC02 (sample SAMN05944809, study PRJNA350692) | marine metagenome | biome: marine; feature: ODZ; material: water; isolation source: 100 m water sample filtered on 30 um supor filter | place: Pacific Ocean | collected 2012-04-09 | depth 100m m | reverse complement strand
GCCAATACTTGCTGAGAATTTTTGCGCACACCGCGCTTGTCGCCACCACGTACCGACGGCGCAGATCGTTTTGATTTTGTCCGGCTCATCCGACGTTCCCTATCGACACCGCTCTATCGGTTTGTGACTGCATGATTCGTAACCACTATCATAGACAACCACCGGATCACTTCCCAGCGGCCCGATCCGTACCAGACCGGAAAGACAAAATCAAAGGATCTGCAGAACCGGAAATCTCCAGACCAGCGCATCAAGATCGACGTTGAAAAATCAACGCCGTAATACCCCGCGAGAGGCACGGCACACAAAACGGGAGAACCCAATAGAAGCATCCGGCAAAGAATCCAATCAGTCCCGATCTGTTTGAGGAAAGTGGCCGGACTGGGTCACGAGACTTTCTCTGTCTTGATAGAATTGATACGCGGAATTCTGCCGATCGAAATCATGGTCGGACAAGCCGATGTTCGGCTTGAAATTCAAAAAGGTGTACTCCTCCGTCAGTCGGGGTTTCCCACCAGCTTTCTGGGGCCAGGTGTACGCTGCAAAGCGAACCGGAAGTTGTGTCTGAGCATCAATGAAGATCCTCGCAATATGAAATTTTAAATTTTCCCGACGGACAGGAAAGGCAACTTGGATACACCGACAAACACGACCATCGATCTTCGCATTGTCGAAAAATCGCACCTGACATTCTCTCCGATCGCTATCGAGTTGCATGGCCTCCTCGGCCTCATCGATGAGCCGCGCCATAATATTCCCTATCCCGATCTCAGTGATGGAGTAGTGTCGGCCTTTCATCGCCCGCCTACTATCGGGTTTCAATGACAACGTAACATTCTGCAAACTGCTGCTACCCCCATTTCGCGCAATCATCTCGTCATTATTTTCGTTGCGGACGTACAAGACTTCGCGACCCTCTACACTCGGTGGCGCTTGAAAGCACATATACACGCTAAAGGGCTCTACCGTTTGATCCCCATCACGTTGTTCCCGACGAACTTTAAGATGGGCAATCTCATGGCTTTGTAGCTTCCCTTTGCTCCGCTCTCGCATCACCAAATCGCAGGTGTAGTCGAACAGTTCACGATCGATTCTCTCTGCGATCTCGCGGGCAAGGTGCAATGCCGGCTCGAGCGGATGTGGCGAATCGCGAACCACTTCTTCCCCTGATGTCAGCTTCAGTGCCTTGCGATTGAGGGGCTGATTTCCTTGAAGTGGTTTGTTTTGCGCTGTAGCCTCGCTGATCGTTGCGAATACCAGAGCAGAGAAAAGCAACAGATTGCTACCATTCCTTAGATAATCTGCCTGTTTCCACATCTGTTTTTCTCCAAAACACCCTGCGGGTTTGTCTATTTCTTCTTCAGTAGAATCGCTGCCCCTGCAAAAAAGGCAAGCGAAAATCAGAAAAAGTAATCCTGCGTTTGTCTCCTCAGCCCGGCCGTTACCTGTTGTGCCGATCGGGCAAAACATACGGACAAAATAGAGCCGCTCCAGCGGGAGATCCATTATAGGCATTCCACCCTAAGGAGGCACTTTCGGTCGAAAAGATCTCGCACAAATCACCTGCGGACCGCTGTTGGATTATGGCAATTTTGTCCGTGGGCAATCATTGGTAGCATTGCCGATATCTCTCAAAAGGTGGCCATAATTTTGAACGCGGTGCAAAACAGCACAATATCGCTACATCGACCAATCGAGGGCAACATCGAGGACACGCGCCGAATGGGTCAGAGCACCGACACTGATCCGGTCAACGCCGGTTTCCGCAATATCCGACACCGTCGAAAGATTGACTCCCCCGGAAGCTTCGAGCAATATTTTGGCGTCAACCTCATCCCGCATCGCAACCGCCTGGCGCAACTGATCGCTCGACATGTTGTCAAGCAGAACCAGATCTGGAGTGGCGACAAGTACTTCGGAAAGTTGCTCCAAGGAATCAACTTCGATTTGGACGACCATTCCGCTATTGGCAAGAGTATCCTTTGCCTCAATGAACGCGCGCGCCTTTTCAATAGCAGCAACCGGAGTGCAACAAGGATTCGTTTTCCCAACTCCCTCTGCTTCAGCGTTGTCTGTTTCTCGATGAGCGGTGCTGGCCAAGTGGTTGTCTTTGATCAAGATTGCATCGAAAAGGCCCGTACGATGATTTTGGCCACCACCACAGCGAACGGCATACTTCTCCAGACGCCGCCAACCGGGGGTTGTCTTGCGGGTATCGTAGATTTTCGAGTGCGAGGCGGTCACTCGATCGACATACTGCCGGGTGAGGGTAGCAATCCCTGAAAGTCTGCCAAGGAGATTGAGAATGATCCGTTCTGTCGTAAGAATATCTCGTGTCGATCCTTCAACGCGGGCCAACGGCTGCCCCGCCACCACCGCATCACCATCCTCGGCCTCTGGCGACCAGGTGATGTTGGCCACCATTTCCTGAAGGGCCAATTGGCATGCCAACAACCCCGCAACCACACCCTGCTCTCTAGCAACAACCGTTGCGTCCCCTCTCGATTCAGCCGGTATCAACGATACGCTGGTCCAATCCTGGCCCCGATCGAGATCTTCGCGCACAGCCAGGCGTACGATCTGTCGACAATCTTCCTTGACCAAGTCTGTCCAATCGAGTTGCTGAAAGTCCTGTGGCATGATTTCTCCATCATACTCCATGGACACCCCAAGCGGACTAGGTCCGGAATGGAGCTATGTACCTTTTCGTTTTCAAGCAGAAAGAATGGTGTGTGGCTTGGCTTTGTCCACAAGATTCGGCAATAATGCCATTGCGCTAGATTGACATTCTATCGGAACTCCAACGCATGCTGTTTCAACTGTCCAGTCCTTATCGTCCCGCAGGGGACCAGTCTCAGGCCATCCAAGCCCTAACCGATGGGCTTGTTGCCGGGACTCGTGAACAAATCCTCATGGGGGTTACTGGCTCCGGAAAAACCTTCACGATGGCAAATGTCATTGAAAAGATGCAGCGGCCTGCACTTGTGCTCTCACATAACAAGACACTCGCTGCCCAGTTGTATTCTGAATTTCGAGAATTCTTTCCTCAGAATGCCGTTCATTATTTTGTCAGTTATTATGACTACTACCAACCGGAGGCCTACATCCCGCAACGGGATATCTACATCGAAAAAGATGCCTCGATCAATCAACAGATAGATCGACTGCGGCTCGCCGCTACCAGTGCCCTCGTCTCCCGTCGCGATGTGATCGTGGTGGCGAGTGTTTCTTGCATCTATGGGCTTGGCTCACCGGAAGATTATCGGGACATGATGGTTCACGTCCGCCAGGGAGACTCCATCGACCGCGATCTTGTTCTTACAAAACTCGTCAACATCCAATACGAACGCAACGACATCGAGTTTGCATCCGGCAAATTTCGTGTTCGGGGCGATTGTGTCGAACTCTGGCCATCGTACGAGGAATTTGCTTACCGTCTCGAATTCTGGGGCGATGACATTGAACAACTCTCTCTTATCAATCCCACCAGTGGCGAGGTCATTTCGACGGAAGAAGAACTCTATATTTATCCTTGCAAGCATTTTGTACTCCCCGAAGAACGGATCGCCGGTGCTGTGGATGAGATCAAAAATGAATTGGAAGAGCGTCTCGATCAGCTTCGTGGGCAGGGAAAACTGTTGGAGGCCCAACGCCTTTCAGCCCGTACCAGGTTCGACATTGAAATGTTACAGGAGGTCGGCTACTGCCCGGGGGTCGAAAATTACAGTCGCCCCTTAAGTGGGCGGGACCCCGGATCGACTCCCGACACGTTATTCAGTTTTTTCCCCGAGGACTACCTCCTGTTTGTTGATGAATCCCATGCAACGGTGCCCCAGGTGCGAGCGATGTATGCCGGTGACCATAGCCGTAAAACGACTCTGGTCGAGCACGGTTTTCGACTCCCCAGTGCTCTCGATAACCGACCACTAAAATTTGACGAATGGGAACAGAAAATCAATCAAGTGGTGTACGTTTCTGCAACACCCGGCCCTTACGAAATCAAGCAGACAGAAGGAGAGTTTGTCGAGCAGGTTATCCGACCGACCGGACTTTTAGATCCGGTCATTGAGGTCAGCCCGGCAAGCGGACAGATACCCCATCTGCTCGATCAGATCCGCCAGCGGGCGGATCAGAATGAACGGGTGCTGGTAACAACACTGACCAAACGTCTCGCGGAAGATCTGGCAGCCTATCTGGGAGAACACGGGGTCAACTGCAAGTGGCTTCACAGCGAACTGGATGCCTTCGAACGGGTCCAGCACTTACGGGAGCTGCGCGAAGGGTTGTTCGATGTGTTGGTTGGGGTCAATTTACTTCGGGAAGGACTGGATCTTCCCGAGGTCTCGCTCGTGGCGATCCTGGATGCTGACAAAGAAGGCTTTCTGCGCAGTGAAACCTCGCTGATGCAGACGATCGGCAGAGCTGCCCGAAACACCAACGCCAAAGTCATGCTCTACGCCGACAAAATGACGGCGGCCATGCAAAGCACCATCGAAGAGACTTCCCGCCGCAGGACCATGCAGCAACAATTTAACACCGAACACGGAATTACTCCGGAGACAATCCGCAAAAGTGTGCGAGCAGGTATCGAGGCAGTTGCTGAAGCACACGCAGAAGCCAATGCTGCAGTCGGACGCCATGATGAAACTGAGATTGTCACTGAAGAATATATCAACGAGCTCGAAATTGAAATGCTCGAGGCCGCCGAAGCACTTGATTTTGAACGGGCTGCCTCTGTCAGAGACCGCATCAGCACCCTGCGCGATGCGATTGGTGAACCGCTACAAAAAGTTGAAGCAGCCACTTCAAAAAAGCACGCCAGACATCGCAAGGGGAAACGAGGCAAGGGGAAACGAGGGGGCCGTGTCCCAAGGCCAAAAAAACAACGGTGAACGGCGGTTAGCTCAGATGTGCCTTACGGATCGCGGACACACTGGCTAAGGCAGACTTGGGTTGGCTATTGCCGTCGATGAGGCCGCCGTGCGGCAGTACGTGGGGATGAGAATCGGAAAATTGGTTCCACATAATCCCCTGCACTGCTTGCTTGCCCAACATAACCGGGAGATGTTCTTGCACCCAGGCATTTTGTCGATCCGGATTCCATTCATCGGGCAGTGGAGATGCTTGCGCTTGAGCCTTTGCATCTGGACCGGTCCCGCCGGGTACTACCAGTGAAACAAGCAATGGTAGTTTAAGGCTCGACCAACGATCTAATTGTCGACTTACTTCAAGGGCATCGCGATGGCAGGTACCACCCGGGTGATAGGCCAGTTTGATCTCTAGTCCAATACCCGAGAGTCCCAGGTTGGCGCGCGCCAGGGTATCGGCCAGATAGAATGGCAATTCATAGTCTTTCTGCGAGAGAGAATCGCCCCACAGTTGATCGAAGGAAATGATCACCGGTGTTCGCGAATCTAAATCACGAATTGTTTCGACGATTTGAATTGCCATGCGCACTGTGTCTTGATGCGACAAGCCGAGAAAATTTCCCGAGTTGATTCGCGATGCCGCCTGCCAGACGTGTACGCGACCACGGTAACGATTTACAATCGACCGCACATACTGTTTCACGAAAATGGTTAAAGTTTCCGGATCTTCCTCCCAGAGGTATAACCAGTCGGGAATTTCAGTACCGTCAAGTTGGACGAGAGGCCCACTAGAAACTTTTAATGCATGGGTCTTGCACCAGTCCAATTGACTATCGGTCAGGCTCCAGTCGTATTTGTTTTCACTCGTCTCAAGGTGTTGCCAGGCCATGGGCACAACGGCTGCATTGAATGCGCCCAAATAGCTCCGAGCAAGGTGATCATCAACAAGGTGATCATCAAAAGGAACCGTGCCCAGATTCGCACCGAGCATCGTTACCAGACGGCTCCCAGAAGAATGGCGTAAAGCCAACGCCTGCTGCGCATAGGACGCACTCAAGGAGCGCATAATTGCCATGCACTCGACGATAACATCAGTAGCCAGTTCGGACGCCAACATGGCATCAACCTTGGAAGTAACCGCCCGCGAAAAAGTTTCGGTAACACCTTTAAGTTGTGCTTCGATGGGCTCCGGGATGGCCATTCCCACCGACTCCCAATCGGCGATCTGATTTCGAATACGGTTGAGTGTTCCGCGAGCCAACTCGACCTCAAGCAAATAGACTTGATCTCGCTCCATCAGACTGGCTGTTGAGAGCATCATTTCCCCGAACCCTTCCACACGCCAGGGAATATGGAGGTAACCGGAATCGCCAACCGGACGATCCACGATCAGGACATCTTCGGTGGCCACAATACGGCTCGCCCAGGGTACCTCGTCCATGCCAGCCATGTAGGCTTTTGAGACTGCCTCTGGCGGGATGCGGTCAGGCCGAGGAACCAAAAACCGGATTAATCCCATTTTCGCCACTTTCTCAGGTTAAACAACCGCAATCACCCATCGCACCCCAACGAGTGAAACATGGCTTGTCCCTCGGGCCAGAGGGCTTTGCCATCGAGTCTACCGAAGTGTCGCACGACGTTCAACTCATCCGTCGCCCATACCTAAACTCCATGAGTTGAATATTCCACTGCTAGTCAGGACGCGCGTCGGCGCGTTATACTCCGCCACGGGCCGTTTGAGGATACTGCCGGCGGATGCAGGTTTCCGACGGGAAAACATTAGACCCTGATAATTCAAGGATAAGGGCACGCCATGAGCCAATCTGTTGTAATGGAAACTTCACTCGATACATTCCCCGTACGACGTGGAAAGGTCCGTGATATCTACGATCTCGGCGACCAATTGTTGTTGGTTAGCACAGACCGTATTAGCGCATTCGACTGGGTATTGCCAACAGGCATACCGGACAAAGGTCGGGTTCTGACCCAGTGTAGTGCATTCTGGTTTGATTTCCTGAAAGAATCCAACCATATGCTTACCTGTGACATCGAGGCGATGGATTTGCCCTCGGCAATCGATTTGGATCCACTTGTCGGTCGCAGCATGCTTGTCCGCAAAACGGAAGTAGTGCCGATCGAATGTGTTGTTCGTGGTTACCTGTCGGGGTCCGGATGGAAGGAATACCAACAAAATGGCTCGGTATGCGGTGTTTCATTGCCAGAAGGTTTGGTTGAGAGCGACCAGCTCGATGAGCCTATTTTCACACCGGCAACCAAAGAGGAATCGGGGCACGATATCAATATCTCATTTGAGCGAATGGCTGAAATAGTCGGTATGGACGTTGCCGAAGAGCTACGGAACCGCAGCCTTGAAATTTACAAACGTGGGGCAGCCTATTCCCGCGAGCGGGGCATTATTATCGCTGATACGAAGTTTGAATGGGGCCGGATCGATGATGAATTGATACTCATCGATGAAGCACTGACGCCGGACAGTTCTCGCTTCTGGCCTGCAGACCAATACAAACCGGGGCGTGGCCAGGCATCCTTTGACAAGCAATTTGTCCGCGATTGGCTACTTGAATCCGGTTGGGATAAGGAGAGCACCCCCCCTGCTCTTCCCGATGCTGTTGTCAGCGGCACACGCGAGAAATATATCGAATCCTTTGAGCAGTTAACCGGTCAAGCTTTTGCCTGGAAGTAGCTGCTACACGCATTGCATAACAGGCAACTGGTAATGGCTGGCAACTCCTTCGGACAAGCGTTTCGCATAACTACTGCCGGCGAGAGCCATGGTGCTGGCAATGTTGTCATTATCGATGGAGTCCCCCCGGGGATTCCGCTGTCGGTCGAGGATCTGATGGTCGACCTCAATCGGCGCAGGCCTGGCCAGAGCGAGATCGTCTCTGGGCGTGACGAGTCGGACGAACCGGAAATGATTGCGGGCGTCTTTGAGGGTCGCACAACAGGCACCAGCATCGCTATTTTCATTCGCAACTCAGACTCGCGAAGTGGGGATTACGCCGGCATCAAAGATCTCTACCGCCCGGGACATGCCGATTACACCTACGATGCAAAGTACGGTTTTCGCGATTACCGGGGTGGTGGTCGCTCTAGTGCCCGGGAGACCACTGTCCGTGTGGTGGCCGGAGTGGTCGCTAAAAAAATCCTCGCCAAGGCATTTGGAGGCCGGGTGGTCGGTTACGTCGTTCAGATTGGCGACATCCGTGCTAACATTCCCGACCCTGCGGAAGTAACAGCTGAGTCGGTCGAGCAACTCGCCGATGGGGAGCCAAACATAGTGCGCTGTCCAGATATCAAGGCCGCAGCAGCAATGATCGAGCGGATTGAACAAATGCGGGCAGAGGGAGATTCTCTCGGAGGGATGGCAGAAATTGTTGCAACCGGCGTCCCGCCAGGATTGGGCGAGCCGGTATTCGATAAACTCAAAGCCGATTTGGCCAAGGGGTTGTTCAGTCTGCCCGCCGTTCTGGGAGTGGAATACGGGAGCGGTTTTAGTTGCGTCACGATGCGCGGCAGCGAAAACAACGATGCCTTTGTCTCTGGCGAAGCGGGCAAAGAGATCCGCACAGCATCTAACCGCCATGGAGGAATGCTAGGTGGGATCTCTTCTGGAATGCCGATTGTCCTCCGCGCTGCGGTCAAACCGACGAGCAGTATCTCACGTGACCAAGACACGGTGGACCGCCATGGCAACGCAGCGACCATCAGCACCCCAGGGCGGCATGACCCCTGCTTACTGCCCCGTTTTATACCGATGGCCGAGGCAATGGTGGCCATTGTCCTTGCCGACCATTGGCTGCGAAATCGCCAGCAACAGATGCTCTAAACAGCGCAACGCAATGTGGCTCTACGCTGCCCGCTGCTCGGTGACCCATTCTCTCTCTACATCGGGCTGACTGCCATCTGCTGCAAGGAAATGTTTTTCCATCGAAAGCACAGAGGGTTGTTCCACAGGCCAGATTTGACATATCTGGGCGCTTAATGGCACCAAGTTCTCCAGTTGCTGTGTGCGCTCACCCTCTGGACAGGAACCTGTGGCGAAGAATGTAACTCGCATTCCATCTTCTCGGGGAACACTAAAGCGAATATCCCAATTTGTCTCATGGCTGGAATTTGCGATCTGCTTCTTCCATTGAGCAAGAGTGGTCGCTCCCTGTCCATTCTCGTCTTCCATCGTCAATTCAATACGGGTTCCTCCGACAGCCTCTGCGCAAGACTCTACAAGACTCCAGAGTGCCTGAGAGTCGGCCTGGGAGTCAGATGGGTTCGATGCCTCGAAACGCAAAAATGACATTCTCGCTCGTAGCCCTTCAACCGCGATCTGCGAAACTTGATGTACGATTCGCAGGCTGCGGATGATGAGATTTAATTCATACAATCCAAAAACGCGTCCAACAATCATCGCAATCAAAACAACCCCGCCAAAAGTGAGTGCGAGCCATTCACTTCCCAACTTTCCGGCAACAATCACGCCTACCGCCATCGTGATGCAGAACCCGATGATAACCAGCAAAGCTTGTAGTTTCGAAAGGCCTCGCTGCTGCAGTCGATGATGGATATGTCCGTAGTCGGCGTCCCCGATACTCTGTCCCGTCAGTTTGCGACGAAGAATTGCTAACACTGTGTCCAGGATAGGAATGCCCAGCAGCACCATCGGAAAAATTAATACAAAGCCTGTAGCGGTTTTTAAAACTCCACCAGTCGAAAGAGCTCCCACAACAAAACCGATGGTCAAACTACCGGAATCCCCGAGAAAGATTTTTGCGGGAGGCCAATTATGCAGCAGAAAACCGGAAAGACAGGCAACAAATACAAAACCGATCGCGGCAAGCCCAAGATGATTGTGAGACAGGGCAAGCGTTGCAAGGGTCGCGACTGCAATTAAACCGACCGAGGATGCAAGTCCATCCATCCCATCGATAAGATTCAAAATATTGGCACAGGACACGATCCATAGAATGGTGAAGGGTATTGCCATCGGCCCCAGATCGAGACGAATTCCCAGGCATTGCAGCGATTCAATCGACGGTCCAAGTGCCACAAAAGGTATTGTGGCAACAATCTGCAAGAGAAATTTATAACGAGCCCGCAAGGGAGACCAGTCATCCCAAAGCCCCAATCCACAATAGAGCGATCCACTCGCAAGCAGCGCAAGACCGAACGCGAAATTCGCCGGCCCTCTCATCCAGAGGTTTGTACCGAGAAAAATTGTCAGGACACCAAACGCGAATGCCAGAAAAACTGCCACTCCTCCCAACACGGGTACTGCCTTGGCATGAGTTTTTCGGTTGCCGTCCGGCGTATCGACCAAGCCGAGGCGAGGGGCAATCGATCGTGCCGTCCACGTGAAGGCGTAGGCCAAAACAAACGTGCTAGCAGCTATCACTAAAATGGTCGTGAGATTCGTATCGGCCATTGGAATGAATTTTATCCGTTAAAAATTAGCCCGTCGCAAGAAAACAAAATCGGCGGGAAGGTAGTGACGTGTTCGCCGAAAGTCAACGCCAACGCAGCGCGACTGCAAGATATTCCGGGAATTGATTTTGATATTGACCGTGTCTCCTACCTACTGTTAGAAACTGGCTCTTTGGGGGGATTTTTAATCCGGACAGTATTTGCATCTCCCTACCATACAATCATTTAGGCCTCCAATAAGTGCTCGTCAGGAAAAATTTTCCGCGGTCACCCAGGAGGACGGAGTCCAGACTAACAACCCGGGTGGCAATCAAGTACGACCACAATAAAAATCACGAACGGCATGAAATCCGTTTCTGCACGAAGAAGGAACTTCAAACATGGAAAACAAAATTGCACTCGTTACAGGGATCACTGGCCAAGATGGCTCCTATCTTGCGGAACTCCTTCTTGAAAAAGGCTATGAAGTGCACGGCATGGTCCGCCGGGCAAGCACTTTCAACACAGGCCGACTGGAACATCTCTATCGGGACCAGCATGAATCCAGTGGCAAGCTAAAATTACACTACGGGGATCTGTCCGACGGAACCTGTCTGTCGAACCTCGTTTTCTCGATCGAGCCGGACGAGATTTATAATCTCGGCGCACAAAGCCATGTGCGTGTCTCATTCGATCAGCCACTTTACACCGTAGACGTCGGCGCGCTCGGAACGCTTCGGCTGTTGGAAGCCATCCGCCAGATACGCAAGCACAAAGATGTCCGTTTGTATCAGGCCTCTTCTAGTGAAATGTTCGGTAAAGTTCATGAGGTTCCTCAAAGTGAAACGACCCCGTTTCATCCTCGCAGTCCCTATGCGTGCGCCAAAGTCTACAGCTTTTATCAGACGCAGAATTATCGAGAGGCCTACAACATCTTCGCCTGCAACGGAATTCTTTTTAATCACGAATCTCCGCGTCGTGGAGAAACATTTGTAACGCGAAAAATCACGCGGGCTGCCACAAGAATCCGAGAAGGGCTGCAAGACAAGCTCTATCTGGGAAATCTTGATGCCAAACGTGATTGGGGCTATGCCAAAGATTATGTCGAGGCAATGTGGTTGATGCTGCAACAGGATGAACCAGACGACTATGTGATTGCCACCGGCGAAACACATAGTGTTCGCGAGTTTCTAGAACTCGTCTTCAAAGAAGTGGGGCTTCCCTACCAGGAATATGTGGAAACCGACCCACGCTATCTGCGACCAAGCGAAGTTGACTTACTCCTGGGAGATGCGACCAAGACAAAAGAGAAATTGGGGTGGGTTCCCAAGACAACATTCGAGGAACTCACACGGATCATGGTCCACGCTGATTGGGAACTGGCTCGCTCAGAACATGCCGTATCTCTACGCAAAGCGGGCTAACTGCTTTCTTAGATGAGAACTCTTGCCTTGTGATTTTGTCTGTAGCAAGCGAGCGTTCTCCACGATGATCTCTATCAACTGGTGGGACCGTGACCAAAACAATGAAACGCGTCGTTGTCGATTATTTTTTGAACAAGTAAATGCAACCACTCATTATCGAACCTGGTAGCTCCGTTCGTCGCTACTGGCGAGACCTTTGGCAATATCGCGAATTGTTTCAGGTTCTTGCCTGGCGTGATATTTCGGTCCGTTACAAACAGACCGTGATCGGCATTGCCTGGGCTGTGATCCGCCCGGTTCTGACGATGGTCGTGTTTACCGTTATCTTTGGGAAAATTGCAAAATTACCCACGGTAGGTGATGCACCCTATGCTCTGATGGTTTTTGCAGGAATGCTTCCTTGGACATTTTTTTCCACTGCGTTATCCGAATCTTCAAGTAGCCTAGTCAACAATGCGAATTTGATCAGTAAAGTTTTCTTTCCCCGTCTTATCGTACCGACCGCCACGATCATGGTGGCCTTTGTCGACTTCCTGATCAGCTTTTTCATTCTTGTCGCAATGATGATCTGGTACCAATTTATACCGGGATGGCAGATTGTCCTTTTGCCGTTGTTTGTCGGCATCGCCTTCCTCGCAAGCCTTGGCCCCGGTCTATGGATTACCACTTTAAACGTGCGTTACCGAGACTTTCGCTATGTGATTCCATTCATTGTTCAATTTGGCCTCTATATTTCGCCAGTCGGATTCAGCAGCAGTGTGATCCCTGAGAAGTGGCGACTCCTTTACTCCATGAATCCAATTGTTGGGGTGATTGATGGATTCCGCTGGTGTATTCTCGGTGGAGAAAGTTCTATCTATTGGCGCCTATGATAAAAGTTGGTGATTCTTGTTCGCGCCGACAATAACATTAATATATTGATTATGT
>MPMC02094297.1_pt1 | contig 12651 bp, 16 predicted proteins | sample 1617281 | NCBI WGS metagenome assembly MPMC02 (sample SAMN05944809, study PRJNA350692) | marine metagenome | biome: marine; feature: ODZ; material: water; isolation source: 100 m water sample filtered on 30 um supor filter | place: Pacific Ocean | collected 2012-04-09 | depth 100m m | reverse complement strand
CATCAAGCGATCAGGTGTTGCCGGAAAAACGGTCACTGGCTCTTGGTCGCTGAATACCAAAGCTCGTGATGCCAAGGAATGAGGAGCAATTGGGGCAAGCTGCAGAACGGGGCAATCAGGAGTAATAACTGGCCCCCCTGCACTGAGTGCATAGGCCGTTGAACCAGTAGGAGTCGAGAGAATCACGCCATCGGCTGAGATGTCCACCGGCGCATGGTGACCAATCGCGACTTCGAAATGGCACATGCTGGTTAGAGGTTCGCGATGCAAAGCCATTTCATTGAGGGAGAGTGCCTCCCAACGACGCTGCTCTCCTCGCAACACGCTCACTACCAAGGTGCAACGCTCCTCGATCGTCCACTGATTATTGAGCAACAGCTCGAAGGCTCGATCAAGGTCGGCCAAGTAGGCCTCTGCCAAGAAGCCAAGGTGTCCAGTGTTAATGGTGAGGATTGGCACCTGCACAGGTGCTGTCTGCCGTGCCGCCGAGAGCACGGTGCCATCGCCTCCGAGCACTATTGCCAATGCCATCGAGGTATCGAATCCCTCAGGCACGCAAGCGTTGTAACCCAGCATGCGCAGATGCTGATCTGGATTAGCAAAGCCAACCATTCCACCGGAACTACTCGCTCTGACCACGTCAAAACCAGCCTTTTCAAGCCGCGACTGAAGAGTGATTGCGGTCTCTACCGCCAACTCTTTACCGTCATTAACGATCAGTCCGACACGGGGCACCGATCGAATCAGACAAAGGACACGCTCAGTTTATGAGGGTTACCCTCATTTTGGCTGAAGCATCACCACGTTGCTTCATCCAGTGAACAACAAATCAGTGCTCAGAACTGCTCAAGGAAGCGAAGATCACTTGTGTAAAGCCTGCGAATGTCGTCAATGCCATGACGCACCATGCAGAAGCGCTCTACACCAAGACCTGCCGCGAAACCACTCCAACGCTCTGGATCGAGGCCCAGTCCTTCTAAGACTGCTGGATCAACCATTCCGCAGCCCATCACCTCCAGCCAACGCCCACGCCATTGCACATCCACTTCCGCTGATGGTTCAGTAAAGGGGAAATAACTAGCCCTGAACCTCACAGGCATATCACCAAAAAAGGCCTTAAGGAAAGCCATCACAGTGCCTCGCAGATGGCTGAAATCAAGGCCTTCATCAATGGCTAGTACTTCAACCTGATGAAACACAGGCGAATGGGTTGCATCAACTGCATCACGCCGATACACCCGACCCGGCGCCACAATCCTCACCGGCGGTGGATTTTGCTCTAGATAACGGATCTGCACAGGAGATGTATGGGTACGCAGAAGTAGATTGCCGCCTAGATAAAACGTATCTTGCATGTCACGAGCGGGATGGTCCTCAGGAATATTCAAAGCCGAGAAGTTGTAATAATCAGTCTCCACCTCGGGGCCTTCTGCAACCCGATAGCCCAAGCCACAAAAGAGATCAACAATCTGCTCAGTAGTTGTGATCAACGGATGGCGATGCCCCATAGGGATGCCACTAGGAGGCGCAGTTACATCAATCGTTTCTCTAGCCAAACGCTCAGCCAAGGCTGCTGATTTCACCGCCTGCAGCCGTTCGGCCAAAAGCTCCTGCACCTGAGTCTTGAGCACATTGGCGCGCTGACCAACAAGCGGCCGCTCATTACCAGGAAGCTTGCCCATTGCTCCAAGAACACCAGACAATCGACCTTTCTTACCCAGTAAACTCACTCGTAGTTGCTCAAGAGCATCCGCATCAGTCGCAGCCGTGATCGCCGATACGGCCTCTGCCTCTAGAGCATCAAGCTGGTCAGTGAGCTGCTTTAAGGAAATAATGGCGCTCACGGAAAGAAGATCGCAGCGTCTGACTGTAAGCAGCCATCATGACTAAGTTCCCCGCAGTGGACCAAGACGCAATGACGCCGCTGCGAATTCTGATCAGCAATGATGACGGGGTTTTAGCTGAGGGCATCCGTTGCCTTGCAGCTTCTGCTGCAAGCCGCGGCCATAAGGTCACCGTTGTCTGTCCAGACCATGAGCGCTCGGCTACCGGCCACGGCCTTACCCTGCATACCCCCATCCGAGCAGAGCGAGCTGATGAGCTCTACGAACCAGGTGTGACTGCCTGGTCTTGCAGTGGCACTCCGGCTGACTGCGTCAAACTTGCTCTATCCGAACTTGTGCCAGAAAAGCCAGACTTAGTGCTATCTGGAGTCAACCACGGTCCGAATTTAGGAACAGATGTGTTCTGTTCAGGCACTGTGGCAGCAGCAATGGAAGGCACCCTTGAAGGGCTGCCAGCGCTTGCCGTGAGCGTCGCCTGCTTCCAATGGCGAGATTTCCATGCCGCTGCGGAGTTAGCGATGGATGTTGCTGAAAACGCCTTGGCAAATCACTGGCCCGACAACCTGCTACTAAATCTCAATATTCCCCCCTGCCATCCGCAGCAGATGGGATCACTTCGCTGGACACGTCTTTCGATACGTCACTACGAAGAACAATTCAGCCGGCGCATTGATCCACGAGGTAGTACCTACTTTTGGCTAGCAGGAGAAGTGGTAAAGGATCTTGAAACAGCAGGTGATGGCCCGCGCGACTGGCCCAGCGACGTGGCCCAGATCGAGACCAATTCACCCTCGCTGACCCCCATCCAGCCCGACCTGTTTTGGCGCGGCGACCTTTCCGCTCTACCAGCGCTAAGTGTGGCGAATCAACTGGTGCGATAGATCCTCTGCAACAACCAAAGCGAAATAATCAGACCAATTAAATGAGCAAAAAGCACCTGGGTATTGCCAAGCACCGAGAGGATCTCCAGAGAGGTTATGGCGTAGTTGCCCATGCCTGCTCCAATTGCAAATCCCGGCTGTACGCTTGCCGCCTGCACAAAAAGAGGGCCGGCAAAAGCCTGGTAGCCCACTGTGGCAAGGACCAAACCAAACAGATCAACAAAAACCCCACGCTTCAGTAGACGGCTAGCTTCACCGCGGCTGGGCCGAACATCACTCTCAACTGCGCGACCGAGGCGAACAATCAACCATCCCTGCCAGAGGCTGTAAAGCAAAACCAAAAAAGCCAGCGTAGTTACAGCAATCCCAGGCCCTAATCCAAATACCTTGCTGGAGTTACGTTCCAGACTGGTGCCAACTTTGCTGAACAACAAAATCGCAACCACCACCACCCCAAGGAATGCCTGAATCCAGAAACGGACCCAACCCATGCGGCGTAGCCCTATAGAAAGAAGCTGAAAATCAAGACGGTCAGCCATCCGGTTTTTTGCGGCGGTAGTTCAAACTTGCCATCTACGCGCGCCTTGTGCACGGCCTCCCCCTTGATTCCACTCTGCACCCCTGAACAGGCCCATACCCCTACAGCGCTAGCGCTCGGCAGTTTCGATGGCCTTCATGCCGGCCATCGCCATGTGATTGAAGCTGTTGCGAAAGATGCTCCTGGAGTTCCCACGGTGGTGAGCTTCTGGCCTCATCCCCGTGAAGTGCTCTATGGGGAACCACGCTTGCGTCTTGATCTTCCTACCGAAAAATCCTGCCTGCTCGCTCAACTTGGCATCGAACAACTTGTACTGGTGCCCTTCGATCGTTCTCTGGCAGCCCTAAGCGCAGAAACATTTGTAAACCAAATGCTGATTAGCACTCTCAAGGCACGGCGCATTGCCGTTGGAGCCAACTTCCGCTTCGGGCGCAATCGTGAAGGAGACACAAATACATTGCAGCAGCTAGCCACTGCTGCTGGCATAGAGGTGATGGTGTCGCCGATCCTTGAAGACAACAAGGGTCGTATGAGCAGCAGCCGTATCCGCTCAGCTCTCAGCGAAGGTGACTTACAGACAGCAAAAGCCCTAATGGGTCGTCCCTATCGCTTTCGCGGACGCATAGTGCGTGGCCGTGGCATTGGTCAAACAATGGGCTGGCCTACCGCTAACTTGCAAGTCGACGGCCGCAAGTTCCTACCAGGCCTTGGGGTCTATGCAGCATGGGCCTGCATTGATAAAGAAGGAACGCCGCTTCCCGCTGTAATGAATTTAGGGCCCCAACCCACAGTGGATCCCACCTCTCCTTCTGCCGTAGAAGTCCATTTACTTGATCAGCAACTAGACCTGGAAGGACGCGAATTATTGGTGGAGCCAGTTCAGAGACTTCGAGGCCAACAACGCTTCGCGAACCTTGAAGCGCTAAGCAACCAAATTGGCCACGATGCCGAGCTTGCCCGCTCAATCTTGAGCTCGCGGCAAGTCAAGATAGAAGATCAGGCCTAAACAGCAGTGGGATAGGCATTCGCCAAGCCCCAGACAATAAACACCCCGATCCCACCTAAGAGCACAACCCCCCAAATCAGAACGTGCATGGTGCTCTCTGAACCACTGTTCTCCATGATCTAGATGCGGGATGCAATTCTGCCAAGACTGCCATGAAATCGATGTCTATCGCCCCGATTGCAGACCTGCGTGTGGTTCAGCTGATAGATGCCAACCTGGATCGCGCCCGCGAGGGACTACGAGTAGTAGAGGACTGGTGCCGTTTCGGACTAGATCGTCAAGAGCTGGTGGTAACTCTCAAAGACTGGCGCCAACAACTAGGTCGCCATCATCACGACATTTACAAACAGGCACGATCTACTGCCACAGATCAGGGGATAGGGCTAAATCATCCAGCCCAACAGGAACGAAATGCACCGTGGCATGTCGTGGCCGCCAACTGCGCCCGGGTTCAAGAAGCACTGCGCGTATTAGAAGAGTTCGCGCGTCAACCAGATCCCGAGCTAGCGACCACAGCTGCCACAATTCGCTACGGGCTATACGACCTTGAGGTAACCGTGCTGAATGCCAACGCCGGTGCAAAGAGACGCGAACAACTCCAAGCCTGCCGCCTCTACCTAATCACTTCTGCGCAAATCGATCTTTGCAGCAGAGTGACAGACGCATTAAAGGCCGGTATTGGCATGGTGCAATACCGCAATAAAGAAGGCAGCGATCTAGAGCGGCTAAGCGAGGCAAAAGAGTTGGCTGCGATCTGCCGAAAGCATGGAGCCCTATTCATCATTAATGACCGTATCGACATAGCACTTGCAGTAGATGCCGATGGTGTACATCTTGGCCAAGACGATCTCCCTACAGACTTAGCAAGGAACCTGATCGGTGCCGAACGACTTCTAGGCCGAAGCACCCAATGCCTTAGCCAACTTAACAAGGCTGAAAAGGAAGGCTGTGACTATGTGGGCGTAGGACCTGTATATGCCACAGCTACAAAACCTGAACGAACACCAGTCGGACTCACCTATGTAAAGGAGGCATCTAAAGCAACCCAACTACCTTGGTTTGCCATTGGTGGCATCAACATCTCAACCTTAGGAGCAGTAATTAGCGCCGGAGCAGAACGTGTGGCCGTAGTAGGAGCGGTGATGAATTCCCAAGATCCAGCGGCAGCAAGCCTTCAACTAGTAGAGGCTCTGACATGAAGTTAAAGGTGAATGGTGAAATCAGGAGCATCAAACCTGAACCAGTCCCAGCCACACTCGCAACTGTGCTCGAACAGCTCGGCTATCACCCTCGCTTGGTGGTAGTTGAATTCAACGGCACGATCTTGACACCCAACCACTGGCAGGAGCAGCTGGTAAAGGAGATGGACCAACTGGAAATTGTCACTATCGTCGGCGGAGGTTCCTAGAGTCACGTCAACTGCTGCGACGTTTTGGCCCGTTTGCCAATCCATCCACCCAGGCGCATGTTCAGACGCCTCCTGGCCACTCTATTGCTGCCATTTCTGATGGCCGGCCTGATCCTGCTTTACCCCGAACCAAGCCAAGCCGCTAGGGGTGGCCGCATCGGAGGTGGCGGTTTTCGCGCCCCCTCTATGCCCCGCAGCAGCGGTGGCTACCGCGGAGGTTATGGCGGAGGTTATGGAGGGGGCTACCGCGGTGGCGGCATGGGCTTTCCCTTCATCATTCCGTTCTTCGGCTTTGGTGGTGGCGGCCTATTCGGCTTTTTAATTCTGATGTCAGTAGTGGGCATACTGGTGAATGCCTTACGTGGTGGAGGTGGCGGCGGAGCTGCAACTTTTGACGGCTCAGGCGAGCTGACTCAACGGCCCACTGCCATCGGCCCCGTAACCATGATGCAAGTGCAAGTGGGACTTCTTGCGAGCGCCAAGGCTCTACAAGTAGACCTACGTCAACTTGCAGCATCAGCAGAAACCGGCAGTTCAAGCGGACTACAACGCGTTCTGCAAGAAACCACCCTGGCCCTTTTACGTCAGCCAGAACTCTGGGTCTACGCGAATATCGAAACAGGCAGCGTGCCATTTGCTTCAGCAGAAGCAACGTTCAACCGCCTCTCGATGACTGAACGCAGCAAATTGCAAGCGGAGGTGACTTCCAATGTTTCTGGTGAACGTCGGACTGATCAGCTAGCTAATAAAAGCGCCGGGGAAGCTGATCTCACCAATGAATACATCGTAGTAACGATCTTGGTTGCATCTCACAGCCGCATCAAACTGAGCGAATCTGTTAGCGGCGAGCAACTGCGAGAAAGCCTTCGCATCCTTGGCTCCACCTCTTCAACTGATCTGATTGCCCTAGAAGTGATCTGGCAACCCGAAGGCAGAGGCGATGTTCTCAGTGCAGAAGAAGTGGTGACTTCATACCCCAACTTGCAGCATCTCTGAATTGATCACCCCAATCGTTAGCCTCCATAAACGGGTCTTCACAAAATCTTCCACAAAGAATGTCCGTCATGAACCAAGTTCATGGGTTCTACGTTGATATCTTGATTCGAAGATATTTTTGTACCCACCTTGTCCGCCGCTTCCCGCCCTGATCCTCGTGTAATGAAGTGGCAGACCAATGGCGAATTGGCACACGGTGATCTTTTTGAACTAATTCGCCGCTTGCGCGATGTTGAATTACCTAGTCACAGCAACGAGTTATGGCGACTAGGTGCTAAATACGACGAATCAGAGTGAATTCCAGCGCACCCCCTTGCGCGAAGCAATTAAGTACCCCATGGTTCACTCAATCAAGCGAAGTGCATGGGCGCACCAACACTGCATTGGGTGAATACTCCGGTATTAGTGGAAGCCTTGATGCGCTATGAACAAAATCGCTTACCTCGATCAATGAGGCTCTGGGTTGAACAGTTACTTGAGCTCAGCCCCCAGGACTCTGAACAGTTACTTCCTCATAGTCACCACTCCTGATAGACAAGTTTTCAGCTGAATCCATAGGTCTAAGGATGCGAAGAGCCGCCATGGCAGCTCCATAACCGTTATCGATATTCACCACTACTAGGCCCGGTGCACAGCTGGCGAGCATTCCCTCAAGTGCTGTACGCCCTCCAGCACTCACCCCATACCCCACCGATATGGGAACACCAATCACGGGCTGAGGCACAAGCCCTGCTAATACCGTTGGCAGGGCTCCCTCCATGCCAGCACAAGCAATCAGCACCTTGGCCCGATTTAGACGCGCCAACTGATCGAGCAACCGTTGCAAACCAGCCACGCCTACATCCAGCAATAATTCACTTTGAATTCCATGCCAACGCAGAGCCAACTCAGCTTCTGCCGCTACCGGCAGATCACTAGTGCCTCCGCTAAGCACCACAACCTCACCAAGTGCCGGTTGCCGCATCGCCGGATCACCAAGTGTGAGACAACGTGCCTGAGCATGAAACTGCACAGTGCCAAGCAGGCTGGCCACCGCCTTCGCTTTGGCTTGATCTACACGTGTAACTAGCGCCAGTTCACCTGCAGTTTGTAAGCGAGTCAAAATTGCTGCAATCTGTTCGCTGCTCTTGTACTCCCCGAAAATGGCCTCCACCATGCCCAACCGCCTGCGGCGCTGAAGATCGAGCCGTACCTGCGGCTCAGTCACTGAGGCACCAATTCGCCTTCAAATATCAGCAAAAAGGGATTGCCACTGGCTTGACCAGTGACCTTGCGGGCCAATTGTTCAAAGCGGGCCTGCACTGCATCCACCTCCGCCTGTGGAATCGATTTCCACTGTTCTCTACTGGCCCAGCGAATCAAGAGGATGCCCTCCTCCCGTTCAGCGTCCCAAAGTATGTCCCTGCCCTGATAGCCACTCTGCTTCGCCAGCCAAGGTTCCCAGCTTCCCTGCTCAGCCTTAAGCCAATCCGCCCTTGCATGTGCCGGCACCTTCAAGCGCAGATGCTCTACGACAGCGACATCATCACCACCAAGCCGATCCTGTGCAGCGGCAATAGCAATATCGGGATGAGCTGAGCACATCAGCACAAAGCTGAGCAGCAAGGAAGTCAACCTAGACAAGACTCTAAGACTCATGCCAGGCATTTCTGCTGCAACAGTGCTACTGCCTGACTGCTGATACCTTGCTCGCGGCCTTCCGGTCCAAGACCTTCATTAGTGGTTGCCTTCACGCCCACGGAATCAAATTCCACCCCCAACCGTTGCGCCAGGTTGCTACGCATTAGCTCGATATGAGGCTTGAGCTTTGGTCTCTCAGCAACCACCACAGCATCCACGTTCGAAATCTGCCAACCGCGCTCACTCACCAGTGCGACAACCTGCTCAAGCAGCATCAAGCTATCGGCCCCTTTCCAGCGGGGATCATCCGGCGGAAAATTTTTACCGATGTCACCTAGCGCGAGAGCCCCGAGCAGGGCATCCATCAGCGCATGTACAAGAACATCAGCATCGCTGTGACCATCAAGCCCCAACCCATCGGGATGCTCAAGTTTCACGCCACCAATAATCAAAGGGCGACCGGGGACCAAGCGATGGATGTCATAACCGTTGCCGATACGTAGTTGCACGGATACAGAACCAGGAGACTCCATTGAAAGCGTTGATGCTTGCTGCTGATCAGACCAACGAGCGTAGAGATCCGGGCGACGCTGCTGAGTACGTAGTTGACGCTGCTGCTCACGCCAGGAACTAATGGCGCCATGGTCGCCACTACGCAAGATATCTGGAACCACCATGCCGCGAAAATCTGCAGGGCGGGTGTAATGAGGATGTTCAAGAAGCACCGCGCTGTGGCTCTCCTCCTGCAGCGACTCTGCAGTCCCAACAGTCCCAGGTAACAACCGCACCACTCCATTGATGACCGTCATAGCTGGCAGCTCACCTCCTGTGAGCACGAAATCTCCAACAGACACCTCCTCATCCGCCAGGCTTCTAATTCGCTCATCAAAACCTTCGTAATGGCCGCATAGCAGCACCAACTGATCATGATCTACTGCCCAGCGATGCAAGTCCTTCTGGCATAACGGTTTTCCCTGAGGAGTTAGCAGCAGCACCCGTCGCCGTCGCTGAATAGGAATCGCTTCAAAAGCAGCAAACACCGGTTCTGGCTTAAGCACCATGCCAGCCCCGCCACCATAGGGCTGATCGTCAACCTTGTGGTAGCGATCCGTGGTGTAATCGCGAGGATTATGGGTATATAAAGCGGCAATACCAGATGTAAAAGCACGGCCAATCACCCCTAGTTCACCAAGAGGAGTAAAAGCCTGCGGCAACAGACTCACCACATCGAGGCGATAAGACGCCATCACCCTCAGGCCGCCAAAGGGGATCGCCAATAAAGCTGAGAACAGAAGCTTCGCAAGCTCATCCGTTGATCAGCGCACCCCTGAAGAGATAACCCCAGCCCAACTGGCTTTATACAGGAGCTTGGAATATCAATCATTCATCCATCCTCTCAGTCGCTGCGTTTTAACAAAGCAGTAATCACTTGCCCTCATAGCCAAGCTCCGCTAATCGCGCTGGTTTACAGCGCCAATCAGGCACCACCTTTACAAACAGTTCTAGATAAACAGGGCCATCGATCAAGATCTGCATCTGCAACCTTGCACCCTGGCCAATGGTCTTCAACATCGAGCCTCCCTTGCCGATCAGAATCCCCTTCTGACTCTTGCGTTCCACCAACACCGTAGCCAAAACAGCCGTTCTGCTTTGACGAGCAGAACGCTTACTTGAAGCAGGCATCTCTTCTACACGATCAATGCTCACCGCCACGCTATGAGGCACCTCCTCACGGGTGTGTAGCAACACCTGCTCACGAATCAATTCAGCCAGCAAAATCCGCTCCGGCTGATCACAAACCATCTCGGGTGGATAAAGCTGGGGGCCTAAGGGCAATTGCTCCACCAAAGCTTCTACAAGCCCATTGCATCCCTCACCGCTGGTAGCACTGCATCGCATCAACGGCCAGGAAGAATCAGCCAATAGCTGCCGGTATGCCTCCTCTGCCTGATCCTGTTGCTGCTCAACAACACGATCCCACTTATTCAGCGCAACCAACACTGGCAGCTGCTGCTGGCGTAGTAGTTGCACAATGAAAGCATCACCACGGCCCGGTGGTTCACAGCCCTCGAGCAACAACAACACCAGATCAACTTCACCAATCGCAGCCCGAGCACTCTGCACAAGCCGTTCGCCAAGCAGATGGTGAGGCTTATGTATTCCAGGGGTATCCACTAGCACCATCTGAGCCTTGGCAGTAGTGAGAATGGCCCGTAAGCGATTGCGTGTTGTCTGCGCCACAGGAGAAGTAATCGCCACCTTCTCTCCTAATAACTGGTTCACCAAGGTGGACTTGCCCACATTTGGTCTACCGATTAAAGCGACGAAACCAGATCGAAACGTATCGCTGGGGCTAGAAAGCGAATCCATTCGTTAAAAGTTCCGGCGCAGCATTTTCAGCAATCGTGCCTTACTCACTAATAGCCTCTGCAATAGCCAGCAATTCCGTTGGATCTCTACTCAGATCTGCCTCCATAAAAGCATTGGTCTGAGGGAGAGCCAAACGCAGATCCGATTCCAACTGAAGCTCAACATTGACATCTGCAGACAAGACAGCACTTTGATCAAGCACATGACCTCCATGACGAAGATCGTCGCTAACAAAATGAAAGTGGTAACCAGGAATATTTAAACTACTGGCATAACTCGGAGACCAAAAACCCACCATTGTTCCAGACAGATTCTGATGGTCAAATTCAACCTGATGACTAGCGGCACTTAGCAAATTCTCCCCCTGCTCAGAAAGACTCATCGTACGGAGTTGAATTTGCTCAAAAACTCCCTGAACCCGTATCGCCATAAACAAGTTATTTGTAGGTCTAAAGCTATCAAGTCGATCACAGAGATCCTGCCAACCATTCAAATTGAGAAACTGATGAGTCTGATCGGGATGAAAATGAGTGACCACAAAAAATGGGGTGAGTTCCTCATCAGGCACCTCGCGAAGGCTGCCATCAGCTCGCGCCTGCCAGCATTGGCCATTCAATAAGATGCCTTCTCCATCAAGGCGATCAAAAGTCCCTATTCCGAAATCTCCATGCTCGCGTAAATCCGAGACGCGCAAGCAACCATCGGAAACCCCTTCCAATACCGCAGTAGAAGTAGATAGCTGCCAAAGCGTGTGGTGCTGAATATCTAAATAGTCAGCGAGAGCCGCCCGAATTACATGGCTATGGCTCTCCCCAGTGCGATCACAATGCTGCAGCAATTCCTGCCAGTAGCCGGCAGGAAGTCGAAGATGAAGGTCATGACTGTTTTTCATTTTCATCAACGACGATTACTGAAATATTTCCATGATGCCCCGCGCAAACAACCTCAATCTCCATATCCTTCGATTCAAGACATTCTCCACAGCCCATGCAAAACCAGCCCTCTGCTGCAGCGCCAAGCTTTGAACAAGCCCTTGAGATCACGGCTCAGTGGCTAAAGCTGTGGGAAGAGGGCGAACTCAGCGATGAAGTGCTCGCCGATCGAGTAGCTGAACTAGCGGCAACTCGCGATGGCGCGCGAGGTTTTTTTGTGGTCAGCCTTGCCGGTGATTGCCCATTGATGGATCGACTTCCAGAAGCCCTGGTGATGCAATTACGAGCTGCTGGTGAGGGTGTAGTGGATCTCAACGTGCGCAACCTAGCGATGAGCACTGCCATGACCCTGCACCACCAACGCCAACATGACAACGAACAAAAGGGAAGATCAGAGCGAGTAGCGCTGCGCTGCCTGGAGCTCTTGCGCCTGCTTGATCCCGAAGCCGTAAAGCAACGTCTAGAGATACTCCTAGCAGCCACCCAAGGGCATGGAGAAGATGTGGCCTTCCTCGATCGATGGAACTATGACGAAGAGCAGAGGCAAGCCATCGCAGCCAACATCAATGCCGTTGCCGAAAGCTGAAGCAATAAAAAAGGGGCCAAATGGCCCCTAAGAAATAAATACCTCCAGATCTACTCATCAAGAAGGCAAAGGCTGACTAGTCGCGTCTACCACCACCTTGAATAGCAATGATCAAGCGCAATATGAAGATGAATAGGTTGATGTAAGTGAGATACATACCTAAAGCACCTGAGAGGTATTGATCGTCCGTATAGGTGCGAGGCATCGTGTAGAAGTCCACGAAAGCCATACCCACAAAAAGCACCGTGCCAAAGCCGGCGATCATCAATTCAAAGGTGCCTACTGCAAACATCTGCGGAGCGAAAATGCTTCCGATCACTTGCACAACCATGGCAATGATCAGACCAATAAGGCCTAGGCCCACAACACCAGACAAAGCCTGACCAACACTGTCACTCATGCGCCGGCCCACTACCGAGGCAATGGCAAAGGTGATGCCAGTCGCAAGAGCGGCGATACCGATGGAGGAT
>MPMC02219702.1_pt1 | contig 12653 bp, 9 predicted proteins | sample 1617281 | NCBI WGS metagenome assembly MPMC02 (sample SAMN05944809, study PRJNA350692) | marine metagenome | biome: marine; feature: ODZ; material: water; isolation source: 100 m water sample filtered on 30 um supor filter | place: Pacific Ocean | collected 2012-04-09 | depth 100m m | reverse complement strand
TTCTTTGCACTAATCAATTCATTGAGATTGAATAGGGCGACAATGGATCTTCAAAGTGGTGTAGATGAACGAAGTCAAAATGCTCTTCAGAGCCTTGGTATATTATGTTCAAATCAAGATGTAGCAATGCGTACTATTCGTTCATCTACTGACCTGGTTCTTGGACACAACGTGTCTATTCCACAATTAGAAATGTGGTACAGAACTTACAATAATGGTTCTGCTGAACATCAAATTGTTAGAGCAACAATAGCTGGTTCAAAGGGTGATAGAATCAATGCAGGTAGATCTTTCAGAGATGCTGCAATGAAAGTTAGTGATGACTTTGAGCGTGCTGCTTTATTGCTAAGAAAAGCCCTGATTGAATTTGCTCATGCAGGCGGGTGGAAAGAGGCTGTAAACCTGATAAATAATCATCCAGAGTTAACCGCTTCCGTGACTTCAAGATTCCAACTATATCTGAGAACTTGTGCAGATACTGTAGCAGGGAAAAATGATGTTGCCACTCAGCGAATTATCGAGTACATCTCTGAGCGCGAGCCCAATGATCCTAGTATTCAAGGCACAGATCACGATGCAGTAAAACGCCGACTTGAAGTTCTAGACAGAGCCCTTGGATATGCTGCAGAACATAGATTACCTCAAGATCCATTCAGCGGAAGAGTTCGGGCAGCTCAGATGATGCTGCGAAGGAGAGAGACAAGTCGTCGTAGTGAATTAGAAAGACGGTTCCTCCTAGAATTAAACGAAAAGAAGGATGTTTTGGAAATTGTAATGATTGCTGAGGAAGTTGCTGAAATATCCCCCGTAAGAGGACTGCGAATGTTCGAAACTGCAATAAATTCTGGTAATTTTGATGTGCGCCAAATGCAGACTTTAGTGCGTTCGCAAAAAGCGATGTTTAGAAGATTCAGTCGGACGATTCCAGTACGGCAACGCCGTGCACTACACAACATTGCCCTGAAACCTCTAGTGATCGTTGATACTAATATTCTCATAGATGCCCTCAAGGATGACCTCCTGAGTGAAATTTCGCAAGACCGTATAGGTTCTTTCGACTGGTCTGTCGAGCGTGCTTTTGTCTGGATGTTAAGAAGAAGAGCAAAAGAAGGGCGAGCACTTCTGTGTATACCGCCTGCGGCTCAGGCTGAATTCTTAAATCGGACAAAGAATCCAAAGACTGCATTAGGACTATTCAATTATGTCTACATCGATCACAAAGTATGGAAAAAGACCGTTACTGCCGAACTGTTGCAAGATAGAGTTCAGAATGTCTTGAGAGATTTCGGTGGATTCCGTGTACAAGCCAGTGAAGAGGAAAAATCACTCTATGATTTCAATGAATTCTTAATTCGTCATAAGGATATTTTCACGAGAGTCTCAGAAAATAAACAATTGGCCAGCGATAATCCACCTCCAAGAACAATAATTGATGGGGATGAAATTTATCCTGAAAGTGGAGATATCGAAATAATGAAGGATTCTGCAGTTCATGCTGAATCGACTATTCCTGATGTTGGCAGTGTTCTGATTGCTACTCGAGATTCCGATTTCAAACTCATATCAAGAGCACTACAGGATAATTTCGGATTTGGAGTGATTTGGACATCTCAGCAGTTGAATCGATACATTGTCTAAGTTCAGTCTTCAAGTGATTCGCCTAAGTTGCGCATGATTGTCGTAGCGGATTCTATGGAATGAATTGTCTCGACACTCTTACCTGCCGATAAATACTGTTTTTTTGATGAGGTTGAAGCGCTTCCGGCTTTGCTAAGGCGGCGTAGTTTAGTCACCGATTTAAGATTCAACAACATTCTTGCTGAATGTTTGAATCGACTTCTCAGTAACTTACGCATAAGCCAAGAATTTTCTTGTTTCCAATTATCAGATTTAATCACAGAAATTGGCACCCCGGATATTCTATTTGTCCAAACAATATCTTCTTCACCGGCTTCGACAATTGCTTCTTTGTAATCTTCTGGAGTACTGCATTCTGTGGTTGCTATGAAACGTGTCCCCATTTGAACTCCATCATAACCAATTTCCATTACTTCGGCTAATTCTAATTCGCTGCCTATCCCTCCTGCACAAATTAGAGGTACGTCCAAATCGGATAATTCGGCGTACAATTCTGCGGCTGAAAGGTCACCGAGATGCCCTCCTGCTCTGTTATTGACGCAAATCAGACCGTCAGCGCCACATTCTAAGCCCTTTAATGCATGTTTGCGATTGGTTACATCGTGATACACATAGCCACCTTGGGCGTGTACTCTCTCACAAACCCAATCGGGTTTTCCTAATGAAGTGACGAAGAAACGAATTCCTTCATCGAGAGCAATATCAATCCATTCAGACATTCGATCAAAGTATTTCTTTGAGCCTTTCTCAATCAATGCATTGAATCCAATTGGTTTGTCGGTAAGAGTGCGCATGTGACGAATACCTTCTCGTAAATCCCAGCCATGAACATAGGTCATCGATACGGGTTGGAGGATTGCTATCCCCCCTCCTTCACTTGCCGCTGCTACGAGTTCTGGATTTGAACAAGGATACATCGCTCCACAAATAATTGGATACTCTATTCCAATTTGCTCGGTGAATCGTGTACTCTTTCCCATGTCTTCACCTCATTCAACGAGCTCTAAAGTTCCACTTAAACACCCATTCTGAAACAGTATCACCTGAGGAATCAATACCTACAACTCGCATATCGCATTCTGTTGCTTCATTTGAATTCAGTGCCGCCTCAATAGCTGTACGCGCGGCGGTAATATCGTTACAGGTAAAATGAATTCGTCCTTTAGCGCGTTTTACGAATGTTGCCTCAGTACCTACAACAAACATTCGCAGACCTCGCTCGCATGATCGTGAAATTGCAAATGGCACAGCACCAGTTGCAAGTTCAGCAGCCATCCCCTGTGCTGCCCAATACATCGTTTTGAAGGGGTTTTGAGAGCGCCAACCTCCTGGAATTGAAGTAGTGCAAGAGTCGCTATCTGCACCTACAAAACGTAAGCCAACGAAAGCTGCCGAAGGCATTTTGAGGATTGTGAAGGTTCTGAATTTAGCCCAGCCAGAGAGGGACTTCAACTCCTTCTCAAGTCTATCATTGTCAATCATTTCAAACCCACACATCAAATGAAGTTGATTTCGACTTCCATATCCTCACTAACCGATTTGTGAACAGGACATTCGCATCCCTTTGATATTAGCAAAGCACGGTTTTCTGATGAAAGCCCATCTGGAAGAGTAATTTCAACCTCTAATTTACCAATACGACGAGGTTTTGCAGACATATGCTTCTCGACTGAACCGTGCATTCCACTAACATCGAGGCCGCGAAGTTCAGCATGTATTGCAATTATCGACATAATGCAAGTCAACATTGATGTTGCTAACAAATCAGTAGGTGAAAACGATTCGCCTTTGCCATGATTATCGACTGGGGCGTCGGTTACCAAAGTTCTACCAGAAGGTACATGGGTCGCAGTACAGCGTAATTCTCCATCATAAGTGGCATCAATTCTAACCATAGTAATCACCTCTAAATTAAGGGTTCAGTCACCACTCATCAGTCTATCGACTATGGCACAATAACTCTCCATTGCTTCTTCATTGCTAGTTCCACGTAGTTTTCTCCAAGCACGCCACTTTGCCATCCCGGCCAGTCCTCCAGACAGGGGGCGGGGGCCTGTTGCATCGCCCTCGGTAGCCTGCTTGTATAGCGCATAGAGTTCCAATAGAGTCATGTCGTCTGGTTTCTCTTTCAGCCGCCATACTCGCTTTGTTGCCTTCTCAAATTTTTTCCCGATGCTCAAATCATTTCCTCCAACCAATTTTCTAAAATTTCACGCCGTTCCGGGTGATCAAACGTAGATGTGTGTGGCATTCCACTAATGATATGTATTTCAGAATCAACTCCCAATTCGGGACTTAGATATTTGAGAAGCAAATCAAAATGATCTCGCCCTAATGTGTCGTCTTCCTCAGACTGCATTACAAGAATTTGAGTTTCAGGTATCCCCATGTATGGCAACTCTGTGTTAGCATAACGTATGCTTAGATCTGGATGAATCCTTTCATGCTCACGACGAAGTACGTGGCGAACCCAAGGTCGAGCCATGACCATTCTTCCAGGGAGTTTATCGTTGATTATTTTGGGAAATGAAGTGACTGGTGATTCAAGGATTATTCCTTGCAACTTGTGCTCCCACCATCCAGAAGTATGACTGGCTAATCTAATTGTAATGAAGCCCCCCATTGAGTGTCCGTAAATCCAAAGTCGCTCTGGAGTGAAGCCGAAATATTGTGGGGCCGTCTCAAGAAGGGCCTCAGCATCGGCAACTACCTTCAGAAGAGTCCAGTCCATACGTCCATTTTGAGCCCCAAAACCACGTTGGTCAAGTCCAATTACATTTAGGCCCATGCCGTGCAAATGCAAACAACGAGACTCGCCCCTACCAAGAGAAGAGGGATAACCATGTAAGTACAACACCAAATCCTTACTGGAAGTTTCTGATGGTAAAATATAGGCGTCCATTTCTTCATCCCCCCAACCCATGAAACTTACCTTTTGCCAACGAGAATCGGTAATATCAGCTCTCTCTCGAAAAGGAGTGGTAAATACTGAGAGATATATCTTCCAATAAACAAACAACCATCCTGCAAATGGGATTGAAAGCCCCACGAAGGCAATGAAAAACTGATTGCTTCTTAATTCCGGAAAGAGAAAAAATACTAACAATTCAATTGTTCCTATAATTGAAAGTACGGTTGGGATAGTTGGAGTCCAAAGAACAGGAGTTTTAGCATATGCAGCCGCTCTTCGGGCTCGGAACTTGAGCCCGGGTTTGCGGCTTTTTTGCACTACATCATCTCCTCTGGATACTCCATTAAATGCTTGTGTCCCGCCTGTATTGTGGCTCCTAGTGATACGGTTTCAGGGAATATTCGCTTGAAGAAAACACGGGCACTGGCGAGTTTTGCCTGATGGAAATCTGAGTCTGGCTTGTCAAGACAAACCCGGGCTATTTTTGCCCACATATACGCTAACATGACATTGCCAAAGTAGCGACAATAATCGGTAGCACCTGCGGCTAGGAAATGAGGATTTGCCATCCCTTGAGTTATCATCAAAAGAGTTAGTTGCTGCAATCCACGAACACCTTTGTACAATGGTTTGTTGAATTCCGCCATCTCTGGAATTTCACGGTTCTCCTCGATGAATTCTGTCAAAGGCCACATCAAATGGCGCAAGTTACGGCCGAGATTTTGAGTGATCTTGCGTCCGGCAAGATCGAGTGCCTGGATTCCATTAGTCCCCTCCCATATTTTTGAAATTCTAACGTCGCGATAGAATTGTTCAACACCATATTCTGAACAATATCCTGCACCACCCATGACTTGTATACAAGCACTGACTGTTTCACAACCTAAATCTGTAAAATGAGCTTTAACTATCGGGGTGAATAGTGCAACTAAGGCCTCGGCATATTCGGCTTCTTCGGGGTCATCACTATGCATCTGGTCGAGAAGAAGGCCTGTCCAAGCGGCAAGTGCTCTGCAACCTTCTGTATTCACTTTGGAAGTAAGTAGCATCCTCCTAACATCTGGATGAACTAGAATATTATCGGCTCTCTCATTTGGTTCACGTGTACCTTTGAGATCTCGTCCCTGTCTTCTTTCGCGAGCCCAAGAAAGGGCATTTTGGTAAGCAATTTCTGCTAATCCTATACCCATCATTCCTGTTGCTAGACGCTCTCTATTCATCATCTGGAACATTAATGGCATACCTTCGTTGAGTTCACCAACTCGCCATCCAATGCTATCATCAAAATTCATCACACAGGTTGGTGACGCATGGATGCCCATCTTTTCCTCACTACCTGAGCATGTGACTCCATTGTGAGTGTCTAGAATGTCATGGGAAAGGCCATCAACACTACCTGATTTCCACTCTGATGGCATAAATTTAGGCACCAAAAATAGAGAGATTCCTTTTGTCCCCTCGGGTGCACCAGGAGTTTTTGCTAATACGAGATGGATTATGTTCTCGGCCATGTCATGTTCACCGTATGTGATGAAAATCTTAGTGCCTGAAACTCGGTATGTTCCATCTTCTTGAGGTTCTGCCTTTGAAGTGATTATTCCCAAATCAGTACCGGCGTGTGGCTCTGTCAAACACATTGTTCCGGCCCATTCTCCTTTAGCGAGATGAGTTGCGAAGTAGTCAATTAAATCTTGATCGCCATGTTCCGTCAATACCTCGTAAACACCAATTGATAGAGCGGGAAGAACACTCATCGCCATATTAGCTGAGGTGCCGAATTCAGCCCAAGTTACCGCTTGGAAGAATGAGGGCACTCCCATCCCCCCATGCTCCGGTTTGTTTGATGTGGAAAGCCAACCTTCCTCTATACCCTGCTTGTATGCATCCTTGAATTCCTGTGGCATCTTGATTGAACCATTTTCAAATTTGATTCCTTCTCTATCTCCTAGTTGATTAATTGGCAACCAAACCTCTTTGACGTGATCAGCCCATCCTTCCATTAGCATTGAAAGAAAGTCTTCATCAAAATCGTAGCCTAGTTTCTGAACTGTTGGAATTACGTTGAATACCTCATTGAAAAGAAATTCATAATCTCTAATTGGTGGGTTGTAAATTACCATATTTCATCACCTCAATTTCTCAATGGTTTCCCCGTCTGAACCATATGCTCCATTCTTGCTAAAGTTGCCACGTTTCGAGATAATTTGGATATCGCTGCAAGTTCCATAGCAAGAATATCATCTTCACTTAATTCGTCAAGCATATCTGTATCTCCACCAGTCAAGATATTGGCAAGTTCACCAGTCACAATGACATCATGAGGAGTTGCTTGACCAGAGCGCGAAAGATCGGAAACTGCCATATCTAAGGCGGCACGACCTGTTGCGCCAGGCAGATGATATGTATGTGGCTCTGGTGGTGTGTAATCATCGGCTAATTCTAGCACTCTAGCTTTGGCATCTGCAAGGAGAAGGTCGCGATTCATCGAGACTCTGTCGTCTGGACGCAAAAATCCCATCCTGCGGGCTTGTTCGGCCGACTTTGCAATCTGGGCGGTTCCAATCATCTCGAATGCTTTCATCACAGCGCCCATAGGTCCGTTTGGGGCGATTCCGAATGCAGAAAGTCGTGCTAACATCTCCTTACAGCCGCCCCATCCAGGCACTATTCCAACGCCGACCTCGACGAGGCCTACATAAGATTCAGAATGTGCTTGAACTGCATCACAATGGAGCAATACTTCTGCTCCTCCACCTACACAAACTCCGGTTGATGCCGCCACGACTGGAACTTCGGCATATTTCAGTGCCTGATAGGCCTCTTGGCCAAGTGCAATGAAATCCTCTACATCCTTCCATGCGGCTAGATTTGCTCCGAAGAGTGCGAGACCTAGATTCGCGCCAGCACAGAAATTGTTAGAATCATTAGCAATTAGAATTCCTTTCCAATCACCATACTCTGCCATATCGACTGCTGTAAGGAGTATTTCCATACTTAGTGGGTCCATAGCATTCATCTTCGAGTGATACTCGACTAGTAGTACTTCATCTCCAGCATCCCAAATGCTGGCAGATGCATTACGTTGGATTGGTTTCCCGCGCCTCTTGAGATCTGCAACAGTCAGCGTCTCTGGTGGGCGACTAACCTGTACCATCTCACCACTAGGGCTTAATCGGTGGATTTCTCCATTTTGAATTGAATAGAATGAGCCCTTATCGGCACCTGTCTGAAGGAATTCCGGCACAGACCTTCCAAGCGCTTGTAGGCGTTTTACAACTCCTGCGGCACCAATACTGTCAATCATTTCAAAAGGACCTTTCTTCCAATTGTAACCAACTTTCATAGCTCCGTCAATAGCATAGATGTCATCTGTGACTTTAGGTACAAGATATGCTGCATAAGATAGAGTATCAAGAAGAACTTCGGCAACGAATGCCGAACCCTCATCATCGTGGTCAAGCATTCGAGTGATACCCTGCTTGGCCATTTTTGCTGAGGTAAAAGCAGCCTTCCTGTTCGCAGTTGCATATTCGCCTGTAACTAGATTGCGGGCCTCTTTGATTTTAGCACCACCTTCTCGATTTAATCTGTAGAAGCCTCCTTTGCCCTTACGACCAGTATAGCCATCTGCAAGCATGTCGCGGACAATTTGGTCGCCGGCTCCTGCAATCTGATGGAATGGGTCATCCGACTCTAGGTGAGTTAGCATACTAGACATGACATGCGGAATCAGGTCGATTCCAACTAAATCCATCAGACCGAATACAGCGGTCTTGGGTAAGCCGATTGGACGGCCGAGCATCGCATCAGCCTGCTCGACTGTGAGGCCGTGTTCGAGGGTCGCTTTGATTGAACGCTGAACGAAATACACACCTAATCGGTTGCCAATAAATCCTGGAGTATCGTTACAATGTGTTACGCGCTTGCCCAATTGTACTAATGCGAATTCAGAAAATTGAGAAACTACGGATTCGTTTACATCGGCACCAGATACCACCTCAAGGAGTGGAAGATATCGGGGTGGATTGAAAAAATGAGTGATTAGGAAGCGTGAGGCTAAGTCCGAATCCATGCCTTCAATCAAGGCAGAACGAGGGAGGGTGGATGTGTTGGATGAAAGTATAGTCTTAGAACCGATATGTTCAGCAAGTTTTTGATAGAGACTTTGCTTAATTTCGAGATTTTCGATTATGACTTCAACTACCCAATCATAATCTTTCAAAAGAGGTAAGTCATCATCGATATTACCAGCTGTGATGCGCTTTGCATATGATTTGTGCATCAACATCTCTGGATTTGATTTGAACATCTTCTTGATGGCTCCAGCGGCTAGGGTATTTCGATCAGAAGCACCATCTGGAACTATGTCAAGCAACAAAACATCACAGCCAGCATTGGCGCAGTGAGCTGCAATTCCAGCCCCCATCACGCCGCTGCCAATTACTGCAACACGTTCGATTCCATTTTCTGTCACAGCACCACCTCACTCATATTTCTGTAAAACTGTAGCAATTCCTTGCCCGCCACCAACGCACATGGTAGCGAGAGCATGCTTGGCCCCACTGCGCTGAAGGAGTGAAGCTGCCTTTCCGGTTATTCGAGCACCGCTAGCACCTAGTGGATGGCCTAATGCAATAGCTCCACCGTCGATATTGACCTTGGATGTATCAAGGCCTAATTCCTCGATTACTGCAAGAGACTGGGCGGAAAAGGCCTCATTCAGTTCAATTACATCCATGTCATTGAGAGTTAGTCCTGCGCGTGCTAGAGCCTTGTTTGTGGCTTCTACCGGACCTATCCCCATAATCTCAGGAGCGCATCCCGAGACTGCTGTAGATAGGATTCGAGCAAGTGGTTTCAGGCCGTGTGCCTTAGCAAAATCTTCCGTACAAACTAGAACGAAGGCCGCACCATCTGTGAGAGGCGAAGAAGTACCTGCTGTGACGGTGCCTTTGGCGTCGAAAGCAGGGCGTAGTCCTGCTAGAGTCTCTGCACTTGTATCTGGACGAATACATCCATCAGTATCTACAACACCACCCTTGGTTTCGATTGGGATAATCTCCTCGGAGAAGTTGCCTGCTTCCCGGGCTCCTGTTGCACGTGAATGACTCTCGACGGCGAATGCTTCCTGTGTTGGACGGTCGATTCCATATTTTACTGCCAAATTTTCGGCTGTAACTCCCATTGATGTGAATGCCTCTGGAGCATCATTACTGAGTTTTGGATTAGGCATTGGATTGAAGCCTGTCATTGGAATTCTAGACATTGATTCAATTCCTCCTGCGATGAAAGCATCTCCTGCACCCATCGCAACACGCCCTGCAGCATCGTGAATCGCTTGCATACTGGAGCCACAGAATCGATTGATAGTAACTCCTGGAACGGATTCGGGTAAATTGGTTAGGAAAGTAATCATTCTTGCTAAATTGAAGCCTTGCTCCCCCTCTGGGAAGGCTGTTCCAACAATTAGATCTTCAATTAATGCAGGATCTAAATCCAATTTTTGGAGTAGCCCGTCAACAACAGTAGCTGCTATGTCATCAGGGCGTGTTCTGGCGAGAGAGCCTTTTCGGGCGGGTGTGAAGGGCGAGCGAGCGTATCCTGCGATTACCGTCATACAGTCAACCAACACTCGGTGCAATAATTAAACCGTAGGGTGAAAAAATGTACAACGGCTTCCATTTTGCGCAATTAGTGCTTCAAATTACACCGCCGCTATGACCCGTTTTCACAAAAAAAGGAAGAAATTAGTTAATTTCCCCTTTTCCACACAGATCGATACCTGACAACCTCTGGTTCATCATGAGGAAGATTACCTTTGACAAAGTCAATTTGATTCAAATCCAAGCCTATTGAGTCGATGAACTGTCGAGTAAGTGGCCAAGGTGGGCCTTCAAACTCTTCTTCATTTTCATTTAATCGGCCAATGCAAACTAGATGGCCAGTTGGTGTGAGTAAGGGGGCCAAGTTTGGTGCAGCGAGAATACGAAGTGGTTCTGGTATTGCCTGTAGAATGTGCACTTCAACAACTAGGTCAAATAATTCCTTCCAGTGTTCAGGTAGTGAAAGAAGATCTGCAGTTTGCCAATCAATATCCTCTGTTGGATGATTTTCTTTGGCCCACTGGACAGCAGAAGAGGAAATATCGAATGCTGTCACATCCCAACCCTGCCGCGACAGATATGCTGCGTCTTCCCCAAGGCCACACCCGACAACTAGAGCTCGTCCTCGAGATTTGATGCTGAAACTCCATTCAACAAGGAAACGGTGTGGTGCACCATCTGACCAGGGAATCCAATATTCATCCCCGTTGGCTGTTGCATAAAGTGTCTCAAACCAAGACAAAGAGTCGTCATCGGCTTCGTCTCTGATTCGCTGAGTGTTTTGCCTAACCTCGTCCATGAAGTTCGACACTGCCTGTGAGATATTAGCGCATCTACTATTCATTAACGAGTTCGGCGCTTGCGTTGTCGACGATTTCGATTGTTACCGGAGTGGCCACTATTGCGTTCACCGCTCGACTTTCCTTTCGAGTTCCCTCTAGAGCGGTTACCTTTGGATTTGCCTTTCGAATGCCCAAAGAACGGTTGACCTTTGGAATTGTCATTTCGCACCTGTCGTTGCCCTCGGCCCCGATTTTGCTGCTTCTTTGGGGCCTTATCGCCCTTACGTGATTTGGCCTTCTCGGAATGGAATGGGTGATCTGTATCTACATGGATACCTTGACGAATTATTTTCTCAATACGGCGTAGATATTCGCCTTCATTCTCGTCGCAGAAGGCAATCGCGATACCTCCCTGTCCTGCACGTCCCGTACGTCCAATACGATGCACATAGACCTCCGGTTCGTTGGGTAAATCCAAATTAATGACATGACTGATGTCTGATACATCTATTCCACGACTAGCCACATCTGTGGCGACTAGAACTTTTAGGGTGCCTTTGCGGAATTGGGCAAGAGCTTTCTCACGTGCGCCTTGACTCTTGTTTCCATGAATGGCGAGGGCTTTGATTCCATCTTGTCCAAGTTGCTTGACAATACGGTTGCAACCATGTTTGGTGCGACTGAAAACGAGTACCTTCTCGGGTTTTTCCTCGTTAATAATATGAGTCAAAAGTCCTCTTTTGTCGCTCTTCATAACGAACATCAATGATTGTTTAATTGCCTCGACTGTAGTTGATTCGGGTGTGATTGATACACTTACTGGATTATGGAGCATGTCACGAGACAATTCAACGATTGAGTGTGGCATGGTGGCACTAAACAACAGACTTTGACGCTTTTCTGGAATCTGTGCGAGAATCTTTCGGATATCTCGGATGAAACCCATATCAAGCATACGGTCTGCTTCATCGAGAACTAGAAATTGCACATGAGACAAGTCGACGTGGCCTTGTGAAATGAGATCGAGTAACCGACCAGGGGTGGCAACTAGAATATCGACACCTCGACGCAAAATCTTCACCTGAGGTTTTTGTGATACACCACCGAACATAACCATAGAACGAATGTCAAGGTGTTGAGCATATTGCTGGATATTGTCATGAATCTGAGCTGCCAATTCACGTGTTGGGCATAGCATCAGAGTACGGATACGACGTGGGCTGGACCACGGATCATTGGCCATAGCATCGAGAATTGGTAGTGAAAAGGCTGCGGTCTTTCCTGTGCCTGTCTGAGCACAACCGAGCATGTCGTGTCCTTCAATAAGTGAGGGGATGGCCTCAGCCTGAATTGGAGTTGGAGTGACATAACCAATTTTGTCGAGGGCGTCCAACAAAGGTTGGCATAGATTCAGAGAAGCAAAATTCATCTAAATCACTCACATATGTGTGATAATAGCAGCGCCGAACTCGCTACACTTGAGTAGGGTGGCATCATCCATTTGGCGCTCAAAGTCATAGGTCACTGTCTTCGCAGAAATCGCTCCTTCCATGCCCTTGACGATTAGATCTGCGGCCTCGAGCCAGCCCATATGACGTAGCATCATCTCTGCCGAAAGAATTAGGCTGCCTGGGTTTACCTTATCCTGTCCTGTGTACTTAGGAGCGGTTCCGTGTGTTGCTTCAAAAATCGCAATTACAGTATCGTAGTTGATATTAG
>MPMC02089411.1_pt1 | contig 12655 bp, 16 predicted proteins | sample 1617281 | NCBI WGS metagenome assembly MPMC02 (sample SAMN05944809, study PRJNA350692) | marine metagenome | biome: marine; feature: ODZ; material: water; isolation source: 100 m water sample filtered on 30 um supor filter | place: Pacific Ocean | collected 2012-04-09 | depth 100m m | reverse complement strand
TCGACCAGCGTGCTGGCGCAGGAAATGCTGCCCGAGATCGCGACCCAGGTCCCCGTCTTCGTCGCAGGCGGCATCGGCCGCGGCGAGGCGATCGCCGCCTATCTCGACATGGGCGCGGCGGGCGTCCAGCTCGGCACGCGCTTCGTCTGTGCGACCGAATCGATCGCCCACGCCAACTTCAAGAAGGCGTTCATCCGCGCCTCGGCCCGCGACGCGGTGGCGAGCGTGCAGATCGACCCGCGCCTGCCGGTCATCCCCGTCCGCGCGCTGAAGAATGCAGGCGGCGAGCTCTTCACCGCCAAGCAGCGCGAAGTCGCCCAGGCGCTGGACGAGGGCAAGGTCGCGATGATGGAGGCACAGCTCCAGATCGAACATTACTGGGCGGGCGCGCTGCGCCGCGCGGTGATCGACGGCGATGTCGAGCATGGTTCGGTGATGGCGGGCCAGTCGGTCGGCATGGTGACGAAGGAAGAGCCGATCGCCGATATCCTGGCGCAGCTGATGGCCGAAGCCGCCGCCGCGCTGGTCGCGCGCGCGGCCTGATCCATTCCTCCCACTTGTAGGGGAGGAATTTTGAGGGCGCCCTCGAACTCTCTGACGAAATGCTCGTTTCGTCGCAGGGCTTACGACGTGTTAACCGTGATTCGGCATGAGGGATGCCAACAGCCGGGGGGCGGGCGTAGAGGATCAGGGTTCATGGCGAGTTTGCGTATTGTATCGGGTATGGCGATCGGCCTGTCGCTGGCGGGATGTGCCGCGCGCGAAACCGCCAAGGTCGCGCCGCCGCCAGTGATGATCCCCGCGCCGCAGCCGCAATATGCCAAGGCGCCGCTGCCGCCGGGCGCGACACCGGGAATGCGGATTCCCGTCCTGCTGCCCGACGGCAATTACGACACCCCCAATCGCTCGCTGACCAGCGCCGCGACCATCTGGCATCTCCGCTCGGCGCTGAACGTCGCTGCGCTCGCCTGTCGTGGACCGGACGAGGGGCAGATCGTCAACCGGTACAACATGATGCTGACCGTGCAGCGGATCACGCTGGCGGCGGCGGAAAAACGCTATTCGGCGGAATATCAGTCGCAGGGCGGCGACTGGCGCGATCGGTATGACGACGCGATGACCCGGCTCTATAATTTCTTCTCGATCACCCCGGCGCGCAAGGGCTTCTGCGCCGCCGCCGACCAGGTGCTTGCCGATATCAGCAGCACGCCCACTACCGGGTTCGAGATCGGCGCGGCGCCGCGACTGGACCAGCTGAACGCCCCCTTCATCGCCTTCTTCCGTGCCTATGACGCGTGGCGCAACGGCACGATGGTGCCGATCGAACGGTCGACCGCGCCGCTGACCATCGCGGCGCAGGCCAATCCGCAGGTCGCCCCGCGCCCCGCGACGCAGCCCGTCCTGTCCAGCCAGCCGGTGCCCGCCGCCAAGCCCTATACCCCGCCGGTCATCAACCCGCCGTCACTGAAGGTCGATTCGTCTGCGATTCAGTAAGTGCCGGTCAGTGCTCGATCCAGAACAGCGATTCGACCGACCGGCCTAGCGCCCGCGCCAGCTTGAGCGCGAGCAGGGTCGAGGGCTGGAAGACGCCGTTTTCCACCGTGTTGATCGTCTTGCGGCTGACCCCGATCGCCTCGGCCAGGCCGCCTTGCGTGAGCCCGGCCGCTTCGCGCGCCGCCTTCAGGTCGTTGCCTAGCCTTTCGTTCATCGACTGGCGCGCAGCTCCAGTGTGGCGAAGGCGATCAACGCAGCCATCAGCCCGGCGGTGACGACGACCCTCCCCAGGGCGATCGCGCTCAGCGGGGTAAAGGACGACACCGCGACGGTCGCCGCCGTCGCTAGGATCATCGCCCAGAAACCGGTGGCCAGGCTTGACCGGCGATGATCGCGGGTCGTCTCGTCGTTCATCAGCGCCGAAAGACGGCGTTGTCGAAACAGAAAGGGGACGCTGGTCAGATTGAGTGCGGTCAGGCCGATCAACGCGAACCAGGCGAGGAGGCGATTGGGTTCGTCATGACCGTTAGCGATGGACAGGATGGTCGAGGCCAGCAAGCTCACGGCCAAGAGATAGAATAGGACCGCCCGAAACAGGCTGTTGCGTTCGGCTTTCTCGACAAGACCCATGATGTTCCTCCCTTATCTCTTTCGTCTGTTTACCGGCTGGCGCGCAGCTCCAGCGTGGCGAAGGCGATCAACGCAGCGGTGAGCCCGGCGGTGATGACGATCCGCGCCGCGACAGTCGCCTCGAGCGCGTGAAGGCGCGGCAGTCCGGCGATAAGCGCCGCGCTGGCCAGCATGACCCAGAAACCGGCGGCGATGCTCGACCGCCGATGATCGCGGGTCGTCTCGTCATTGAGCAGGGGGGCGAGCTTTCTCCATTCGAAGAGCCGGATGGGCAGGCTCGTCAGGCTGATGGCCGCCGCGCCGACGATGACGAACCAGGAAGCATCCGAAACCCGAAGCCGGGCGATGGCGACGAGCAGCAGGACAAGGGCGGTAAGATAATAGACGATCGCCCGGTCACGGCTCCTAGCTTCAGCCTTCTCCACGAGATTCATCATGACCCCCCAAACTGTGGGCTGTAACCTATGGGTATCATGTAACCTGTAGGTAACAGGCGCGCAAGTGCCTTCCTTCCCCCGGACGGATAGGTTAACGGGCAGTCACCATGACGGTGACGGGAGAAGACCAGCCGAAGGGCGGCCGCTTCGAGGGGCATGAGCATCGCTTTGCGGTGCGTGTCTATTTCGAGGATACCGACCTGTCCGGGGTGGTCTATCACGCCAATTACCTCCGCTATATGGAGCGTGCGCGCTCCGACATGCTGCGGATCGCCGGGATCGACCAGCGTGCCGCGCATGAGGCGGGCGAGGGTGCCTATGCCGTCACCGACATCGCCATCCGCTATGCCGCCTCCGCGCGGCTTGACGACGATCTGGTCGTCGTGTCGAAACTGATCCAGGTCAGTGCGGTGCGCGTCGTCATTCATCAGACAGTCAGGTGCGGCGCGGTCATGCTGACCGACGCTACGGTTACCGTTGCCTGGGTCGGTCCGAACGGCCGCCCGCGACGGCAACCCGCCGACTGGATTGCCATCTACCAACGCCTTGTCTGGCAGGGGGACACCCAACACCCATGAATCCCGTCTTCAACATGGATGCCGCTTCCTTGTCGCCCGTCGCCCTGTTCATCCACGCCGACTGGGTGGTGAAGATCGTGATGATCGGGCTGCTGCTCGCCAGCATCTGGACCTGGACGATCATCGTCGCCTTTTCGCGCAAGCTGGCGCGCACGAAGAAGGGCATGACCCGGTTCGAGCGCGATTTCTGGAAGGCCGAGGATATCGACGCCTTTCACCGGATGGAGCAGGACAATGAACTGCCCTCCGCGCGTGTCTTTTCGGCGGGCGTGCAGGAATGGCGGCGCTCGACCGCAGGCGGGCATATCGACCGCGACGGCACGCGCGAGCGGCTCGCCACCGCGATGGGATCGGCCGTGGCGGGCGAGATCGACAAGCTGTCGGACCGGTTGAACGTGCTGGCGACGGTCGGCTCGGTCGCGCCTTTCGTGGGGCTGTTCGGCACCGTCTGGGGCATCATGCGCAGCTTCACCGGCATTGCGCAGGCGCAGAACACCTCGCTGGCGGTCGTGGCACCGGGCATTTCGGAGGCGTTGTTCGCCACCGCGATCGGCCTGTTCGCCGCCATCCCGGCGGTGATCGCGTACAACCGCTTCAGCCACGGCGTGAACCGGGTGGAGGCGTCGCTGAACCGCTTCGCCGACGGGTTCCACACCACGCTCAGCCGCCAGCTCGACTCGGCGCGCTAAGGGAAAGGGACCGCCGCCATGGCCATGAACCTTCCCTCCCGCTCCGGCCGGGGTCGCCGCGCGCCGATGGCGGATATCAACGTCACGCCGCTGGTCGACGTGATGCTGGTGCTGCTGATCATCTTCATGGTGACCGCGCCGCTGCTGACGTCGGGCGTGCCGGTGAACCTGCCCGACAGCCGCGCCAAGGCGCTGGACCAGGAGCAGAAGCCCGAACAGATCGCGATCGACGAACAGGGGCGCATGTTCCTGAACGATGACGAGATCACCGAAGGCGACCTGCCCGCCAGGCTGGACGCTATTGCGGCGCGGAAAGGTCCCGACGGGCAGGTGCCGCAGGTCTATCTGCGCGCCGACCGGGCGCTGGACTATGGCCGGGTGATGCGGGTGATGGGCGAACTCAACCGTGCCGGGCTGAACCGCGTGTCGCTGGTGACGGTCGAGGGCGGCCCGGCCCAGGGAGCAGGCCAGCGCTGATGGAGCGTGGCGAGCGGACAGGATTGGCGATTGCGGTCGCAGGGCATCTCGTCCTGTTCGGCCTGTTGTCGGTCGGCTTTCTGGCGACGCCGAACCCGGAAAAGCTGAAGGTCACGCCGATCGACATCTCGCTGGTCAAGGATGTCGCGCTGGACGCCGCGTCGCCGACGCCGAACCAGCAGGCCGCCCAGTCGGTGGCCCCCGAAGAGGGCATGCCCGAGGACGCCGCGCCGCCCGAGCCGGTGGAGGCCGAGCCCGAACCGCAGCCCGCGCCGCCCCCTCCCGCGCCTCAACCGAAGCCGCAACCCAAGCCCCAGCCCAAGCCGGAGCCCAAACCCGAACCGGCGCCCAAGCCGCGTCCGGCGCCCAAGCCCGTGCCTCAACCGAAGCCGGTGGAACGGCCGCAGCCCAAGCCTCAACCAAAGCCCAAGCCTGCGCCTGCCAAGCCCGCTCCGGCCAAGCCGGTCCGTGAGGCGAAACCCGCGCCCGCGCGCCCGAGCCGGTCGGAAGCCAAGCCCGCCGCGACCCCCAAGCCTGCCACCACGGCGCGCGGCAGCGGCAAGAGCGAGACGGCCAAGACCAGCAAGCCCCGCGGGTCGCATCTGGGTGCCGATTTCCTAAAGGGACTGTCGGCCGACCCATCGCCGTCCAAGTCGCAGGCCGCGCCCGCCGCCAGGATCGGTGCGCAGCAGCTGGCGAACATCGCCTCGGCGATCCTGCGGCAGGTGCAGCCCTGCGCCAACCGGCAGGTGACGCCGGGGCCGGGGGCGGAGCGGATTCGCGTCGCGATCAACCTCCACCTCAACAAGGATGGCAGCCTGGCCGCCGCGCCGCGTGTCGTCGGGCATAGCGGCGTCGATGGCGAGAATGAGCGCTATGTCGACCGCGTCGACGATCTGGCGATCGCCACCTTCAAGGGGTGTTCGCCGCTGCGCGGGCTCCCGGCGGAGCTGTACGACGTGCCGGGCGGCTGGAGTAATTTCACGCTCCGTTACAAGTTGCCGGGTTGAGGATGGTGCAGCCGTCGCTTCGTCCCGGCCCGGTGTCGTCCTCGGCCATCGCCTTTGGTGCGGAGGCGCATGCCGGGCGACAGGGGCGCAAGGGATCGTTACCAAGGTGACGACAGTTTTCAGAAACTGTCCATTACGCGACATGCCATCGGCGCTTTATGAAGCGCCGGGCGGCTGGAGCGATGTTCTGCTACGTTTCAGACTTCCGGGTTGAGGATCATGTTTATGCCCCGTTCCCTGCTGACCCTGCCGCTCACGCTGGCACTGGCGGCCAGTGCCGTCGGAGCGCAGGACGTGCCCGCCCCCGCCCCACAGGCGCAACCGGCGGCCCCCGCCGGGCAGCAACCCGCCGCTGCGCCTGCGAACGGCCAGGAAGGGCTGGTCGTCGATGTCGAGGGCGGCATCTCCGCGCCGATGCCGATCGCGATCCCCGCCATGCCGACCAGCGCGGTGGTGCAGACCCCAGCGGGCACGACCGATGTCGTGGGGCAGCAGCTGTCGCAGATCATCGCCAACGACCTGCGCAATTCGGGGCTCTTCACGCCGATCCCCCCGGCGCAGCTGCGCACCGTATCTTTTCCCGAAGTGACCGCGCCTGCCTTCGACTATTGGAATGGCACCGGCGCGCAGGCGCTGGTCCAGGGCTATGTCCGGGCCAATGGCGACGGCACGCTGACCGTCGGCTGCTATCTGTACGACGTGCTCGCCAAGAGCGAGCTGGCGCGGCAGGGCTTTGTCGTGACCCCGGGCGACTGGCGGCGCGCGGCGCATAAATGCGCCGACACCATCTATACCAAGCTGACCGGCGAGGGCCCCTATTTCGACAGCCGCGTCGTCTATGTCTCGGAAACCGGGCCGAAGGGGCGGCGGATCAAGCGGCTGGCGATCATGGACCAGGACGGCGCGAATCACCGCTTCCTGACCAACGGCCAGTCGATCGTGCTGACTCCGCGCTTCGCACCGAACCAGCAGTCGATCGTCTACATGTCCTATGTCGACAAGCGGCCCGCCATCTATGTCTATGACATCGGTTCGGGTCGCCAGCGGCTGGTGGTGCAGAACGCCGCGACGACCTTTGCGCCGCGTTTCTCGCCGGACGGCCGCTGGATTCTGTTCTCGATGGCGCAGGGCGGCAACACCGACATCTACCGCGTGTCGTCGCAAGGGGGCACGCCCCAGCGGCTGACCAACGCGCCGGGTATCGATACCGGCGGCAGCTATTCGCCCGACGGCTCGAAGATCGTCTTCGAGAGCGACCGGTCGGGCGGGCAGCAAATCTATGTCATGAACGCCGACGGATCGAACCAGCAGCGGATCAGCTTTGGCGGCGGGCGCTATGCGACGCCGGTCTGGAGCCCGCGCGGCGACCTGATCGCCTTTACCAAGCTGGGCGGTGCGTTCCGCATCGGCATCATGAGCCCGTCGGGCGGCGGCGAAAAGCTGCTGACCAACAGCTGGCAGGACGAGGGGCCGAGCTGGTCGCCCAATGGCCGCGTCATCACCTTCCAGCGGACGACCCAAGGCTCGTCGGGCAAGGCGGATGTGTGGATGGTCGACCTGACCGGGGTGAACGAGCGCCGCATTCCGACGCCGCTCGACGGATCGGACCCGGCCTGGGGGCCCCTGCGTCCGTAAGCTGCGTCCATAAGAGATCAGGGGGCAAGTTTCGGGGGCGGAACGAACCTGTAGGGAGTTGAGAGCCGATGACCAAGATCAAGACCACGCTCATCGTCGCCAGCATGGCGATCGCCATGGCCGGTTGCGCCAAGAAGCGGCCCGCCGTCCTGCCGCCCGCACCGGTGGACCAGACCGCGCCGGTCGATCCCAATGCGGGGGCCAACACCAACCCGGACGGCGCGATCGTCCCCGGCTCGGACGCCGATTTCCGCCGCTCGGTGACGTCGAACACGGTGCATTTCGGCACCGACCAATATGACATCGACCCCGAGGCGCGCGCGATCCTGGACAGCCAGGCGCAGTGGCTGCAGCGTTATCCCAATGTCCGCATCACCATCGAGGGGCATTGCGACGAGCGCGGCACCCGCGAATACAACCTCGCGCTGGGCGATCGCCGGGCGAATGCCGCCAAGAACTATCTGGCGGCGCGCGGCGTGTCGGCCGATCGCATGAACGTCATCAGCTATGGCAAGGAACGTCCGATCGCGCTGGGTTCGGACGAAGCCGCCTGGGCGCAGAACCGCCGCGCGGTGACCGTCGTCCTGAGCTGATCGAAAAGGCCCGGCTTCCCAAGAGGGAGCCGGGCGTTTTTCTATTCTTCCCAATTGGAAGAAGAGATTATCCCCGGAACGCGCTGTCCAGCAGCTTGGCCAGCCGCAGTCCGCCGCGCTTCACCTGCTCGCGTTCGACCGGAGCCATGGCGCGGATCGCATCCTCGTTCATTGTCATGTGCGCCGGCGTCGGCTGGCACGGATCGCCGCCCATCGCCGCGGCATAGGCGCGCTTGGCGATGGCCCAGTTCTCCTGGCTCCAGGCATTGACGTCGCCCGCCGATTCCCGCCGCCGCTCGGCCGCCGGATAGGCGCGAACCAGCTGTGGTGGGGCCGAGATCGCGCGCTCGGCGAGCAGCCCGTCCCAGATCGAGTGCAGGTTCAGCCGGGGCGTCGTGTAGATGCCGTAATCGACATGGGTGTCATTGCCGCCCTTGTCGCTCTTGTCGCCCGCGTGCAGCGGCTGGTGCAGGTCACCGACGAAATGGACCAGGAAGGCGAGCGCCATCACCCGGTCCTTCGGGCTGGCGCGCTTGTCCTTCAGCACGGCGAGCTGGCGCGGAATCTGCGCCGAGACGCAATCCCCTGAGTCGCAGGCGGGGGGCAGGCGGAAGGGCTGGCAGATGTCGATGTTCTGATAGTGCCAGCTATAGGCATAGCCGAAGCGCGACTTGCCGTTTTCGTCCTTCAGCGGCTTGACGCAATCGGGCCAGACGCTGGCCTCCTCGATCGTCCGCACCGGGCAGGTCGGCGTGTCGAGCGTGGCTTGCGCCTTCAGGATCTGGCGAATCTCGGCACGGGCATGGGGGGTGATGTTGGCCCAGGCGATGGCCGCGACGGTTTCGTGGCCATATTCCCAATAGGCGGCGGCGGGGGAGGCGATGGACAGGCTGGCCATCAGGCCCGCCAGCATCCCGAGGACAATACGCAAGTGCTTCATGGGCCGTCTTTTATCCTTCGTCGGCATAGATCGCCACCCGATGTTCGCCCGCGCTGGTCGCGCGGCCGCGATACATACCTGCGGTCGTCATGCTCCAGGCGATGGCACCGTCGGGCGCGGCGACGATGGTGCCGCCCGTGCCGCCCAAAGCCTTGACCTCGGCCAGCACGGTATCGGCGGCGGTCTGTATGCCCTCTCCGGCAAAGCGGCGGCGCGCGGCGATCTCATGCCCGACGCCGACACGGATGAAGACCTCGCCCGATCCGGTGCACGACGCCGCGCAGGCCCGGTCATCGGCATAGGTGCCCGCGCCGATCAGCGGCGAATCGCCGATCCGGCCCCAGCGCTTGCCCGTCACGCCCCCGGTCGAGGTGGCGGCGGCGACATGGCCCTGGGTGTCGCAGGCGACCGCGCCGACTGTGCCGTACTTCATGTCGCTATCGAACGCATCGGCGCCCGCCGAGAGAAGCTCGTCCAGCTGGCGGCGGCGCTCGTCGGTGTGGAACCAGCTGGGGTCGACCTGCTCCAGCCCCTGTTCCGCCGAGAAGCGATCCGCCCCGATCCGGCCAGCAGGACGTGCGGACTCGCCGTCATGACCTTGCGCGCCAGCGATACCGGGTTGCGGGTGCGCGTCACCCCTGCGACCGAGCCCGCGCGCCGGTCGCGCCCATCCATGATCGCGGCGTCGAGCTCGTTGCGGCCTTCCTGTGTGAAGCAGGCGCCGCGCCCGGCGTTGAAATGCGGATCGTCCTCCAGCACGCGCACCGCCGCCTCGACCGCATCCAGTGCGGTGCCGCCCTCCGCCAACACCGCCGACCCGGCCGTCAGCGCGGCGTCCAGACCGGCGCGCGCACCCGCATCCTGCTCGGGTGTCAGGACATCACGGGTGATCCGGCCTGCGCCGCCATGGATGACCAGCGACCAGGAAACGGACATGCGCGAAACTCCAACAGGGGCAGGGGAAACTCCCGCGCCCCTATCAGATCGCTGGCTTGCTGCCATCCCCCGGCCGAAGCCCGATCAGCGGCCGCAGCCAGCGCACCTCGCGCCCGACCCGATAAAAGGTCCAGCATCCCGCCACCGTCGCGGCGACCAGGATCAGCGCGTCGACCCAGAGCGGCAGGCTAGAGCGCCGCAGTGCCAGGGCCACCAGGATGATGATGGTCTGGTGGATCAGGTAAAAGGGGAACACCGCCTCGGTCAGCGTGCGCCGCCAAGGGTGATCGCGGTTCCAGAATCGCTCGGCAATACCGATCAGCGCGACGACCGCCATCCAGCCCTGCACCGCGCGCGCCCCCGCGAACAGGATACCGAAACCGGCCGGTGCGCCCATCAGTCCCGGCCAGCGCCATTCCAACCCGGCGGCCACGGCATAGCTGGCGAGCGCAATGACGCCCGCGACCGCCCAGCCGCGCCGGAAACTGTCGAGCACCCGCTCCGACCCCGCCATGCCGAAGCCGAACAGCAGCGCGGGGAAATAAATGGCATGGGCCAGCCAGTCGCCGAGCAGGGCGTGCGTTTCCGACTGGCCGGGGAAGAATCGGATATCGATCAACAATAGCGCGACCACCGGGATCACCACGCCGCCCCAGCCGCCCAACACCTGGTCGAACAGTCCTTGCGCCGCACCTGCCCAGCGGTGCCCGATCGCGAGCATCAGCGCGATCGCCATGGTATAGACCCACAGATAGCCGACGAACCACAGATGGTTCCAGGCGGGCGAGGGCACCACGCCGCCGATCGCGCGAAAGCTCAGCCAGTCGTGTGTCCAGAAATGGAGATAGGACCCGGCATAGCCATATTTGCTGACCAGTTCCGCCCAGATTTGCGGCGGCACCAGCACCGCGATACCGAAGGCCAGCGGCACCAGCAGCCGGATGCTGCGCCCGCGCGCGAAGCTGAGGATCGACGGGTGGCGCACCGCCAGCGCGCGTGTCGCATAGCCCGATACGACGAACAGCAGCATCAGCCGCCACGGATTGCTCGCCAGCATCGGGATTGCGACCCAGGGTTCGCTGGCGAGTTGCACATGAAAGCCCCAGGGCACGAAGACCATGCCGATATGATAGAAAATCAAAATGGCGAACGCGCCGATCCGCAGCCAGTCGAGACCATAATGACGGGGGATGGGAGCGGCAGCGGTCATGGAACGATCATTCTGGGGCGTCTGGTACAGCACTGACTTTGAACCGCAACGCGCTTGCGCGTATATAGGGCCCATGTCCATTCGTCCCTGGCGTGATATCGCCCGCCGCCAAAGCCGTCAGATCATGGTGGGCAACGTGCCCGTGGGCGGCGACGCCCCCGTCACCGTGCAGACCATGACCAACACGCCGACCAGCGATCCGGTCGCCACGATCAACCAGATCCGGCGCTGCGAAGAGGCGGGGGCGGACATCATCCGCGTCTCCTGCCCCGACACCGATTCGACGGCGGCGCTGGCCAAGATCACCAAGGCGGCGCGTGTTCCCATCGTCGCGGACATCCATTTCCACTATAAGCGCGCACTGGAAGCCGCCGACGCGGGCGCGGCCTGCCTGCGCATCAATCCGGGCAATATCGGCTCGTCCGAGCGCGTCGCCGAAGTGGTGCGCGCCGCCAAGGCCAATGGCTGCGCGATCCGCATCGGCGTGAATGCCGGGAGCCTAGAGAAGGACCTGCTCGAAAAATATGGCGAGCCGTGCCCCGAGGCGCTGGTGGAAAGCGCGCTCGACCATATCAAGCTGCTCCAGGACCATGACTTCCACGAATATAAGGTCGCGGTGAAGGCGTCGGACGTCTTCCTGGCGGTGGCCGCCTATCAGGGGCTGGCCGAAGCGACCGACTGCCCGCTGCATCTGGGCATTACCGAGGCGGGCGGGCTGATCGGCGGGACGGTCAAGTCCTCGATCGGCATCGGCTCGCTCCTGTGGTTCGGCATCGGCGACACGATTCGCGTCTCGCTCTCGGCCGAGCCCGAGGAAGAGGTGCGCGTCGGCTTCGAGATCCTGAAAGCGCTGGGCATCCGCAATCGCGGTGTGCGCGTCGTGTCTTGTCCGTCCTGCGCACGCCAGGGCTTCGATGTGATCCGCACCGTGCAGGTGCTGGAGGAACGGCTCCAGCATATCCGCACGCCCATGTCGCTGTCGGTGCTGGGCTGCGTCGTCAACGGCCCCGGCGAGGCGCGCGAGACCGATATCGGCGTGACCGGCGGCGGCAACGGCAAGCACATGGTCTATCTGTCGGGCCTGACCGATCACACGGTCGAGGATGCCGATATGGTCGAGCATATCGTCAAGCTGGTCGAGGCGAAGGCGGCGGAACTGGAAGCGGCGGATGTCGCCAAGGCGGCGATCGCGGCGGAGTGATGCGGGGGGGCGGAGGACCGTTAAGGTCCATCGCTCCACCCCGGCCTTCGCCCGGGTGGAGCAAAGGAGGGGCGAAGCCGGCAAGGCGCGCTCCGCTTGCCAACAGGATGACGGCGCTGGCACCGACGCGGCATGACCGACCCCCGCATCATCCGCATTGCCGCCGCCCTGATCGAAGATGGGACGGGGCGTATCCTCCTCGTCCGCAAGGCTGGTACGCACGCCTTCATGCAGGCGGGCGGCAAGATCGAACCCGGCGAGACCCCCGTGGCAGCGCTGATCCGCGAACTGGACGAGGAAATCGGGCTGTCGGTCGCCGAATCGGAGCTGCATCCGATCGGCCGATTCTTGGCGCCTGCGGCCCATGAGCCGGACCACCGGGTCGACGCGCATGTCTTTCATCTGCGCACCGACCACCAACCCATGCCCGCCGCCGAAATCGCCGAGGCCCTGTGGGTCGATCCGGCGCAGGTCGACAGGATGCCGCTTGCGCCGCTGACCCGCGCGTATATCCTGCCCGCATGGCGGGATAATGCGGGGGTGCGGATATGACGGTGAGAGCGGCGATCGCAATAGGCCTGGCCCTGACCATCACCGGCTGCGCGACGGTGCCGACGGGCAAACCCATTCTGACCAAGCGGGCCTTTCACCGTATCGCCAGGCAATGCGGGGTCACGCCGACCGAGTTCAAGACCGCGCGCAGCGGCCTGCCCTATGTCCGTTTCCTCTACCGCGACGCGGCGCAGAAAAGTGATGTCCGGGCGGCCCCCAGCGTGGAATGCGTCAGTGCCGCGCTGAAGGCGTATCGCTACGAATATTATGGTC
>MPMC02226266.1_pt1 | contig 12686 bp, 9 predicted proteins | sample 1617281 | NCBI WGS metagenome assembly MPMC02 (sample SAMN05944809, study PRJNA350692) | marine metagenome | biome: marine; feature: ODZ; material: water; isolation source: 100 m water sample filtered on 30 um supor filter | place: Pacific Ocean | collected 2012-04-09 | depth 100m m | reverse complement strand
TGTTGATTATCGGTGAGACTTAGCGTTTCCGTTTTGCGGGGTCATGTTTAAAGCCGCTTGGGGGTTGGCGGCGAGTCAGTTCACCGCAACCCCCCAACGATTATTGGAAGCGGCTGCCCTGCCCACATCTTGCGTTATTTTAACCGATATTTCGTCGATGTAAACAAATTCATTGAGGTTCAGGATAAGTTTTGCCATAGCGGCCAATCGCCCGTTGTTCCGCAACAGGAAGGACATTTCCGGTGATCTCAACACGCCAGGTGTCGGGTCGATCCGACGATTCTTTTAGGGCGTGGGCGTTTCGGCCTGGATATTCTCTGCCGGGGGCAGGGACTGCTGCTGGAGTTCCTGGATCACATCATCGGTAATATCGGTGGAGCGGTCATAGAAAAAGACGTTGCTCATAGCGGGATCGATCACCACCGTAAAACCGTGCGCCTCCTGAAGCTTCATGATCACCGGACCAAGCATGCTGCGAAAGCCTTGGAGTTGTTCGGATCGCATTTTTTGCATGCCGTCCTGTGCGCGGCGGGCGAGTTGCTTGACCTGCATTTCCATTTGTTGTTCCATCGCCTGGAGGTTCTCCTGCTGTTCGGGCGTGGGATTCTCTCCAAATTCCTCCCTCTTGGCGTCGACGTCCGCTTGAAGCAGTTCCCGCTGCCTGGCGAGATCCGCTTGGATCACACCGCGTTGTTGCTGGAAGGCTGTCCGGAACGCCTGGTCAAATCCAAGCTGGGTGGCGACCTCTTCGGTTCGAAGTGTTGCGATCCCACCCTGGCCGCCTCCCCCGCCGTAGGACCAGACAAAGATTGCCGCCGCCACAATAACAACGATAAGGATTAGTCCAACGGCATCAGGTTTGCGTTCCATAATGACCTCGTATTTAAGTGAAGGCTAGCGCAGGAATAGCTGCGACATTTCCGCTAACAGTCGACATTGAATTGGATCCACTTTGTCCTGCCTGTAGGTGAAAGGTGCCAGCACGACCGGCCTCTTGATCTTGTCTTGCGACTAAAGTCATGGCTGAGCTCGCAGTGCCCCCTAGGCGGGATACATTGCTGCCACAGACCGAGTCACCTGCAGGCGTGGTTGTGGCAGTCGTAGGAATGTCCATTCTAATCACCCGGACCGCCTATCGCCAGATTGCTATTGCCCGATTCGGACTCCTCCAGCAGGACCCCTGGCAGGGGCAAAGGGAGTGCTTGGGAAGAGTTCGGGCTGCTTGGGTATCCTGGCGTATCAACCATCTCCGGCCAAGATGTTTGTTATTGTAAGCGTATGGTTATTAGCGCACTTAAGAGAGCTTTGGCGCGATATCCGTGCCTAAAACGGACCGGGGGAGAACAAAAGACGTCCTGAAGTTATTGTTGAATAAGCATACACGGCGACTGCTGCAGAGAAATGATTCCTGAACCTGGAGAGGTCAATGATTTGGCCGAGGATGGTAATTAGATTACAATGGGCAGAAGCTTTAGATCCTTCAGATGCGGCATCGCCGTATTGGCGACAGACTGTTTCTGAGTTTGGTTATACTTAACCCTTCAAGGTGTTGCCGATTGACTTAACTCCGACTCTCTCGCCCAGTTTGGTACGAGCATATAAGGTTGGGTCAGGAGTCTGGGATAGATTAAAACCACGTCTTTTATTATGAGAGACGATACGCCAGTACGATCCGTTAATGAAGATCTCGCGCCACCTCGGCAGCGGAAGGCGAGATTGATCGGCATACTCTCTCTGGTGGCTGTCTTGGGGGCCATCTTCATCCTCTATCGCGGGAGTCAAACGGTCCCTTCGGTAACAGCTCATAACAACATGCCTCGTCAGGTGAAAAGTGACGGGTTCGTTTCTTCTCAGGCCTGTGAGGAATGTCATGAATCGCAGCACGCAAGTTGGCATGCCACTTACCACCGGACCATGACACAAATCCCTTCACCAGAAGCGGTCGCTGCTCCATTTAACGGCGAGCAGGTAGAGGTTGAGGATGTAAAGGCAACGTTTACCAGGCAAGGAGATGATTATTTTGCCCGCTTCGAAACGATGGATGACGCCGAAGTCGAAAGACAAATTCTAATGACGACCGGTTCGCATTTTATGCAAGTCTGTTGGATGTCAACGGGTTGGGAACGCCAGTTAGAAATGGTGCCCTTTGCATATCTAAAGGAAGATCAACGCTGGATTCCGCGTCGCGCTGCGTTTCTTCAGCCCCCCGGTGCAGAAGTTAGTTTTGAAACAGGTCGCTGGAATCGAGGATGTATGCGGTGCCATACAACACATGGCGTGCCTGGTGTCGCTGCCATGCAGATGGATACTCGCGTTGCTGAGTTTGGCATTGGTTGTGAGGCTTGCCACGGTCCTGGTGAAAATCACATACGTTTTTATAAGAGTGGCGAATCGCCATTGATAAAAGATGATATTGTCAATCCATCGCTTCTTTCGCACGAGCGGTCATCGCAGGTCTGTGGACGCTGTCACCTTGTTTCCGCCATGGTGGATGAACCAGATTATTTGCAGCATGGTTTTTCTTATCAACCTGGTGATGATTTAGAAAAATCGCGAAACATTGGCCAGAGTGAGTTTGGCGAGAGCCATTTTTGGCCCGATGGCATGGTCCGCACCTCCGGACGGGAGTTCAACGCTGTACGAGCATCACCCTGTTTTCAGCATGGTGAACTTTCCTGCCTTTCGTGCCACTCGATGCACCAGTCGGAAGACGATTCCCGTGATCGGAAGCAATGGGCCAATGGCTTGTTACAAAGCAAGGCGCTCGGCAATGGAACTTGCTTGCAATGTCATACGGAATTTGAATCGACGGAAAAACGTACGGAGCACACCCATCATGTCGCCGGTTCGGATGGTAGCCTCTGCTACAACTGCCACATGCCGTACACGATGTACGGATTATTAAAAACGAGTCGCAACCATCAAATCAACAGTCCGAACGTGCATGTTACGCTTGATACCGGGCGCCCCAATGCCTGTAATCTTTGCCACTTGGATAAATCGCTTGGTTGGACTGCCTACTATCTGCAAAACTGGTATGACATCACACCGCCAAAATTAAATGAATCGCAACAGCATCTTTCTGCGGCATTGCAGTGGTTACTCTCAGGTGATGCTGCTCAACGAGCACTATTGGCTTGGCACATGGGTTGGCAGCCAGCTCATGAAGCTTCAGGAAACCAATGGATAGCGCCACATTTGGCCCAGCTATTGGAAGACCCATACGACGCGATTCGATACATTGCCCAGCGCTCGTTGGCTGGCTTGCCAGGATTTGGCGATTTTTTATATGACTTTCTAGCAAGCGGACAAGATCGTACAGCGGCTCGTATGCGGGCGGTAGAACTCTGGTCCAACATGCCCAAGGCACCACCTTTTAGTCCCGAGTCGGTGCTCCTTGATGAAAATGGAAACCTGCGCGAGCAAGAGCAGCGCAAATTGTTGGATGCCCGCTCAGATCGTCCGGTCCGTTTGGTCGAATAAGGACGAGTTTCTCAACAAGAGTCTCAGCGGTCCAGCTTGTTTGCATTGGTGCTCCACTGCCACTATCCAACCAATGCACCGTTGGCGATCGGAGCATTAAGGTCAAGATGGATGTCGGCAGGGCCGGGCTCTGGGATCTTTGATTCTTGCAGCGGTTGGTTATGGTTCGCTCAAGGTGGGGCGAAAACCGGCTTTTTCGAACCCGGGTGCTCTGGGGCGAAAGAATGGATCAAAATCGGGGTCTGCACATCCGAGTACATTGTTGTTTTTGTTCAGGGTATTCTGCAGATCGATCTCCTCTCCCTGCAAGAAACATCCCCGCACCCCATCCGCATCCTTGATGTCAATCTCATACCGTTTGGCGGTAAGCCAACCACCCTTGGCATCATTCATCCAGAAGATGCAGTTTTCGTAGATGCTTCCGACGCCGGAATCATCGACACCATTTCGGTTTCCCGTAAAGGTGCTATTCCGTACGATGGCCCTCGATGTTGGAAACACGGTCAAGGTGCCACCACCTCGTTTGGGTCTCCAGGGCGGAACACGGATGCTTCGCGCATCGTGTTTGCTGTTTGATTGGTTGTCCACAAACAGGCAATTTTCCACAATAGCTGAACTTCCCCTCAGGATATCGATGGCGGCACCGTTGATTGGACAGCGATTGTTGCGAAAGATGCAATTTTTAAAATGAACGGGCTGCTCGCCCAAAACGTGTTCAATAGAAACGCCGCCCGCACATGGACTTGCATAGTTGTCATGTATCTCGACATTTTCGATGGTTGGATAGGAACGCCCGAAAATTTTAATGCCTCCACCATCGGCAAAGAAAAATAATGGGTGTTTCTGTAGACCGGGCACGTCCGGCTGGACAGAAAATTCATCCTCCTGCATGATCACGTGATTGTTGGCACCGGTGATCTTGAATCCACGAAGGATCGTTTTCGAGCTAATTCCGTCGCCGAAATAGACCACATGGTTCACGATCGCGGGATAGCCTTCGTCCTGCTCGTTTGCAACTTGTGGATTTGCGGCAGTGAGAGTCACATCTCCCACTGCTTCGAGAACAATGCCATCGTGCTCTTCAGTCAACGCGATAAATGCTTGATGGTGGCGGGTCGGACGATAGATCCCCGCATGAACCCGCACGTGTTTGCGGGTCGGGTTCTTGGCGGCAATGTCCAGGACAGCTTGAATGTCGTCCCCCGGATAGACATCGTAGGGTCGTTTCGGATTGGAGTCGATGCAGGAGCACGCAAACAGAGCAATGGCGACAATGATGATCACTCGGCAGTTCTGGATCAAAGGGTTCATGTCGTCATCGTTGTGCGTTGAGCCATCGAACATAGTCGGCTGGTGTTTCGACAATCAGAGTACCCATTAAATCAGGGTGCGTGTAACCACACATTTGGTCGCCGGGCATTTTGAAAGTCCCGAGTTTGTCGGCTGTAAAAGTCAATGAAAATGTCAGATCGGGAACCGCAATTTCTTTGCGACGTGCCTGAGGCACCTCAAGGGAATACAAATAATCGCGGCTTTTCAAAAAGATCTCTACCTCGGCGTTCAGAGGAACATGCAGCACTTGGGCGGCATGCAGATCATCATCTGTGCCGATGGTATTGTCCTTGCCAGCATAGCGACTGTGCCACTTAAAATCGTGGCCGGTCATCTCAATCTGTACTTTGTGAATCTCATCTGGAAGCGGCTCGTCGCGATCGCAACCAACTGCGCCGATCAGGAGTAGCGCATAGGCTGCATAACAATAATGGTGGTGGCGAATCAAGTACAACATGGCAGCACAAAGCCCCTGGTGTCACATCAATCTTCCGTCACAGTGATTAGGCTATTGGCTGCGATGGGGCCATCGACGAATTGGGTGGTGCCCGATGGCCAGAGGACCTCGATCTTCTCCACGGAATCATCCTCACCCAAGCCAAAGTACAAGGGGTAGCTACTTTGTCCGAGGTAACCGGACTGCCCGTCATGAATCTTAAAATACGTTCCGGACTTAGTGTGAACTACCACGCGGGCACCGAGTCCGTCCCGATTCGACTTTGTACCGACGAGGCGGATTTTAAGAAAGTGGATCGGTTTCTTTTCGGTGAGATCGCTGATAAGAACCATCGGTTCGGCATTAAACTCATTGGTAACGATGTCCAAGTCGCCGTCCTCATCAACGTCAAAAATCACCGACGAACGTGTTCCCAGTGTTCCCCATACTTCGATATCTCCTGAGCGGCCTTCACAGATCTTTTCCAAATAGGGTTTGGCGGGCCCAAAAAATTCGCGCGTCGCGGCATCGATTTCAAAGCAGATCGCGGAGGTCTGCCCATCGCGACGGGGCTCCACTCCCAAAATGAATTCACTGTCAACAAACCGCTTTCCCCGGTCATTTAACAGTAGCGAATTCACGCCATACCGAAATGGAAAATTCATGCTGGCGGTGATAAACGCATCTTCAAAACCGTCGGCGTTGATGTCGCCGACGCTCAATCCCCACGGCCAATAGTTTTCAGCGCCGATCTCGTCGGAGATTTCGCTAAACGTGCCATCTTTAGCTCCGCGATAAAAGGCATTGCCATAAATGCTCTGGCCGTCACTCCGCAAAAAGGATTCCGGATATTGCATGTCCGCTTTGGCCTTTTCTCTTTCAGGCGGTACGTTCTCACTCATGTCGGAATGCATATCGGTGACAAAAATATCCATCTGGCCATCGTTGTCGAAATCAAAGACTTTAATTCCCATGGAACCCCAAGGTGTTTTGGGGAAGAGATCGCGACTCTTGCGGATGAAACCTTTGCCCCGATCGTTTTCATAATATTCGTCATGACCTTGCATATTGGTCACATAGAGATCTGGCCAGCCATCACTGTTGGCGTCAATCGGACTGGCCGCACCGGTCCAACTTGTGTCCTGAAGATTCATCTCTGCGGACACGTCCCGGAATCGGTTCTCCCCCATATTCTTGTACAGAATGCTTGTTTCGGTGCGATCGGGCTTTAAGTGGCCTGAAAAGGCATCGTTGAACGCCACATAATAGTCCACGTCGCGATCCTTGATGGCCGTTGCCGGAGCCTGCTGGTCGATGGTGTATGTGCCGACGTTCGTGAGAAAAATATCGAGCAGTCCGTCCCGATCAAAATCGAAGAAGACAGGACTGGAAGAATGGCCGTGGTGGCCTAAGCCCGATTCAGCCGTGATGTCCTGAAAATTTCCCTTTCCATCGTTGGCCAGTAGAATATTGCCTTCCCGAACGGTAGTGATGTACAGGTCGGCGTCTCCGTCATTATCGATGTCGGCAAAGGATGCCGTTACGGAAATTCGATCCGCGACTGCCGTACCGGACTTTTCAGTGATATTCTCAAACTTTCCACCGCCGAGGTTGCGCCACAGTTCATTGCTGCCTGCTTGTGTCAGGAAATAAATATCCAATAGCCCGTCGTTGTCGACGTCAGCAACAACCACTCCATTGCCGTGGTCGTAATGCGCCGATTTGTGTTCGCGGGTTGCACAGTCGACTGGAATTTGTCGAAATTGAATCCCACTCTCTGGTTGCCGGTCACGGAACTGAAAGTTATGGAACGCGTTGAATTGATTTGCCGTAGCCAGCTGCGCCTGCTGCCGCGGTTTTAACCAGTCGACTTGATGAATGTCAGCATGGGACAATGCATCGACTTGCATGCCCTCAGCCGTGGTTGCTGCCCGAACCATGTGTCTTGTGTCGGTGTTCTCATTTTCGTTCGGACTTTTGTCTCCCGAAGCACTCAGGTCCGTTACGACCGCCGGTTTATCGAGGCCTTCCGCTGCCGGTTGAATGTCTTTGCGACCGCATCCGAGCAGGCAGGTCAGACTGATCGCGAGTAGACAAAGCAGAAGGTGGATATTTAGTGAAATGGTCATCAACAGATATTTGGAGTGGATAGTAGCGTGTCCAATCAATCGCACTTTACAGTTTCGCCTTTTCCCTCCATGTGCTGCAGTCCTTACTGCAGTTTCTCCTTGACGCGCTCAAGATACTTGCGAGCCTGAGAAAAGTCGGGCCGCAATTTCAGCGCGACTTGAAACTGTTCAGCTGCTTCTTTCCACTTGTCTTGCATGGCAAGTGCGACTCCAAGATTATAGTGCGATGTTTCGTCCCGGGGCCGTGCCTGAATTACTTTTTCAAAGTGAATGGCGGCTTGGGGCCAATTCTTTTCCTTGGCAAGAAGCCGCGCCAGATTGGCTTGGGCTGGGATCAATTTGGGCTGGAGTTCTATCGCCCACTCGTACTGTTCGTGAGCAAGTTGCGTTTGTCCCATTCGCTGATAGGCGAGTCCGAGATTGTAATGGGCTTTGGGTGAATCCGGATTACTTTCAACGGAAGCTTCGAAGGCAGATGTGGCTCGGGTCCAATCGTTCCGTCGAGCCAGAAGAATCCCTCGCTCAAAAAAAACGTTAGCCAATTCATCCTGTTTCTCTTCCGATTCAGGAAGTGATGCGGCTAATGCTTCGTATTGGATCGACGCTGCGTGTGCCCAACCCATCTCCTCCAGGTGACTGGCAAGTCGCGTTCGTGAAAAGCGATCACTTTTTTCAATCGCTTCTTCCAGTACCTCACTCTCAACAACCAAGCCCGGAAGGTTGGCAGCACGGCGGAACCGCTCCCAGGGTGGAAGCGAGGAATGTTCCTTATCGGCAATCAGAGTGTCGACCGAAACCGGCCCTTTATAAATGGCAGTGAGCCGACCCGATCCATCAATCAGGAAACTTGTCGGAACAGGCAGCTCGCCACCGGTCGCCGTCATCACGTTGTGGATGGTGCTCAAGGTTACTGCGACTTTACTCGTAGCGTAACCGATAGCAAACGGGAATCCCATGCGTTTCAAGATGGCATCGGGTGAGTCTCCCTGGTGTTCGATACCGGTTGCCTCGTCCAGGTTGAGGGCGAGAATGTTGATGCCAGCATCGCGCAGGTCGCCGGCACGGTCGGTAAACTCCTGCAATTCTTTGAGGCAGGGTATGCAAGAAGTCGACCAGCAGTTGACCAGCAGCATGCCGCCATCAGCCGTTGAGAGAAGATTTTTTGTAATGCCCGATGAATCGATATAGGGCAGGTCGGGCATCGGGACGAGGGCCACCAGGGGAATGCGGAAGCGGTCGGCAAGCGGTGGCAATTCGGGTGTCGAGGGAATCAGCGGTGGTGGTGGCGGGTCTGCCTGCATCGGGCTTTCGACGGCTTTGCCTCCCTGGTGGATTTGATACCGGCGATTGACTGCTAGGCCGGTGTATGTTTCGCTTTCACCGCCAGGCCAGTGTACGGTCAGTTCTGCGATCTCAGCTCCTTTGCCCAAACCAAAATGGATCCAGCGGCTCGATTGTGACAGGAAGCCCTCTCCCGCATGTAGGGTTTTGATCAATTTGTTGGAATCGGTTTCGGTTTCGCCCGAAGGCTTTACGGTATTGGAGGAAGTTTCATCCGCACCCGCCTCCGTGGTGCTCTCGTCCAATGCTTTGGGCGCCAAGATCAGTTCGATGCGGGCTCCGATCGCGTCACGGCTGGTCGTGGTTCCATTCCCCACAAGCAAAAACGCAATAGAGTTATTGTCCGTTACCGTATCATTCCGTAAATAGCGAACCCGAGGTGCGTTTCGGTTCGATATCCATAAGTCCTGGTCGCCATCGCGATCCCAGTCGACTACACTCACGCCACGTCCATCATCGGGAAAATCCAATACAGAAACCGCTGAGATGCACGCAAATCGGCCCTCAGACTCTGCATCCGCACCGGTGTTTAAGAAGACGCAGTGCCGTTCTTTACCACTCATCGACAGCCCGCTATCGAGCATCACCGCCAGTTCATTATTTCTCGCGTTCATATCGCTCGTATCGTCCTGATCATCATCCGGTGATTGCGACACGACCTGTCGCCAGAATTTACTTCACAAATCATGAGAATTTTCGGTTGTGATAAAACCGTTGGCGACCATCAGGTCTTCCCAACTGTCGTTGTTGAGGTCAAAAAAATGGCAGCCCCAAGCCCAGCGGCCTACCTCGACTGCCGCCTCGGCGCTCACGTGTTCAAAGCGACCGTCACCGAGGTTTTTTAAAAGAGTGTTTCCTCTGGCCTGTCCCTGCAACCGTCTCTTAACCTCGGGAGAATCCGTTTTAAATTGTTCCTGAAACGTGACTCGGTTGCCTGCAGAAGACCACATGTTGCTGACATATGCATCCATCCAGCCATCGTGATTGTAGTCGCCCCACGTGATACCCATTCCACCTGCGCGGTCTTCCACGTTGGCCTGTTCGGCGATATCAACAAAAGAACCTTCGTCATTCCGATAGAAATTGTCGCGTCCGAAGTCGTTGGCCACATAGAGATCGACATCGCCGTCGTTGTCAAAGTCGTCCCATGAAGCGGCATAGCTGAACCGACTGTTATTTTGGTTCATGCCGGTAGCTTGCGTCACATCCGCGAAATTGCCATTGCCGTCATTGCGAAAAAGTGCATTCGGACCGCCATTGTTTGCATCGTGTTGGACAAACGTACTCGCCGATCCGGGGAGCAGTGAGGGCATTTCCCCAGTTGTTTTCTGATCCATGCGGTAAACGCAGACATAGAAATCCAAGTCACCATCCTGGTCGTAGTCGGCCGCCGCGAGCGACATGGTATCATCGCTCGTGGGAAGGACCGTATGAAATTTAAAACGCTGTCCACCGTCATTCTCTGCAAGAAGAACGCCCCCGAGTACACTTACGGCCAGATCCTGGTCCCCGTCATTATCCCAGTCAAAAAACAGGGCAGAGCGGGAGTCGTGTAACCAATCGGCCTCCCACTCTTTGGAGACATCGACGAGTGTGTTGTTCTCTTGGTGCAAAAACAATCGGTTCGGCAACCCGACTTCCTGGCAAAGATAGAGATCCTCCAGCCCGTCGCCGTTGACATCTGCGATAGCGATTCCGGGAGTGCCCAGGCGAAAAAGATGTCGTCGTCGTTGGCTGGTCTGTAGCCAGTGCTGAAAACCGCGCAGGAGTTGTGACGTGTAGCTGGTGTTGGCCTGGAGAACTGCATCTGTGCAGTCGGCAAACAGCGGCCCGCTCGCGGGGGTACTCTCAACCATTTCAAAGTCGTCGACCACAATCGATTTAATCAGTGGCAATTTTTTATTCGCAGGAGGTGTCCATTGAATGGTCCAGGTTGCGTTTTGCTCGACCATTTTGTCTCCCACGCGTCCCGAGCAGGCGCCGTAGGCCCTGGTTTCCGTTGCGCTCCCATCCTGATTGACGCGAAAGATCTTGAATTTCGAATGAACGCTCTCAGCAGACTGCAAGGGGGCGAGCATCTGGTTGATTGCATCGGCGAGTCCCTGAGGGCCGGAGAACGACTTCGATGTCCCGTCCGAGTGACCCCGTTTTACAGTCAGGGCGTCGCCACGAAACACAGCCTTCAGGTTTTCCGGAACCAAAGGTTCGCACGTAAAATCGGGTGCTGCGATGGAGGCGAAATCACTCGCCTTGAGGGGCCGCTTTTTTTTCAACAGTTTCCCGATATGTTTCAATTGCTTATGCCCAAGTATGGCAAAGGCCTCGGTATCCCAGCCATCCTCGGATGGATTATCGAGTGTCGCGAGGTGATCGGTGGTCTTCACCTCGTGCAACTCATTCGTGACGGAATTGCCATTTGTGGCGGTCCCCTTCAGTTGTTGGGCCGCGCGTTGCACTTGCGGTTGGTTGGGGGCCAACGAAAGTGACTTTTCATAGCTGGCCAGTGCCGCGGGATAGTCTTTGCTTTGGCTGTACGCATCGCCTAACAAATTGAGGGCAGGTACATCATCTGGATTTTCGGCCAGTGCCTGCTTGAGGGCAACGATCGCCCGATCATATTTCCCTCTCTGCATGAGGACACCTCCGTTATGACGATAGAGCCAGGAGGAGTTGTGTACTGTTGCAAAGAAAACCAAGGCCGATCCGGCGCCAATGAACAACAGCAGCACGGTTGCTGCTTTAAAAACGATATAGCCGCTGCGACCGGAAAAAGATTCCGGCCGATAATCGGCCTCGATCGCTTTGCCATATCGAGCGAAGCAAAGTAAAAAAAATGTTCCCCCAAAAAGTTCCAGGCCTTCCTCGAGCAGGACTTCAAATGGATACCAGCCCTGTACCATGAAAAATGGTTTAGAAAGTCCTTCCAGTGCGACTGCCAACACCCAACATCCAAGTGCCAGAACCGCTGGCAAAAACAGACGCTGCTCCTGAGAGAATCTCGTGAAGATAACCACGAGTACAGTGATGCCAATGATGGCCAATAACGGGCCAAAGATGATTTGCCAGGGCATGAGGGAAATCCAGAGTGAATCGGGCGGAAGCAGATCCTGGACCTCGCGCCTCAAAAAGCGTTCATGAATTTGCGCCACATCATCGATTGCCAGGAACGCAAATGCAGCACCTAGCAGCAGCCAAATCCAGTTTCCCGGGACGATATTTTTTAGGTGGTTTCGCTCTCGAAGGAATATCTGGCCGATCACCAACGCGACAAGAAATATCTGTACGCTAGAGAACAGGGTGGGAATATTGTATTCGATGTCGAGATTAACAAGCCAATATTGCTTGCCGAGAATATGGGCCAAGATCAGGAGAAAATCGGCGATAAAAAAAAACTTGATGTATCGCGAGATAAATGTCGACATTGTCCACGCCTTGCATTACCGGCCTTGTATTACCGGCCTTGTATTACCGTTAGTGGCCTTCTCTGCCTTGGCCGAGAGCAAGCCCGCTACTGATTCTCTATAGATGATCTTAGGTTGTTCGGACCCGGCTTTCTCCTCGGCCTCGCTCGCCGGCGCTTCGGCTACCGTTTGCAGGAACAGTTGAAAACGATTTCGGCACACAAAGTCCACAGGCGCTACCTAATGGCACTGTCTCAATCGTGCAGTCTCAATCGTCCTGTATGGCACTCGGGGAGAGAACAAAATTGCATGCGATAGAGATCCTCAATCCCTCTCCCTTAAATGGAAGAACAAAATGGTCCAACCAGCTCGGAAACATGACCACCATGCCGGCTTTCGGAGAAAACATCGCATTGCTTTTCTGGTCTTTTAGTGGCGCGACGGAGGCACGTATCCGTGGATCGACAAGCACCAGATTACCTTCGTCGGATTGCGATTGCTGGTCCGATTCTTTCGTAATGACATAATAAACACCGCTTATGTGAGATATGGGATGTATATGGG
>MPMC02009955.1_pt1 | contig 12733 bp, 19 predicted proteins | sample 1617281 | NCBI WGS metagenome assembly MPMC02 (sample SAMN05944809, study PRJNA350692) | marine metagenome | biome: marine; feature: ODZ; material: water; isolation source: 100 m water sample filtered on 30 um supor filter | place: Pacific Ocean | collected 2012-04-09 | depth 100m m | reverse complement strand
TCGTAATGCGTGGGAAATAAACGGGAACACATCAGACCTTTCCAACTTCCATATATCATAGGAGTAATAATGAAAATCAGGGACAAAATGTTATCGGTTCTTCAACCTGTTGGTGGTAAAGAAGAAGTTGAAGAGTTAAGAGATACTATCGAAAGTGGATGGTGGGCTAAGGGACCGAAGGTTGCTAAGTTTGAGAAAGAATTTGCTGAGATGGTTGGTGCTAAGTATGCTATTGCTGTTACTAGTGCTACTCATGGTCAGGATTTAGTTCTAAAAGCATTAGAAATAAAGGATTGTGATATTATTAATCCTACTATTTCCTTTATGACGACTGCTGTTGTTCCTTTATGGAACAATTGTACAACTAATATTGTTGATGTTGACCCATATACGATGTGTATGGATCCAGAAGACGTAAGAAGAAGTTTAAAACCAAATACAAAAGCGATTATTGCTGTCAATCAAGCTGGTGTCCCTGCGGATATTGATGCGATACGTGAGTTCTATGATGGTTTTATTCTAGAAGATTGTGCTCATAGTTGTTATACTCCTGGTGCAGGAACCAAAGGTGACATTGCTGTCTGGTCTTTCCAAGCAGTAAAGACTATGCCTTGTGGTGATGGTGGTATGATTACCCTGAACGATAAGGAGTTATATGAGAAGTTAGTTTCTATGACTTGGTTAGGCATTACTAGTACATATTCTCGTGTTAAGAATATGCATAGTGATAAACCAGGTTATAGTTGGGACTATGAAGTAGACCTTTTAGGATACAAGTGCTATATGATTGACATCATGGCATCTATTTGTCTACAACAAATGAAGAAGTTGCCTAAGAACCTAGAATGGAGAAGGCATGTACAGAAGAGATATAATGAAGAACTTGCTGATTGTATTATCGCACCTCCTCATAGTGAAACCGTACAGTATTATTGTGCTAAGGTTCCACCAGAGCATCGTGATATGTTAATTGACTATCTTGCTAGTAAGAATATTCATACAAGTGTTCACTTCAAACCACTCCACAAGTATAACGTTGTGAAGTCTATGAACCAACGTGAGTATCCTGTGGCAGATGTAGAGTGGAAGAAACTGATTAGTTTACCTTGTCATCCTGGTATGAATGATGAAGACATTGATTATGTAATGTATTGGGTAAGAGAATACTTTGCGGAGATGAAGCACACATATGTTACTGATGATTATCTTGTTCATCATGGTGCTATTGTTGAGGAGAGAAAGTAATGTACTTAGATGAATATAAGATAGAGGGTACTGTTAATAACGATCAGAACCCTTGTTTTAATAATGCGGATACTTATCCAGAGTTCCAAGAGAACTTAGAAGACTTTAAAAAGTTATTAGTGCAGTTAGTAGAGAATAATGAATCCAAAACTTTCTATAAGTTTGGTGATGGAGATTATTATTTTCTACAGAAGATGCCTGTAGGTAGTGCTACACCAGGACGCAGGGCATTAAGTAAGAGTTATGAGAGCATAGGACACGAAGCATTTGTAGAGGGAGCACAACTATGTGACTACTATACTTGTGAAATATATCCAGAGAACATAGCACATTATAATGAAGTCATTCAAAGAGAAATAGATTTCCCTGCTGAATATGGTTATGGATTAGTTACTAACAAGTGGTTACTCCAAACATTTGCAGGTAAGATAGGATTGATTGGTGCTGATACCAAAATGAATATCATTAAAAATCTAATGGAAGCACCACAGTATCAGGAGTATCTTGGACTTGAGAAGTTTGAGGATTATATTTCTCTACCACAGAAGTTTGCTTGTGATGATATTGATGCTACAGAGAAGATGGTTGGTGAACAACTTAAGAACTCAACATCTAAAATATTCTTAATGGGTATGGGACATGTTAAGTCTGGGTTGATTCATAGACTCAAGAAGTATACTGATGCGGTATTCTATGATGTTGGTGCGTCCATTGATGCTATTGCTGGTGTTATTGATACTGATAGACCTTATGCAGGTGACTGGACTAACTATCAAATAGATGAACCAGAACTTTATGATGGTGTGGATCTATTAGCATATGAAGGAAAAGGTAAGCATATTACTCTGGGGAGAGAAGAATGAAACATTCCATAGAGGTTACGACAAAGATAGGATGTTCTAACGTCTGTGAATATTGTCCACAATCTACCTTAATTAAAAGGTATAGAGAAAGGATTGGGAATGATAAAGATACTATGATGTCTTTAGAGACATTTAAAAAGTCTATCAGTACAATGCCAACAGAAATAGGATTGAATTTTACTGGTTATGTAGAACCATTCCTTAATCCTGAATGTACAGACATGCTTATTCATGCCTTTGATAAGGGACACGAACTTCTTTTGAACACTACTCTTGTGGGTATGACAATTGAGGATTGGGATAGGTTGAGAAGTCATGGGGTAGTCTTTCAGCATGGTGTTCATGTTCATCTACCATCAGCATCCTACTTTGAGATGATTGGTGCTAAGGTTCCGCAGAAATATTATACTGGTGATGATGGGAAACAATACTTAGAACTTGATGATAATTATTATGAAATGTTGAATCACGTAGTAAATAACCAGATGCCTTATTGGACTAAGTTCCATTGTCATGGAGATTTACACCCACTCTTAAATGATTTGAAGAGGTATGTTGAGTTAGATGTAAGGAACATTAATAGTAGAGCTATGAATATACTATTAGAGAAGAAGGAAAAGGTTTCTGATGAAATTAATATTAGAGGTAAATGTCCTAGAGCATATCAAAATGTTTTATTACCTGATGGTTCTTTAGGATTGTGTTGCCAAGACTATGGGTTAGATGATATAATGGGTAACCTAGTTGATAATACTTGGGATGAGTTTGTTAATTCAGAACGGGTACAGGATGTCAGAACTAACGGTGCTGACCTTTGCGATTACTGTGAAGAAGGTATTGATTATGTTGGAGACAAAGAAAATCAATGGAGAAGACCGCAACAGATTAAATGATTTCGTTTAATAATCTTGGTAATCTTGGCAGACTTGCCAATCAAATGTTTCAGTATGCATCCCTTAAGGGTATAGCAAGGAATCGTGGGTATGATTTTGCTATACCTCCTGCGAATGTCTTTGGTAAAAGAGACCCTATGGTTCGAGAATCTGATTTGAATATCTATGATGCCTTTGGTTTGGATAAAAAGAATAAGGTTGGACTCTTTCCTAATAAAGTATTGCAAGAAAGAATGCATACTTTTGATGAGGAGTTATTTACTAATTGCCCAGATAATATTGATTTGCTTGGATTTTATCAATCCGAAAAGTATTTCAAACATATTGAAGATGAGATAAGAGAGGACTTTACTTTTGATTCTGAACTGGTAAAATCATGTAAAGAGTTCCTTGAGTATACCTTTGTGTATAGAGATGTGATTGCACTTCATATTAGAAGGAGTGATTATATTGTTAATCCCAATCATCCTGCTCAACCGATAGAGTATTATCAAAGAGCATTAGAGATGTTTCCTGATTTAGATGTAATTGTATTCTCTGATGATACTGAATGGTGTAAGCAACAAGAGATATTCTCTTCTGATAGATTTTCTATAGCAGAAGGTAATACTACTGATGCTGATTTGTGTTTAATGTCTATGTGTAATTTTCATATCATTGCTAACTCCTCATTCTCTTGGTGGGGTGCGTGGTTAGCAAAGAGTAAAAAGGTTATAGCACCAACGAATTGGTTTGGTGGTGATTGTGTAGATAAGGATATAACAGATATGGCTTTTGATAATTGGAGTTGGATATGAAGTGGCCCTTGATGCGTAACAATATCACTCTAGGTGATAGGTTTCAATTAGCTAAATTTGTTTTAACTTCTGATAGATTTACTAATGGTAGAAAGGTTAGAGAGTTTGAAAGTAAATGGAGTCAATGGTTAGGATCGAAACATTCGTTATATGTTTCTTCTGGTAGTACTGCTAATCTACTTTTACTATCTGCTATCAAAGAATTATATGGACTTAAGAATGGTGATAAGGTATTAGTTCCTTCTGATACTTGGGTTACTAATATTGCTCCAGTTATTCAACTTGGATTCACACCTATCTTTTGTGATATTAATACTGATAACTTTAGTTTCTGTGAGGATGATTTAGAATACATTTCAAAAACTCATCCAGATATTAAACTTATTTTTGTTACACACTTAATTGGATTCCCTGCAAATAATAATCTATACAAGAAACTCTTTCCAGAAGCATTAATTCTTGATGATGTTTGTGAGTCTCATGGATGTAGGAGTAGTGATGGTAGTAGAGTTGGTTCTAATAGTCTAGGTGCTACCTTTAGTTTTTATTTTGGACATCATATCTCTACCGTTGAGGGTGGAATGGTATGTACTAATAATGATGACTTGTATAATCTGTTGAGGTTGAAGAGAAGTCACGGACTAGCAAGAGAATCTGATAGGTATGATGATTATGTTAAGTTGTATCCTGACATTTCTAAACAGTTTTTATTTGTTACTGATGGATATAACTTTAGGAATCATGAACTAGGTGCGGTTCTTGGATTGTCTCAATTAAAAAGACTTGATAGTTATATTGAGAGAAGGAATAATAATTATCAATTGTTTATTAATTTAATCTCAAAGTATTCTCATAAGTTTAAAGTACCAGTCTTTCATAGTGGATGTAGTAATTTTTGTTTACCTCTGTTATGTAAAGAGAAGGAAGATGTTGATAAACTTAAAAGATTATTTGATGATAATGGTATAGAACATAGACCTATCATTGGTGGGAACCTTCTTAAGCAACCTTTTTTATCTAATTATTCTATTGTTACTAACAAATCTAATCTAACTGTTGACTTTGTTCACTATAATGGATTATACTTAGGGAACAATCAATTCATAGGTAAGAAAGAAATTGATTTACTTGATAATGTTTTGGGTCAATTATGATAACCTTTAATAATATTGGTAGGCTTGGTGGTCTTGGTAACCAGATGTTTCAGTATGCTTCTTTAAAGGGCATAGCACGACATCATGGATATGATTTTGCTACTCCTCCTAGAGATATCTTTATAGAAGATGCTTCTATGTATCTCACACCAGTTAGTAAGGATATCTATTGGTGGAAAATGAGTACGCATTTATATGATTGCTTTGGATTAGATAAGAAGAATACGATTGGGATGTTTGCCAATCAAGTAGTAATGGAGAGGATGCATAATTTTGATGAGGAGTTGTTTAATAAGTGTCCTGATAATGTGGATATATTTGGGTACTATCAGACACCAAAATACTTTAATCATATTGAAGATGAGTTAAGAGATGATTTTAGTTTTGATGAAGAACTGAAAAGTTCTTGTGAGGATTTTATTTCTGAAGATATGATATCTCTTCATATTAGAAGAGGGGATTATGTTAATAATCCAAATCATCCTGTCCCTTCCTTTGATTATTATAACAAAGCACTTGATATGCTTCCAGATGATATTCCTGTTATTGTATTCTCTGATGATTATGAGTGGTGTAAGAAGCAAGATATATTTTCACCCGACAGGTTCTCTATAGCAGAAGGTAATACGACTGCTGCTGATTTATGTTTGATGTCTTTATGTAAGTATCATATTATTGCTAACAGTTCTTTTAGTTGGTGGGGTGCGTGGTTAGCGAACAGTGGAAAAATTATTGCACCGAAGAAATGGTTCGGTGGTGACAGTGTAAATAAGAATGTTGATGATATGGAATTTGGAGATTGGTCATGGATATGATTGAAGATTGGAGTTGTATTGCACAACAGGACACTACACCCTACACAGAGATATGTGCTGAGGCTGTGGAGAATGATGAAGTATATGCAAAGTTTAAACAAGACCCAAGATATACTGCTATTTTAGAGCACGTACCACCTGAACATGGTGAAGAGTATGCCCATACCATTCAGGCATATGAGTTAGATGATGAAATGATTGAGGAGTTTAAGGAGAATGATGAGATAGGTGGTGCCAATATTGTAGAGTATGATGAACCATTTGGTAGAATATCTCCATCAACACTTCGTTATATTCAGAATGCTTTAGACATATCATACTTCTTTGGTGAGGGTGAACTCAATAAGATTGTAGAGATAGGTGGAGGATATGGTGGACTGTGTAAAACTATCAGTTGTCTGTGTGACTTTGGTGAGTACCACATCTATGATATAGAACCAGCATCTAAACTACAGCAGAAGTATCTTAAGGAATTTAAGATTGAAATTGTACCTCATAATGTTCCAGAGAAATTAGAAGATATAGATTTGGTAATTAGTAACTATGCTTACTCTGAATTGAATGAGGAACTACAGGATTTATATTATAATAATGTAATTAAGAATGCCAAGAAGGTTTATATGATATTGAATCGAGGGCAGGTAAGTAGAGAAGTATTACTAAAACGTGCAAAAGAAGATTTTCATGTTACAATAGAAAAGGTATTAGACTTCTGGCCACCTAACGGTCATTTGTATTACACAACAATGGTTAAGAAATGAAGATTTGCATTTTAACAATTGCAACCAACAAGTATATTCAGTTTGTTGGTGATTTATATGATAACATTGAGGAGAATTTTCTTAATGGTCATGAGATTCAAGGAGTACTATTTACTGAACATGATGTAGAGACCTCTGATAATATTAAAGTATCTAAGATTGAACATGAGGATTGGCCAATACCAACCCTAAAGAGATACAATTACTTTATGCAAGAGAAGGAGTACATATCTCAGTTTGATTATTGCTATTACTTTGATGTAGATATGAGTATAGTTGATAAGGTTGGTGATGAAGTTCTAGGTGACTTGGTTGCTACGATGCATCCCTACCAGTCGTTCTATGCTAAAGGTGATAGGTCTTATGATAGAAATCCTAAGTCATTAGCATATGTTAAACCTGGTGATGAGGGACAACACTATTATGCTGGTGGGTTTAATGGTGGAACTACCAAAGAATTTCTTAAGATGTCTGAAGTAATTGCCGACAGGGTTACTAAAGACCTTGAGAATGATGTCATAGCATTGTGGCACGATGAGTCACAGATGAATAGGTATTTGATTGATAACCCACCTACTGTAAGTCTTACCCCTTCATATGTGTTTGCTGAAGAGCAGATGGAGAACCCTAGTTATCCATACGAACCTAAAATTGTAGCATTAAAGAAGGATCATGCGGAACTTAGATCTTAGAGACATCCCTGCGGTTTATATAAACCTAGCACAGGAGACAGAAAGAAACGAGAGCATGAAACTCGTTCTTAATGATTGTGGGTTCAAAAATATAATTCGTGTTGATGCAAAATATACACCAAGTCGTCCTCTAGCAGGGTGTTCTATATCTCATTACAATGCTTTGAATGAGGTTGACCCTCCATTCATTATCTTTGAGGATGATTGTATAGCAAAGGAATACAACCCTATTATAAACATCCCTGATGATACTGATGCTTTGTATCTTGGTATATCATCATGGGGTAGAATGAATTCTCATTCAGGACCATTCGTTCAGTATGAAGCACACACAGGTAACTTGTTTAGAATATACAATATGCTTAGTGCTCATGCTATATTGTATTTGAATAAAGAATATGTTTCTCTTTGTAGTAAGATATCTAAACATGCATATAACATCGCAGACCATCAGGATATAGGATTTGCTGAGATTCAAAGGTACTTTAATGTATATGCTTTTGATGACCCATTCTTTTATCAGACAAGTTCTAATGGAACTGATCAACCTTTGAGTTCTTATCCCACTACAGAGTTGTTTACTGTGAATAGAAATTATTGGAAACCAACAGGAGTGTATTGATGAAGTCGTTAGTTACAGGTGGAGCAGGATTTATAGGTTCTAATCTAGTAGAAAAATTATTAGAACAAGGTGATATGGTAGTAGTTGTGGATAATGAATCTGCGAATACCCATAAGGAAACCTATTGGAATGATGATGCTATTAATATTCAAATGGATGTTAATGATCCAGCGATGAAGAATGCTGTTACAGGCATAGATCGTATCTTTCATTTAGCAGCAGATATTTCTATTCAATATTCTATAGAGAATCCTGTAGGAACCTATGCGAATAATGTTCATGGTCTATTGAATGTACTTGAGATAGCACGGACACAAGGTATTAAGAAGGTAGTATTCTCATCAACAGCAGCCATCTATGGACTGACTGATAAGGTATGTGTAGAGACAGATACTCCAGACCCATTGAATCCATACTCAGTATCTAAACTTGCTGGTGAGCATCTGATGAAGATGTATAATGACCTGTATGGTATTCAAACAGCATCGTTGAGATACTTTAATGTATATGGTCCTCGTCAATCAAACACGGGACAGTATGCTCCTGTGGTAGGTATATTCCAGAAACAGAAAGCACAGAATAGTGCATTAACTATTGTAGGTGATGGTAAACAGACAAGAGACTTTGTTCATGTCTCTGATGTAGCAGCAGCAAACATATTAGTATCCGAGTCAGATGCTACTGGTGTATATAATGTAGGTACTGGTGTAGAGTATTCAGTTAATCAAATTGCTGATATGATTTCTGATGTTCAAAGGAACATTCCACCTAGGGTAGGTGAGGCAAAAAGAAGTCTTGCTGATAGTTCTAAAATTAGAAGTCTTGGTTGGGAACCAAAAGTAAAACTGGAGGATTGGGTTAATGTTTAATATTTTCTATAGGACTAGTCATATACAAGGTAGAATGTCTGGACCTATGAAGGTCATACAGAATCTATGTCAATCTTTAGATGATTGTGGTGTTAAGTATGCTACTAATGAAGAAGTCTATAAGCATAATTTCTTTCTACATTGGGATCCTTATCATGTTGAGGTATATAAGAACATTAAAAATAAGGAGTCTCTATTAGTAGGTCCACAGATGTGGCCATTTGCTCCTGAGTTTAAAGAACTAACTGAGTATGGAAAACTTGTAGCACCTTCTTGGTGGGTAGAGAATAAACTTAAGAAGTATTTTGATGTAACCAAGTGTTTGGTTTGGCCAGTTGCTATTTACAAACCTGATATTCAACATTCAGTTATAGAGAATGATTGCTTAATTTATCATAAGAATAGAAGTCAAGAAGATTTAGACTATGTGAAAGAACTTCTTGATAGAAGAAGATTAACTTATACACAACTTCAGTATGGAAGTTATACTCAAGATAATTTCAGACAGGCACTAGCATCTGTTAAATTCTGTGTTATAATTGATAACACAGAGAGTCAAGGTATTGCTATTGAGGAGATGATGGCAGCAGGTAAACCTTTATTCGTTTGGGATACACCTGTATGGGATCATATGGGACAAGAGTATGCTGTACCTGCATCATCAGTTCCTTACTGGTCATATGAATGTGGTGAAAGACTTGTTGATAAGGATTCCCTCGACTTAGCACTTGACCACTTCCTTGGTAGACTAACTACATATACTCCAAGAGCTTATGTTGATAGGGAACTATCTCCAGAGGCAACTGTTAAAATTCTTACTGATCATTTTTCTGAATACGAATGAGAACTGAAATCTTTTGTTTCGTTTATAATAGGACGGACTTACTACCAAGACAATTAGAATGTTTTCGTAGATACTTCAAAGGTGAATACAATTTAAATGTTGTATGTGATTATAGAGATGATAGGTATGTGAATACCTTCGCTGATATATGTGAGAAGGAAGGAGTTAATTTCTATAAGCGTAGGTCTGAACCTGGCTTTGGTCCTAGTGAATATGCTGGACAGACTCTTACTTGGGCATACGAAACTATTATGAAAGGGCAGGATGCACTTGCTCTATTGGTTGATAATGATATGTTCCTTATTGATGATTTCAATATGGAAGAATATATGGAAGGGTATGACTTTGCTGGAATGCATCAAGAGAGAGGTGATATAGAATATATCCATCCAGGTATAATGTTATTCAATCTTAAGGCAGTTGAGGATTATAATTTCCACTTCCATCCTTGTACTATCAATGGACAAATGCTGGATAGTGGGGGTGGTACATATGAACTAATGAATAAATTAAAGTTTAGAGACACTGGTATTGTATATCCAGAAGAGTTTAATGGTATAGATTTGAAAGAAGTTGATGAGGGATATGGTTTTGAATTGCATATAGATCAAAAGGTTTTACATGCTAGGAACTCTACTGGATGGCATAGAGGTTATCAAATCATTGAAGGTTCTGATAAGAACAAAACAATTAACACTATATTGGATGAGTTCTTAAATGGATAAGAATAAATCAGCATACAAACTTAAAGGACTTCCTCCTATTTACTGCATCAATCTGGATGATAAACCAGAGAGATGGGAGTACATGGAGGGGCAGTTTAAGTATTGGGAAATAGAAAACTATGAAAGAATCTCTGCTCATGATGGTAGAGAGGATGACTTAAGTGATATTATTAAAGGTAAGTATCCAGATACCATGTCCTCTGGTGAGGTAGGATGTGTTACATCACATCTAAAAGCAATTAAGCATTGGATGGAAACGTCTGATGCTCCATGTGCTTTAATAATGGAAGATGATTGTGATTTAGATACTGTTAAGTATTGGGGATTCACATGGAAAGATTTCTATGCTAAGGTTCCATACTCTTATGATGTAATGCAACTTGCTATTATTAATCCAGCACAGGTACATGTACAAGTACATCCAAGGTTTGTTAATGATTTCTCTACAGCATGTTATATGATTACAAGACATCACGCAGAGAAGTTATTGAAGTTCCATGTTAAAGGTGATAAGTATAAACTTGATCAAGGTGCTAAGCCAAGAGCAGTAGCAGATGATTTAATATACAATTCAGGTAACACGTATGCTATACCTCTATTCTTATATCAGATTGCTTTGGGTTCTGATATTCACGACATTCATGTAGATGTGTTCCATAAGAGTAGTCACGATGGACTATGGGGGTTCTGGGGGAATGAAGCAAGTAAGATAAATGATTGGAATAGTATATTTGAGTTCAATCCATATGCAGGAAGGTTGCCACCAGGAGTAGAAGGTTAGGGAATAGGTATAATTACCTTTACAAAAGTTTATCTCTACTATATAATATTGTTACGTTTCTTAACACAACAATGACTGTTACAACAGAAGATGGCGGAAGACAAAATATGTACGCCAAGGAACCACAGATAGAAGTGATGGATCAGGACTACGCAATATCAGCAGAACTTGCTAATGGACGTTGGGCAATGATAGGATTTATTGCTGCTATGGGTGCATATGTCACGACGGGTCAAATAATTCCTGGTATATTCTAAACCTTAACAAAACTAAATAATTATTCGTATCTTATCTTTAAACCAAAACAAATGGGAGAATTAGTCTCAGCAACAGAATCAATATCACCCATTTGGGCAATTTTATATCCATTCATTCCTGTTATTATATTGTTAGGAGTCTACTATGCATCTGGTGCAGATCAAGATGATGACGACCAAGGTGGTGGTAAGGGCATGATGGAACCAGTGTACGTACCTGCATCATCAGGGGCATAATGATACCATTATCAATACTTTTAAATTCAATCCCTCCAGGCTCTAGAGACTTATTAGAGTTTGGATTTTTTGTAGGTGTGGGATTCACCGCAGGATCATTAGGAATAATATGAATCTACTTCACCATTGTACAATTGAGTTATTTTTATCAGTCGTAACCGTTGGAACTATTATCATTATAGGAACCGTGTTAATGTTTGATGACAAATAATATGCTAATGATTTTCGTTCGCAATAAGGGTTGACTTTTTCTCAATAGTCTGCTATATATAAATGAACTGGATGAATTTTAATGGCAACTATTACTCTACGTGCTGAAGATGGCACCGAAGAAAAGTTTGATTGTGCGGAAGATACTTATATCTTAGAAGCAGCAGAGGAGGCAGGTATAGACCACCCATCTTCTTGTAAAGCAGGTGCTTGTTCTTCATGTGCTATGAAGATTGTAGAGGGTACAGTAGACCAAGAGGATCAATCTTTCTTAGATGATGATCAATTAGAAGATGGATACGTTCTTACTTGTGTAGCATATCCTACATCGGATGTTACACTATTAACTGAACAAGAGGAGAATTTATTCTAATGAGAGAACAAATTATTAAAGCTTTACTTACACATGCTCAAGGAGATATTGCAAAACATAAAGCAAACGTTGAAATTTATCTCACCAATCCTGCAGGTATAGGTGATCATTCAAATGTTCTTGAAGCAATAGAGCAAGAACTTAATATGATTGCCAAGTATCAGGATCAAATTGATGTGATTAAACAATACTTCAAGTAGATATAAATATCTAAAAAGTATTGTGTTGATGGGTGTCTTTAAGAAGGCAAGTAAATATCGTAAGCCTTTATCTGAACTTAAGATAAAGGAAGATTTCTTGAATCAAGAATTAAAAAGGACTGGTATGTTATCTGAAAAGATGACTACCAGTAAAATGTATTATGATGTTGCTTCTCAGACACCAGCAGTAGAATCTATATTAAGTGATGTTCCAGATATAGGTGGTGTAAGGGCAAATGGTAGAGGAAATGCTTCTGATATAGATCCAAGTGATTCATCCACATGGGCAAATGGTGGAGATGATATGAGTTGGTTAAAAAATCCAAATACATTAGCAGTATCTAATGGTACTGATGTTACTGGTCAAAATATTTTTGATACTCCAGACTTAACGG
>MPMC02169120.1_pt1 | contig 12754 bp, 10 predicted proteins | sample 1617281 | NCBI WGS metagenome assembly MPMC02 (sample SAMN05944809, study PRJNA350692) | marine metagenome | biome: marine; feature: ODZ; material: water; isolation source: 100 m water sample filtered on 30 um supor filter | place: Pacific Ocean | collected 2012-04-09 | depth 100m m | reverse complement strand
TCCAGCATTGAGGGCCCCTGGGTGCTGGTGGCATCGGCCAGTGGCTTGGGTAAACGTGTGCCGGTGACCCAGTTCCGTCTCCAGAAAAGGGCTGGCATGGGTCTGCGTGCGATCAAGTTCCGCCGTGACGGTGATCAGCTTGTTGGGCTAAGGGTTCTTGGCCCTGGCGAGGAATTGCTTCTTGTCAGTGAGCGTGGGGTGATTGTGCGCACCAGTGCCGATCAGATCCCGCAACAGTCAAGAGCGGCCACCGGTGTGCGCTTGCAGCGACTGGATTCAGGGGATCGATTGTCTGAGGTTGTGCTTGTTCCGCCTGATCAGCAGGAAGAAGACAATGAAGACAATCCGGAAGCCAGCAGCCAGGAGGGTGAAGAAGCCCGTTCTGCTGAGTCTGACTCCTGAGCTCCCCATCTCCTGATGTTCTGGTCATTGGTGGCGGCCCCGCTGCCCTTGCCATTGCCAGTGAGCTGGTGAACAGGGGGGTGGTGGTGGAGGGGCTGGCAACCAATGATCCGGCTGCTCCCTGGCAGAACACCTATGGCATCTGGGGACGTGAAGTCGATTGCCTCGACCTTGGCAGCCTCCTTGGCCATCGCTGGGTTGATTGCGTCAGCTACTTCGAATCCCCAGGCTCAGATGCTGCCTTTCAGCATCATCTTGACTACGGATTGTTGGACAAAACCAGGCTTCAGGCCTACTGGCTGGAACAGTGCGGCAACGCCTCGATGGTTTGGCATCGCGGCAAAGCCCTGCAGATTCACCATGGCTTACGGGCCTCCAAGGTGATCACCGAAGCGGGCGAAACCCTTGAAGCGCGTCTGGTGATCGATGCCAGTGGCCACGATTCGCGGCTCGTTGAGCGACCGGATGAGGGGCCTGTGGCCGGTCAGGCTGCCTATGGCATCGTCGGCAGATTTTCAAAGGCCCCCGTGAGCTCCGATCAGTTTGTGCTGATGGACTATCGCTGTGATCATCTCGATGAGCTTGAGCGCCATAGAGAGCCTCCAACCTTTCTGTACGCCATGGATCTTGGTGATGGCGTCTTCTTCATTGAAGAAACATCTCTGGCCCTCGCTCCTGCTGTGCCCATTGACGAGCTTCAGGCCCGCCTACATCGCCGTCTGGCCCAGCGGGAGATCTCAGTGCTGGAAGTGCATCACGAAGAGTTCTGTCTTTTCCCGATGAACCTGCCTTTGCCGGATCTTGAGCAGCAAGTGGTGGGTTTTGGTGGTTCAGCCAGCATGGTGCATCCGGCTTCGGGGTATCTGGTTGGTGCTTTGCTGCGACGGGCCCCAGGGCTGGCGGAGGCAGTTGTATCAGGCCTCAGGGATGATCTTGATTCGCCAGAGATGGCACGTTTGTCCTGGCAGGTTTTGTGGCCACTGGCGATGAGGCGCAAGCATGCGCTTTACCGCTATGGCCTGGAGAAGTTGATGCGATTTCCAGAGAGCCAGTTGCGGCAGTTTTTTGCCACGTTCTTTTCTCTGCCCATCGATCAGTGGTATGGATTCCTGACAAATACCCTCTCGTTCTCCCAGTTGCTTGCCGCAATGATCCGCCTGTTCGCATCAGCCCCCTGGCCTGTTCGCTGGGGGCTGATGCAACAGCAGGGACGGGAGCTCAGGCTTTTATCCCGTCTTCTATTGCCTTGAATTATTGCCCTGAGTTTTGATGATCAGTGCGGGACGCGAAGACTTCTCTGCCTGACTGATGGCGGCATTGAGAAGCTTTGCACAGCCGCTATTTAGAAGCAATGGAGATGAAGAGATTGCTTGGTAAGGCGAGAAAACTTCTACCTCATTCGATTGGAGGAAGATATTTCCTTGGTTTGTTGACCGTCCTCTCTCTCTGGCGGAAACCGGTTCAATGTTGGCCACCGGAATTCCAGCTGTTGCAGGTGGTCTTAAGAGTGCGATCAGGTTGGGGCTTGATCAACTGGGATTGCCGGATAACTTGATCGGTTTATTCCTTTTAAATGCTGACTGGCTCTATAAAGAACAAAAGATATTATCGCTTCTTGGGATTGCTCCTTTCGTGGTCTTTGTTGTTTTTGCAGACTTGAAAAGGCTTGTTTTTAAACCTTTGAGAATTGTTGGAGCAAGTTTTCTGTTGTTGATTTCTGGGTTCTCTGCCGGACTTGTTGGACGCTCTTACTTGGCCCAAAGAGTTATGCTCTATAGAAGGCGCAGGTTTAGATTGCCCACAACCTGTTTGATCAAAAATAACCATTCGATATTTTCAGGATCAAAAAAACGCCTATAATTGGCATCACGACCAAACCCTGATCCAGCGTGGGTCATCAATACAGGCAAGCCATTGGGACCTCCTACGTCTTCTAAATATAAACTTGCAGCCCATTTCCGACTTCAAAACCATGGAATTTATACGGCTCAACTTCAGAATACAGGCTTCGCATTATTCTCCCCTACTGACAACCACTTCTCAAAAAATGCCCAACTTTTGCTTAAATACTCTGGAACTTCATCACACTCATGATAGCAAGGCAACAATAATAGCTCGACCAAATCTTGTTTGCCGGCTTTGACTAAAGCCTGATATAAATTCAAACTATGCTCAACTAAAACATTATCGTCTTTTTCGCCATGAATTAATAATAATTTACCCACTAGATTTTCAGCCAGATCTACATTATCAGTATTATCATAATTAGGATTTCCAGAATTAACCAAACCCTGATATTTCTCAGACCAATAGGCCATAAAGTTTTTTAAGCTGTGAACACCTGACCCTGCAACAGCGACTTTATAAAAATCTGGATAGCATAAAATAGCCCTAGCAGCCACATAACCACCAGCCGAATGGCCAACAATACCAACCCGATTTAGATCTATATATTTGTATTTTTTAGCCAATTTTTCTAGAGCTGCTTTGTGTTCTAAGAGGGGGATAGACTGGATTTTTTGATACGAAGCCTCTCTAAAATCACGAGATCTTTGTGTAGACCCTGGCGTATCTATAGCAATCACAATAAACCCCAGTTCAGCCAAAGCTTGCATGCTCCATAAGCCAGGCCAACGATAGGCTACATTATTCCCGTTCGTACACAAAGCCTTGGGAACATGTATATTCTGTGGTCCAGGATAAATATGATCTATCACAGGATATTTTTTTGTTGGATCGAAATCAGTAGGTTTAAATATCTCACCATATAGATCTGTTTTATTGTCTAAAGCTTTGAGTTTAAAATTTTCGGGTTTATGCCAATTTAATTGAGTTAAATAAGTTAGATCAGCGGTTTCTAATGTACAAATTAAATCACCTGATTTGTGTCTTAATTTATGCACAGGCTCTGATCTAATATCAGATATACTATCAATAAAATACGTAAAATTAGCACTGGCCTGAATAAAATGATCTCCCAGTTCAGGGGTTAAGCAAATTAAACCAGACCCGTCCAAATTAATTTTATACAAATACCTATAATATACATCACCAGGCTCTTTGCCTGAACCTGTAAAATAGATTATTTGTTCTTTAGTATCTACATGCAAAACATCTAAAACTACCCAGCTTCCAAAGGTGATTTGATTTTTCAATCGACCTGTTTTTAAATTATATAAATATAAATGCCCATAGTTATCTCTTTCGGACCACCAAATAAAGTGGCCCAAATCATCTAAAATGCGGACATTGCTATCCCAAAAAAAAGTTGAATTGATTTCTATATAATTTTCTGTTTTTTCACAGAGCAAGACTTTTTCTTGTTTTAACTTGAAATCATACTCACGCAGACTTATTTTTTTATAGCCTCGAACCAATCTTAAGTAAAATATTTTAGAATTGTCTTTGGAGTAGCATATCCAATTCTTTAAATTAAAAATCGTAAAAAATTCGATATACAAATTATCTGTATTTAAAACCTCTATTTCCCCCAGCTCTAAATTAACTGAAATTAATTTCTGGGTTGGGATGGTTTTATCTCCCGCATACGGATGAAAATAATTATGCACCAATTTACTATCTGAATCTGAACCTGAACTCAATCCTGATTTGGTTTCAGAAACAGAACGAATAGTCACATCTCTTTCGTCTAACTGGTGGGTGAGAAAAGTTTTACCATTAGGCGAAAATAAACCAGGCATCGGCACATCTAAATCACCCGATTCAATTTGCAATGGCACGCGACATGTGCAAGGAATAGCAGCATAAGCTTGATCTTTTCGACCATCAAAAGTTAGTTGCGTAATATTTTGCGTATTTAAATCCTCAAGAAACAAATTATAATCTTCTGTGCAGATTTTAACTTTTTGATCTGGTGATATTCGGGCGGTATAGTTTGGCTTGTTTGGAATAGGTAAAGATTGTTTAAACTCAGTTTTTTCACCAGTCTGACAATTCACTAAAACCGGTTTTTGACCTGAATTATCAGTATAAACAAACCTGTCTTCATTTAACCAAATTAGATTTAAATCTATATTGGGACAATGTTTTGCAACCGCTTCTCGCGTAAATTTTTTAGCTGAAGGTATCCGCATCAAATGAATCAAATAGGTTTTGTGGTTTAGAGTATAATCCAGGTTGTCCAAAATAAATACGCCGCAGGCGAAGACTGTCCTCTCCTTGCTTGCCGAGGAGGGCTAGGGTGGAGCCCTAAAAACCAAAAAAAGCAGCCTATCCCTAGACTGCTTTTCAATTCATCAGCTTAACAGCCGTTATTAGGCGCTGTAACACAATGATCTGCTCTGGCAACAGTTGTCATAGCAGCAGAAAATAAAAGAGGGCTCTCCACTTATCCAAAAACCGAACCAAACTGATTTTCAAGATTTTTCGTATACATAATCTTCTCCAAATAAAATAGAAATTAAATTAAAAGCAAAGACATTTAGAGTTGATCTTTCATTTCTAAATTCTGCACTAAAGATAAGGGATATCCGACCTTAGTACAGGCGGGTAATTCGAATAATAATTGCAGGCAAAGACACAGGCGAAGGCGCACCAAAGACGGCGCTTAAGGGATATTGTTGTGTGCTTTGATCTTGACCTCCTCAATAGACTCGCCGCTGACATGGGAATAAGCCTTGAAGTTTGCCTTTCATCATTGGATCGTCTTGAGCCACTTCTGAAAAGTGGCAGATTGGAGATTGCGGCGGGAGGCATCGTTGATGATGGCTTGCATTCTAATGAAGTTTTAACGACTGATGGATATCAGAAGGTTCACTTTGCCCTTGTTGTCGCAGATGAGAAAGCATCTATGTTCAAGGATCTTTCCAGGCACTTGTCTGGTCGGCCTCTGCGCCTCGTGGTTACAGACAGAAAGCTGATTGATCGCAACCTGCGAGACCGTATGGCGGAATTGCTCTCGAAGCATGGCCGTGCGGTACCGATTACGATTGAATCGATTCCCAGTCGTGAATATTTCTATGAGAACAGGTATTTCTATGATGGCTTGAATGTGTCTGCAGAGTCTGGGGCCAATTGGTCTGTTCTTTATCCCAGCACCACTATGCTGCCTGTATTTGGTGATTCGTTGAAGGCTAGATTGCTGTTTATTCTGGGAGGTGGAAACCTTACGTTCCTTTCCTTTGTTGATAATCGGATTAACAAGCAGGACAGTCTGGGTTAGCTTGAGAAGCTCTATCAATATTGGCTGCTCGTTGACTGAAAAACCTTCGTTCTGTTGCTCTCCGCACTTGTGAATTACTAAGGATCTGAGGCTCAGAGAAGCCGCAGCTTCAGCTGTTGGAGTGAGACCAGTCTGCTGGCTGAATCAGCGGAAAGAGTCGATCTTCTGCTTCTGTTTCTGTCAACCACTCCTCCGATAGGCGTGGTGACGTTCCATTGATGGCTGCCATTAATTTCCAGAATCGCTCAAGATGATGATGAATGCGTTCCCTGGCCAGTTCCGTGGTGGTTCCGGCTCGGATGATGAAGCTCCAGTCAGAGGATTGAGCCAGCAGCAATTCCCTGGCGGCCTGGCGCAGCAGGCGCAGATCGGATTGCTTTGCCAATCCCCGGCTGCAGCGCTCAACCATGGCTTGACCGGCACGGTTCCACTCGGAAACCACCCAGGCATTGCTTTCGTTCAGCCAGTAATCGTGGTATCCCCCCCTCCCCCAGCTGGAGGGACTGGGATTGCAGAGTTGAAGTTCCGGCTTTTTGTTGAGCACGTCGATCAAGCGCGTGAAGGTGACTTTTTCAGACTTCGCCTGGCTGAACAGTTCGGCCAGGAAGGTCGGGCCTTCAAACCACCAGTGCCCGAAGAGTTCTGCATCGAAAGGGGCCACAAGCAGGGGAGGGATATCCATGCTTTTGCGGAGTTGCTTCAGTTGGGCTCTGCGGCCGGACAGATAGTGCTGAGCATGTTGCTTGGTTCTCGCTGCTGCCAGCTCAGGTTCGTAGAAGGCCTTCTGCTCGAGGGGGGTGCCCTGGGCGCTGACCCGATGCAGCTTGAGCCCGAGTGGCCGCGGTGAATCCAGGCCTATCTCGCTGAGCTTTTCAAGGGGTAGATCCCAGCCGAGATCTCGATGAAATTCCCTGTAGTCGGGATGTCCCGGATAGCCTTCCCTGGCCGACCAAACAGGCAGGGTTGCATCGCTGTCCCGCCCGAAGAAAGCAACACCTTGATGGCTGCAGATGGGTGCGTAGACCCCGTAACGGGGCCTTGGTGAGCCATGTAGCAGGCCATGGCCATCGAGCACGGCATAGCGAAGCCCGGTATCGAGCATCCAGCGGTCAAGACCTTCGTAATAGGCACACTCCGGTAGCCAGATCCCCATGGGGCGCTCCCCCAGCAGCCTCTGGTGTTCCCGCACGGCGGTGCGCAACTGGCCGCGGATGGCTTCTGGATGGGCCCTGAGCAGAGGCAGGTAGCCGTGGGTTGCGGCGCAGGTGATCAGATCGAGAACGCCCCTATCCCGCAGCTGGGCGAAGCGGCTGATCAGATCTCCTTCGCACTCTCTCCAGGCCTGAAGGTGTCGCTCAATCGTCTCGGCGAGATGCTCAGCAGCACTGCGATGTTCAGCAGCACTGCGGTGCTCGGCAACAAGCTTGGTGAGGAGGCTCTGGCGGAGCATCACCCAGTTGCGGAAGCGTTGCTTCAGTTCCAGGTCGCTCAGCAGGGAAAGCAGCGTCGGCGAAAGGCCGAGGCTCAGCCGAGGTCGTTGAGAGGGGTCATCAGCGGCCTTCTCAAGCACCTCCAGCAGTGGCAGATAGCACTCCAGCAGGGCCTGGAAGAACCAGTCCTCCTCAAGGGAGCCTCGCTCTGCAGAACGCACATAGGGGAGATGGGCGTGGAGAACCAGAGCCACTGCTCCTTTGCCCACGTTCTCAGCCCCAGGTGGCCCGAATTTAGAACGTCTTCAGAAGCCCGTTGATTCTGTGGGTGGTCTTGTTGATGCTGGCCTGGGTTGAGCCTTTGCTGATTGTCAGATCCACAGGCCCAAATCCCTTGCTGCGGTCTCGTATCGCTGCGGATCGGGCACAGATCGTTTTAACCCTCGCCTAGACTCTGCCAACTCAAAATCAATCCGACTCAATTCCACGGCGGGTGTTGTGATGGCCAAGGATCCAGGCCGCGTTCTGATCTTCGATACCACCCTTCGGGATGGTGAGCAGTCGCCAGGGGCGAGTCTCAACCTTGAGGAAAAGCTTGCCATTGCTCAGCAGCTGGCAAGGCTTGGTGTGGATGTGATCGAGGCGGGATTCCCCTTCGCCAGCTCTGGCGATTTCGCTGCTGTGCAACGCATTGCCCAGCAGGTTGGTGGCAGTGATGGGCCGACCATCTGTGGCCTCGCCCGGGCTTCAAGGGCTGATATCAAGGCCTGTGCTGATGCGGTGGCACCAGCTCGGCATCGAAGGATTCATACCTTCATCGCCACCAGTGATATTCATCTCAATCACAAGCTGCGCAAAACACGGGCGGAGGTGCTCGCCATCGTTCCGGAGATGGTCAGCTATGCCCATTCCCTGGTTGATGATGTGGAGTTCTCCTGTGAGGATGCCGGCCGCAGTGATCCTGAGTTTCTCTATGAGGTGATTGAGGCTGCCATTGCTGCAGGGGCGACCACGATCAATATTCCCGACACGGTTGGTTACACCACACCATCGGAGTTCGGCGCTCTGATCGCCGGCATCGACAAGCATGTGCCGAATATGGATGAGGCCGTGATGTCTGTGCATGGCCACAACGATCTCGGCCTGGCAGTGGCCAACTTTCTTGAAGCCGTGAAAAGTGGCGCCCGGCAGCTCGAATGCACGATCAACGGTATCGGCGAGCGGGCTGGCAATGCAGCGCTTGAGGAGTTGGTGATGGCCCTGCATGTGCGACGTCGTTACTACAACCCCTACTTCGGACGCGAAGAAGATTCGCCTACGCCGCTGACGGCGGTGCGCACCGAGGAAATCACCAAGACCTCGAGGCTGGTCTCCAACCTCACGGGGATGGTGGTGCAGCCCAACAAGGCGATTGTCGGTGCCAATGCCTTTGCCCATGAGTCCGGTATCCACCAGGATGGTGTGCTCAAGAACCGACTCACCTACGAAATCGTTGATGCCCGCACTGTTGGGCTCAGTGACAACCGCATTTCCCTCGGCAAGTTGAGTGGCCGCAGCGCCGTGAGGGCGCGCTTGGAAGAGCTCGGTTATGACCTCAACCGTGAGGATCTTGATGAGGCCTTCGCGCGGTTCAAAGACCTGGCGGATCGCAAGCGTGACATCACCGATCGCGATCTTGAGGCAATCGTGAGTGAGCAGGTTCAGCAACCGGAGGCGCGCTTTCAGCTGCGTTTTGTTCAGGTCAGCTGCGGCAGCAGCCTCTGCCCCACAGCCACTGTCACCCTTGCGGATGAGGATGGCCAGGAGCAAACCACCTCAGCGGTGGGCACGGGACCGGTGGATGCGGTTTGCAGAGCCCTGAATGCGCTTGCCGGTGAGCCCAACGAGCTGATCGAGTTCTCAGTCAAGTCTGTGACTGAAGGGATTGATGCGATGGGTGAGGTGACCATTCGTCTACGTCGAGATGGCTCCCTCTACTCAGGCCATTCCGCCGATACGGATGTGGTTGTGGCGGCTGCCCAGGCTTTCATCAATGCCCTCAATCGCCTGGTGGCGAGTCAGGGATGCCAGAGCCTTCACCCCCAACGGGATGTGGTGGTGATGGATCCCCGCCCGACCCTCTGAAACCATGCGCGCGTCTCTGCTCAGTGGTCTGCGGCTTGTGCTGCTGATTCTTCTCGCGCTTGTGGTGCTTGTGCCATTGCTGTGGCTTGTAAGCACATCATTGAAGGGGCCTGCAGAAGATATTTTCACGAGTCCACCCGCTCTGCTGCCTGCACAACCGAGTCTTGAGGCCTACGGACGTCTGTTCACGGATAATCCGCTTGGGACTTATCTGCTCAACAGCACCATTGTCAGTGCTCTGTCCGTGGCAGCCAATCTGCTGTTCTGCTCCCTGGCGGCCTACCCCTTGGCCAGGATGCGTTTTGCCGGTCGTGGTGTAGTGCTGGGGCTCGTGGTGGCGACGATCCTGATCCCTTTTCAGGTGGTGATGATCCCCCTGTATCTGCTGATGGTTCAGCTGGGATTGCGCAACACTTTGCTTGCCCTGGTGATTCCTCAGGCTGCCACTGCCTTTGGCCTTTATCTGCTGCGTCAGAGTTTTCTTGCTGTGCCCGCGGAGCTGGAAGAGGCGGCTCGCATGGATGGCTGCAGTCGTCTCGGTGAATGGTGGAACGTGATGATTCCAGCGGCAAGGGCTGATCTGATTACCCTGGCCATGTTTGTGTTCATCGGAACCTGGAGTGATTTCCTCTGGCCACTGGTGATTCTTGATGATCCTGATCTCTATACCCTTCCGCTCGGGCTTCAGCAGCTTTCCAGCAGCTTTTCACTTGACTGGCGGATCGTGGCGGCTGGATCCGTGGTTTCGATTCTGCCGGTGCTGATTCTGTTCATTGTTCTGCAGCGATTCATCCTCCCCAGCGCCAGTGGGGATGCGGTGAAAGGCTAGGGCAAATCATCAAAAAAATCGAAAAACCTTGTCAATGATTGTGCTTGTCAGCTGATCTGGATGTGCTGGTGATTGGCCTGTTCTAGTGATTGGTCTGTTCTGCGGGTTGACCTGCTGCAGGCAAAGGCTTGATGCAGCCTTGGATGGGAGTTGAAGGCTTTAATGCTGGCGATCCTATTGACTTGACCCTATCTCTTTGCCTCGAAAGCCTTATTTGATCTCCTGTTTGCGTCCATGTTGATCAGTTTTTCAGATGGCTGTGGCCCAGGTGCGAATAGGCAAGGCAAGCTCAGCACTTAAGACAAGCGTCTAGGCTCAGTATCTGTTTATTGCTTGAATGGTTAATCCCAGGCTTCCTCGTTGGCGGGTTTGTGTTCATCTTCGATTTGCCATTGGCGTGATTCAAAGAGTCTGGAATCAGCCCTTTCTAATTTGATGATTCGGCCTTCGATCTCAAGAACTTTGTCTAGCAATTCTTCCTGATCTTCGAGGCGGCTCTGAAGCGATTGCAGTTGACGCTCCAGTCCTTTGATGCTGGGGCCCTGTTGTGGCTGTTCAAGTTGGTTAAGCCGAGCATTAAGGGCCAGGACTCTGGCTTGCTGAAGGCTCACGGCCTGCCAGATCACAACAAAAAGAACGCTCAGCATCGAGAGTCCGCCGATTCCAATCAGCCTCCAACTGTTCCAGTTCATGCTGATGTGAGCCTCCCCTTGGCTAAGACCATGAAGCATAGGTGATTGGGTTGGGATAGTCTGAAATTCAGATGAATAGATTAATCAAGAGAAGATTAAAATGGAATTGGCAATAAATTCGATCTTGTATTTGCGTTTGAGTATTTAGGCGATTTATTTTTAAATGTATCGAGCTTGCCCCCATGGCGGAAATGTTTTTGCTGCTTCTGTTGGCCAGGTGGCTTCATGCATACCTTCGTCGAGCTTATATCGCCGAAGGAACAGCTCTGAAAATCGCATTTTCATCTGACCATATTGAGATTGGATCAAAGGTGTACTTCTTCTTGGATCTTGCTGGGATTGTCCAGTGATCAGTATATGTGTAGTTCTCTTCGATGTACTTGTCTCCCTTCTTGAAGTCTTTGGGAGTTGGCAACTTATCAAAGGAATTGAACATGAATAGTGTGTGTGACCTGCCTTGATGCTTCTTTGGGATTGTGACTGTTGGAGTGAGTTTTAGCTTGATGGGATTTGGCTTACTGCTCATCTTAGTTTGATTTTGGATCCCTTCATTGTTTTTGTCTGTTTCAAGCTCCACTCGAAGTAAATTCGTTTTGCCTTTGATCCCTTTGATTGCAAGGCCAAAGAACCCTCCTTCTGGGCTTTTGGGCAGGGCATAGATCGGTGCATTGTTTTTGTTCATTTGCTTGCGAGTCCGCGGGAAATTCTTGTATGAATATGAGAACTTGTAATCAGCATTGCTTGGGGTAGTGGCATTGGGATCTGCCTTGCTGACAAGCCCATTGTCACTGAAGGTGATACGGTTATTTCTGATGTCTTTTCTGGAGAGTTTGCTAAGTGAATGCTCGGACTGGGCTGACAGGACAGGAACAATATGGTCATAAGTGTCATCACCACCTCCTTCAAGTGAGTCGAAGATACCAATAATCAAATCATGTTTCTTGTTGAGATGGCTTTGTATTTTTGAGAGGAAATCGAGTGGATTGCGCTTGCCTCCCATATGGATTCTTTTGGCATTGAGTTGCATATTTTTTGCCGCATCTGTACCATTAACTCCAAGTAAAAGTTGGTAGTACGGTGCAGTCTTATTTGTGTGTTGACTATTTTTATCGCCCTGGTCCATTTTAGTGCGCACTTCTTTAGACCATGCAAGCCTTCTGGCTTGCCATTGTGAAATGTATTGTCCCCACTTTAGGCCAATACTTATAAAAGCTGTTTCCCCACAATAGCCATCGTTGGCATTCCATTGGAAACGAGGTTTGAGCTCAGAATGATAGCTATCTAGATCATCTGGCTTGGCCTGGCTAATTCCCGTAAGGCTATCCTCTGCTGGCTTTGCTCTGAATTTGGATTCAGTCTTCAGGCGTTTCTCTTGAGTGCTTGCTTGTTTTCCAAGTTTTGTTTTCTTGGTGGGCATGGCTTTCTCATTGAGGAGAGGATGTGTTGATTAGGCACTGGCCTGGCTACATTCTTACCCTAATGATATTTGATGCCGAATCGGTTGATACTCTGATTGCTTAATGAAATGGCAATCTTCAGGCCTTTTATTGGTGGCAGGCTTCAACCGTCAAGGGATTCTTAATGGATCCGTTGCTTGAACTTGGGGTTTCAATCTGGTTCGTTTCTAAATGGTGAATTTAAGTTCATCTAAATAGATTGTCTGTTCAGTCTCTGCGTCAATCTGTTTCTCCACTTGTTCTTCCAAAATTGCAAGACTGAACCACTTCGCCTCTGTATCATTGCTTTTCGAGAGATTGGTATCTCTTTTGCATTGTGTAAATTGACTCATTTAAGCTAATGACTATGGATCGAGCGAAAGCATCGCAGTACTAGCATTCAATGCTACTGGAGATTTTGATCTTCATGAATCAATGTTTATTGCCAACCTTTATTGCCAAGCTTTATTCTCATGCAGGGCGAGCGGGCAATTGATATATTCTAACTTGCCTATGTCTTCGAGATTGGGTGAATCTGTAATTAATGTTCCACTAAATTTAGGCCGGGACTGAAAACACCAAACATCACCTTGCACTACACGGGGTCTTGTGATCTGAGCCGCCAGAAGGCTGGCCACTGCATATACACACAGTAAAAT
>MPMC02214095.1_pt1 | contig 12857 bp, 10 predicted proteins | sample 1617281 | NCBI WGS metagenome assembly MPMC02 (sample SAMN05944809, study PRJNA350692) | marine metagenome | biome: marine; feature: ODZ; material: water; isolation source: 100 m water sample filtered on 30 um supor filter | place: Pacific Ocean | collected 2012-04-09 | depth 100m m | reverse complement strand
CTAAGCACCGGAGTGCCTTGAAGATGCTCGTTCATCCCTGCGTAATCCCGAGCATTCCTTCCACTGTTGTCTTTCTTATTGGCATCAGCACCCGCCTCGAGCAGCACTGAGATCACTTCGGGGTTGCTGTTGTATTGCGCTGCCAATATGAGCAGAGTCTTGCCACCATGATAAAACTTTTCGTTGACATCAACACCTGCTTCGAGCATCACCAAAGAGCACTTCGGGGTTGGTGTTGTGTTTTGCTGCCAGCATCGGCGGAGTATTGCCACTTTCATCCGGCACCTTGACATTAGCACCTGCATCAAGCAGCACTGAAATCACTTCGAGATTTTGGTTGTATTGCGCTGCAAACATCAGCGGAGTGCTGCCACTTCTAGTCTTTGAATTGACATCAGCACCTTTCTTGATCAGCATTGAGATCACTTCGGGATTGGGGTTGTCTCCCGCTGCCAACACCAGCGGAATCGCATCTACATTCCTCCCATTGACATCAGCACCTTCCTCGATCAGCACCGAAATCATTTCTGGACTTCTGTTTTTTACGTGCACCTCCAGCAGAGTGCTGCCGTCAAAACCCTCCTTGTTAACATCACCGCCAAGCCTCAAGTACTCCTGAACTTGAGACATCGAAGCCTCTGGCAACATACAGCGTTGATGCAACCTGGACAACTTGAGCCCTCCAGCCTCTGATTTGCTTTCAGCAACCTCTGGTTCGCTGTCCTCACAACCAACGCAGGTCCGTAAGGTGAGAATCAATACCAACAATAGAACCATACTCATTGCCAAAGTAAACAGGAGTTTGCAATTCATATCATGCCTCCGTAAATTCTGAAAACTGTAAGTATCCTGATGCTACCAACCCCGCGTGAACTCGTGGTGGTAGATGTGCTTTCGAGGAACCTGCACAATCACACATTGAAGAGAAAGTGCACCACATCCCCATCCTGCATCGCATACCCCTTTCCCTCGCTGCGAAGTTTGCCTGCCTCCTTGATCGCCTTCTCGCTCTTGAGTTCGAACAGATCATCGCAGTGATAGCACTCGGCCCGAATGAACCCCCGCTGGATGTCGCTGTGAATCGTTCCAGCCGCATCCGGGGCGGACGCTTCGCGGGGAATCGGCCAGGCGCGAACTTCCTTCTCGCCCGCTGTGTAAAAGGTCGACAGGCCGAGCACCTCGTTCATGGCAGCGGCGAGTACACCGATCGCGGGACGCTCGATGCCCATCGATGCAAGCATGTCCGCCCGGTCGGCCGATTCCATTTCGGAGATCTCCGACTCGATCGTGGCGCATACGGTGACCGTATTTACATCCGCCGCCTGCACCGCCTTGGCCGCCTCGGATTGACCCTCCACATCGTCTTCACCGACGTTGGCGACCAACAAGACTGGCTTGGCGGACATGAACCCGTAGGACTTCAAAATAGCTCGCTCGCCCTCATCCCAATCGCCGGACCGGACCGGCCGCTCGTCGCTCAGGAGTTCCTGCACCCGCTCCAGAACGGACAGTCGCTTCTTGGCATCGGCGTCGCCGCTCCGCGTAGCCCGCGCAGCCTTGTCAACAGCGCCCTCCGCAACGACCAGATCGGCGAGTATGAGTTCAGCCTCCATCGACGCAATGTCTGACGCAGCATCCTGCTCACCCCAGCAATTCACCACGTGCACGATCGCATCGACGTTGCGGATATGCGACAACACCTGATTCAAACTCGATGCCCCACCGCCGGATGGCACGCCGGGGATATCCACAACCTGAACCGTGGCAGGAATGACCTTCTCCGGAGGTATGAATTCGGCGATTCGTTCGAGCCGAGGATCAGGCATCGCCGCAATGCCGATGTTGGGTTTCATCGAACCCACCTGTACCGGCACGGCGTGGGCCGTCAGCGCCTGAAAGAGCGTGGTCTTGCCGACGCCCTGCAATCCAATCAAGCCACATTCCATCCGAGAAGTGCTCCGTTTGAAAACAACCCGCCAGCCTAAAGGCGAGGCCACGAATCGTATCAGCGCGACCGCGGCGGACACCGGTCCATCATGTAGGTCGCGATCATGCCGATGACAACAATGACCACGAATACCCCGAATACAATCCTCATTGCCGTGAGCGAATGGCTGTTGAAGACTGCCAACAGGACGCCCGGCAGAATCTGAAATACCGCCGCTGATAGAAGGCCCGACGCGTTGACTATGCCAATTGCCGCGCCCGCGTTGGCTGGCTCCACAGCATCGCAGGCAATCGGGAAGGTGAGAACGGTCACGCTGATCCCAATCCCGAGCAGCGCCAGGTTGCCTGCCGCAAACCAGAATGGAACTTCCGTATTGATTCCCAAGATGCCGAGTAGCGCAATCAAGGCCACCACCTGCCCGCCAAGCAGTATCGGCCTGCGAATCCGCCACCGATCGGCCGCCCATCCGATAAAGGGCGGCGTGACCGTCACACCGATAAACAGCCATGAGTTGAGCCAGACCGCGTCGGAGTGGGTGTACCCATATCCCTGTTCCAACGGCACATCCCACAGTCCACCGAATCCGAACAGCATCGCCATCATCGCCGAAGCCACAACGCAGGCCAGCCGAACCTGTCGAACGGCCAGTACCTCTCGGAGGGACTGCCCCAGAGTCTTGGAACGGGCCTCGCCCGTCGCTGCCTCGCCGCGGTTGGTGGTCGATCCGATGAAAAGCCAGCACAGCAGCGCGACCAAGGCCCCGAACAATGCGAAGTCCACCATGATCTCTCGCCACGACTGAATGCTCAGCAAGGCACCAACACCCGCATTTCCAAGGAGTCCGCCTGCGCCGAAAGCCATATCGACCAGCCCCATCGCCAACGCAAATTGGCTGAGTGGCAGCCGCCGCCGCGATACCAAGCCAGCCCCCGGAAAGGCAAAGGCCGCGAAGGCGCCCATCAGCGAGCGAGCGAGCACCGCTGACCAGAATCCATCGGCGCCGGACAACAACCACGCCGATGCCGCTACACCCAGCGCCATCGGCGGCAGCAGGCGGCGAGGACGAAACCGATCGAGCAGCAGGCCCGCCGGAATCTGCATCACCGCGTAGACGAATAGAAAGGAGGCCGAGACAACTGTAATCTGCATCGCACTCAGCGACAGGTCGGTCTCCATGACGTTCTGCATTGCGCCAATCGAGTTCTGCACCGCCAATTGATAGGTAACGAACAGGGTGGCAGCACCCCAGGCAATCCAGTTCGCAACTGTGGCAGCAACAGTTTGACGTGGCACGAGCCGACTCGCTTCATCCATATGACGAAGTATCGCGTATGAGCGGCATCGATGCCTCTGCCAAGAGCAGTACCGTTCCGCAAGAAACCGGCTGCGCCGCCATTGCGCTCAGATTCATCAGGCGATTGAACTCGATCAGGAGGCGGTTTGCGGCGATGACGACGATTGCTCATCAACCGCGGCAATCCACGCGTGATAGCCCCCCTCGAGGTTGGCAACGCTGCGACCGGCTCGGGCCAGCATCGTGCAGGCTGCTGCGGATCGATCGCCACCCTTGCAGTTGATGATGACCGGCTCGCCCTCCGGCAGCTCCTCCATGCGGGCAAGTAACCGCGTGTAGGGAATGTTGACTGCACCATCGACCATGCCTTCGACGCACTCACTGGCAAGACGAACATCGAGCAAAGCGGCGCCGGCATCCCGCATCGCGGGCACATCGCCCGGCGGCACCTCGTCAATTGTCTCACCGCCGCCAATCGACTCGAGTGCCACGGCGAGCGTTGAAGGGCTGGTCCAGCCGACAATACGATCAAGCCCGATGCGAACGAGTTGACGGATCGTCTCTTCAAGCCGGTCACGTTCCACGATCAGCACGATGTCCTCGTCGGGTGTAATGAACGAGCCCATGCAGGCGAGGAATCCAATGCCACCGAGTGGCTTGAGGCTGCCCGCAAGATGGCCGCGGCGAAATAGATCCCAGATGCGGGTATCGATGACAGCGACCGTCTTGGTGTCCACCGCCGTCAGTTGCTCAGCCGTGTAGTGCTCGGGTCGGGGCAATCCACCAAGCAGCGGGACACCATCGCGGTTGTCCTGTTTCATGCGGGCGAAGTAGTACGGCGGATCGGGCTGGCCGGCGAGGATGAACTCGACGAATGCCTCCTCATCAGGCGCGGCGAGGAGTGCTGGGTTGTATCGCTTCTCGTATCCGATGGTGCTTTGTGGAACGGCGCCGAGCGCCTTGCCGCAGGCGCTGCCGCTTCCGTGCGCGGGCCAGACCTGCCAGTGATCGGGAAGTTTCAAAAATGTGCGAGCCGACTCACCAAGCGTTCGGGCACCCGCTTCCTTGGTACCAGCAAACCCGGCGGCGGTCTCCAACAGATCGGGACGACCGAGATCGCCGACGAACACGAAGTCGCCCGTGATGACGCCCATCGGGTCACTCGCGCCACCCCCAAGGTCGATCACTTCGTAAGAAAGATGCTCGGGCGTGTGCCCCGGCGTGTGAACAGCGCGGAATGCGATGTTGCCGACCTTGAACGTATCGCCATGCTTGAGCAGTTGATGCTCGTAGGTTCCGCCGTCTGCGCGATCATGCAACCATCCATACTTCCAGTCGGCATCACCTTCGTCAGACACATAGACCGTGACACCACTCTTCTCGGCAAGTTCACGTGATCCGGAGAGGAAGTCGGCGTGGATATGCGTTTCGGCGGACGCCACAATGGTGAGGTCGTGGGCCTGGGCCAACTCGATGTAGCGATCCACATCCCGCTCAGGATCAAAGATGATGGCCTCTCCGGTGGCTTGGCATCCGATCAGATAGGCGGCCTGAGCGAGCGAATCGTCGTAGATCATCCGTAGAAACATGCGTCTTCTCCATAACTCCATTTCTGAGTCCCCCGTTCGCAGCACGGGGATGCTGAAAGGCCTTCCGTCCCAACTCTCCTTGGAGAGGGACCGCCATGGTACTCCGCATTCCACCCGACGGCCGCTCTGGCTGCCGCTGATAGCATGACTCCAGCAACACAATGGCCACCACATCCCCTACTACCGAGCCGCAGCGTAGCTGAGTCCCACTTCCATGCGAGTTCGCACCATCCTGATCCTGCTGCTGGCCGCACAACTCGCGCTCGTCGCGGCGCTCATCGGCTTAGCGATCGCCATGCAGCAGACACAACTGGAGGCAGAGGCCGCGGAAGATCGTCGGTTCACCTCCTATCAACTCGCAGATGAACTCAGGCAATCCTCCGATGACCTCACCCGCTTCGCCCGCACTTTCGTCGCCACCGGCGAAGAGCGGTATGAGCAGTATTTTCGCCGCATTCTGGCAATCCGGGACGGCAAAGCGCCGCGACCCGAAGGCTATGAAGGCATCTACTGGGACCTCGTGGGTGCTGGACTCGGCAAAGACTGGCCCGATGGGCCGCCGATCCCACTCCGCAGCCGCATGCTCGATGCGGGTTTCACCAACGCGGAGTTCGACAAACTGACCGAAGCCCAGAATCGCTCGGACGCGCTCGTTCAACTCGAGAACGTCGCGATGAACGCTATCAAGGGTCGCTTTCTCGACCGCAGCGGCGAGTTCACGATCGAAGGGCCGCCGGACCGGGACCTCGCCATCTCACAGGTCTACGGCAAGGCCTACCACGCCGCCAAAGCCAAGATCATGGCCCCCATCGGCGAGTTCATGAAAATGATCGAGCAACGGACACATGCCGAAGTCGCTGCACTCAACGACCGGCAGCGCACGCTGGAGGTGGTCGACATCGTGGCGGCGGGCTGCCTGCTGCTCAGCACGTTCGTGTCCGTACTGCTGATTCGAAAAATGCTGCTGAAACCGATCGAACGATTGTGCCAGACCGCTGAGAAGGTCGCCTCTGGCGACATGACCGCCCGCGCCGACGTTGCGGGCGCTGGCGAGATGGCCGCCTTCGGCCAAACCTTCGATGGCATGGTCGCTTCGGTCGATCGTCATGTCGTCGAAGTCGAATCGGCTCACGCCAAACTCGCCAAACAAGCCGAGACGCTCGAGGAGGAGCGACAGCGGAGCGAACATCTGCTGCTTAACGTGCTGCCCGCTTCCATCGCCGATCGACTCAAGGGCGGAGAAGAGGGCATCGCCGACGCATTTCCGGAAGTCTCGGTGCTGTTCAGCGACATCGTCGGCTTCACCGAGATGAGTGCCCGTGTGGGCGCCAAACAGGTCGTAGACATGCTCAACGAGGTGTTCGGTCTCCTCGACGAACTGGCGATCAAACACGGCGTCGAGAAGATCAAGACGATCGGCGACTGCTACATGGTGTGTGCCGGCGTTCCTGACCGCAGTTCCACGCACGCCCAGCAGATCGCTGCATTTGCGCTGGACATGCAACACGCGATCAACGACTACGCCGAGCGATCCGGTCGGGACATCGCCATGCGAACCGGCATCCACACCGGCACGGTCGTAGCGGGCATCGTCGGCACGAGCAAGTTCTCATACGACCTCTGGGGAGATGTCGTGAACATCGCGAGTCGAATGGAGTCGTCTAGCGAACCCGGCAACATTCAGGTTTCCGATGCGGTGCGTGTTCGCCTTCAAGATGACTTTTGTTTCGAGGCCCGCGGCGATGTGGAGATCAAGGGCAAGGGACCGATGCATACGTGGTATCTGACTGGCCGACAAGACGAGCACAAGCAGGCCTGAAATTTGGACGGAGTGATCGGCACTGCTGCCCGGTGTCTTCGCACCGTCCGTGGCTGCTACGACCCGCGCTTCGATGAATTCGACCGAGTGACCTGCAAATAGCTGGAAAGTTCCGTGTTGAAGGCGGCAAACTGGTCCGCCAGAGCAGTCAGCATGCTTGAGCGGTCGGAGTTCGTATCCGCCGATGCCAGCGTGACTGCCAGCGCCGATATGTAGTCGCAGGCCTTCTGTTGGGTCAGCAGTAAACGCAATTCGAAGGATTCGCCCGCGAGAAGAAGCGCCGCCGCCTGCTCATTGACGATGTGATTGCGAGCGCCTACTTCGATGAGCGGCAACCCATTCTTCTTCCAGTCGATGGGTGGCGGCAATTCCGCCATACTGCGGATTGCCGCCTCTCCGTTGGCTGCCGCATCACCAATTCGCCGGACGAGCGCCTCGATGGGTTCCGAAGCATGCTTGACTCCGAACAGCAGCGTCACCGACGACTCATCGCGCAGCACCTGATACAGCAGGGCGTATCCGTGATCCAGTGTCGCTTTGGCTGCCTCCGGGTTTGTTGAGTCAAGCGGACCCCGCAGCACCGGAGCGCATCCAAAGGTCAGGATGACCAGCAGGCTGAACAGAACAAAACGCATGGGCGGCAGCCTACACCAACTCCGATTTGAATTGGTGCAGCGTTTTGGCGGCACTTCTCGAAACCTCGCTTCTTCTGGACTACGGTCCCTCGCAACATGGAGGGACCAGAATGATCATGCACCAGACCAATCACCCGCATCAGACACACCCACGCACGGTCGCGGCCAATCCCGGCCTGGAGTGCTCGAGTGGACAAACCGAACTACTTGAGTGGCTTCAAACCGCCCGCGACTGGACCCCAGACACCGCCCCCACGTGGATGGAGCGGCTCCGCGATGAGGGCGTCCAACTGCCTCCCCCGGAAAACGCCGACGAGAGCGCGATCGCAGACCTCACCCTGCGGCTCATCCTCTCGCTCGCCGAGCGGGGCGTGTACCTGACGCATACCGACCACCTGAGCGACCGTGCGTTGTATACCTATCTCGTCGATACTGCCTTGGCACTCCCGGCCCCGCCACGGCAGCCCGGATCCATCGAACTCATCGACCTCTGCCCGCCCTACGGCCACGGCATCGAGTTGATGCTCGCCTGCTACGCCTCCGACGATATGCGCCAGCAACTGTCTCGTAAGGGCATATCGATCCCACCACGTCGCCCCTTGTCCGTTGACCGTGATCGCACCCTGCCGCGGCCAACCGGCGAACCTTTGCAGTTCGACTGATACCGATCGCCACAAGCGCAAGTCCTGCGCATCAACGCTGTTCTGCTGGCCGAATCAGCACTTCTGTCCCGACATGGGGACGGTCGCCCTGTCACTGCGTCTTCAAGGAACCCACCTCATGCTGTACTCGTCGCTCCCACTGCTGCTCGCCGCCCTGACAACAGCCGCGGCGGGTGACACCCTGTACGACCAGATCGGCAACAACGCCGGCGACTCGCTCACGGGCGACATCTACAGCAGCATGCACTTTCTGCCCGTCCTGCCCGAGACCAGCGACATTGCCGCCGTGGACGCGGTCACCATCGCCGAGCGGAGCGATGTGGACGGCGTGGAGTTCGTCTTGAACGGCTGGGGCGGCTTCGAGGGTCCGGCCGCAGTAACCAACTGGCAGGTCAATGTGTACAGCGACCTCGAAGCGGCCGCGTCCAACCTGATCGGGGACGTCCTCTCGCAGAGCAGTGATCCGATCTTTATCGAGGATTGGACCGGCGATGGCTGGCTGGTCCGGCTGCCGATGTCCCTGACCGTCGATTCGGGCGTCTATCTGCTCAGCGTCATCATGTCGAACCCGTACCCGGACAACGGCTGGACCGGCGTCGCGACGAGCAGCATCGGCGACGATCAGGCCTGGCAGGTCAGTCCGGGCGGCAACTACGTGTTCAGTCCCTACATCGAGGCTCCGGACAATCTGGCCTACCGACTGACCGGCACCCCGGTTCCATCACCCGGGGTATTGACGACGCTGATCGCTGCATCACTGATCACCCGAAGACGGCGCACCTGAAACGCCGACCACCCCACCCGAGGGTAGAGCGGTCGACGTTGAAGGAAAGAGGGTCCTGAGTTGAAACGCTCAGGGCGTGATTCGGAAGGATTGGAGATTGGAAAGCAGACTCGTGGCACCGCTTGGTCCTTGGGCGATCTCCTGACCATTCCACTGGTGGAAGGAGCCGATCGGAATCGTGGAATACGTCACCCCCCCGAAGGCGGTACCCGCCGAATTCCAGATGGTCGTCAGCGTGGTTCGATCAATCCAGAGCGAGCCGATGCTGAGCACGAGTTCTGGAATCGTCCCGTTGGCGCGGACACCTGGCGTAGTCAGAGGACTCACCCGCTGATCTTGGATCGTGGCCTCTCCGAAGAAGGTCCGCGTCGCCAAAGGCGAGCCGGGATTCGGATCGGGCAGGTGATAGACGGTTGCATTCTGATACACGGCACCATTGACATCCGTACCGAAGGTCGTCGTCATCGGGATGTATCCGGCGACGATCAACTGCCCCTGCTCATCGGCACCGACATCGATCGTTCGCTCGACCCGAGGATTCCCGTAGCCTTCTTCGTCGTAATCGAGAATATCCATGCCGCAGAGGCTCACAGGATTCGCTCCGTTTCCATTTGGTACCGAAAGGGAAAGCGTCCCCTTGTCCACGGTCAAAGCGTCTGGCCGTTGTCGGTAATCAAAATCAGTCCAGTTGACGAAGGTGTTGCCGGGGGTCATGAATTGAACCCATGCCCAAGTCAGGGGCGGCTGATTGCCGGAGGCCAACATGCTGTAGTCCACGGTCTTGAACACCGTATGAGAAACATCAAAGGCATCGGATCCGGCCAAGTCATAGCCTGAGTTGAACAGCACCACGCAATTGACGATGGCTGGCTCGGCGACACCCTTGCCGTCTTCGGGGCCCAGATGCCCCATATCAAAGATGCCGATAGCGTTGTGAGCGATCGTATCGTTGATCAGCCTCGGGAAGAAACGAATGTAGCCACCCGTTGCGTGATCCCAAATGGTGTCCATGCTGACACCGAAATGGTTTTCGACGATCACGCAGTTGGAGATCGTCGGCCCCACCCCGCTGAACTCGCTGACCATCGACACACCCGCGTGACCGTTCGTGAGTGTCAAGGAATCGACGTAGGTCTCCGTATAATCAAAGCCATTGGCTTGGAACGAAAGTACATCGGACCAACCGTCGGATTGCAGCACCGTGTTCGTCGCCCCAAAGCCCTGAAGCGACACATCATCCTCCATCAAAACCGGATACCACTCGCCATTGGTTGTGCTTGAGTAGACACCAGGCAGAACCACCACCACGGCCGGCTTGACCTGCGAGGCCATCCAGATGGCATAGTTGATGGTCAGGAAGGGCTGAGTGATTGTTCCCGGGTTGCTGTTGTCACCGAGATTGATGTCGGCACTGACATAGAAGGTTTCGCAGTCGGGCTGCCCCCAAAGCACCGGGTCCGCTAAATGAAGTCCGCCGCCACCGATGACCTGTCCACTGACCGATCCTCCGAATACCAAGGCCGCCGCGCACGCTGCGATCCGCTGAGTGAGTGTCAACATACTGATCTCCTTTCAATCTGAGTGAAGAGAACCCTTCACACTCCCATGGGCGAAGAACAGCCTTGGCATCCGCACAAGCACTCGCGAAAGTTGCCACAATGCCCACCATGGGCAAGACAGACGTCGTTGGTGAAGCAACCCGGCTTCCTCCCCCCGAGGCAGAGCGACTGCTCCAGAAGCATCTGCGGAAACGACCGCGGGATATCGCCGCTGCAGAAGCCTTGGCCGACTTGCTCGCCGGGCAGAGCCGCCTTGGTGAACTGGCCGACAAACTTACGAAGCTCGCGCACGCGGGCGGGGCGACGGCGGGGCTTATCCGCTATGCGAGCGATGCTGCTGTCTTGCAAAATGACCACGCCACTGCATTGGCAATAAGCACCCTCGGCACGAAGCGGTTCCCAGAAGATGCCATGCTGTGGTATCGCCGAGGCAAGGCAGAACTGGCCAATGCCAATGCCGCGGCTGCCGCAAAGTCTTTCAAGATTGCTCATGAACTGGAGCCGGACGACAACATCATCCTGGCGGCGCTGGCCGACGCGGATCTGTCGAAGGGATCGTTTCCGCTATCCGACCAATACGCCATCGAAATCCTCGACCGGGAACCGGAAGTCGCCTCCCATCATGCCCGGCTCGGCACGGCACATCGACTGAACAACAAACTCGATGAGGCCGAGGCCTGCTTCCGCGAGGCGATTTCATTGGACACCTCGCTTCCATCGGCGCACGCGGGCCTTGCGGAAACGCTGGAGTCGATGGGCCGCAGTGAAGACGCCTCAGATCAGTTGCAATCAATCATCGAGGCGGGCGATCCTTCCTTCTCGGTCGTCTCCGCCTGGGCGCGTATCCGGCAGCGACTCGGAGATCGCCCCGCTGCCATCAAGGCGATGGAAAAATACCTCGCATCCAAACGCGGGCTTCCAAACCACGTCTCTCAAATCACCATGCAACTCGGACTGGCCTATGAAAAAGCAGGTCGGCCGGATGACGCCTTTCGCTGCTGGACGCAGGGCAACGCGACACACCGTGGGCGATGGAACCCGCAGGCCCACGAGCAACTGGTTGATGCGATGATCGACACTTTCACAAGCGACACGCTGCCAGTACTCCCACGGGCCAAATCCGCGCCGTTCACACCAGTCCTGGTCGTGGGCATGTACCGCAGCGGCACGACCCTGACCGAACAGATCCTCTCGGCGCATCCGAGGGTCACACCCGGCGGCGAGAGCCCTGCCATGCCCGACGCTGCGGGACATCTTGCCATGGCGATGGGTGGAATCAATTACTTCCCACGCCACATTGGAAAGGTGACGCAAGAGCAGATCGAGGAGGCCGCCGCGATCTACCACAATTGCATCCAGTCACACGCTGGCACTGGGGACTACGTCGTCGACAAATTGCCGATGAATTACCTCAACCTCGGCATCGCCTCCATGATCCTTCCAAATGCCCGCGTCCTTCACATCGTGCGTGACCCGATGGACACCGCAATTTCGTGCTACAGCAACGCGTTTGCATCGCAAATGTCGTTCACGGCAGATCTCGAACATCTCGGTCACGCCATCTCTCAGCAGCAGCGAATCATGAAATACTGGGCAGAAGTTGCTGATCTTCCCATGTTCGAAATTCGGTACGAGAGCCTCGCCGCCGACCCGGAACCCACCCTCCGCGACGTACTCGACTTTCTCGACCTGCCTTGGGACAACGCCCTCCTCCGCTTCCATGAATCGAAGCGGGTGGCCGCCACCCCCAGCATGGATCAGGTTCGCCAGCCCATCAATACCTCCGCCATCAACCGAGCCGCAGCCTTCAAACAGCATCTGGGCCCGCTTCGGGAGTCACTTGGCCTGTAGCAAACCCGCTTAAAAAGCACCCCTAGCCCCCATTATCAGCCCCAAGACGCGAACTGCCTCAAAAACATCCCTTTGACCCGGTTTTTTCGATTTTTCCGTTCGCAACAACCGCCTGTCTGTATTAGGCTGGTCTCACCGATCCTCCGGAAGAGGGCTCGGCGGAAAGTAAAGAGAGAAGAGAAAGGAAGAAATACTTATGAAAGCAATTCACTTCGGCCTCGGAGCCGTAGCGACCATTGCAGTCACCGGCCTTGCGTCGGCTGATGTCATCATGGACCAGATCGGAACGATGGACGGCGCCAATACGGCGGGCGGGACCCTCCATGCAACGCAGGAATTCATTGACTACGGCGCGTACAGCATCGTTGCGATGGACGACTTTTCGATCAGCGAGGACATGAACCTGACCTCAGCGAGCATGGTGCTCGGTGGATGGAATGGATACCCCGGCGACCCAGGTTTGGTCCAGGGATACACCATCAGCATCTTCAGCTCAGTTGAAGCTGCTGCTGGCAACCTCTACGGCGATGTCGTGGCGGTCTGGTCTGATCCCGTCGCAGCCGATACCGCTTGGTTGGGTGGCGGCCACCTCATGACCTTTGACCTTGGTGGCGCTTTCCTTGCCGCTGGTGACTACTGGCTTGGCATCACACCGCTCAACCACTTTGCGGGTGGCTTTGGTCAAACTGGTGTATACACCAGCGACATCGGAGATG
>MPMC02083361.1_pt1 | contig 12885 bp, 12 predicted proteins | sample 1617281 | NCBI WGS metagenome assembly MPMC02 (sample SAMN05944809, study PRJNA350692) | marine metagenome | biome: marine; feature: ODZ; material: water; isolation source: 100 m water sample filtered on 30 um supor filter | place: Pacific Ocean | collected 2012-04-09 | depth 100m m | reverse complement strand
TTGTGACGGACGCTACTCATTGGGCGTTGACGGATGCCAAGGGCAGCTTCAGCCTGAAGGGCATCCCCGCCGGGACCTACGAACTGCAGGTCTGGCACGAGAAGCTCGGGAAGGCCAAGACGGAAGTCACCGTGACGGCTGAGGGCACCGGTGAGCCGATCGAGCTCAAGATGGCTCCCAAGAAGCCCCGCACCCGGCGTCGGAAGTAGTGCCGAACGCGGGCTCGGAGGCCAGGCAGTGCTAAGGCTCTGATCAGATTGAGTCATCCTGGGGCGGCCACACAACGTAGCGCATCCACGGCTCCATCCGGTGTGCAATCCAGACAGTGGCCTTACTCTCGCTGCCGCCCGACCCGGTAGAGTATTTGCCCCGTAAGACCTCCTAGTGGACAGGGTTTTCACCGGTCCGCTCTCTCCACGAGGCAGGTATGTCGTACACCGTTCATCCGATCTGTCCACTGTTCCATTCTCAGATTTACTCAAATGCAAACCCGACAATTGTTCCTCGCTAGTCTCCTTCTCGGCACGCCCCGCGGCGTCGGTCAGGCCTCTAGGGCCGCTTCCATTTGACCTTGCTAGGGGCAACCACACTGGTTGCCTCTGCCGTTGGGAATGCCTCGGGAACAGGGAGGGTCACGACACCCGTAGCTGCCCACTCGGTCCCTCTCGCGACCACCGCCTGGAACCCGACGCAGTGGACAGGGTCGCTGCCACCAACATGTCCCATAGGGGTGTGAAACACACGCCCTGCCCCGTAGGAGACGGTCATTACCATCGGCTCGTGACGCTTGGTCTTCGGGCAGAAGGCTGAGGCGAGAACGGTAACTTCCTTACAGGGCCCCCTCAGGGAGTCGTAGAGCTCGTCCTTGGCATGCAGCCAGCGCTCGGGCAGACCGTCCGTGATGGGGTGGGACACGCCTGCTGACTCGACAACGAAGGCATGCTGCGGCCCGTGGCTACCACTCCCACCATCGGGAGCCGGGTCCGTCGTCCAGACTCCTTTCACCCTGCGAAGGTGAGATCCATGCGCTGGGGTTCGTCCGCCCCAGCCTCCGACCCCAATCATCCGATTGTACTCGGGCCAATCCCCGGAGGAGTTATTCGCTGCATGGACGATGGCGAGCCCCCCGCCACCGGCCACAAAATCAACGAGGTCCTGCTTGGTCTGCTCCGACCAGAGGCACCGGCCACCGTCGTTGTAGTTGGAGAAGACCACGTCATACCTCTTGAATGATGGTCTCCAGGCAGCCCACTCATCCTCGGCCCCCCGATTGGCCGGCGAAGTAGCCACGTCCACCTCAAATCGCCCGCAGGCAATGAGTGTCTCCCTTGTTGCCCGGGTCGTCTCCTTCCAGTTGTGGTTGTTCTGGCCGTCGATGATGAGCACCCGGATCTTGTCGGCGGGCGCTTCGTCCTGGGCCATTCCCGGCCCGGGCATGCACGCCAAACACGCTGCTCCGAGTGTGAGCACCAAGGCGCTGCACCTGACTCCACCTCCCAGCAAGTTGAACTTAAGCATGGCCACAGCCTACCCGTAGCCGGACTTTCGAGCGAGGTTCCTAATCCAGGCTCTTGGGGTCGAAGCCTTCAGGGAACAGGTCCGGAAGAAGGTCTTCCAACTCATGCACCCGAGCCGAAGGGGTCCAGGTGTGCATAACACGGGCTACGGAAACAAGGACCTCTTGGTCGAGATCCTCCTGTGTCGCCCCCGTTGCTTGCTCCACTTCTTCTCCGTTCACCTTTCTGGCCAGGCTGTTGGCCACCATGGTCAGGATGCGGTTGCGGACGCTCTCCGGAGAGTGCAGCGCGCGCTCCACGAGTGGTAGGAGATGTGAGCCACGGCTCAGGGAGAGGCCCTGGCGGCTGCACATGCGCTGGAGGAGGTTTTTGGCGTCCATAGTCGGGTATCGAGGGAGAGAAGTGCCTGAGACTGACTGAACCACCCAAATGTATCCCACGCTCGTGGGGCAGGCGGGTTCCTTCGACATGGGAGAAGGGTCTCGATTCGAAACACCTGACGGGCACGCTCTCAGGACATACACGCCGCATGGATCAATGGAGGTGCTGAATGTCCGTGGAATCTCGTGTCGAATTCAAGCGCAGCCTGGCTGGGGCCGATGGAAGCGTGTGAAAACGCCTCAGATGGAGGCTTTGCACCGTCCCTATTCCGCCATGTTTCGCCCCCTGATCACCGTGTTCTTCGGCGTGCTCTTCAGCGCCACCATCCTGTTTCTTGCCCTTGATGGGTCAAGGGGCGCGGATGGTGACTTGAATGCTGGCACGGCCTTGCGCATGGACCTGGAGCAACTCGTCGAAGGATCGGACCTGGTTCTGGAGGCTCGCGTGCTTTCGGAAAAACCGCTGCTCGGATCTGACGGCTTGGTGTACACGGATTTTGAACTGGAGGTTCAACGGACGTTCTGGGGTGAGGATCGCCCCTCGCGCCGGGTACGGTTGCCGGGTGGGGCCCTATCCACCGGCCGAGCCACCCTCATTCCAGGGATGGGTACCTTGCGCGTCGGCGAGGAAGCCCTCCTGATGCTGAGCCCCAAAGGGCCACAAGGGGCGCGCGTCTTCTGTGGTCTCTCCCAGGGCTGCTACAGGATCTTGACGCCACTTACGGGCTCTCGCGTGGCCAGCAGAGAGGCGAGCGCAGAAGCCCTCCTGGACGCGACGACCGGCACCTTGGTCCCGGGTATGCAGTCCGAGGTCCTCGAGTACGCTGATCTGATCGCCCGCTGTACCGCCGCGGTCAGCGCCAAGCGTGCCCGGCACGCAACCAAGGGGAGTACGGGCAAGTGATGATCCCGATCAACAAGATCCGGCGCCTGGGTTTCCTGCTACTCCTCGGCATCAGTGCCACTTGGGTTGGTGCCCATGTGCGCCTGATCTACTCGGGGAATGGCAAGGCCCTCTTCTGGTCATCTCCCGAGTCCATTTCGGTGGTTATCAACTCCGATGGCTCGGACGATCTGGGGGATCAAGCTCACATGCCTGCTCTGCGGAATGCCGTTGATGCTTGGAATGGCGTTACCGGTACAAGGGCCCGCTTGGTCGAGAACACCAGCACTCAAGCCCAGAACAGCCGCAACTGGAGCTCAAGCCAGTACCACATGATGCTCTTTGATGAGAGCAACTCATCGGGCTTCTTCCCCCCCGGATCAGGCATCGTGGCCGTTACGCCCCTGACCTTCTTTACCACTGGCCAGATCATCGACGCGGACGTTCTCTTCAATGGTGGAGGCTTCAAGTTCACGACCTCGTCCGAGCCGGGCGGCTTTGATGTTCAGGATGTGGCCACGCACGAGCTGGGGCATCTGCTCGGTCTGGACCACAGCGGGTGCGCCGGGGCGACGATGTTCCCCTACGTCGACCAGACCGTGATCCTGCACCGCAGCCTGTCAGCGGATGATGCGCGTGGGATAGAGAGCATCTATCCCGTGAGCCAGAAGGCTTCCATCAAGGGCAGCGTGCGCCGTGCGGGTCCGGGCACCGTGGTGAAAGGTGCCTGGGTCGGAGCCCGGGACGCACAAGGGCGCCTCGCGGCAGCCGCCCTGACCAACAGCACAGGGAACTTCACCCTCTCGTCTCTGTCCCCGGGAACTTACCGCGTCTATGCGACACCACTGGACTACCCGGTCTCTGCTTCCAACTTGGGCGCAGGCCGCACTATCCAGACAGACTTCGAGTCCACGCTCTCATCTTCCGTCACTGTCAGTGGCACCAGTGCGACCAACATGGGGAGCCTGCTGGTGGGGGATGACACCTTCCTCAGCCTTGGGCGCGCCTCGGACAACTACCCCTTGCGGGTCAGTACCGGTCAAACCACGTCCCTGATCGTAAGAGGGGCAGGCCTCGGGAATGGCGTCACTCTTGCGGCGAGCGATCCCTCCATGGTGATCTCAAACGTGACCTGGATGAGTTCACGCGTGAACTTCAAAGTAAGCGTGCCTGCAGGATCAACCCTCGGACATGCGGACTTGACTGTGACCGACAGCGCGGGCCGTGTGAGCATTCTGAGTGCGGCCCTGGAGATCACGCCGCCCGACCCGCAGGTGACCCTCGCTTCGCCCTCCTACGGCCCATCCACCGGTGGGGTGGGGATCACGCTGCTCGGGACGGACTTCCGTTCTGGAGCACGCGTTGTCATCGGTGACCAGGTCTACGTCGATGGCAAGCCCGGGGGATGCGTTGTGGCGAGTAGTTCATCGATCACTCTGACAACCCGCGCATCGATCCCCGGCCAGCATGACGTGACTGTGATTGACGCCAGCGGTGTTGAAGGTCGCAGCGTTGGTGCCTACCTCGCTCAGGCCACCCCGGTCATCAACAGCACGTTCCCTCCCTCAGGCGTGAGCATGGGAGGGACGGTGCTGACCCTCACTGGTCAGAACTTCGTGTCGGGTTGTCGCGTGGAGATCAACGGGGTGGATCAGCCCCAGACGACCGTATTGAGCCTGACCCAGATGTCGCTGATCACTGAAGTGGGCGTACCGGGCGGTCCTTACATCTTGAGGGTGATCACTCCCGACGGTCAGTCGGCGAGCACAGGTTTCTCCTACGTCGTGGATCCAGACCCGCTGCTGCAGTCGGTGAATCCCGGTGCGGTGCAATCAGCGGGGGGGGAAACCGTCACGCTTCAGGGAAGAGAATTCAGGGAGGGCCTGCAGGTCCGAGTGGGCGTCCACCCACTGACGGGCGCGGGGGGCCAAAGCGTCGTTGCGTCCTTCGAGGATCACACCACTCTGACCATCCAGACCCCCGCCATGAGCACGGGTTCGATAGCAGTCCTGGTTCAGGACCCCCTGACCCAGCAAGCGTCCATCCTTCCCGGGGCACTGAGTGTTACGGGCCCTTCCCAGAACAACGTAGGTGGAGGCTGCGGCATGATCTCTCCGAGCGGGCCGACAACTTGGACGGGGCTTCTGGCGGGGACAGGCTGGATCTTGGTGCTCGTGGCTTGGTTCGGCCACCGCCGGCGACGCTGGCATCCACAGCTGGCGTGATTTGATAGGGTGCGTCAGATGGACGCGCAACCTACAAGCGGCAGCACCTCTGAGGCACGTGACAAGAACCGCTGCCCGACCTTTGTCTTCGACATTGAAGTGGCAGGGTTTCCCTGGGAGGAGGTGGATGAGATTACCCGGGGCTACCTTGTGAGCAGGGAGCGTGACCCGTCACGACGCGATGCGGTGCAAGAGCGCACGGCGCTCTTTCCCGGCCTGGGAAAGGTGATTGCCATTGGACTCTGGAACATGGAGCAGGACACGGGGCTGATTCTGCTGGAGGGAGAGGAGGCCGAGGAGCACGCATGGGAGAAGGTTCCCCATTCAAAGATCTACCGTGGCGACGAGGAGCAGATCCTGAACCGTTTCTGGGAGCTTGTTTCCTGGCGCGACAGCCGCGGACGTCTGCCACGACTGGTGACTTACAACGGGCGTGGTTATGACGGGCCGGTCTTGAGCGTTCGATCCGCTCAGCTGGGGATCACGCCCACGCGCAACCTCGTTCCGTACCGCTACGACGTATCCGATCACTGCGACCTGTTTGACGTTCTTTCGTTCCAAGGGGCGACCCGCGACCGTTACTCACTGGACTATTGGTGTCGACGTTTTGATGTTGAGAGCCCCAAGGGGTCCATCGACGGAAGCCAGGTGGGCCGGGCCTATCGCGAGGGCCGGATTGACGACATCGGGGAGTACTGCCTGCGTGACGTGCGGGCGACAGGTGAACTCTACCGGCGGCTTGAAGGAACCCTCCTACCCCTGTTCAAGGGCGGCAACCGATGAGGTTTGTCAGTCCAGGCTGCCAGAATGGGTTCTGTGGAGTATTCTCAAAGGAGTCCCTTTTAAGGCCTCCCATGCGATCCTCAGCCCTGCTCAGCCGTTGCCTGCCCCTGTTCGTTCTACCGGCTCTGCTCGGAAGCGCCGCTCCCCATCCAGGGGGACCCGTTCAGTCAGGCCCGATCATCAAGCCCTTCATCCTGGATGAAGTGCGCGAACTTGTTGTCGTCCGCTCCCAGGTCTTCGTCTATAACCCGGCTTTGCGCGGAGAGATCCAGCTGACCGAGCTTGAACTGCACGCGGACGGGGTGCTGATCGAGCGCATGGACCTTGATCGCAGCCTGCCTGGGGATCCTGAGTACGGTCGCACGGCGGCCATGATTGAGCGTCTACCCCACGAAGTGGCCCACCGGCATGACGAGAAGCGCTATTTCGCCGACCCGCGCGCACCGGAATTTGACGGAGATGAGGTGCGTGAGGCGATGCACCAGATCCAGCACAGCGTTGGGGAGATGAACGACCGCTATGACTTCTTCGCTGGTGATGCCCCCTTTGGTCATGTGGATTTCCTGCTTCCGGTTGATCAGATTTTCTTCCCGGATGATCCGGCAGGGACAAGCGCGGCGCTCCAAGTGACTCTGCACTGGGTGGCTGCCGGTGGTCAGAGGGGCCGTTCAAGTGTCGACCACGAGTTGACCTGGCTGGGCCCCCTTCCAGGCCTTCCGACCAGTTTCTCGACGGACAACTCGACGGCCTCCTTGCATCGCGGTGATATGCATGTCCACACCTGCCATGGTGAGTCACTGGGGGCCTGCTCACCCTCCTCGAATTGCACGGCGGAGACCTTGCAGGTCTCAGGCTCGTATACCCTCGACCAGCTCAAGACCCAGTACCAGGCCTTGGGCATGGACTGGTACACCGCGACGGACCACAGCTATTGCATCAACAGCGACGCCGAGTACAGCGTCATCACGGCTGAGGCGGCGGCGATAACTGATTCCTCCTTTGTGTGCATCTCGGACATCGAGCTCTCCAGTGATGAGGAAGGCCCACAGGATGGATCGGATGCGGGTGATGCCATCTGCCTCTTTACCACCTCAGCCAACCACATGGGTGCGCACGGGATCACAAGTCGGGTTTATGGTGGCGACGATGGCCTCTTGGGTTTTTGCGATGGGCTTTTTGGTGATGCCCTGAACGGGTTCAAGCAGAACATTGCGACCATCCGCGCCCAGGGTGGCTATCCCGTTGCACACCACCCGGCGGGTGGCACCTTCTCATGGGAGAGCCGACAGGATGCGCTCGGTATGGAAGCCAACGCCTTGCACGGTGTGGAGATCTGGAATGGATCCACCCAGACGGGTCAAGGTGGTCACGTCAAGGACTGGGTGGACTGGCTGCTCGGTGGTCGTCTGCTCTATGCCTACTCGGGCAGCGACACCCACGACCAGGCCTACAATTTTGGCTGCAACAACGTGATCGTCGAGGGGGCATTCGACTCCGTCAACCTACAGCAGGCCATTCGAGCCGGCGCCGTGTTCGTGTCCAATGGCCCATCCCTGATCATCGAGACGGACCTGGGTGGCGCGACACTGCCCATGGGCAGCTTGCATACGCTGCCGAGTCCCATCCCGCCCGCGGCCACGACCGTGCGCGTGTACTACGACTTCGGAGCGGATAGCGGGACCGTGAGTGTCTTCCGGGGTGTGGTGGGAGACGTAGCCGAATCGGCCCTTCTCGTCTCAAGCACACTCAGCGGATCGGGATTCGTCGAGGTGTTCGATTCTCTCGAGACCAGCGCCACATCCTGGTACCGCGCCTACGCAGAAAATACGGCTGGCAGTCAGTCGGCGTACACCAACCCCGTGTTCTTCGTGGAGAGTAGTGGGGGTACCTTCTCGTACTGCACAGCCAAGGTGAGCTCCCGGGGATGCGTGCCGACGATCAGCGGAGTGGGCACGCCCAGCATGTCTTCAAGTTCGCCGTTCTTCATCAATGCCAACCAGGTGCACAACAACCAGTTCGGCATCCTGGTCTACGCCTACGCTCCCAGCTTCAAGACTTTCATGGGCGGCACCTTGTGTCTGGGTATACCCCTCAAGCGCGTGACGGCTGTAGCTACTGGAGGCAATGGCACCGGCCAGGATTGCAGCGGTCTCTTGAGCTACGACTTCAACACCTGGATCGCATCGGGCAATGACAAGGGACTGGCTGCTGGCCTCACGCTCTATTCGCAGTGGTGGTATAGGGATGGCCAGGACGCGTTTGGAGCGGGCTTGACCGACGGCCTGCAGTTCATCATCCAGCCCTGACGAGCGGACTACTCCACCTTGATGGAGAGGCCGCCTGATGAGCGCAGCTCGATTCGGTAGGTCTTTCCCTCGCGCAACTCAATCGAGGGCGCCTCGCCGTGAATCGCGCGTACGCCCTTGGATGCGGCCAGCTCGGGGTCATTGGCGTAATCCCAGAACCGGCCCCACAAGTCGTCATAGAACGGATCGGGCAACTGATCGCCCCGGTGAGGTAGAGGGTGCGTCCGGGGCTGATCGAGTTGCACGCCTTCGTTGGGTGCCTGATTCTCGGAGAAGACCCGCTTGAACAGGGCCACGGAGCTGCCTCGCAGCGCGTCACCGCCCTCCACGTACTCGTCGCTGAACTTGATCACCAGCCCTTCCACGTAGAGCACCTTGCCGTCGATCGTGATCTCCCGTGCGGGTCCGGCCAGCTCCCCGGCCTCATCCATTTCCTGGAAGCGCACGCGGGTGGTGAATCTCTCTGGTGCGTCTGGGGATGGTCCCTGGTCCAGGACCGTGATGCGTGCAAGGCGGTGGTCGACCTTCAGAAGCCACAGGGAGAGCTCGAGCTCTTCAACACGCAATTGGCTGGCCGCAAGGTCGGATTCCAGCTCCACGATGGCCTCGGTCTGCTTTGCGAGCCGCTCTGCTTACTTCTCGATGTCTCCGGTCAGGTTGGCGATTTCTTCGTCCCGTTGTTCGACCGCGCGTTCGTGCTCCAGGAACTGGTTGCGCAACATCACGGTCCACCATCCGATGAGGGCCACGATGCTGGCGAGGAGGATGGTGCGGACCAGGGTGGAGACGTTTTGCATGACGCGAGCTCCCAAGGACAATGGCCCGGGGCCGGACCGACGAGCTTAGCCCTCTGGGAGGCAGTTAGCAGCCTTCAAGGCCAAATCCGTACCCCTGCTGGCCGGGAGCACATTCCACTTTCGCGAAGCCACCCTGCGGCATGCCGACTCGTTCCCGGCGTACGGGATGCCCCTCGCCCAGCCCGGTGCCGTGGCTTCAGGTGAGGCACGCCCTGCAGGGGGCACTCTCCGCCGCACCAGCAGTGCGCTAGGAGGCCGCGGTCCGTTTCTTGGGTACACTCGGTGTATTCTTCCCACGTCCATGAAAACTCGTCTACGGAAAGCAACCCTGGCGCTTACAGCCACACTTGTCGCGCTGGCCATCAGCGAGCTGGCGATCCGCGGCCTCGGATTGGCTCCGGAGATTTTCGGTGTTCCGTTCGGTGAGTACGTCACGAGCTCAGATCCTGAGCTCTTGTGGGAGCCACGGGCGGGTCATGGGTCGGTGAATCAGTCCGGATTCCGTGGTGCCCCGGTCGAGGTGCCGAAGACACGCCCGCGCATTATCCTTGCGGGCGACTCCATCGCCTATGGCCTCGGGCTCGAAGACAACGAGACCATTCCCGTTCGACTCGCCCAGAATTTACAGTCGATGGGCCTGGACGCTGAGGTCATCAATCTAGGGGTCGATGGCTACAACACGCAGCAGGAGGCCCGGCGTCTGGAGCTCACCCTTCCCGGTCTACAGGCCGACTACGTTGTGCTTCTGTTCTGCCTCAACGACTTCGTACCCCTCGACAGCATTCCAGAGGCTGTGTTTCGGACCGCAACCGGTAAGGGAGCGGGGAAGGCCATCGGAATGGCTATAGCCCACCGGGCGAGTCACCGCTTCACCGGTTTCTGCTTGCGCGTTTCCATCTCTATCGGATGCTCAGCAGTGCCCTGAACCGCAAGCCTCCGAAGGTGGCGGGCAGGCAAGCACGCATTGAGTCGCGGAGCATCGACTCTGCTGTACGCGAGAACTTCGGACGTATCGCGGCGCTGGCGAGGGTCGAGGGAGTCGAGGTAGCCATCGCCATCATGCCCAAGCTCCTTCGCACCAAGGAGTACCCGCCTCGGGCCGTTCACGAGCGCGTCTCGCGCATGGCTCAAGAGACAGGGTTGGCTGTGCTCGATTTGGCCGAGCCTGTGCTGAGCGAACTTCACGCCCGTGACGAGCACCTCTCCTTGCGCGGAGACTCCATCCATCCCAACGCCCTCGGTGCAGACCTTGTGGCGCGGACGATTGCCGCCTGGCTGGTCGGCCCTCCGATGCGCATCCAGTCCAAGCGCTAGGACTGCAACCCCCTGCGCGGAGAGGGGAATGGAGGCGCCACCCGGACTCGAACCCTTCCACGCCTTCCTGAAGATAAGGGATACAAAGGGGTGCTGGGTGAGGGGAGCGGGCCTGGCCAGGCAGAGCTCAAGAAGGTGCGGGCTGGCCTCCGCAGGCAACATCAGTCGGGTTTATCCCTTGCCCGTTGGCTCGCCAATCGGTCACTGAACCAGAAGGGAAGATAGGCCAGGACGAACATCCCCAGTGCAACCCCCTCGAGGATCGGAATGTACCAGGGCCAGGGTGCGAAAAAGAACGGCGTGTCTGCTGCGGGTGCCCCACAAAGAAATGCGTAGTTCGCTTGCCCGCCCAAGGCAAGATTCACCAGTGCCAGCACCACCAGAACTGCGTTCAGCAGTAGGAAGATACGCCACAATGAGTGTCGCGTGGGGCGCATCTTCAAGGCCCATGTGGCGTACATCACCGTCAAGAGCACTCCACCATGCGACACAAAGTAGCCGATGAATCCGAAAGACGGGAACGGTCTGACGATGTCCGGCGTGAGTAAGGCGTTCAACGTGCCAGTGAGTCCGACAAAATATGCGAACTCATAACTCACCTGGGAACGGCGCCACAGCGCAATAACACCAGCGAACAGAGCCATGGGGCACAAGTGAATAGGCAGCGACAACTCGAGGAACTCACGAGTGCTCTCCGCCTGCATGAAGTGGAAGACCCGATAGCCGAGCTCATTGGCCAGCAGCAATCCAGCCAACACCCAGCCGGTCTTGCGTGACAACTCGCCGGATTCCTCTCGCTTGACCCACTTGACCAGCACCAGGGGCACCAGCATTGTGAGAATCAACGCCCCTATGTGGGGAGCATCAAAATACGGAATGTGTGGCGGGGGGTCGGTTGCGTTCAAGGGCACTGAACTCACAGCGGCCGGGCATCGGGAGTGTCGGCGGGTACGGGATGGGGTGCGCGCGCTCAGTGCTCCTTGCGGATGTGCTCGCGCAGCAGATCGGCGCCGAAGTCCTGGTCGAGGTCTCGCCACAGAGCATGGGCGTGGTCTGGATCGTTGCCGATCGCGGCGTACTCGAAGGAGATTCGGCCGTTCGTCACCCGGTAGTAGAGCAGGCCGGAGTCGGTGTCGCCGCTGAATGCGAAGCGCAGCCACGACAGCGGTTCCTCGTTCTCAGGTCGGATGCCGCGCAGGCGCAGGAAGCGACTGTGTTCCTGCTGAGCGCGCTGCCACCTCAGGTTGCCGGTGTACTCGGCGATGAGGTCGAACAGCATGGCGAGTTGGGCATCATTGAACGAGGACACCTGCAGGCCCTCTGTACCCAGGGGCTCTGAACGCGCGGGACCCATCACCACGTCGAGCGGGCGATCGGCCATAAGCTGGGCGGCTGCGCGCTGCTCAGGGTTGAAGGAGCGGATGAGCGCGCGCGCCGTGTCGAGCTCCTTGCCCAGGACGCGCAGGCCCGTATGGGGTCCGCCGTGCACGACGGCGGGTGCGACCCCGAACATGAGTGGTGTCGAACGCGAGTCCGTGGCGTCCGACGTGAAATTGAGCGAGAGGTGATGGCCTTCTAGGGTCCAGCCCCACGGGCCCTCGCCGGGCTCTCCGAAGACGGTGACGGCGTACTTGCCAGGGTCGCGCCCGGCGTTCGGCTGGAGTTCGCGCAGGACACCTTCGAGCATGATGACCCCCTCGGCCTTCATGTATCCACCCGAGCTGAGCACACTCTGCATAAGCGTTGTCAGATGGGCGCGGGCATCGGGGGAGAGGTCTCCGATCATCAAGCCGACGCGCTTGCCCGGGAGGTAGGTCCAGGCGGTGCGCTCTCCTTCGGTGAACTCAAAGGTGCAGCGCTTGCGCTGCTCGATTTCCAGCGATTCGAGGAAGGCGCGTCCGGCCTTGTCCATGGCGGAGAGGGCGGGGTCCGGCCCAGACATCGCAACGCACAGGACGAGGACGAAGAGGGAAGAGAGCGCGAGATGCGGGTTCTTCATAGTGAGCTCCTTGGGGTGACTCCCGGCATGGTATCCGCACGCCAGAAGTCATGGGGACCCATCTGTCTGACGGGAACAGATCACCCCTGTTTCTCCCCCGGCGCCAGCGCCTGGACTCCCGCAGGGGGGCTGCGGCCGTCAGGTTACCGGTAAAGGGGCCGAGATCCGCTCAGCGCGGCAGGAGTTCGATCTCCGAGAACCCGAGCCCGCACTTGCCCAGCTCACACCCCTGCGCCGAGAGAATGCGTACCTGCAGTTCGCGGATCGTCACGGTCTCTCCAAGGTCGATGACCGTCTTGCGCAACGGATCCTGATCCATGGTCATCGTGATCTTCCGCTTGCGGTTGAGCACGAGCTCCACGTCCATGGGCCTCGGAAGACCTTCGCTATCCAGGGTCGGCCTGACGTGGGAGAGCAGCACCCGGCCCACCCGGATGGGCCTCTTCATTTTTATGCTCACCCAGGGTTTGCGGTCCTCGGCACTACAAATCCAATATGTCCCCAGCCGCTGGTCCGCCACGTGCGCGGCCTTGGTTCCCCCTTGGACGCTGGAGGTCGAGGCATTGATCTCAACGCCAGTCAGCAGGTTGTCTTTGCCTTGGGCGGCGTAGCCCAGCTGGTCTGGAGAGATGACATCCGGCGCATAGACGCGCAGGGGAAGGGACTCGAGGATCTCCACCT
>MPMC02021892.1_pt1 | contig 12886 bp, 9 predicted proteins | sample 1617281 | NCBI WGS metagenome assembly MPMC02 (sample SAMN05944809, study PRJNA350692) | marine metagenome | biome: marine; feature: ODZ; material: water; isolation source: 100 m water sample filtered on 30 um supor filter | place: Pacific Ocean | collected 2012-04-09 | depth 100m m | reverse complement strand
TTAAAAGATTTCGAGAAATTCTTAGCGTCTGGTGAGACCACCGACCGTGCGCTGAAATCAGCCATCTATAAGTCTGGATTGAGCGCCGATGAAATCCGCGCGGGCATGACCAAGTCTTACGAAGTTGATGTCTCATCTGTGACTCGCTTCCTATACACCAAGGAAGGAATCAAGTTTCTAGAAAATAAAACTAGTAGTTACTCTCCTTACTGGGAGGCAAACAAAACAGCCGTAGTTGCTCTTCGTTCCGCCATTATTGCTGATTCAGTAGACGGAACTATTTCTTCGCAGGGCATTCTTGAAAAACTTCCAGTGGCTTTTCGTTTCTCCAAAACCTGCAGCAATAACGATAGAAGCAAAACCTTCTGCACTAATAGTGATTGCGGTGAAGGTCCTAGCTGCAACTCGCTGCTTTCCTTGTATATGTTCATGCCTGCCTGCGTGCAAGCTGGCCAGAATGTCACGCCTCGCACTAATGCGTTCAGACGTTATTGCTGATTCAGCGAGCAAACAGTATCTCCTCACAATTGGTCATAACCAAACTACCTTTTAGCATCATACTGCTAACATCTAAAACATTTATCACAGCAGAATAACGGGTCAGGCATCTATAAATAGCCTCTCCCTGATTCATGGGGCTAAGTATTAGATTTTAAAAGTGATTCTCTAGCCCCGGCATCATCGCCGTGGCTTTTATGGTCAGCTGCTTAATGCCCAGACAAGTTGAGTTTAGTTGAATTTACGACTGCCGATGATGCGTTGATGGATCAAGCGTTGAGGCAATTTCTTTCCCCGTTGGCTGCGAAGAGTTCGCTGCAAGCTATTGAAAATTTCCGATGATGCAGTTTTTGCGATTAGTTCTCTGTAGGGACGCCCATCGCTCAGCCAGCGATGCTCAAGGTCTTCATCCAACTGCAGCGTAAGAGGCTCTTCCCATTGCTCCCACTGCAGCTGCCAGCCAAGCTCCTGCAGGTTTTGCCCTAGAGAGACATCGAGACGCTGGCTCTCTAGCCAAGTTTTTTCAATAGCAATCAAAGGTGCCAACAGCTCTCGCTCAGCAAGATTTATTCCTTTGCTATCCAATAATTGGAGCAAAGCCTCAGCAGGGCCAATGCCTGCATGGCTCATCAAGAGCCTTAGGCCTGTTTGGGAGGTACATCTCTGGCTAATTGCGCTCCAAAGTTTTTCCATCTCTAGACCAGCAAAGTCTTGACTAGAAATGCGTCCACCAATCCATTCAAACTGATGTTGCGCTGGCAATTCGTTGACTCCATCGCAACTTCCAGCGATCAGTTCAGGACGAATCAATGGATCAAGCAGATCGAGCTGAGCTAATAATCGAGACTGATCTTGTGGTGCTTTGCAAAAGATTGTGACGCCGCCTTCTGGCACTGCTTGCAGTGGATCAAGAGCCCAAAGCAGAGAGCTTCCTCCCATAATCAGAACCCGATGCTGGCGTTGCCATTTCACACCAGCCCAGAGACGTTCGCGCAGGTGTTGCAAGCGATCACCATCCTGACTGAGCTGACGTTGCAGCCATCTCTCCAGTTCAGGAGTTCCAGGGCCACTACTCACCAGTAGGGGATGTTCTTGGGCTGATTCGGCGGCGGCGGCGAGCTGGGCTGCCCTTCTCTCCAACAGCAGCAGGCGCCGTTGTCCTTCCCAGCCCTGCCGGCTCGGCTGCCAAAAAACTTCTCCTTGCAGTGCATTGGGAAGGTACTGCTGCGAAACCCAGTGCTCCGCAAAAGCATGGGGGTAGCGGTAGCCGACACCATCTCCGAAGGCTGCTCCGTCGCGATGAGCATCGCGAAGATGACTTGGCACATCCTGACGCTGGGACTCACGTACCGTGCGTAAGGCCTCAAAAAAGCCAAGCACACTATTGCTTTTATCAGCGCAGGCCAAGTAAATGGTTGCTTGTGCCAGGGGGTAGAGCCCTTCTGGCAGGCCGATCCTTTCGAAGGCTGCAGCACAAGCTTCCACAACCACAATGGCCTGGGGATCAGCAAGGCCAACATCCTCTCCAGCCGCAATCAGCATGCGGCGGAAGATGAAGCGTGGATTTTCACCAGCTTCAACCATGCGTGCCAACCAGAACAAAGCCGCATCGGCATCTGAGCCTCGCAGGGATTTAATAAAGGCGCTGATGGTGTCGAAATGAGCATCCCCCTGTTTGTCGTAGAGGACTGCTCGCTCCTGAATCGACTCCTCCGCGATGGCAAGGTTGATGTGGATAGAGCCCTGTTCATCTGGACTAGTGCTCTCCACAGCAAGTTCAAGAGCATTAAGCAAGCTGCGTGCATCGCCGCTGGAGACATTCACTAAATGGTTGGCCGCTGTTGGGCAGAGCAGCACCTTGCGATCGCCATAACCACGCTCGCAATCTTCAAGTGCATGCTTGAGAAGGTGATGAAGATCTTCGCTCTCAAGTGCTTGCAGTCGGAACAGCCTCGAGCGACTTACCAGCGCTTTATTTACCTCGAAATAGGGGTTTTCTGTGGTGGCACCAATCAGTGTCACTGTGCCGTTTTCCACCCAAGGCAACAGGGCATCCTGCTGAGCGCTGTTAAAGCGATGTACTTCGTCGATAAACAGAATCGTTCGCAACTCATGTCGCTCCAGTCGCGCTCTGGCTTCGTCCACCTCTTGGCGAAGATCCCTTACGCCGGCTAAAACGGCATTGAGACTGCTGAAATGGGCGCGGGTATGACCGGCGATAATCCTGGCCAGGGTGGTTTTACCAACACCGGGAGGGCCATGAAGCAGCAAGTTACCTACTCGATCTGCAGCTATGGCTCGGCGTAGTAGGCGACCTTCCGCCAGGATCGAACCTTGGCCTACAAACTCCTCCAGGGTTCGAGGGCGCAGACGATCAGCAAGCGGTGCATGACGCTGACGCGCCTGATCACCTTGATATGTGAACAAATCCTGAGCCAATGGCACCTCGACCAGGTGGACAATTCTTACGCCATGCAGAGTCTTCTTCCTAAGTTGCGAACTCTCTCCATAATCGGGATCTATCGATCAATTTGCCTGTGCCTGTTCAGCAACGCTCTCTAGCCATTTTGGCGGCGGTGCTGCTGCTCTGCTCTTGTGGCAGAAAATCTCCTCCTGCTCCACTGATGGTGAAACAGGCTTCGGTGACGATGGCTGAATTCACCGACAACATTGAAACAATGAGCACCCTTGAGGCTTTGGAGGAAGTTCAACTAGCTGCACAAGCATCCGGGCGCATTCTTGAGTTGAGAATTAAACAGGGCGAAGTGGTTCAACCTGGGCAATTACTGGTAGTACTCGATCAAGGCCAGGTCCAAGCGCAACTAATTGGTCTTAAGGCTCAAGAAGAGAAAGACAAGCTCAACTGGCAACGCTACGAATTCCTGACATCTCAAGGTGCTGCTTCAGCTTTTGATCGTGATCGATACAAGGCTCAATACATCGCATCTCGAGAAAAGGTGAATGCAACCGCAGCGACCTTGGCTTATAGCAACTTGCGTTCTCCGGTTTCCGGAATCGTTGCTGATCTGCAGGTAAAGGTTGGGGATGTAATTAGATCCGGTGACCCCTTCACCAAGCTGATCAAAAACGACAAGCTTCAGGCTCGTGTAGAGGTACCAGCGAGGTTTGCTGATCGCATCAAAGTTGGTTTACCGGTTTTGCTCGGCAAACCAGGATCGGCAGAAATTATGGCGATAAGCAAGGTTGGTTCAATAGATCCAACTGTGGATATTGATACCCAGGGTTTGCTTTTGAAAGCTACTTTCTTCAATCCCAATGGAGATCTGCGCAATGGCCAGCGATTACCTACTCGCGTGCAACTTGATAGCAATCAATCAATATCAGTGCCCTTTGTCGCTGTCACCCAGACATCTGCTCAAAGCTTTGTTTATCGCGTGGGTAGCTTTCAGGATCTTGAGGCTCAACCCGGCCAGGCTCCGCTTGAGAAACTACGCAAGTTTTATCCTCCCTCAACGCGTTTCGCTTTACAGACTCCAGTGAAACTAGGAACTTTTCAAAATAATCGCTATGCAGTGAAGAAGGGCTTAACACCTGATCAGCAGGTAATCACCACCAATCTCTTAAACTTGAAACATGGCATGCCCATCGAAGTGAAGAACTGAGGCGTAATTAAAATGTCTGCTTCTAACAATTTCATTAGCCGTCCTGTTCTGACAACAGTTTGCAGCCTGTTGATTGTAATCGCTGGGTTGATTGCAATTCCAATACTGCCAGTAGAGATGCTGCCGGATATTGCTCCACCAACAGTCAAAGTGAATTCCACCTACATCGGCGCAGATGCTGAGTCTGTTGAGCAGGGTGTTACCAGCGTGCTTGAACAGCAAATCAATGGAGTTGAGAATATGGACTACATAACTTCATCAAGTTCTTCGGATGGAGTTAGCTCTATTTCTGTAGCGTTTGAAAGTGGTACTGACGGAAATATCAATCAAGTCAATGTTCAAAACCGGGTGTCACTTGCTGAACCACAGCTTCCTGAAGAGGTTCGCAAAGCAGGTGTCAACATCAATAAAGCATCGAACTCAATCTTGCTTCTTTATAACTTTGCAAGTGAAGACCCTAGCAAACAAGAATACAGCATTGAGACAATCAGTGGATTACTTGACCTTAATCTCACCGATGCCATAAAGCGGGTAAAAGGTGTTGGAGATATTACTTATTTTGGCAACCGCAAAGTCTCATTCCGGCTTTGGCTTGATTCTAAGAAACTTGAGACATATGGCCTTACTTCGGCTGACATAGTTGCAGCGCTTGATAGTCAGAATCGTCTTGTCCCATCCGGAAAAATAGGTGGAGAGCCAGCGCTTAATGGACAAGAATTCACACTGCCTGTGCAATTACAAGGTCGCCTATTAGGTGTTGATGAATTCGAAAATATGGTCGTCAAGACAACAAAAGATGGTGGATTAGTAAGGTTCAGTGATGTAGGCCGTGTTTCCCTTGGCGGCGAAAATTATTCCACCACTGCTACCGATTTACAGGGGATTCCTTCAGTGGGCATGGCAATTTATCAATTAAGCGGCAGCAATGCACTTGAGGTTTCCAATGGTGTCAAAGATGTTCTTAGCGAATTCTCTAATACCATGCCAGTTGGCATGAAGATGGAAAAGATCTATGACAACACAGATTTTATTGATGCCTCAATCCAGGGCGTAACAAATTCGCTTAGAGATGCTGTTTTATTGGTCATCCTAATCCTCTTCCTTTTCCTTCAGAATTGGAAGGCAACATTAGTGCCTGGAATCGCCATACCGGTAGCACTTATAGGAACATTCGCCCTTGTGTTGGGATTTGGATTCTCACTAAATCAGTTGACCTTATTTGGCCTGGTACTTGCCACAGGGCTGGTGGTTGATGATGCAATAACAGTAATTGAGGACACCTCCACAAAGAAAGCCTCAGGGATGAATGCCTTGGCAGCTGCCAAGTCGACGATGGATGAACTATTTACAGCCGTGATTGCTACGTCTTTAGTGCTGTTTGCAGTTTTTCTACCAGTGTTGTTTTTCCCCGGAGCAACCGGGAGCATTTACAAGCAGTTTGCTGCAACGATTATTTTTTCAATAGCGATTTCTACATTTAATGCACTCACATTTTCACCGATGCTTTCGGCATTACTTCTTGGTCGCGAAGGACCAGAACCAGGACAACGCACTTATGCAATCTCAGGAGCTGTGGTCGGGTTTATTTACGGGCTTTTGGTCATCGGCGGCGGTGCAGCTATTGCGCTGGTTCCCTTCGCTTTTGGTGCAGTTTTTGGCTTTGCATTCTCCCGTTTAACTGGTCGAAAAATGCGGCTGCCATTCAGCGTGGCTGGAGCATTAGCGGGTCTTCTGCTGGCAGGCATTTCCAACCCATTACCAGTGATACTTTTCTGCGCTTTGGGTTTAACGATTGGCTGGTATACACCCTGGATTTTTACCAATTTCAATCGGCTCTATTCAATATTCGAGCATCGTTATGCAAACCTGCTCGAGTGGGTACTCGCTCGTCGTGCTCAGGTGATGGCAGCGCTGGGCGTTGGCATTGTGCTAACCGGCATCGCCTTCACGACTATCCCAGGAGGCTTTGTGCCAATCGAAGACCAGGGTTACGCCATTGGTGTCGTGCAAGCTCCAGAGGGCGTGTCTTCCCAGGTCACCGAAAAGATTAATCAGCAAGTGGCTGCGACACTGCGCAGCGAACCCGATATCACTTCGGCTGCAATTTTTAGTGGTGCCAGTTTTGATGGCAACACCCCTAATAAGGGACTGTTTTTTATCGGTATGCGCAACTGGGATGTGCGCAATAACAAAGATCAATCAGCTGGAGCGATTGTGGAGCGACTCAACCAAAAACTCTTCAAGTCAATCGATGCTGCCCGAGTTTTCGTAGTGGAACCCCCAGCCATTCCTGGCTATGGCATAGGTAGTGGATTTGAGTTTCAACTTCTTGACCAGAGTGGCGGTGCCTATGGATTAAAGAGGTTTTTTGAATCAGCAGATCAAATAATCCAGAAGGCAAAGAAAGATCCTTTATTGAATCGTGTGCGAACCCTATTCTCACCTGAATCGCCTCAACTGAAGGTTGATGTTGACAGAGAGAAGATGGCTAGCCTTAATGTTGACTTTGGCGCCGCAATGCGCATATTTAGCACTAACTTTGCGGGCACTTATGTTAATGATACCTTCCAAGAAGGAAAAGTTCGTCGTGTCTACATTCAGGCCGACAACCTTGACCGATCAACCCCTGATAAATTAACATCAATCTACGTTGAGAATCGCTTAGGGCAACAGATTCCCCTTGCAGAGTTCTTCACTGTTGAGCCCACTGTTGGCCCAAGTGTGATTCCACATTTCAATCTTTACCGCTCAATTAAAATTGAGGGATCACCAGCCCCTGGGAAAAGTTCGGGGCAGGCTATTAATGGCATTAAGGAGATCTTTACGCAGCAAAAACTACAGGGTCTTGGCTATGACTGGACTGGTATTTCACGCGAAGAAGTTAAGGCTGGGGCCCTGGCTGTTGTGATCTTTGCATTAGGGATTTTGGTGGTTTATCTCGTGCTTGCAGCTCAATACGAAAGCTATACAGACCCTCTAATTATTCTAATGACTGTACCTACTGCCATGCTAGGAGCACTATTGTTTCTAGCCCTGCGTGGCGAGGTGCTCAATATCTACGCACAGGTTGGCTTAGTGATGTTGATCGGCCTAGCAGCGAAGAATGGGATTTTGATTGTTGACTTGGCCAATCAACATATGACTAGTGGACTCACGGCTATTGAGGCTGCACGGCAAGCAGCAAAATCTAGATTGCGACCGATAATAATGACAGCCATTTCCTCTCTATTTGGCTTTATGCCACTGGTATTGGCAAGCGGCGCAGGGGCTCGCAGCCAAGCCTCTCTTGGCACTGTGGTATTTGGTGGGCTTTTGGTTGCCACCTTCCTTTCTCTATTAGTAATACCCGTCTTTTACGTGTTCATGAAAGCTCTTGTCGGCCCCCTCGCTGATAATGAGGGAAACAGCCCCGCTTTACTTAAACCAGGCGATTCCTCTGGACAGGTTTGAACTAATGAACCGTTCTCGCTCAATGACAAACAAACCATTCAGAGGTACGCGGGTATTGATTGCCCTACTCGTGGGTTTATTACTCGGAGGCCTTGTGGCCTTCTTTTTGCGCACGGTGATCTCAAATACTCCTGTAGATGTACACAGTCAAAGGCTGAACCTTTTTTTTACCATGATCACGCTCTCTGGTGGCCTTGGAGCAATGGTGATTGAAACCATGCGCCAACTACAACAGAGCAGCACCGAGGCGGAGTATCACCGCCGCCAGCGGCAATGGTGGCTGCGCTAACGCTCAAGTGATCACCGTTGGTCGTTTCATGCCAGTGCGCTTTTGAACCTCTGCAAGCGCATCGATTGCATTAATTAGATCTGCAAGGGCGTGCTGAGGATCTTGAGTTAAGTCTCCATTGTTGTTCACATAGCTCTCGAGATAGACGCGCAATGTGGCGCCTTTGGTGCCGGTGCCGGAGAGTCGAACTACCACACGGCTGCCATCTTCTAGAAGGATCCGCAGCCCTTGTGATTCTGTGACTAAGCCATCAATGGGATCGGTGTAACTGAAGTTGTCCGCCTGACTGACGCTGCGTCCAGCAAAAGGCTGGCCAACCAATCCAGGCAGCATTGCTTCCAGTCTGTTGTAGAGATCATGGGCAGGCTCACTGGCAATCGCTTCGTAGTCGTGTCGTGAGTAGTAGTGCCGACCAAAGCGCTGCCAGTGTGTATGCATCACTTCCGCAACGCTGCAACGCCGTTTCGCCAGGATCTGGAGCCAAAACAGAACGGCCCATAGTCCATCCTTCTCACGCACATGGTTGCTTCCTGTGCCGAAGCTTTCCTCGCCGCACAAGGTGATGCGATCAGCGTCTAGCAGGTTGCCAAAGAATTTCCAGCCTGTCGGGGTCTCAAAGCAATTGATGCCCAGTTCTTTGGCGACGACATCAACAGCAGCGCTGGTCGGCATCGAGCGAGCGACACCGCTAAGGCCATTGGCATAAGCCGGAGCCAGCTCAGCATTGGCAGTGAGAATGGCGAGGCTGTCACTCGGATTAACGAAGCAACCTCTGCCCAGGATCATGTTGCGGTCACCATCACCATCGCAGGCGGCACCGAAGCTGTAGGACTTGCCATTGAGGAGGAGGTCTGCCAGTTCAGCGGCGTAGGTGAGGTTGGGATCTGGGTGGCCTCCACCAAAATCCTCAAGAGGAACTCCGTTGCGCACAGTGCCAGTTGGGGCACCGAGAAGTCCTTCCAATAACCGCTTGGCATAAGGACCGGTAACAGCGTGCATTGCATCAAACACAACTGGGAAGTCGACTCGTATCAAGTCACTTATGCGCTCGAAGTCGAACAACTTCTGCATCAGTTCTACGTAATCATCAACACCGTCGATCACTTCTACGCCCATTGAAGCAATGGTGTGATGGCCTGGGATTTCAAGAGAGATCGCTGGCGCGTCCACCAGGCTGTATTTCTCAAGAACTTGGCTGCATGCGTAGATCGCATTGGTCAGTGACTCAGCAGCTGGGCCGCCATTGGCACCGTTCACCTTGACGCCAAAGTCGCCATCAGGACCACCTTGATTGTGGCTAGCAGAGAGGATGATCCCTCCAATAGCCTTTTTGCTGCGAATTAGGTGGGATGCTGCTGGCGTAGAGAGAATTCCACCTGTAGTGGTAATAACCCGCTTCAGGCCATGGGCAGCACCCATGCGCAGGATCACATCAATGGCGCGGCGATTGCCATAGCGACCATCACCCCCCAATATCAGAGTCCCTCCCTGAACTCCAGGCAAGGTAAGCAGTATTGCCTCGATGAAGCTCTCCAAATAATTGGCTTGCTCGAACTGCTTACTGCTTTTACGCAGACCGGAGGTGCCAGGCTTTTGGTCTTTGAAGGGTGTATTCAGATGTACCTGGCGCTTTGTGGGTCCCGTCGGGGCCGAGGAGGTCATCAGAGACGAAGGCAGTTCTTGATCGAACCTAATCAAGCGCATCAACCTTCACCGTTTCGAGCACTCCCGTTGCTCACAGAGAATGTCCAGCAGTGACTTTTAGAGAAGCAGGTGTTTAGCTCAGTTTTTGGGTAATAGGGCACGATTACTTTTGGCTTGCTATAGCTGATGCCAGGCTGCTCTGAAATGCTGTGACTGTGGTTGTGCCGACAAGAACGAGAATCAAAAACTACCTTTTATCCAAGTTCACCAATGCACTGCCTGATCTAACTTTGAGATGCAATCCAGCCAGCTGTTCCTATTCACTGTCATGTTAGCCGCACAGATTAGCTCTCAAAAAAAGCAGTTTGACTTAACCAAGACGAAGATGAGAACAGAGACGTTATTCGGCGTAACCGATTAGCTCGTAGCTTGCCTTATTTAATTTTTATATGGTCATTAGCTAGAGCCTATTAAAGTTTATCAGTCGTTCCTAGGCTTGAGATATTGGCTAGCTTTTGGGATAGTCTACTTGATTACTCGCAAACAATATACTGCTGATTAACAATATTAAGGCTGTAGATCTGTACTCAGGCAACCCTAGATTAAAATTAACTAGAGTTATTTTTGATTGGCTTTTCCTAATGGGTTAGTGATTGTTAAAAGCAATAGAATTACTGGGGAACCAGACCACCTTGAGTCGAGGGTTTAGGTGCTTTTTTTATTGTTTGATTGATGCAAAAAACGTAAAGTCTCCGAGCGGGTTGATCAATAGAATCCCTGCGCTGGTAGCTATTGGTTGAGGCCGTTTGAGTTGCCTGAAGCAACTCCCAGACCGCATCCTTGCAAGAGGAAGACAAGCGTGGATGATCCATGAGTGGATCGACCATTTGACGGGTTAGGGTGCAAGCCTCTGTTTGATTCTTACGCGAGCAAATGTAAGCCTGTAGTTGGATGCTGTGCAGCTCCTGCTTAGTTGGAAACGCAGTGTTTTCCACCTCGCTGAATGCAGCGGGTGCAGAAACGAAAAGCAGACCAAGAGCGGCCAATAATGAATGGATTTTGTACAGTCTCATGGAATCATTCTGCCCTGAACCCGCTGATAATGACCGACTTGATGTGATTAAAAGAAATATTTTGGGTCAATGCAATCATCGAAAACGCCTTCATTAGTCTAGAACATTGATCAATTCAATTCTTTCACCATGGCAATCCCTGATCAATCAGGACGCAAGCAACAGATAAATTAATTGATTATTAGACTACTTACATAATTGTCGAGAGCCTTCTGATTTGCTGCATAACAGGACTTGAAAGAGCAAACCTTACCGGTAAAGCCATATAGCACATCTCTTTCACTCTCCTCAATTATTCCTATTAAGTTATAAGCATCTGCATAGTCAGGCTTGAGTTCAATTGCTTTTAATGTTGCTTCTAATGCTTGATCGAGTTGTCCTTTCTCTTTATAGATGACGCCAAGATTTTTATAAGCGCAAGCTATATTAGGGTTGAGTTTAATCGCTTTGTGGCTTGCAATTAGAGCTTCATTATGCTTGCCGGTCTTCCACAGGGAATATCAAATGAGCCAGTGATGTTCTGCTGACTTTGGCGCAATACTGATTGCCCTATCTGACAACTTAGATGCCAATCTAAATTCTTTCCTGTTAATTAGCAAACCCACATAATTATTCAGAATATCTGACTATTTCGGATCAATATTCAAAGATTTTTCGAATAACTTCTCTGCCAATTCTAGTTTGCCTAAACCTTTCTCAACTGTCACAAGCAATCCAATCGCAAAAGCATTATTGGGATCATGATTTGCTACATGCTCACAGGCTTGCTTAGATTCTAAAAGGTTCCCTTGCTGGTAATGCTGAATAGCTGACTGCAGATATTCAACGCCCAAAGCTACCTTCTGACTTATCTGTTTTTCATTGTCTGCCATGCCCAAACCCTCCAAAGATTTTCACCCCATTCAAAAATCAGTTTAGTTCTCCCAACATTTACCTAGCCATCTGTTAGCCATAGAGCCTCTCACCCTCGCTGCAGCCCACTGCCACACTTCAAACGCTGCCGCTCTAGCTTTTTTCGCATTCTCGTAGTGATCGCCAGCTCGGCGCCACGCCAGAGCCGGTCCATCTCTCGGGTGAAGTGTTTGGCGAGTTGAGGTGAGTGGATCACCAGCAGGGTTTCATCATTGGTGTGGGCTGCGGAAGGCGACCAGTTGAAGGATCCCGTGATCACTGTTTTGTTGTCGATCACGGCGAACTTGTGGTGCAACTTGTCACCTCGAGCCAGGCGTGGGGTACCCACCCCCTTCAAAGGTGAATCAAATGGCTTGTTACCTGCTTCTATCTTGCAAAACCGATCAGGTAGTGCGACAGCTAATAAATCCAAGACTTCTGAATAGGAACGGCTGGCGAAGCCAGGATCGGCTATTAACCGTATCTTCACACCATGTTTCACCAGCTCTTGCAGCTCATTAGCAAGACTCTGGGCTGAAAAAACAAATAGAGCCATATCGATATCCTCTTTTGATTTAGCCATTCGCTCAGCAATAAGCTTAAGACCGTTCAACTTTTGACGTTTATCATGGGGAGCAAAAAGCACCTCAATCCGTGTGCTGCCAACCCGTGCCACTTGAATACCAGATGAGTTTTTAGCCAGCCCAAATCGACTATCTTTTGCACCCCCAGGGCCATCTCCCCACATCAACAAAAACTCCTTTTTGAACAGTTCTGCCAACTCTGCACTGTTGAAGCGCAGCAAATGGTTAACGTTACCGCGCGTTTGCCATGCACCGGCATCTCCGTGTATACCCGAGCTACTGAAATTAGCACTGCCAGTAATCACACTAAGACCATCAATTACCAAGAATTTATGATGCATAAGCCCACTACCTTTACTGCCATCTTCTCTATCGTCAATCAAAGGAATCTTATTACGCCTGAGGATTTCCACCGCATCACCATGCTGGCGTTCTTGCAAGCTTAGATTCCCGTCACTATTGCGATCTGCCAATATCTTTAGTTGTGCCAAGTGTCGCCGTTCTCGAAGGGAAAGGTCTGAACTTCTTTACACAACTGAAATATTTAGGATATTGGGGGTTAGAACGAAGTTGGACTAGTGGTACATTAGAACTATATTCAAAATGTAGTGGTGGACAGGATTGTTGAGATATGGAAGGGAATGGAAGACATGAAACCGATAGATTGAGATTGATGTGAAATAAGTAGTTATACTCAAATCATCTCGATAGTATCTGTGAAATATAGGAGTGAACCGTTAGTGAACCTGTCCTGACTGTTCAGTAAAGGAAGGACTCTGTAATGGTAGTAGTGGTGTTGGGTAGGTAGTTAGAATAAAAAGTAGAGAGAGTTAG
>MPMC02220145.1_pt1 | contig 12889 bp, 5 predicted proteins | sample 1617281 | NCBI WGS metagenome assembly MPMC02 (sample SAMN05944809, study PRJNA350692) | marine metagenome | biome: marine; feature: ODZ; material: water; isolation source: 100 m water sample filtered on 30 um supor filter | place: Pacific Ocean | collected 2012-04-09 | depth 100m m | reverse complement strand
TCTTCAGGCTGAACCTCTTCACTCGGTGCCGTTGGGTTCTCACCGACCGACTCCGAACCTTCGGATGACGACTTCTCACCACAACCCGCGACCAGTAGCGCGGCAAACAGCAGTAGGGCTTTCTTCATTCCTGATACCTACCTACCCCAGGCGCAGTCGGCAAGCGGGGAGAGCAATGAGCCATGGTTAGGTTCTAGGCGCTAGGATTAAGAAGCGGCTTGGAATCGAAGACCTTTCCGCTTCGTGCATTGATCGGACCAACGTTCATGATAATAGTGTGACCTCCTAAGCGGAAAATCAACCCTTGCGGCGTTATCCACAGCCCGCTAATTGATGGGATCAATGAAAACGCGTTCGCTCTCCGTGCTTACCCTCACCGCGCTCGCCCCCTCGCTGGCCCTGGCAGACCTCAATACCGAGATCCTGGCCGACAATCCGGTCGCCTATTGGCGGCTCGACGACGCATCCAGCCCGGCCCTCGATGCGACTGTCAACGTCAACAATGCCGACGCCTTCGACGCGGTGACGCTTGGAGAGCCCTCTCTCTTTCTCAGTGACAACAACGCCGCGGCCCGCACATCCGGGAACGGACGGCTTCTCTCCCTCCCCTTCGAGAAGATCGACGGGGGTGGATTCACGGTGGAATTCTGGATCAAGCTGCACAGCGCGCCCGGCGGTTTCCACAACCTGGTCGGGGATGGCGAGGGCGGCCTCGACTTCAGCCTCATGGTCTACACCACCGCCGCCGGGAACGTCCGTGCCCATGCTCAGACCGCGGCGGGTTGGTCCGGACTCGACTCCACCGAGAAGCTCATCGTGGATGCAGTCCACCACGTGGTCTCCACCTGGGACGCCGGAACCGGAGAAATGAATCTTTATCTCGATGGCGTGCGAACCACCGCCAACTCGGTCGGCGCTACCCCCTTGCCCAACATCGGTCCTGCCGTCAACACCGACAATGCGATCTATATCGGAAAGGACGACCGCGAAGCAGGGCCGGACGCCACTTTCGACGAGGTCGCGATCTACAACTACGCCCTCAGCGCCGAGCGGGTGGCTGCTCACTACGCTGAGGTGGACCTTCCCGATCCGCCGGACCCACCCGAAAAGCCCGAGCCCTTCGCAGTTCCGGTAGGCGACTCCACCTTGATCGCCGATCTTGACTACAGCGACACCTTCACGATCGGTGCAACCGCCCCCGGTGCAGCACGGCAGGCCTACGCTGCGCAGGGCTTCCCGTTGCCTGCGGGCGTGGAGATCGTGGAAGACAGTCACGGCAATGCTTCCGCCAGTTGGCCCGGCAATGCCTGGTCGATCGCCACGGACACCGCGATCAATCCGGGCGGCTTCGGTTATCCCGGCTCCAGTGGAGGAGGCAGTGACACCGGGATCACCCAACGCGGAGGCGGGGGTGACTGGGGAATCCCCTACGGTCAACGCGATGTCTTTGTGCTACAGTCGGACTTTGTGCAATTGGCCGACCGGGTCGACTTCACGATCGGCGACACCCCGGGCACGATCGGAGGGGGGGGCAACATCTCGGTCTTCTTCCGCACCACCAACCATCCCTCCTTCCCGGAGATCGGCATCTACAATCCCGGCATCGGGGAACGCGACTCGGGCCTGACTTCGGAGATTGCGGCGGACAACCTCTGGCAGAACTACGCGGTCTACGTCGACGTCCCCAACCAGGTCCTGGCCTTCTATGTGAACGAAGAACCCCGCGGGTCGGTCGATCTCACTACCTTCGAGGGCGGAGCCTTTGCCGGCATCCTCAACAACGCCTTTGTCGGAATCGGAGGGGCGGGTAACGACCGTCTATGGAGCGACAACTTCCAGGTCGGTTCCACTGCGGTGCAACCCCCGGATGTTCCGGATCCCCCGGAGCCTGCCATGCCCTTCGGCGTCACGGTGGGTAACTCGACCTTGATCGGCACGCTGGACTACGGCGATACCTTCACCATCGGGCCGAACTCACCGATCACCGAACGCCAGACGTACCCGGTCCAGGCCTTCCCCCTGGAGTTGAACGAAGACACGGTGGAGGACAGTCACGGCAACCCCGCCCAATTCTGGGGATTGATCAACTGGTCGATTGCCACTGATGCCGCGGTCAATCCGGGAGCCACCGGTTATCCCGGCTCGAGCGGGGCGGGCACCGACGAGGGCTTTACCCAACGCGGCGGTGGCGGCGACTGGAGCATCCCCTACGGCCTGCGCGATGTATTCGTGGTGCAAGTCGACTCCGTGCAGACTGCCGATCGCGTCGACCTCACGGTGGGCGGCACCCCCAATGACATCTTTGGCGGGGACAACATCTCGGTCTTCTTCAGAAGCACGGGAGCGGCCACCGAGATCGGCCTCTTCAATGCGGGTATCGGAGAGACCGACACCGGCCTGACCTCGGAGATCGAAGTCAACAATCTGTGGCAAAACTATGCCCTCAAGGTCGATATCCCCAACGACACCATCGAAGTGTTCGTGAACGAAGTTTCCCGTGGCGTCCTCGACCTCACCACCATCGCCGCTGGTGCCTACGCCGGGATCCTCAACAACGGATTCGTGGGCGTGGGAGGAGCGGGCAATGACCGTCTCTGGACCGATAACTTCCAGGTCGGTGCTCCCGGTTCGGCGAATCCCGGGGCCGGTCCGGCCCTCACGGCGGTCGGCTTCGACGGGGCTGCAATATCCCTGGGCTGGGACTCCCGTCCCCAAACCGACTATAAAGTCGAGATTTCATTTGACTTGGAGAACTGGCTTGAGCTCATTAATCCTGTGGCTTCCGGCGGAGGGAGCACCTCCATCAATCAGGACATCTCCGGCATCCTCGAGGCCGTCCAACCAAGACCTTCTGCCGCCTACTTCCGCGTCACCGACAACAATCTCTAACCAACCCATCATATGAACCACACAGCGTCTCGCCTCGCCCTCGCGACCATCCTTGGTGCGACGGCGCTCACCTCTCAAGCAGCCGTCACGGTAGGCAGCTCTAGCCTGATCGGCCAACTCGACTACAGCGACACCTTCACCATCGGTGCAGGCGCAGGCAGCGCCGCCCGCCAAGCCTACGCCGCGCAGGGCTTTCCATTGCCGGCCGGAGTGGAGGTGATCGAAAACAGCCATGGCAATGCCGGCGTGAGTTGGCCGACCAATGCCTGGTCCATCGCCACGGACACCGCGATCAATCCGGGCGGCTTCGGTTATCCCGGCTCCAGTGGAGGAGGCAGTGACACCGGGATCACCCAACGCGGAGGCGGGGGTGACTGGAGCATTCCCTACGGTCTGCGCAACGAGTTCGTGGTGCAGAGCGACTTCATCCAACTTCCCGACCGGGTCGATTTCACGATTGGTGCCGTCCCCGGCAACATCTTCGGCGCGGGCAATATCTCGGTCTTCTTCCGCACCACAAACCATCCCTCCTGGCCGGAGATCGGCATCTTCAATCCCGGCATCGGGGAACGCGACTCGGGCCTGACTTCGGGGATTGCGGCGGACAACCTCTGGCAGAACTACGCGGTCCACGTCGACGTCCCCACCCAGGTCCTGGCCTTCTATGTGAACGAAGAACCCCGCGGGTCGGTCGATCTCACTACCTTCGAGGGCGGAGCCTTTGCCGGCATCCTCAACAACGCCTTTGTTGGCATCGGGGGAGCGGGAGCGGATCGCCTCTGGAGCGACAACTTTCAGGTCGGCGGAGTAATCCCCGAACCGTCCACCGTCCTCCTGGGACTCCTCGGACTCGGTCTCGTGGCCCGTCGCCGGCGCTGATCAGCCCGACCGACTTTGCTCGATCCGCGCGCCCGGCCTCCGAGCGCGCGGTTTTCTTTTTTTGGGAGGGCATTTGCCAAGGCCTGTCTCCCCACTCTAGCTTGCAGTTCCCCCTCCATGCAACTGATTCCCCGAAGCTGGCTCCTCGTCCCCGCCCTCGCCGTTCTGGGCCTCTCAAGTCAGGCTCCCGCCCTCGATGCGGTGGTGAGCTTTAACGAACTCATGTACCACCCGCGCGACGACGAGCTCGAGTGGGTCGAGCTGCACAACATGATGACGGTCGATGTCGACCTGAGCGATTGGCGCATCTCCGGTGGCATCGACTATCAATTCCCAGCCGGGACCGTAATCGCGGGCGGCGGCCACCTGGTGGTGGAAGGTCTCGCGGGCGGAGCAGGCGCAACCCACGGCCCCTTCCAAGGCAGCCTCAATAACAACGGCGAACGTGTCCGCCTTCGCAACAACAGCGATCGCCTCATGGATGAGATCGACTTCGGGGACAGTGGACGCTGGCCGATCTCCCCGGATGGATCGGGGACCAGCCTCGCCAAGCGCCGCCCCCGCCTCGCCAGCGGCCTCCCCGAGAACTGGACTTCCAGCGGGGTGGCGGGAGGCACTCCGGGATCGGAAAACTTTGGGGACACATCGGTGAAGCTGTTAGAGTTCGATTCCACCTGGCGCTACGACGAAAGTGGGATTACTCCCCCCGCGGGTTGGGAAGACAGTGCCCACTTGGTCGGGGTGGACGGTTGGGAAGAAGGGCCGGGTGTCCTGGCAGCCGAACTGAATGCCCTGCCCCTTGCCATCGGCACCAATCTGACACTGCCGGGACTGAATGATCCCTTCGTGCTCACTTACTACTTCGAAACCGAATTCACTCTCAGCGCGTCCCAACTCGCCAACCTGCAAGAGCTCAAGCTCCGCCATCTCATCGACGATGGCGCGGTCTTCTACCTCAACGGCGATGAGGTCTGGCGCTACAAGATGGACCCCGGCCTGATCGCTCCGGATGACACTGCCAATGCCGGAGGTGAGGCTCAGCTCGCCGGGCCGGTCTCCCTTCCCCTGGGCGACCTCGTGGCAGGAAGTAATCGCTTTTCGGTGGAGGTCCACCAGGCCAGCGACACCAGCAGCGACGTGGTCTTCGGTCTGGAACTGGAAGCGCTCATCTCCGGAACGTCGGGAGAATCAGCCGAACTGCTGATCAGCGAAGTCTCCTCCGGTGACTCCCCCCTCTTCTGGGTCGAACTGCACAACCCCAGCGCGGGCCCGGTCGAGCTCAGCGACTTCGCCCTTGAGAATCCTGCCAACCCCGGGGGAGGAGTGCATGTTCTTGCGGCGGGCTCTCTCGCCTCGGGCGCGCGCCTCCTCGTGGACGAGACTTCACTGGGCTTTCGCGTCTCCGATGAGGGACGCCTCTTCCTGGAATCTGCTACCGGAGACCGTGTCCTCGATGCCGTGCGCGTGAAGAACCGGCCTCTCGCCCGCAAGGAGGGCGCCACTGCACAAGATCGCTTTCTCACGCCAAGCGAGACCACTCCGGGCGACTCTAACAGATTCTCGATCGAGGACGCCATCGTGATCAACGAGATCATGTACCATCATCGTCCACAGCCCAAACGCGAGGCCCAGGCCGCCGGAGTATCCCCGGAGGTAGTTTCAGATTGGAACGAACCCTGGCGCTACAACCAGTCTGGCAATGATCCCGGCGCCGACTGGGCCCAAAGCGCTCACCCCGTCGGTGGCGACTGGTCCTCCGGGAGCGGACTGCTGGGTTTTGACCTGGGCGGGATCTTTCCCCACCCCATTCTCACCAATCTTACCTGGCCGGCCCTCAACAATCCCTATGTGGTGACTTACTACTTCGAACGGGAGATCACCCTCACCCAGGATCAGATCAATCGCCTGGAAGAAGTGGAGCTTCGCCATCTCGTCGATGACGGGGCGGTCTTCCATGTCAATGGAGCAGAGGTCGGACGATTCTGCATGCCGGGGGGCGCAATCGACGCAACCACCGTTGCAACCTGTCCCGCCACCAACGATGCCACCCTGAAGGATCCCCTCGTGGTCCCGAGTGGAGTCTTCGTGGTGGGCGCCAACCGGATCTCGGTCGAAGTGCATCAAGCCGAGATCGGAAACGCCGACATCATCTTCGGCCTCGAGGTCACCGCTATGCTGGTCGATGCCGGAGGCATCCCGTCCCAGGACTACGCCGAGATCGGAGAAGAGTGGATCGAGCTCTACCACCGCGGCACGGAACCGGTGAACATGACTGGCTGGTCTCTCGATGGAACGATCGCCTTTCAGTTTCCGGAAGACACCACCATGTCGCCGGGCGACTACCTGGTAGTCGCCCGGGACCCCAGCGCGCTGGCCGCCAAATTCCCCGGCATCGCCATCGCCGGCGAGTTCAACGGACGCCTCAACAACGACCAGGGCTATCTCAAACTCGAGGACGCCGTTCAGAATCCGGTCGATGAAGTGCACTACTACGACGGTGGCCGTTGGCCCGACACCGCCGACGGGAACGGATCCAGCCTCGAATTGCAGGACTCCAACGCCGACAACTTCCTCGCCGAGTCGTGGGCCGCCAGCGACGAATCCGGCCGGGGCAGTTGGCAGAGCTTCACCCATCGCGCCCGCGCCCAGCGTTTTCCCGGGACCGGAGATCCCTCCACCTACCACGAGTTCATCTTCGGTCTCCTCGATGCCGGCGAGATTCTCCTCGATGACCTGAGCGTGATTGAAGACCCGGACGGAACTGCGCGGGAGCTGATCCAGAACGGTGACTTCGAGGGCGATCCCGTGGATACCACCCCGGACCACTGGCGCATGCTCGGCACCCACGGACTACACGGACGCTCGTTGGTGATCGACGATCCCGACGGCGGCGGCAAGGTCCTCCACGTCGTGGCCACCGGACCGATGTGGCATCAACAAAACCAGGCCGAGATCACCCTCAAGTCCGGCAACTCTTTCGTCGCGATCAACTCAAACCGGGACTACCAAATCTCCTTCCGCGCCAAGTGGCTCACCGGCAATCCCCTCCTCAATACCCGGCTCTACTTCGACCGGGTGGCCAAGACCCATGTCCTGCTCCAGCCCGTTCCTTGCGGCACTCCTGGCACGGCCAATTCCACGGCGATTGCCAACCTGGGACCGAGCACCGATCAATTCGGACACGCCCCGCTTCGTCCCTCCAGCGGAGCACCCGTCACCATCCAGGGAATTGTCAGCGACCCGGATGGGGTGGCGGCGGTCACTCTTCACTGGTCCACCAATGGCACCACCTACAACCAGGTCGCCATGGTCGATGCGGGCGGAGGACTCTTCCAGGGCCAAGTTCCGGGGCAGAGTGCAAACACCAAGGTGCAGTTCTACCTCGAAGCGGAGGACAGTCTGGGCGCAATGACCACCTTCCCGGCGGCAGGTCGCGAGTCCCGCGCCCTCTACCGGGTGGGAGCCGAAACCAGCAGTGCCCATCCCGCCCAGCACCTCGAGATCGTCATGCTCAACTCGGACGAGGCGGTCCTGGGCGCCAACACGAACCTGATGTGCAACCACCGCATCGGCGGCACCCTCATCTACGAAGACGAGGTCTTTTACGACGTGCGCGTCCGGCTCAAGGGAAGTCAGCGCGGCCGTCCCGACCTCAACCGGCGCGGGTTCAGCATTGCCTTCAATGCCGACCAAAAATTCCGCGGGGTCCTTGATTCGATCGGACTGGACCGCTCCGGCGGATGGAAGTTCGGTCGCACCTTCGGCCAGGACGAAATCCTGATCTGGCACTACCTGAATCGCGCGGGTGGAATTCCCGCCCTGCACAACGACATCGTCTTCCTCGACGCGCCCGGCGTGAGTAACGGCTCGGCCCAGCTTCAGCTCGCTCGCTTCAGCAATGAATTCCTGGAATCCCAGTTCGCCAATGGAGCCGAAGGGGCCCTTTACAACTACGAGTTGATCTACTACCCGACCACCACCACCGGCGGAGTGGAGGGCCTGAAACGACCCAATCCGGACAGCGTGGTCGGCGTGCCGGTGCGGGATCTCGGCGACAACAACGAGACGTGGCGTTACTACTTCCAGCTTCGCAACAACCAGGTGAAGGACGACTTTGGCGGGATCATGAGCCTGGGCGAACTCTTCTCCATGGGCAGTAGCGCGATGAATGTAAATGCCGACACTGTGATCGATGTCGACCAGTGGTTGCGTTGCTACGCCGGCGTGAGCCTCTCAGCGGTGGGCGACAGTTACTTCGATAACGGGAACGCCCATAATGCCCGCTTCTACCACCGTCCCTCTGACGGGCGCATACTCCTCTTTCCTTGGGACATGGACTTTTCCTTCGTTCGCGGGTCGACCTCCAGTTTGACGATCAACTCGGATCTCACGCGGCTCCTCCAGGATCCTGTCCACAAGCGGCTCTTCTGGGGCCACATGAACGACATCCTCCGCAAATCGTACAGCTCCGGCTACATGGCGTTCTGGGTCAATCACTACAAAAGCTTCCTGACGGGCCAGGGCAATATCACCACCCTCACCAGCTTCATTCAGCAACGCGCCGCCTACGCCACCCAGCAGATCCGGTCAGCGGTGCCCCCGGTCGGTTTCTCGATCACCACCAACGGAGGAAATGCCTTCAACTCGGCGGTCACTCCGGTGCAAGTCGCCGGAGACGGCTGGATCACAGTTCGGAGCATTCGTCTCGCCGGATCGAACACTCTCCTGCCCGTGACCTGGACCGACCAAAACTCCTGGCAGGCTCAAGTTCCCCTCGGACCTGGACTCAATGCCGTCACCCTCGAAGCACTCGACTTAGATGGGAATGTGGTCAGCAGCGACACCATCGATGTCACCAACACCGGCACGGTAGTGGCCGCCAGCCCCGCGAATTTCGTGCTCACCGAATTGATGTACAACCCCGCCGATCCCAGTGCGGCCGAACTCGCAGCCGGATTTGATGACAAGGATCAGTTTGAGTTTGCGGAGTTCCAGAACATCAGTGCAGGCCCGGTGGATGCCGGCGGAGTCACCTTCGATGCCGGAATTGAATTCACGATTCCGCCGGGCACCCAGGTGGCACCCAGCCAACGGGTGGTGCTCGTGGGCAATGCGGCCGCCTTCCAGGAACGCTACGCCGCCCTCTTCCCCTCCGCCACGGTGGTAGGTAGCTACCAAAGTTCCGGCACCGGCTTCCGCAATCAGGGAGAGCGGATCCACGTCTTGGCCGCCGACGGGCAAACCATCGCGGACTTTTCCTACGATCAGAATGCGCCCTGGCCGGAGTCGGCCGATGGTAAGGGTTACAGCCTGATCCCGATCGCGCCAGAAGAGCCGAGCGTCGACCTGGCCCTTCCGGAGAATTGGCGGAGCAGCGCCGCTCTTGGGGGCAACCCCGGCGAGAGCGATGCGATCGACTATGCAACCTGGAGTACTGCCCACGGAAACGTGCAGCCTCTCGAGGACCCCGAGGGAGATGCCCTGGTGGCGCTCACGGAGTACGTTATCGGAGGAACCCCGCAGGGCCCGGACCCTCACCCCGCCACCGCGATTGATCCCGATGATCTCACCCTCTTCTCCACCACCGTGGCGATCGGCGTAGATGATGCCCAACTCGCCGCCGAGAGCTCCAGTGATCTCTTATCCTGGCACCCAGAGAATGTGGTCTATGCCGGTTCGGTCAACAACGGGGATGGCACCCGAACCATCTGGCTCCGGCTGAGTGGGACGGACCGCTTCGTCCGACTGCGCCTGACGCTTCGCTAGCGCCCGCTCCGCTCCGGTGAGATGCCGGCTGCGGGGAGAGCTGGTCCCCTTGTGGTCCCCTTGTTTTTAAGACCCTATTGAAATAGGGGGAGTTTAGTAGGGTCTGGGAAAGGAAGTGGAATTTCTTCCCCCTCGAGGGTGAAGGTGGCACAACCCAGCAACCAGTAGCGCGGCACACAGCAGGACGAGTCTCTTCATTCCCCATCCCTACCACTTGCAAAGAGCAGGGGCCATAGCCAAAGCACCCTCAACCCGTGCACCGCACCCTGCACCCTGCACCCTGCACCCTGCACCGCTGCACCCTTAACCCGTGCCCCGCACCCCGCACCGTGCTTCCTGCACCTTGCACCCTTAACCCGTGCACCGCACCATGGCTCCTGCACCGTGATGGGTGGGTGTGAAATCCGTAATGTCGCGACCCCGCTGCCCCCTAAAGGTTCATTCTGTCATTACTTCGTCGGTGATGTCGTCGGTGGGGAGGGGAGGATTGTGAAGCCGAGGTTGCTCTTGCCGTCCTTTTCGAACAGCACCGCCACGCGGCCGTCCGCGAGCACGCAGAGGTCGCTGTAGCCGCTGCCTCCTTCGTAATACACCAACTTCCAGGGCCAGGTCTTTCCCTCGTCGTAGCTACCGAAAAGGGTCCCGTGTGCGCGTGCCGTCGTGACCCCCGGTCCGGAGTAGAGGATCAGGCCCGGCTTGCCGTCCTTCGGCCAGGAGTGGCGTGCCACGGCGCCCTGGCAGGACGGATCCGGCAACTCGTTGGCGTGCCACGTCCTTTCAGAATCCCTTGTGCCCCCCTCGGAAACGACCGCCAAGGCCCGCTTCTTCGTCCCCGTGCGGCCGTTGAAGAGCAGCGAGCCATCGATGAGCTCCGCGCACCTAGCCTCCCCCATGGCATTGCCACCCCTACCACCCATCTTCCATGTCTCGCCGTGGTCGTCGCTGTAAACGACGTGCGGCTCGAAGCCCATCGGGATGACCAACCGCCCGGAGTACTTCCCTCTGGTCATCACGATGCCGGCGCCCGGGCCGGGGATGAAGATCTTGTCCCCCGGCTTCATCTGGTCGTGAAGGGCCTTGGTGATGTCCCTCGGCTTCGACCAGGTTTTACCGTCATCGACGCTGTAGGAAACATGCTGGCTCGCAGTCGGATAGGGGTTCCATCGACCCATGCAAATCCAGATCCGGCCGGTTTTCGGGTCCACTATCGGACAGGGATTGTTCACGGAGAGTTCCATGGAGTCAAAGATGACGATCTCCGGGCCCCAGGTCTTGCCGCCATCGGTGCTGCGCTTCACCACCGCGTCGATGTCGCCCACGTCCGCCCCGCCCGTGCGCCGCGCCTCGGCAAAGGCCAGGATCGTGCCCTTGGTGGTGGTGGCAAGCGCCGGAATGCGATATCGGCAGGCTTGGCCGTACTCGGGCTGCTCGCGAACGCCGGAGCCTTGAAAAATCTCTGCGATGGGCGCGGCGGACTTGAAGTCCGTCGACAGATCGTCGGACAGTTTCTCTGCGATCAGCTTGATGCTCTTGATCTTGATGTGAGTGTGCAAGGCATCGAACCAGAGGTGGAGCCGCACGCCCGGATCGATCGGCTGCTCGTGCAGTTTCTTGCCGTCGTAGTAGCAGGAGAGCTTGTCGCCGACGCGGTTGATGGCCATCGAGTGCAGGCTGCCGTCGAACGGGCCGTTCTGGATCTCCCCCTGGAAGTTCTCCAGCGGCAGGGACATCTTATTGTTACTCAGCAGGATCGGGCTGCCGGGTTTCCAAAAGTAGAGGCGGGCCCGATCGGTGATGGTGATATTTGGAAAACGCCACTGCGGCCTGCCAACCGCGCACGAGAAAACAACCTTAAACTCGCAGTCGCCCAGGGCCGACTTGGCCGTCGTGAACCGCGCCCAGTTCGGCCGGTCCATGGCGTGGGGCGTCGAGACATAAAGACCGTCGACGGTCTCTCCACCACAGCTGACGTGGTCCTTCGTGACCTCCGTGGCCGCGGCAGTCAGCGCCTTTTTGTTCAGCACGCCGTCCTTGATGATCCACAACTCCTCGGCGGCCACCGAGGTGGAGAGACTCAGCGTAGCAATGACCGACAATACGGAAGCAACTAAAACTGCGCGTCTCATTTCACTATCGAGGAAAGGGTGTGATCGCTCTAGCGAAGGAACTCCCAGGTATCGGTTCGAAACGCCGCCGCAGGTAGGCCTTCGCGGTTGTAAAGGTTGGCACGAACAGAGGTCGCGTGGATCGAGAAACTCATCAACTCGTCCTCGATATTCCTTCGGAAACATACCCGCCAGATAGCTGTAATCCTCTTCTGCGATCTCCATGCTTAGAGCTCGTAGTCTAGGGCTGCGCTCTCTCGTTACAAGATCAGGTGTAAAACCACCCCCACCCTCAACCCGTGCACCGCACCCTACTTGCTGCACCTTTGCAGGCTACCACGTGCACCTTTGCAGCCTAACCCGTGCACCGCACCCTGGTTCCTGCACGGGGATGGGCCGATATGAAGCTATGAACGGTAGAGAGACTCCTTGCGCGTGGACCACGCCTCGAACTTGTTTAGGTGCGCTCTTTTTTTTCTGTAATGGCGGACAATTACAAAAAGAATTCCCGCATCTCCAAGCACTATAACAATGCTCGTCCAATTGACCCCAAGGTAGATTGGGAGTGCAATTGTTGATGCAAGGACAGCAACGAAAATAACCACCACCACCAAACGCCCACCTCGAAGGTCGTCTGGCGCCCACATCGTGCTCTTGCACTCAGCACACTTGTAGGAGGGAATGCCGCCTTCGCCACCATCTAGGCTGAATAACTTTGTCCGGCCTTCGGTGTGCCTTGAACATCTCGAACACCACGGTTGACTTGGATCAGGCATGCTCCGATCAGGGTCATTATTATCCATGCTCAATATTCAGCTGTCTTGCCAAGGCGTAGGTTGAAGGGAAACGGGTGGATGGGGCAATTCAAAAAAGCTGTTACCCTTTGTAAGGTCACCCTTAACCGCACCCTGCTTCCTGCACCCTTAACCCGTGCACCGCACCCTGGTTCCTGCACGGGGATGGGGTGGACTGCTTCCCTTGCAGCGCTGGTGCCTTTTTGGAATAGGCGGACTGGCGGATCGGCCTTACCCTGATCCCATGAAACCCGCGCCCCTGTTAGTTGTTCTGCTGCCCCTTCTGTTTGGGGGGTGTGGGGAGAAGGAAGGACCGCTCGGTTATGACATCCAAGGCGATACGGTCACCATCACTAGCTGTGACGACGGCGTGGGGATGGAGGTGGTGATTCCTGCGACAATTAAAGGCAAATCGGTCACCAGCATCGGAGAGAACGCCTTCAATGGCTTCAGCAG
>MPMC02245914.1_pt1 | contig 12893 bp, 21 predicted proteins | sample 1617281 | NCBI WGS metagenome assembly MPMC02 (sample SAMN05944809, study PRJNA350692) | marine metagenome | biome: marine; feature: ODZ; material: water; isolation source: 100 m water sample filtered on 30 um supor filter | place: Pacific Ocean | collected 2012-04-09 | depth 100m m | reverse complement strand
TGATTTTGAATGATAAAGATTCATATCTCTGCCACCGGATGGAACACCACCAGAAGCATATGGAATAATACCACCAGATGCCAGTGCCGCTGCTCCGGGCAACACTTTTGGCGCTGTTCTTATTAAATGTGGCATTATGAGTTTTCCTTTTTGAAGTAACTGCACCAATCTCGCCATAACTAATGCACCACCACCCGCTTCACCAAATGGTGCAGGACCATCAGCAAGTGATAATCCACCAGCAGCAATAAGTGCTGTTAGTAACAATGGATCATTAAGATTAGCTCGGACTATCTCCCATATTTGTGCTACACTAAGACCATCCAATACGGTTTTAGTAGAGTCAGTTATTGTGGTTTTCGGTATAATATCTCTTATTGGCACTTTTACCCAATCACCAATATCGGTGTGCACACCAATGTCGTAGGGATCATGATCGTAGGGATCATCAGTTATTTCGCGGTCAAATTTACCATCACCTTCAATTATCTTTTGGAAATCAAATGCAAAACCAGGCAATCCACTATATCCATCATCTAGCTGGTGATCATCGCCTGGCCGGGGTGGATTTAGAAATGGAGGAAGAACAGTATGTGGTGGAAAATATGGAATATTCCATGGATCTGGATCTCCGTGAGGATCTGGGTTTGGATCTGGATTTGGATCTGGATTTGGATCTGGATTTGGATCTGGATTTGGACCTGGATTTGGATCTGGAAATGGATCTGGACCTGGAACTGTTATTGGATTTGTTGGTGGAACTGGAACAGTATGTGGTGGAAGAACTGGAATTGGTGGCAAAACTGGTGGCGTTGGTGGTCCACCTGGAGGAAGTATTGGTATAGGTAAACCACTTCCTATATTCTTTTTCTTAGGAATATTAATGCAGGTACAATCTTTATCTTCTGGATCCCTAAAATCAATAGTTTTATCTAATAAAAATTCCTGAGATGTATTCTGATATAATTCCTTTCTACGGTGATGTAAATCTTTATCTGTCTTAATTTGATGTTTTTGAAGTTTGACGATATCTTTCATCAACTTCTCAGTGGCAATCATCTTCGCTTCGATTGCTGCTAGATGCCCCTGAATAGTTTTATTCTTTACCGGGGATATTTTAATATTTTGTAATTTAACATCAGGTAATATAACAGCAGAGGATGGTGCCTCTGCCATACTTACTACCTGATCGGGAGTAATAGGAGGATAAACAGTACTAACCTGGACCTTAGGATCAGGAGTTGGATCTAATCCAGGTTTAGACACAGAGGGTTGATTATTAGCAGCAGATTGCTGATTATTAGCAGCAGATTGCTGATTATTAGCAGCAGATTGCTGATTATTATTAGCAGCAGATTGCTGATTATTTGCTGGTGGATCTGCCATTACTGTTGTGCTGCTCTACGTGCGTTTTCTTTTTCAATAAACTCTACTAAAAGACTCACGTATACATCCCGTTCCCAGGGCATCATATTTTCAATCTCTGTCAAAGAATATTTATGATGCTGCATCAAGTTAAAATTTAATCTATAATAGTTCTCCAGATTATTCTGAAAAACTGCTATGCGAAAAAATTTGCTAACCCCTCAATTGTTACATCGCTTTTAACTTTAGTTTTTGGATTAGATACCTTGACGGTATGAGTCAACTTAGGCATTGTAGCAAAAAATTCCTGAACTCTACCATACTGTTTTGAATTTAAGTTCTCAAGGAATTCAGAAATTTCTTTGGTGGTAGAATCTGCTGCCTCCCATGTTTCTTCTTCATTATAAATTTGTTCTACACACTCAACAGCATATTCAAATGTGCTATCAACTAAACTCTTACCTTCAGAATCTTTTTTATTCATAATGTAACTCATGGTAGGATACTTCAACTTAATAAAGTAACCATTCTCAAGATCAATCGTATCTTTATGTTCTTTGGATTTTACGACCTTGATGTCATCAATGTTAATTTCAACTTCAACTTGTGTTTCACCATCATCAGGACATGTGATAGCAAACTCAAGAACTTCACCTACAGACTTAGCACGAACATTCAAGAAGATATACTCAACATCAAATGTAGAAAGACTATCAATATCAAGTTTACTCTGAACGCAATTACCAATGATTTGAATGATAGCATTAGTAATTTCTTTCTGATCTTCTGATTCTAAAGCAAGAAGAAGAATTTTTTCTTCTTTAACGACAAATGGTCTGTATTTAATTTTCTTTCCAGTGGACGGGATTGTCAACTCATGTACTGGAGTATTAATCTGAGGTAATGACATAATTTAAAACCTAATTTAATTACAATTTTGCTACGTGTTTTTCGTACCTAAAGGATACTCTTAATTTATTTAGTGTACTAGCACCATACGCTAATGGCACACTTTCAATAGTATAAGGATAAGCATTGATGATCTCATATTCAATTGATTTACCACCTTTATACGAATGAGAATCTTTGAATGATTTGGTAATCGTCATGTTACATACAATATCATCATAAAATTGAAGAGTAACAGTATTAGATCTACTTTCTCTACTCGAAATATTTAGTCTGTAGCTACTGTTAGGATCAACAGGAGCAAAAGGATCACTTCTACCTTTCCCTAGTCTAGCATCAATACCATCAGTTTTTCTCTCAGGAAACATACTATAGAACCATGCTTCAAAGAATTTTTGAGGAATCATCTCATTCGTCTGAATAAAACTAAGTCTCAAATCATTATAAAGTCTACCATGAGGATATTGTATCATAGTGCCACCAAAGATACCATCAATCTCGTGTGTGGCAGCAAAAGTTCCGGGTAATGATGCTTCATCACATAAGAACATCATATTTGTAAGTGCTGTTTCGGATCCCGTAAGATTACTGAAACCTGCTGCCCTAAAATTCCCAGTCAATCCCTTCCCAAAACTGGAAAAATTAACTTCATATTCATTTGAATAGGAAGCACCTTTGTCCTTTTCAAATATACCCCTTAACTTGGTAATGGAAGACATTAACTCTAAATAGAAATACTTGTTCTTTATATATTTATGGCATATTCTGGGAAGTATCGACCAGTCAACCACAAAAAGTATAAGGGTGACCCAAGAGCAGTCTTTTATAGATCACTATGGGAGTTAAAATTTATGAAGTGGTGTGATAGTCACGATCATATACTTGAATGGGGTAGTGAAGAAATCGTAGTTCCTTATCGTTCTCCTCTAGATGGAAGAGTTCACAGATACTTTGTTGATTTCTATGCCAAAGTTTGCAATAAATCTGGAACAGCAAAAAAATATTTGATTGAAGTTAAACCAAAAAAACAAACAGTTGAACCTAAACTACCTAAAAGGAAAACTAAACGTTATCTCACTGAGGTTACCACATACATCACCAATCAAGCAAAATGGGAAGCAGCGAGAGAATGGTGTGCAGATCATGGACTTGAGTTTATCATACTCACAGAGGATCATTTAAATGTCTAAGGGATTTGGTGGTAATGACAGAACACAAGGTGGATTGGAAAAACATATCATAAAGAATTCTGGTGGTCAGAAAAAAAGTAGAGAATGGTATCGTAGACAAGTCTTTGAATACCTTTACGATAACATGACTGATGAGATTGAACCAGAAAAACTTTACTTGTATGAATATGATCCAAAATATAAAGAAAGAATGGATAAATATGACATATATCCTTTAGTATATACTTTTGATCGTGGTAAAGATAACTTTCTAGGTTCAAATATTCATTACCTTCGTGACAGAGAGAAAGGTCCATATGCTCTTGCCCTCCTAAATAAAAAAGCAAGGATTATCGAAAAGACAATCCATCGTTATATCTTCAAACAGGCTGATAATTTATTCTTTGAAGTGAAAGAAGAAGATTGGGAATTTATAGCATCTCTACCCATCCATAAATTTATAGACAACTAATGACAGCAATTAGATATCCAGCAGAGTTTACATCAGATCCGGGAACAGACTATATTGAATTGCAATTTGCCAGAAGAAATTATGATTCTGGGGCTGGGAATAGTCCTACATCAAAGATTGGCCAAACGTGGATAAAAGAAAGTGAACCTATTATTCTCAATGTTCCACAAAAAGTGACTGAACAAATGAGTCAGCAATTTAATAATAGTATAACAGGAGAAATTGGTCCATTTCTAACTAAAGGCACAGGTGCTGCTGGACAACTTATGAAAAACGTAGCGCAAAGATTTGTAGAGAATTTTGCACTTAACAAAGTCGTCGAGCAGGCTAATAAGTTAGGTGCAAGTCAGTTTACTGATAATGGAATTCTTTCTGCGACTAGTGGAATTGTATTTAATCCTAACTTAGAAGTGCTTTATGAAGGTCCAGACTTTAGAAGTTTTAACTTTCAATTTGCGATGTTTACCAAGTCAGAACCTGACGCTAAGGCAATTTATGATATTGTAGATACTTTAAGAAAGAATAGTTTACCTAGCATAAACCAAGCTAATTCTAATGAAAATAATCTCGCTGTCGTATTTTCAAATTCTGCTAATATACAAACTGCGTCGGCCGCGTTCCAAGGGATAGCGAATACAATCAGCTCAACACTTTCAGGTCAAGGTGGAGGCATTCAGTCAATGATTGGCGGTCTTTTCGGAGCGGTTGGATCTGCGGGCACAGGACTTGCGACATTAGGTGGTCATGTTTTCAGTGGAGACAATAGATTTATTAAGCAACCACCTTTTATATTAATTAAATATAAACGTGGGCCAAATCTTCATCCATTTATTCAACCGCTCCTTCCTGCTGCCATCAATAGCATAAATTTTGATTTTACGCCAACTGGTAATTACACACAATTATCAAATTTTGACAAGACAAATCAAGCAACAACAGTTGGCGTAGTAATTACAATGCAAGTCACTGAAGTAACTAATCTGTTTAGTGATATAATGTTTGATAACCTCCCTGTATTACTAGACAAATAAAATAAACAATGTTTTTCTCAAAATTACCAAATATAGAATATACTCCAACGAGAGTAAAATACAAATTTACTAATCAAGATTTTGTATTGGCAAAAAATATCTTTAAATTTATTGCTATTGATAATTCAGCATATGCTAGTGATTTATTTACTGAACTTCAATTAAATCAAGGAGTCAGACCAGACCAAGTAGCAGATGCAGTATACAATGATCCTACTTATGATTGGGTCATTCTACTGACAAATAAAATTATTGATACTAAGAACGATTGGCCTTTAAGCAATGATAATTTTGAAAAATTAATTGCAAGAAAATATCCCAATGCCTTTGATATAAAGCACTGGGAAACTAAAGAAGTAAAAAATGATATCGGAGAGATAGTACAACCGGGTGGGATGATTGTTTATTATGACCCAAGTAATCCTGATTCATATAAACTTCGTTATATTAAGTCATACAATCCTTTTGTAGAAGAGATTGAAAATGGAACTACTTTACTATCATCTAAATCTTATTATGAATATGAACAAGAGTTAAATAATAAAAAAAGATTTATACAAGTATTAAAACCAACATATATAGATCCATTTAGAAGACTCTTTGAAGCATCAGTTAACTATCAAAAAAGTAACCATATTATTGGTAGAGATTCTATTGTTAAACGGACTTTAAATAAAGTAAATATATTCAATAATATATCACTTTAATAAGTCAATAACGACCATAACTAATACAGGTCTTTTTGTTTTCTGCTGATGATCTACACCACTTTCTAACATAAGCATCTGCATCATAATTCATTATGAAGTGGGCATGATTATGAGTTATTCCTATGAATGCTAACACTCCCCACATCAGCAGGGAGGTCAACACTCCAGGACTTGCTATAAAATTTATAAAATATTTTTTCACTCAGTGATATCAGATTTAGCAAATCCCCATGGACCGAATTTATCTTTCACTCGGTTTTTCATAGCAACACCAGCAAGAGATTCCATAATTTTAAGGACATCTTCTGCCTTAGCACCCTCACCTAACTCTTTGGCAACGTAGAAGAACTTAGGGAAGAACTCTTCCCCAGCTTCTTTATATTCATCAAGTGTGATAGGTTTCATCAATCTTCCTCTGCAAGGCGAGCGAAGTATGACAAGGTGTCATCATCATCTGTAGGAGCAACCCTAGGGGCAGCAGCAGCGACTGGTGCAGCAGTCTCTACGGTAGGACGTGGAGTTGAAGCAAAGTTAGGGCGACTAGACATAATGTCAGCAGCAGCGACTGCTGCATTAAAGTCATCTTCTGACTCAGCAGTTTCACGATCAAATTTCTGCTTACCGCCACGACCCAACACAATATTCAGACGACTTTCCAGTTCTTCGTAGGACTTAAAGTTTTTAGCATCCATGAACTCATTCAAGGAGTGCTGACTGCGCCACATTTCTTCCAGTTCAGTGTCAGTCTTGTCATCAAGCAGGCAAGGAGTAGCGAACTCGGACTTATCGTAGTTCCAGTAACCTTCAACCTTACGAATCTTCAGTTTGAAGTTAGCACCTTCCCAGAAGTCAAAAGGATTGATTGGTGTCTCATCTTGGAACTCAGGTTGCATTGCTGCCTGAATCTTATCAAAGATCTTCTTACCAAACTTGTAAAGGAAGACCTTGCCTTCGTTAGAAGGATTAGTAGGATCACTAACAACATAGATGTTGGAGTAGTAAGAGAGTTTACGCTTCTGCTTACGAGCAATTTCCTTATCGCTATCAAGACCACTGTTCCACAGAGTGCGGTTAAGTTCTGAGACAGGATCCTTCTGACTAAGAGTAGTCAGAGAATTTTCAATATACCATCCACCAGTTCCTTGGAACCCATGAGACCAGACCTTCGCCCACGGAAGATCTTCACCATCAGGAGCAGGAAGGAAACGGATTACAGCGTAACCATTACCTGACTTATCCATTTCAGGTTTCCAGAAACGTTCATCAGAACTACCACCAGTGGCTTGGAGTTTGTCAATCTCCTTATTCAGACGTTCAAAACCAAATTTAGAGTTGTTTTTAAGATCAGCAAAAGACATTCGTATTACCTCGTATTTTTGTATTTGTTGGATTATGATGTCCCAACAGGACCATCATACACTATTTATAGTTCCCCGTCAAGCACCTGCTGACGAACGTTCTCCATGTTTTCACGGAAACTATCATAGATCCCTAACATGTCTAGACCTTCAGTATTCATACCTATTGTCTTAGCAGCACGTCTGAATTCTTCTTTCAGTTTTACTGCCCTAGGATCATCAGAAAGATTTAATCTCATGTAGAAAATTTTCTGACGTTCAATCAAATCCAGCATAGCATCAAAAAACTCTAGACGATCTTTTGATGTCATCATAGGAATAAATGGCATCCTATTAACAATTTCTTGCTGCTTGAGACTAATCTGAAGAGCTTCTTGTTGTACTATTTCTGAATCAAAGAAAGACATTGGTGATCTAATACTTTTTCTTTTAACGTATGCTTATATTTAACAGTATCCACAATTATAAATGGAGCATACTTAAGAGCGGTTCTCCTCACATCTTTCCATACAAGATGCTCGGTGATTTTCTTATCAAACTGTGGAATAAAATTTAAAATCTTATCAAGGATAACAAATGTCTCCATTGATATTTTATTGCCCAGAAGGTATTTAAGTAACTGAGGATGTGTTTCAGTCACAGTAAACAACTGATCGAATTCATTTACCTGCTGTAGAATGAAGTCTATGTCTTCACTAAAAGTATAGTGTAGACTTTCCATTCGTTTTTTCCATGCACGATAGTGATCGTCACCATCATTTCTTACCATGTTACCAATCCAACCTGCTGGATCTGCAACAAAATTTGAGACGAAATATGGAAGGATTTCATCATCTTTCTTACGATTAGTAAGTTTTTTGAAAAAGTAACGGTCCTTCCTTTTCTCGAAGTTTACTTCCGTTACTCTTGTTTTACCGTTGAATTTGAAATAGTCATAACTGTCGGTAGTGAAGTGTAACTTCAGTGCGACATACATTTTATAGGATTCAAATGCGGTCATAAAATAAGTCGTGCCTTAGAAGACTTCTTCATGTAGTTGAGTCTTTGAGCTTCATACTTCAACTTTTCTTTAAGTGGTTTTGAAATTAATTTAGAAACAGTTTCAATTTCAATATTGTTCTCTGTGCAGAAATGAATAATACATTCAATGTAATTCATTGTATTATTACTAATCTTTTTTAAGTTCTCAATTTCCAATGAGAACTTAGCAGCAGTCATGAATTTCTGTTCCAAAATGTCATTAAGGTTTTCCTTAGACATTGGCAAATTTTTCTCCCTTGTGATAGTTAACAAACTCATCAATGTACTGCTCCAGCAATTTCATATAATGCATTATATCATACTTCTGAAATAATTGCACCTCACCATCCTCACATGCTTGGATAATGACGACCTTTTGGACTTCAATACCTGTGAGGTCGTGATACAAAGCACCGTAAGCAGCACATTGAACAAAATAATGCTCAATCCATTTTTCTGGTTTCTGCTTACGGGATGTTTTAAAATCAACAATTGCTAGTTCGCCTTGGTGTTCGGCAATACAATCTACTCGACCAGCAAGACCATAATATTCACTATACAGTGGTGCTTCAAGAGCGTGTATATTATTTATGTCCTCAAAATAAGGAAGGGAATTCTCAAATAATTGATATGGTTTACTGATCTGTTCCATAAGATCTTTCGGTTTCACCTCAAGATTATTGAAATAATCTTCAGCATAAGCATGATACTTAGTGCCGCGAGTAGTACCTTGCTTAGAGAGACGATCTGCCTCTACATCACCCACACGTTTACGCCATTCAGCAATACTCTTACGAGATTTTAGTGATGTAATAGACGTGATTGATGGAAGTTTCTTACCACTAGGAGTGCAATAATAACGCACTCCATTTACTGTAGTAGGATTAGGAAGTTCACTTAACGAATTACCAACATGATTAAACATACTAAAGACCAATCCCCATTTTACTTATAAGATACGATTTAACTAAACCAGAACGAACGATGTCTTCAACACCAAATTCGATTAAACTAAACTCATTCATGTCCTCTAGGATCTTCATGAAATCAATGATACCATTCTTTTCATGTTGTTTAACAAGATCAGTCTGAACAACATCACCACAGAACATAATCTTAGAATTCTCACCAACACGGGTGATGATACTATCAAGTTCATGGAAGTTTAGGTTCTGTGCTTCATCAATCAACAGAATAGCATTATCAAATGTAGTGCCACGGATGAATGATGTAGACCAGAATGACACAGTTCCCTGTGCTTTCAGATTAGTATACAAGAGTTCAAATGAATTATCATCTGGCATCTTAAACATATACTTTACCATATTCTTATAAGGAATCTGATAAAGGAATGATTTATCTTCATGATCTCCTGGAAGGAAACCAATTTCTCTTGTAGCAACCAAAGATCTAACAATGTAAATCTTTTCGTATGGAGTGTTTTCATCTAACACATCTTTAAGTGCCAGATAAAGAGCAATAAATGTTTTACCTGTACCAGCAGCACCATACGCAAACATATTCTGAGATAAAGCATAATCATGGAAGAACTTTTCTTGGTTCTCCGTTAGTGGTTCGATTTCTTTAAGAAAATCATGATTAATTGGTTTCTTTCTTTTCATCTGCTTGGTAGACATGCCAGATGGAACTGGAGTAGAATTTCTTTTTCTGGGCATAAAATCAAGTATATCGGGATAAGTTGGCACCAGGATGACGCTTTTGTACTTTTTGCATCACCTCTTTAAAACCTTCTGCTTGTTTAGGTTCACCATATATAGTTCCACCAAACACTGATTGTGACCAGTCTTTATCCCAGTCAGGATTATCTTTACGCCATTGCTCATAATCTGAGATGGTCATATGGAGTTCTAAGGTATCTCCATTCTTTAAATTTTTGACGTTGTATGTTGGCATAGTAAAAATGTTTTTAAGTATCTATATCAAACCCAATTCGGTTTGCGGGATGGGACACGAAGATAATTAGATGCAACCCAAGGTTTGCTGCTAATGTAATTCTTGTAAGCAGTAAAAGTGTCAATGCTTGTGTCAAATTTAAATTCATCTGGCATGGCACGAACGAATGGGGTTGGGTGTTTTCCTGAGCGCCCTGTAGGATCGCCTGTAGGAAAGATCTTGCGAGCATGGAGCAATGTATTAAAGCAAGTATGAACTTTGCCATACCGTGTCTCATATTCGTCACAGAGAGCAAATCCATGAGAGAGTAACCATTGCCAGTTTAACACAAATTTACTTGCCCAGATAGTGCATGGATGATTACGGAATGCACCCTTATCAGTAGCATAAGGTGTGCCATCTGCTTTAGGGAGAGTGCCGAAACCATGCCCCCACTTGACTGAGGCAACGATAGAAAGCATCTGACAAGTTTCTAAGGGCATCTTGACGATATGCTTATCAGGTAGAACTTGAGCAGACTTCCAGGGACTCTCATGAGTCGCAAAAATGTTCATAGCAATTTAGATGACGAAATACACAACAGAAATGCTAGCATTATAACTACATCCCATGATTTTGTCTTTATGAAATATGGAATTGAAATAAGATCTGCAATAAGGTGTGTTGTCACACCAACCATCACATTTACATGAAGAACAATAAAATAGGCAATGATGACAAGACAACTACCTAAAATCCTTAAACGAATTAAATCTACCATTCAAGTGCTTCGGATACTGCAGGAAACTGTTCCTTGAAAATGTCACGCACACCTTCAGCAACAATCATATGTTCCTTCTGAGTGCCGTTAGAAGACCTTAGATTTATATAATGTGCCCATGAACGGACTGATCCTGACATATACAAACGAGTAGGAGTACAAAGTGGTAGAACATTACGAGCACATTCTTTGGCAACACCTGCAGAAAGCATTTGTTGATACAATGCCATAGAAGAGTCAAACAAAGTTTGCATTTGGATCTGCATATTTTGGTTTACAAAAGGATCCAGATTATCGATAGAATTTTGACGATTTTCGGTATCTTGACGCCGAAGTTCTGGTAAGGGGATCTTCTCTGATAGTAAGGAACTATCAGCATAGCGTTGTGAAAACTCTTGGAATGTGAAACTACGGTGCCTCAAAATTTGAGCAGCGATTGCCCTGGTGGTCTCAATTTCAACAGTCATATATGCCTGCTCAAAAATACTCCAATGTTGATGCTTGATACAATACTTCAGAAGACCACTGAACTTCTCATTATCCTGATTTGCTGGATTTGACACCCTAGCACAGTATGCCATATGCTTTTCGGCATCGGGAGTAACGGAAATAAGCTTAACAGTCATTCTATGTTTGAAACACTACAGAGTTATTCTAGCAATAAAAAAGCACTCTGTCAAGAGTGCTTTACAAATCAATCTGGGTAACCATCATCGTCATTATAAATGGCATAGTCAATGGGATCATCGCAATGTTGCCCGGTATTGGTATAGGACTGAACGTCCGAGTATATTTCTGATTCTAACGACTCTATTAGTAATTTTAAATTGCGAAGTATTAGTTTTAACCTTTCTCGTTCCATAGTTACCTCCATAATAAAAAAGAGGGTTACCCCCCTTTTTATTTATAGTCCTAAATTCAGGACTTTGATGCGAACTTACGTTCTACCTTAATGCCACGATACATAAGTTCATGATTACGACGAGCAGTTTGCTCATTGAGAACTTTTGCTTTGTAGCTGTCAGCGTCATACTTGACGCCACGGTATGTGATTGTAGACATTTGGTTACTCCTAAAGTAGTTGGATTTTAAGGTCCGTTCCTTTAGTCGTTTGCGTCCCATTTACAGTGAGGTGTTGACTCTTGAATTACTTCAATAATCTCCTCCCGCACTAACATTGTCATGTTTTCATTTGTCCTGATCCGTTGCAGCATTGCTGTTGTATCAGTGCAATTGAGTGACACGTAAAATAAAAATTCAATCATGGGATGAACGATGCTCCGTTCCGCGACTTACTTGCGACCCCTAGGGGGTTGAACGTATGTGGTAATTATACCACAAGTATTTATATGTTGTCAAGTGTATAATACGATACACTTTAATTTTTTCTTAATGATTTCAACTGTTCTAGAACTTGCTCACGAATTCCCATCAATTCATTATAACACTTCTGATTGTGAGCACACTGGCGGAGTCTATGATCAGGTTTAAGAACACTCTCAATAAAAAGGTCCAACCCACGATTCCATTTGTCATCAGTATTTTCATTCATTTGAAAACTCCATGTAATTTAAGATAACCTAATGTATCATGCATATTACCAATATGTTTGTTTCCTACTGAAACCTGGGGATATAATGCATCGGATCCAAATTCCATTTGAAATTGTTTCTTAGTAAAATGTTCATCTAAATTGTATCTATGAAATTCTGTTGAAATAGATTCAAGAAGTTGAGCAATACGCTCACATTCTTGACTACCATTAGAATAAATTACTGCTCGCATTAGTTATTATCCTTATACGTGATTGTGATCTGATGATATACTTCATCCCTATTAACACTATTATAGACCCGACAACGCTCTATTTTAGCATCTAATAGTTTCACTATATTATCTAGTTGCCATTGAGAATTAAACTTTTGAAAATCATCCATTATCCAATACCTCTTGGGAAACTTTCAATCTCAGTCAATTCATAATCCCAGTCTTCTATAACAGTATTGGCAAGAAATTTATCACTAAGATGATCCAATTCATTTACTGCATATTCTCTGTCAGGTGCTTCAAACCAAAGATCAATAACCTTACCCAATCTCAACTTTTTAATGTCCAATTCAGACATTCTCTTACAACAATCTTTAACAGCATTGCCAGGAGCGTCATCAACCTGTGATCGTAGTCG
>MPMC02233516.1_pt1 | contig 12921 bp, 24 predicted proteins | sample 1617281 | NCBI WGS metagenome assembly MPMC02 (sample SAMN05944809, study PRJNA350692) | marine metagenome | biome: marine; feature: ODZ; material: water; isolation source: 100 m water sample filtered on 30 um supor filter | place: Pacific Ocean | collected 2012-04-09 | depth 100m m | reverse complement strand
TGAGCGAGCACTTTTTACCTCTACTACTACTAAGTATAACAGGTTATTTTAGTCTTTGCAACTTGTTTGGTGTTGTCCATTCTCGTTCTTCTCGGTGGTTTTGTCTGCATTAAAGACATCTCCACCCGTGCTATCGACATACACCCCTTCGGTTATGTGGATTTGCTCCCCACAAAGACGGCAAGTTTCACTCACTCGAACTCCACTTGAAGTAGTTGCTCGAAATCTTCGACTGCCTCTACGACATCTGCCTCAAGACTGGGATCGAAGTCATCTTTTATCATTACTGTTCTCATCGTTCCCATACCTCTCCGGTCTCATCATCAGTGACCTGAAACTTGTAACAATCAACAACCCCATCAACATCACCATCATCCACTTGAGCGGTTAACATAACATCAGGTTCTTCACAATCACCCAGTTCCTCATCAATAGGAACCTCTACTGTGTGTGAAGTTTCCACCCGCCAAGCGAGTTCTATAGTTACTGTTCTTGTCTTGGACATTTCGTTTCTCCTTTGAATTACCATATTTTTGAGTCCTTCAATTTGTTCAGCCTGTTCCTTGACGACTCTCTCAAGGTACTGCTGGTCTGTTTCAATAGGCATTTAGCCCTCCTCATTGTCGTATATTTCTTCCAAGTAATCAACCTTCCTGTCGAAGATTTCGAGCAACCTTTTGAGTTCTTCAATTTGCTCAGTCTGTTCCTTGACGACTCTCTCAAGGTACTGCTGGTCTGTTTCAATAGGCATTTAGCCCTCCTTTTGCTCCCCACAATGACAGCAGGTATTAGTCGGCATCTCCATCTTGGTTCCATCAGGAAATATCCTGCGGATACTCTTAGATGCAGTTACCTCTACGTTCTCAGATCCTTCGAGATCCAACAGATCGTTCCAGTCCCATTTCTTTGGACTAGACCAGTAGTCGCCTCTTAAGGTTAGGCGTAACGTAACGTCTGTCACTAATAGGTCATCTGTTGTTTGTCCCATTAGTACACCTCCTCTCCTCTTGCTTCCAGTATCGTCTTTCTCCATGCTCTTTGTTCCGCTAGCATCTCGTCAATCTTTTCATCACTCATTTGGCTTGACTCCTCTACTAGCACATCTGTAACCATGTACAGGTCACTCAGTTTGGCGAGCAACTCGTCAATCTCTTTAGAAAGTTCGGGGTTCTCATCCCAAACAGCATCCACAGATGAGGCTTCAACTTCATCGCCCCATATCCTCGTGGCATCTATGTTTATCTCTAATCGCAATTTAATCTCCTTCTTCAGTAAGTAATATAGATAATAGTAAGTATACCAGTTGGGGTGTGACAGTGCAAATCTTCATTCAAGTCATCAGTCTTATCACACCCCCTTGCTATTGTTGTTAATAGAGAAAGAGAGGTGAAAGATGAAACACGAAGTAGGCGTTTACGTCACATATTACGCTTCAGTTCAAATTGAAGCCGATTGCGAAGAAAAAGCAGTCGAGGTTGCAAAAGAGCAATACCTAAATTGCGAACTTGTCGATCCAACAGAAATACTCGAAACAAAATTCGAGGTGCAATAAAAAGAGATGCCCGCTCAGAGATGGGCGGGTTTTCTCGCGTCTGGGTGAAAGGTCGGTTCGCCCCTGGATATCGGGGCTTTCTGGGTGGTCGCAGCGAAATCTGGCAGCGGACTGGAGCAGCGAACGAAAAGTGCACCTGTTTTCCAAAGTTGTGCAGCGGCGCAGCGGAATTGCAACGGAACGCGAAAAAACCCCCCAATTAAAGGAGGGTCTTTCGCAATTTGTTCCTTCGACTGCCAAGCAAATGGTATGTCCCTCTGGAACTACATATTATGTCGGGAGAGAAACGATGTCGAAACATCTAAACTTACGGAGTAAGCGGGATTTCTTTTCTTTCAGCGTTTCCTCTCATGAAGGTCGCCTACCCTAATCATTACTCTTAGGCATCTCTCTTACTATCTATTATACACAATGTAATAGCAGTTTGCAACTCGTAGACAGCATAAATGTCACATCCCTTTGATACAGTAAGTATCATGGCTAGAGAAAAGTATAAACCTGAGTTGCTGTACGAAGCATTACGTGACCCCAAGATGTGGATACATTGGGTTGATAGTAACGGTGAAATACATCATACTCCACGTTCCTTACAGGCGATTATTCCCGAAGATGCGACAATCGACTATGGAAGCGAGTTTTGGGGTTAAAAAGTAGTTAATCCGCTTTGGTAGGAAGCACAACGAATACACGTTCCTGCTCCAGTAAATAGTTTTCCAACGACTTGTGTAGAAAGCAAACTTACGAACTTCCGCTTTGTTCGCCCTTTTTTCCCACAGTCGAGGCATATTGCAAAGAATGGGATTTGTGAAAGTCGCCATTCTTGGTAAAGGTACTTTAGTTTGTTCATAGTTTATCCATCCTAGCAGCGGTCAAGTCCTGACACAAGTAGTTGCAGCCCGGAAGAGAACAAGGTTCTACTCATTTCGCCCCTTAGTATCGGGACTATCTAAGATCATGATGCATACTTAAAGTATGAACGAAGGCAAGTTTGGTTGGATGATTGTTGCGGCCTGGGTATTCATCTGGGATTATTGGGCTTTGAAAACAAAACATCAAACAATGACTTCGGCATTTAAGAAGGCAACTCAAAATCCTAATGGTCGGATAGTACTAACTGGAGTTTGGGGTGCGTTGACTTTGCATCTCTTTACTGAGAAGGCAGATCCTCATCAGATAGCGAGAAGATTAAAGAGGCGCTATAACGAAAGAAATGGGAGCCACTAGTAGCGACTCCCATTTCTCTATGGGGGGATGCAATGAATGACGATCTACTGTCATATCATTACACTATTGACAATATCAGCCAGTTGTGACGCTGTCAATCCACCCATCTAAACTGGGATTATCGTAAACGAAACCTGTTCGCTGATTCATTGCTTGTTCGTTGAAACGATTAAGCAGAATGTTGGCTACACGCCCATTCCCATCTTCCAACGGGTGAATCTTCAGGTACTCAATAAGGAATCCATTGAGATCCTCGGTTATCAAACCCGAACAGCACAAAAGGTGCAAGGTTCGTGGAATCGAATCAGGATTAGTCCCACTATTTCCATTTGCGAAAACGACTGGCGTTTTGCGATATGGACGTGACATTGTATGTTTCCCATCGGTCACAATCATTGCGAGATAGGAAATCTGATCGGACAGTCCACCCAACATCATCTTTCTATTCGGTTCGGTGAAGTTCTGTCGTGCGTATTCCCACCCCTCAAGGAAAGGAAGGACAGCACTTGCTGGTTCACCTTGACGTTCACATTGGTCAATAGCCCAACGAATCTCGTCTTTGGTGAAGTTAGTTTCTTCTTTTAGGTATGCGTACATTTCACTTGGTTAGGTGGGTTTCCTCCCACTCCTTGCGTAGTTTCTTTCGTTCGGATGTGGTGTGTCCACCCCAAACCCCGAACATCTCTAGATTGCGTATTGCGTAGTCCAAACATTGTTGCCTCACAGGACACGCTGAACAAACCGCTTTAGCAACTGCTGACTTCTTTGGGCTGTTGGTATCCCCAAAGAACGCATCAGTTTCCAAATCTCGGCATGCGCCTTCGTCCATCCATTTCGCACGTTCAAACGTAAGTAACACTTCGCCTAACGAACGATAAGGTTTTCTAGGTGGCTCTGCGTATTCCACAAGTTCGTAATTCATTGCTTCTTCAATCTTCATTTCTTTTCCTCCATCTTTGCGCCACAGTTAGCGCATTGATTGTCTCGTCTAATTATTCGTTTTCCGATATACCAACCACAGGCTTCGCATCGTTGAACTCCGCGAATCTCAGGCATTTATCAGAACCTTTGCAGTTCAGGCTCTTTGAACCATTCAGGACTTATCCACGATAGTTCCTCACAGATCCTTTTAATCTGAGTCCTGCCGTATGTCTCTTGCATAATCCATCGCAAAGCCTTTTGCGTGGTTACGAAATCTATATCTACTGGCAACTGTGTGCAATAGGAAGCATCATCCATGGTTTCCCATTCACCGTCTTTGAGTTCTTGTACGTCAAAACGCCATAACTCAACATCGTTCGGGTCATCGGGGTCGTAGTCCCCATTCCAACCTTCGCCTGCTTGCCACAAATCAACCTTTCGGTCATCTTGCACTAGGAATGTTTGATTGATCATGCGATTAGCCATTGCTTATCATCTCCCTTATTCGTAATGGTTTGTTTGAGTTCGCTCGCCTAATCACGAACGGCAACAAGGCCGCTGGGATAATGCACCCAACTGTTACGCCAATCGTGAAATGGAGTCCAATCGCTAGTCCTGCGAAACCATCAGAAACAAGGTTTCCGATGAAACCGCCTATGACTGCTCCACCTGCTTTAGATTTGTATTTATTTGGTAGTAAGTAGTCGCCCCACTCAACTCCGAAGATCATACCTAAGGCAAGAACCCCATTGTCGATTAGACCGAACTGAACTGCTGACCAGTCCACTCGCCCTCCTCATTAGTTAGTTAGTAGTTAGTTATGTATAGTACCCAGTATACAGGTCTTTCATGAAGAATGTCAAATCGTGGTGCATTAACTATTACTAAACATGGTCTAATATCATCGCATGGCCATGACCGAAGAAGATTGTCGCAAACTATTCGGAAAGTTCATCTCCTTTAACAACTTCTTATCAGATCAAACAGATGATGAAAACTATTACGGGTTTAGTTATCGACTTGATACCTGGCAACTATGGGCTGACTGTGATGAAGATCACCTCCCGCAGTCCCGAATGCTATGTTCACATGCGGGACTACATATGGCAATTGTTCCGCACACCCGGCTGCTTGAGAAAAGTGAGTTCGCCGTGATGATGGGCCCATTTGATTTGATGCGGGGCAAAGATCCAGAACTTCTTTATCGACAGATGGTTCGGAGTGTTAAAGCGGTTCTTGCCACATCCGCCCTCCATATTCACGCATTGGGATACCCGTGCCATGATGATTGTGAGTGTGAAGCGATTCTTTCTGAGGAAGATTCCCTGTAAAACACGAACAACCCCCCGTCTTTCAACGAGGGGCTGCTCTGAAACGGCTAGTCAGGGAAAGGAAGGGGATGAAAGAACCCCGAAAACCTGACCTTGCGGCTTCTGTTGTGTTTTATTTCCATGACCATCGATAACCCGATGGTTGGTAGTAGTGCTTTGACCGTTGGTCTCCGCTCTACTGCTACTAACTATACCAGCCGGAATGGTGGAAATCAACCTTAAAACAAAGATTCTTTTTGTTCCCACTTGCCTTTACGTTTACGTTCTTCCGACTCGATGCAAGTTCGATGTGCCCATCCAACGCCATCGGTCACGAGTTTTATACCAGACTTCTTGCCCGGCTCGACCCAACATTGAACATGTTTCATCGCGTTTGTTTTACGCTTAGGGTCTAAAGATGTCCCGCAAAACTCGCAAGTTACGTTCACTCGTCTGACCAGAAGAAGTCTTGCATCCGAATCTTGCCGCCATCTTTGTCGGTGTCCAGTATGTTCAAATGTTTTTTGACCGCAGCGAATGCTCGATTTAGGTATAAAGACATGATTGATGCCGCAGCCGACCCGATGTGGTTTGGGTAATCGGTCGTGTTTTCAAGTTCTTCTAGTTCCAACTGCGCTTGTGCAACGGCGGCGTTGATCTGTTGCTCAAAGTACTCGCCGTCGAAAGCGACGATGAAAGATGTTGGATCGGTGGGTATTATCTCAGGGAGGTACTTGTTGTTTACCGAACCCGGAGTTGCTGTGACGACAGTGATGTTGTACTTCTTGCCTTTATGTTCAAAGCGTGAACGTGCAAGCACATCAGGATCATCGTGCATGAATTGGATGTCGAAGTTACTCATGGCAGGTAACAAGGGTGCGGGAGGAGTTCATTGTAATAATGTTACTCCCCCCGCCCTTGCGTTCGTTACACCTTAGTTGGTGCTAAAAACCGCTTCAACTGTGTTCTCAGAGTTGATGACCACCTTATCGGTGTCCTTCTTCTCCTTGTAGGCACGGACGACAACGCTAGAGCCGTCGATGTGCGTGTGAACCTTAAGTCCCTTACGCTTCGCAGTTCCGTGGATATGTGCCACGAAAGTACGAGGCTGGGGCTTGAAGTCCTCACCATGTGTCAAAGACCAAGTCTTGCCATTAAGAATGGTGTCCCATGGGTACTTGGCTTGGCTTCCGCCCTTGTTGGGGAAACGGAAATGGCTTACTTCCTTCATAGTATCTCTCCTCTATCTTTGGGTTGAAGGTTGGTTGTGGTTATACCTGTTCACTTGGAAAGGGAACATTACCTTGACGTTCGACCTGTCGTATTTGGCGGATTGCCGTAGACGGATCGATTTGGTTATCAGCAAAGAATTCACTGATCTCACGGAGTCCGATAGTCGTTTCCTCGTCGGAAAGATTATCTTCCTCTGCGAATGTTCGCCATGCGGATTCTGCGTATAAGCAGGCCGCAATTGGGCGATTAGTTCTGATTAGTTTTAATGCTTCTGCTGGCATGTAGCCTTCACGGATCATCAGATAGAACGCCATGCTAGGTGCTCTGTTGATTCCCATATGGCAATGCACAAGTACCTTGGCATTTGGATCATTCTCAGTTACCTGTTCGTAGAAATCCCAGCCTCTTTTATACCAAGATGCCTGTTGACTTCCACCAGAATCATGGGTTCCATGCCAGAAATATTTGATACCTTCGCCATGTTCGCCCACTATCTGTTCGTCGTTCCATTCTTGGCGACAGTCAATGATGTGGGTTATGCCCTCTCTTCGCCATGTCTTCAGTTGTTCCTTCGCCTTAGCGAAGTCGTGGCTCAAGTCACCGGAGATCAGTATGTCTTCAGTGATATGGCACGGTTTGCGCCACCATACAGCGCCTTGTGTTTCTAGTATGTTATTAGTTGACGTAGTCATCGTCCTCTTCTTCTGCCCAATCATAGGGCTTCCTCGCCGTTGGCACAATGTCTTCACATCTTCCGATGATCCTTACATGTGAGATCGGCTCTGTCGTAAAGTTCCACGGTTGTGGTAACTCGGTCTTGTTAGAGTCCAATAGAAATAGACTCTTAATCCATCTACTCAATGGAGGTAGTAGATAACTTCCTACTACGAATATCGCTACTCCTAGTACGAAAGACTCCACCATGAAAGCCAACATCTCGTAAGAGATAAGTGGCTCTACTATTAGTTCTTCTGTATTCATGTTAGTAATCCTCTCTCTGTCCATATATTCAGTCTATCAACCATACATAGCAGATGCAACTTTATTTAGTTATTGGATGTTTCGGAAAGGAATGCCTGTCGATACGCAATCTTTCGTATCTCGTGGAGTTCGGTGATGCCAGCAATGGGCATGGAAACCTCGTTGATGTCCATTAATCCTCGCCATAACTCAACATCTTCATCAGTAAGTCCCGTTGTTTCACCATTTTCGGATCTGGAAATGACGGCACTTCCCCGTAACGCCAGTCCGGTTTCGGCACTTGCGACAAGGTTTGGTTGGAAATCTCTGCGAAGTCCGCCTTCTTCGTTGACCCAACAATCCATTCCAGTTGCGTGTCTTACGCACGGATAGTATTCGATGAGTCCGTCAACCATCTTTTGTAGATCGGCTAACGTATCTTCGCTACCTTCAACAAAGGTGGCGAAACCATCGGCATCTATGTATAGATGTATCATTTCATTACTCCTAATAATCTAGTTAGTCTATGTGTCTATTATATCAAGTCATCAGTTATATGTCAAACCGTTATGAGAGACTCGATGTAGTTGATTGTGTTCTTCATGCCAACCTTACGCATGCTCGCCGTCTCAGTATGACCGCCATGAAACATCTCGTCTTTAGTTAAGCGCTCTGGTGCGTTGAGGTCATCTCGCCAATGACGTAGAACCTCTTGCTCTGTGTCGTATGCAGGTTCGCCTGTCTCGAATAGCCATGTGTTGACAAGAGAGAAGCCACACTTAACGTGGTTTCCTATTCGTTGCCTTGCGCATTTACCTTCAGAAGCAATACCTACCTTCAGTGCGTTCTTCTCAGAGTTTTTCATAAGGTAAAGGATGGTTGGATGCATTGTGAATTGACCACCATTGCAGTACCTACACCCATGGTCATCTCGAAGTGCGCCAGCAGTCAGGGTGTCTAAAGTTCTATTGCAAGTAAGACATTGAAGGTCTAATGGTGTGTGGCTGTTGACATACTCGCCAGAGAGAAGACGAAAGCCTCTCTTTATGATTAGGTCAAGGATTATCTGATCGTCTGTCTTACGTTTGTTGCGAGTAGTTTCTATTCCACAAGTGACACAACCTGTTCCACCTTTACTGGTAATCGTTTTTATGTTAGTGAGGCATGGACTGTGGGTATCGCCACATGCGTCATGCGTAGACTCCCAAGGTTCGCCTGCTCCTGGAAAGGTGTTGGTTAGGGGTGTCCAACCCAACTCTTTCATTTGCTTTACTGCTTCTTCGTCAGACGTTCTGTTTAGATTTGGACGACAGTCAGGGTTGCTACATCCGTATCGGATTGCCCCTGCCTTGAGGTTGCCGATGTGCATTGGTTCAACCTTGCCACATTCGTGACGGCAATCGACAGGGGTGCGGTTGTTGACATACTCGCCTACCAGTGTGTGTCCTGTGCGTGCGAGTAGTTCTTCGATTTCTTCAGGAGGCTTGCGACGCTTGGACACGCCGTTATCACCAGCGAAAGGATCACCGTCGTATTCTCGATCTTTACACCAATGGGCTTGGCACATGCCTCTTGCTTTATGTGGGTTAGTGCATCGTTCATTTGTGGTGGGATCAGTAAGCGTGCATGTCTTTCTGATTTGACCAGTAGCGATCATGGTCTTGTAACGAGCCTCACGACCGCAAGGGACACAAGATCGTCTACCACATCTGAATGCTTCGTCAATCTGCTTCAGTGTCTTGGCATCCTTGTGACCACAGGTAGAGCATTCGACTTTCCAACGCACTGTGGTTGTGCCGACATAAGGTTCACGATGCTTCAACCCAACTCGCTTCAGGCGTGCGACTGCTTCCTTATGAGTGAGTGGTGTGGTGCTCGCCATGTCAGCGCAAACCTTTATCCATACGTATCGCTGTACGTAAAGCACTTGCATGGTCAGGGCATTCCTTCACAGGACAGTTGTTGTTACCTGTGTCTATGACTGTCCAATGACCAGCAGTCTTATGACTTGGTCTGATGTCATATCTTTCTTCCATTATGTTCCTCTCTATCTCTTACTACCTACAGTAACCACCCCCGTTACAGATGTCAACCATCAAACAAAAAAATAAAACAAACCAAAACAACCACCAAAAACAACCACAAAAAACACAACCGAACACCCGTTCTACAAACACATGTACGACAACAAACACCAAAACGAACACATGTACGACCAGAGCACCAGGCAAAAGACAAAAACGAGTCAAAACCCCAGATAGTCCCGAACTTTTCAAATACGTACTACCCCCCGGGGGGAGCCTGTGAGATTTTTTTTATTTTCGGGTTTTGTTGGTTTTGTTTTATCCGAGTTGCGGCTTGTTGGGTGCGGGGTGGGTGCGAAGTGGGTACGGGGTGGGTTATCGGTGTTGGTAGTAGCCGAGTGTGAGGAGGAGGATTGATCCGAGTATGAGTAGGGTTGGGCTGATTTCGATCATTCGTCGTCCATGTTGGTTATGTCTATTTGGATTGTGGTTGGGGGTTCTAGGTCGGGTACTGCTTCTAGTTGTTGTTGGAGTTTTTCTTGTTTGTGTTGTGTGTCTAGGTTTGTGTCTTCTAGCCATGAGTAGACGGGTTGTCCTCCGTTGAGGTATGAGGTTTTTGCTATGGCTGCGTCTTGGTTGGTGTATTTGCTTTCGGTGTACCAGTGTGTTTTTTCTTGCCCGTCGTATGGGTAGCCTGCGGTTTTGGGGTAGTAGTAGCCTACTTCCCATATTTGTTGGTTGGGGTTGTTGCTGTTGCGGTATACATACATATTAGTTACTCTCTTCTTGTTTAAATAGTTTTATTTGGGTTACGTCTTGTTGACGTTAGTTCGTGGGTTTGGTGGTTGCGCCGGTTTGGTTCCCAATTTCTGCTGATGATCCCATTTCTGGTACGTAGTGTTCTATGGGTGCGGCGATTTTTGCGATGTCTACTTTTTCGTCTGCGAGGTTGCGGAGGTCGAGTAGGAAGTCTTGTATTTCTTGTGCGGTGAATAGGTCACGGTTTGCGGTGACGGCTAGGAATTCTTCTATTTCGTTGATGAGGTTGTTTCCTGTCATTTTAGAACTCCGATGATTTCTTTGTATGCTCCGTCTGGGTATTTGTATATTGTATAGATCGTTAGGGCTATGCACAAGGCTACTAATACTTGTTTCCAGTCTTGCATGGGGTTGTGGCTCCTTTTTTGAGGGTTGTTTTACAAAAAATTTTTTAAACGCTTCTTGTCTGTTTTTATTTTGTTTTAGTAGCGGCTCTTTGTGGAGGTCTTATCCTTTTCGCCATCCCCGATATTTTGTCCATTGCGCTTCGGGTACTTCGTCGTATTCGGACATTATTTTGACGTGCGCTGTTGAGATTAGTTCCACGGAGTCCATTGTTTCGTTGTTTTGCATGATTTCGTCTAATCGTATGATTAGGGATCGGTACATTGCTTCCCATGGTTTTTCTTTTTTATTTTCGTTTCTCATGTTTTCCTCCTAATCAACTATGAGTCCGTAATTCCAAACGTTGTCTAGTCCTCTTATCATTCCGCCTTTCCGTAAGAATTCGATGGCGACTGAGAACCTGAAATGATGTTTGTTTGGTGTTTCGGGTGGGTAACGATCTTCTAAGAGTTTGACGGTTGCTTCAAAGGGGTATCCGTCCCATTCTGCGTCGAAAAGGTCATAAGAACTTCCGTCGGGGGTTGGGGTTGGTCCTTCGGCAACATACTCAGGAAAAGTTTCCGGTACTGGGTTAGAAAAGATAGGGTCATCTGACCTTGTTCCTCCATCGAACGTGTGTTCGTGTTCCACTGTTATGGTAGTTGGTGGGGTTGTTGTTGTGGGCGGATTTTGCACGATCGCGATCGTAGTAGTTGGTGGGATATTGGAAACCCATTGTCCTTCGTCGTTGACTTCAAAGATTGGGATTGAGTAACCCAAGTTAGCCATGCACAACGTCTGCCAAACAGTAAATGATGGTGATAAAGGGTTATCTTGCATCCAGTAAGGATCATTGAATCGTCTTACTTGTTTGTTGGCATCTAGTTGCCATTCAGCAACAAGACCTGAGTTGAACATTAGTTGTTCTAATTCGGGGTGTTGCCCGTTAGCCCAGTTTCCTAAAGAAAGTATTTGTCCTTCTTCTAAGTGTCTTGCCCAGACACGTCGGGGATCTTCATTACCTTTTCCACCGTCTCGCTCTTCGTTGTAGCGTGAGATCATTCCTGCTGGAATGGTTCCGTCTTGTTCCATTATGGATATGCGTGCGGAAACTTCTTCAAAGGTCATGTGAACGTGACCTGAGGTCGTGTCACATGGTGTGTAGATCGCATCGTGGTGTGCGCTGGCAGGTATTGCCGCAAGAACTAGTCCTGCTACCCCTGCCGCTACTATTGCTTTAAGCATGAGTTTTGTCCTCCTCTCCTGCTAACACAGCATAAACAACTGCGTTGAATTCTTTGAACGGTCTGTCTTCTGGTCCTTTGATGTAAGTAGGAATCAGAATCGGTCTATGTGATCGAGGATTCCATTCTTCTTTTTCTTCATCAAGGTAAGCCGAACCTAAAGTTGGGAAATGCTGTTGCCGAATATGCTGTTCAACCAGATGTTGGCAAGTTAGTTTCCTGTGAGTCTTCGGGTTAGAAGAAGGCTTGTATGGTTTACGTGGCAAGTCGATAATCTTGATAGTTGGCTTCCATCCCTTAGGATCAAAACCAAATTTGCCTGCGTCACGCTTCTTTAGTTTTAGTCGCCTGTAAGGAATAGCAACCTCAGGAAGTTCTTCTCTGTTCTTACGGTTGATGTAATCCAGCAAGGCTCTGATTCCGCATCGAACTCTTGCATTGTCTTCTGAAACACCCCATGAAGGTAAAGAAACGGTTTCAAAAGGAGGTGCAGGTTGTTCTACACCTGATGCTTCTACCTCTTTGAGCCATGCTTCTCTAATGGCTTCTCTTTTCTCTTTAACCCACATGTATTCGGGATAGGAATCGTGTTCTTCTTGACCTCTACCATTAGCATCTGTGACATTTGGGAAAACCATCATAGTTTCGTCAAAGTTCCATGATGTTTGAACGTCCATGCGACCCCAATCATCAAAACCCATTGCGAGTAATGTGGAGGCGGGTGTTCTTACTATGGGGTTGTTTGTGAAATCGTCTATGTTTCTTACACCGTTAGTAGCATCAGCAAGTTCTTCATCGCTGGCGGTGTGGTACATCTCAACAGAAGGACTTTTCATAGATCGTCCCATATGGAACCAATGAACAGTTGGCCAAGTAGCACCACTAAATTCATCGACACCTACTGAAACAACAAACATATTCATATCGAATTGAGTCATTTCATCTGTTGTGATTACCGGCCAAACACCTGTTCGCTTTCCTTCTTCATACAATGCGTCTGCTCCAGCATCTATGAGATTGGCAACGAATGGCTCCAACCAAAAGACTTGCGCTTTGGCTAGTTGTTTAACAAACTTTTTGTGAGCATTCTGAGGACTCGTATCGTGATCCCATCTAAGACCGAACGAAGTCTCTTCGCTCATTAGAAATTCTTCAATCATTTGATCTTTGGCAGGTGCCTGTCGAAGGTAATAATTGATTATGTCTTCATGTGTTTTATGAGCAAACTCACTGCCTTTTACTTTGCTTAAAACAGGTATACGGTTGTCATCCAACTTGAATCCTAAATTGCGAACCCCATCTTTTACGGG
>MPMC02091890.1_pt1 | contig 12986 bp, 18 predicted proteins | sample 1617281 | NCBI WGS metagenome assembly MPMC02 (sample SAMN05944809, study PRJNA350692) | marine metagenome | biome: marine; feature: ODZ; material: water; isolation source: 100 m water sample filtered on 30 um supor filter | place: Pacific Ocean | collected 2012-04-09 | depth 100m m | reverse complement strand
TTTTGCATTCTTCCAGCAGCAACTTTGACTTGTTCTAAATCTTCATCACTTTTAATAATATCATTAGCATATGCTGTAAATGCAATTCTTTTATTAGCTGGTAGTACTGCTTGAACACCAATTTTTTTAGAATTTGATTTACCTGACCTGTCATCTTTTGATATCTCAGCATTTACTGAACCTATCTGATTATCAATATCATCTGCAACTCGAACTGCAAATAAATTCAAATCTGAATTATCATATTCAAGAGATTCTTCTAATTCTTCTAAAGTTAATGTTGATGTAGATGATTTTGATAATCTATATAATTCATCACCCAATAGATGTCCAAAATTTGTATCAGTAGGATAATGTGCTCCAGCTACCATTCGGCCTTCACCTATATCTTCTCCTAATCTTATGATGTTTACTCTATGTTCAAATGGAACTTCATCTGCTATAAGTTTTGCGACTAATCTACCTTGTGTAGCATGTCCTGATGGATAAGAAGGAGTTTCTGCTGTCTTTAATGGAAAAAATGTGAACCCTACACCTAACTTATTAGCTAACACTTTTGGTCTAGGTCTGTTATAAAATCTTTTAAGTGATAATATAATTGGATCTGCTTGATCTGAAATTCTTTTAATTTCGTCTAAATCAACTTCTAAGTTATTTTTATCTAAATACTTTTTGAATGCCTTCATTACTTTTGTGTCATGCATTCTCATATCTGTTTCCCATTGATCCCGGAATTCTTGTAATCCAATTAGATATTGAATTTCATCAAAAACAACTTTTGATGAATTACTTGGGGGTGGGTAGTTTTGCCAACCTTCAAAATCAAACATTAATGCGAGATCAGAAAAGTTATTTAACTGTTTTAATCTTTTTGTAGATAAAGGTATGTTATGCGTAAGCATATCAAGCTTATCATTTGGGGATTGTTCTTTGATTACTTCAAGAAAAGGTTTCATAGTCAGTATTTATGTTAATACTATTTTTGAATTTTATGTTCAGATAGAAATTCGTCTATTTCAGCGATTTTCTCTATTAGTTCTGTTTGCCTTTCTTCTGATGCGTGTATTTTCTTAAGCGAAATAAGTTCTTTTCTCAATTCTACTTTTTGATTGAGAATGTCCATTAAGGGTTTTTCTTTAATAGTTCCCTTCTTATTCTGCGTTGATAATGTCATTTAGTTGTTTTATAGTATCATCAGCTGTCTTATGTAGAATTCCAATTCCACCAGCTTCTACCCAACATTTAATATTTATTTCTCTATCGTCAACCAAAACAGCTTTTTTATGTGCAAAGGCTGCTTTCTGACTACCACTAAATGTCGGAATAACTATCCAATGTGGGTTTACATACCTTCTTATCCAGTCAATTTTATCTTTAATTACAAGAGTTCTATTAACTGTTCCTGCTGCTGTTAGTATTTCAGTATGAATACCTGAATTCATACAATAATCAACTAACTTCCAAGCATCAGGTAATGGATCTAAATTTCTGAATAGTCTTTGAGCTGTCAATTTTCTCTTTTCTTGATCATAAACATCTTTCTTATCTTTTAAATCAACTTTATAGCCTAGAGCTTTCGTCAAGCCAGATTCAAAATCAGCTAAAACTCCGTCTTGGTCTAAAAATATTTGTCTTATTACTTTACTCATACTACTATTATATAATAAGTGTACCCGCGGTATCAATACTTAAAATTTTCTGTTTTTTCTGAACTGATTCTTTCTCCTGTAGTTGATTGATCAAAAACAGGTCCTATATCGACTAATTCATCTTGAGCAGACTGTTCACAATCATACAGTCTCATTTTCGATCTATCAACACCCACAACAAATCTTCTATGATATGTTGGATCATTATATCTATTCTTTAATTGTTTAACCATCACCTGATCTAATTCTTGTAAATCTTCTGTAGATATTAATGCAAACATAAAGTCAGCTGTAGCTGGTAATCCGAATGATTCAGAAGTATCTTCTAACCCAACATCTGTAGATACAAATCCTGTTCTATTTGTTTGAGTAGCTGACATAATCGGAACATCAAACTCAACAGCTAATCCTCTTAATTCTTCAGCAATACTCTTAACATAAGTATAAGTGTTTACATTACTACCAGGTCTTACTCTAAATGATGCACAGATATTTAAATAATCTATGAATAGAATATCAGGTTTGAAATTTTTCTTCAAATCTAATTCTTGTAATAAATGTCTAAAATGTCCTGAATGAGCTGAAGCTGTTGGATATTCTTTAACAATTAATTTACCCTTTGTTTTCTCTTGAACTCTTTTAATCTTTTTCTTATACATTGACTTAGGTAAATCATCTAAATCATTTAATGATATATCAAGTAAGTTAGCATCTATTCTCTCAGCTATCTTCTCCTCAGCCATTTCTAAAGTTACATACAATACATTCTTACCTTGTACTAAACAACTTGCTGCACAATGACACATAAACAAAGATTTACCAACACCTGTTCCAGCCATACAAATATTTAATGTCTTGTTAGGTAAGCCTCCCTTTGTAATCTTATTCATCAATTCTAAATCAAAAGGAATTCTTTCTTCTTCTGTATGATAAAAATCATATCTTGGCTCCCAATCATCTAAAAAATCATGTCCAATATTTGTATCAAAAGATACTGATAACGCGTCTCTTAAAATGTCTGGAATTTCACCTTTACTACCATCAGATTGAATAATCTCAATAGAATTCATCACTCCATTATAAACAGCTCTATCTTTACACCATGTTTCTGTTGAATCAATTAACCATTCTTCTGGCGTAGATGAATTATCTGTTTTTATTTCTTGAATAAGATTTATAGATTCTTGAAGTAATTGAGCATCAACATCATCTTTTTCATCAATGTCAATTATTAAAGCTTCAGGTGTGGGAATAGATTTATACTTTAAAAAATACTCTCTAACTTGTTTGAATAGGAACTCCTCGTCCCTCTCTGAAAAGAATTCTGATTTTATGTAAGGTAATACTTTTCTAGTATATTCTTCATTCGTTATCAGATTCTTGAGTATCGTCTGTTCTAGTCTCGTTGCCATATAAAAATTCCTGTCTCGCGGCTTCATTAATCTGATCTAATACTTCTTTTGTAAAATATTTTTCAGGATTGTTGTTAATTGTCTTAGCGAATTGTGTTGTACCATCAGGTAGTCCTACTCTAGTAGAAGCTTTCTTGAATATTCCGTACTTAATAGCTAAATCAATTAAACCATAATATCTATCTAACCCTTGTTCATACCTTAATATTACATCTACCATTTTGTTCTCAATCGTAAGTCTTGATTTTTCATTCTTACAATGAATAATATTACCTACAACCTCTGTACCTTCTTTCTCTTTCTTTTTAGATAAAAAGATAATAGATGAAGCTGCGTATTTAAGACCACTTCCACCACCCATAACTCGTTTTGCAAATAATCCCATTTGATCGTAAGTATGATTTGTTACTATCAATGGAACTCCAGCTTTACCAAGTTTAAGTGTCAAAACTCTAAATGTACCTTTCACTAATTGTGCTCTAGTCATATCTCTAGTTTCAGCACCACTAGCAGTATCTTCAATTTCTTTTGTTGTAGATAACATACCAAGAGAATCTAAAACAAATAACATTTTCATGTCTGTCTTATCTTCTATGTACTGATCCAAGATACGAATAGATTGCGTTCTAAACTCTTGAACTGTTGTAACAGGAACAATGACAATTCTAGAAGAATCAATTCCTCTAGATTCAATCATTTCTTTTGTGACTGCACTTTCTGATTCAAAGTAGATAACCGCTGCTTCAGGATTATCATCTAAAAATTGTTTACACATACCAAGTGCGAAATATGTTTTACCTGTTGCAGATTCTCCAGCTAATGCTGTGATCTTGTTATTAGGTAATCCATCATATATTGATCCAGATAATAAAGCATTAAATATATAAGAACCAGTGTCAATGTATCCACTGACATCAGCTGCTTGTACACCTTCTTCTACAATAGAAGCGAACTCATTACCTGTTGTTTTAATCAGATTTTTCAAATAACTCATTATTTATCTCCGTTAGTTCTAATCTCCCTCCGTTTCCGTTTGAGAGTGTTTTCATAATCTACCATTTGTCGAACTTCTTTTTTAAATGTATGAAGTTCAACCATATTACAGATTAATAAAACCCATGTAACTAAGTGCAGGGTTAAAAATATGTTTTCTACACTCATACTACTATTATACTACCAATCCCTGATCTGTCAAGTGCTTTCTATTAGCCATGTGTCTTTCAGTAGTAGTATCTTTGTTTTCACCCGTGTAAGCTACGGCGTGATGATCTTCAATAATTTTTTCATTGATACATACTGTACAGTCTGCATTCCAAACATTTCCTAAAACACGACCAAACTTTCCTTTTTCTGTTGATTCAATCATGACATATTCTTGTTCTTCTATCCAATGTTTTAAATATTCTTTAGAAGCTAATCCAAATTTCTTTTCTTCTAAATCTCTTGTTCTTGATTCAGGTGTGTCGATTCCCAATAATCGAACTCTTGCTCTCATTAAGATACTGAACCCTAAATCTAATTCAACATCTATTGTATCGCCGTCAACTACTCTTGTAACTTCGGCTTTATATGTAAATGGTATATACATTTTTCTACTCCTTATGAGTAGAAAACTATCTACCCAAAAAAATCATTAAGAGTAGATACTGGTTCAGTAGTCCACCCTATTTTATCTAAAATTACACCCAAAGGTTCAACAAAAGCTTTATTAAATTGAATATCATAATCAATATAAGGTTCTAATTCGAATTCTTTGGGCAATACATTGACAAAAGATATCACATTCTCATTTATAGTATTAGGTATTTTTAAATAACAAAATTTAACTTTTTCACCATTTGTAATAACAGGATATTTCTTGTCTATATTGTATTTAGACAAATAGTTATTGTAAAGAAGCGATCCTCTTACATGAATTGGTGTCCCTTTCTTATAAATTGATGCAGCATTCTGATAATTAGTTACATTCTGACAACCTCTTGGAAAAGATATTTCTTCTATAGGTAATTTCTTAAATTCATTCCACGCATCTTCAATAAACTCCCAAACATCATGCTCAGTCTTGTTCATAACAACTTTAAGACCTTGTTCTAATTTCTTTCTACACCACATTGGAGTTGAAGATTTAGCTGTTTCTATACCCATCATTTTTAATCTAGGTTGTTTATATCTAACTCCTTCTGAATCATGTACATTAAGAATATATCTTTTCTTAGCTGTCCAAATACCTTTATCAGCAATAACTTCTCTACCCATATTCATTCTGTTATCATAAGCATTCATATAAGAAGCCAATTCTTCATAAGATTCATTAATCATAGGTTCTATTTTTTCTTTAGCTATTGTATCTAAAAAATCAACTGGATTATTAGGATTTAATTTCTTAATTAATTCATCAAATCTGACATAGATTGAATCAGTATCAATTGCAACTACATAATCTTCATCAGTTTGTAATAAATTGTTCATATAATCATTAACAGCTTTCTCTACCCATTTAATACTTAATTGTCCAGCTGTTGTAATTCCCTCAGCTATATCTCTATTGAAGTATCTGAACCATTGATTTCCTAAAGCTCCATAACATGAATTAAGGGCAATCTTCTTTGCCATCTGATTATTATTTTCAGCTGTTATAGCATATTCTAATTGTTTTCTTTTTGTTATATCGTCTTTAGATATATCTTCTAATTCTCTCTTGTGTTGTATCATTTTATTTTTCATCAACACTCTTTCGTCATACATTTCTTCTAATAGTTCAGGTAAAAAACCTTGTCGTTTTGTACTAAACATAGCACCATTGGGTGTAACTGTTGAAGTAGATAATGAAGTTATATCAACTTCACCTTCTAATAATTTTTTAACAGATATATCTTGATTAAATTTATTTGGTAAATGAGTATCAGGACTCATATTATATTGCATAATTAAATGTGGGTATAGACTGTTTAAATCAAAAGACATAACCCATTCATGTTGACCAACTTGTGGTTCTTTTACATAAGCACCAACAATTCTAGAATCTTGACTTCCTTTCTTAGGTGGTGGCACCATACCTTTCTTCTTTAAAAAATTGTAAATAATTAAATCCCAAAATCTTACTGAACCAAAAACATCTTCATAATTACACTTAGCACTATATGCCATAGTGATAATTAAATCCATAAGTTTTAACTTATCATCTAATTCTTCAACAAGTTCAGTATCACGAATATTGTATTCTAAAAATTTCTGATAATCATTTCTATAAAACAAATGCATCGCACCAAATTCAGAATAGTCTATTTTCTTTTTACCTAATTCAACTTCGGCGATATGATCTAAACGATATGTCTCTCTTGTAATGTATGTAAACTTCTTATACATCTGTAAATAGTCTAATATTGACACTCCAGATATATTATATGAAATCATTTTCTTTTGACCCATGTAGAACCATTCTCTTGAAGTAATTAATCTATGTGGAGATAATTCTCTAACTGTATCCCAATTAAATAATTTCCAAATACGATTAACAAGATACGCTATGTCAAAAGTTTCAACATTCCAGCCTGTAACAATATCAGGTTCTAATTCGTCCCAAACTTCCATAAAAGTTTTCAACAACTGTTTTTCATGTTGGCATTTATAATATTTTACATTAGGATTATCTGTCTTGAATTCAAAATTGTCTGTACCAATAACATGAATAGTATCATGTCCAAATAATTTCATTGTAATTGCGTTTACTTTTTCTTCAGCATCAACAGGTTCTGGAAATCCATTTTCACACTCACACTCAATATCAATATTTAAAATATTTATTTGTTTGATATTGAAATTTATATCACTAGGAAACACTTCATTAATATAAGTATATTCCCACGAATCTAATCCATGAATATCAACATTAGTACCTTTAAATTTCTTTCGCCAATTACGAGCATGATTAATCCCACCGAATTTCTTAGCTTGTAAGAATTCACCTCGTATAGACTTTGTTGCTGTGTGTTTTTTTGTTGGGATATATAAAGTAGGTTCGTATTTTAATCGTTTAAGATATTTCTCACCATTCTTTATTCCACGAGCTAATATGAAGTCTTTATACTTCTGTACATTAGTGTAAAAATGCACTAAATAACTCTTTCGGGTATAAAATGATTTTTTACGGCCATTAGCTTTTCTTCCGCGAGGGCCATTTTTTCTATTTGAGTATCCATTGCTGATATGATATCAGGATGTTCCCCGACACCAACAGGATTAGCTAAATAAACTTGTATGTTTGCATTAGCTTCTGCTATCTCACCTTCATATTTAATAATTAATGCCTCTCTCAAGGTCTTTGCCATTTCACCATTCATAATATATTTTTTCCTATTTTTTTAATCTTCTATTTTTATTAAATTTATCAGTTACATCAACACCATGTAATCTGCCCATTAATCGTTTTGCACGATTATGTACTTGTTTTGCCCAGCGTGAATCTAAACCTTCTTTCGCGGCAGTTTTATAATCTTCTGCATTTATTGCAGTTAGCATTTTTTGAAATTTCTTTAATTTAGTCATACCTAAATTAAATGCCATGTTTGCAATAATCAATTTGACTTCTTCTGGCCAAATACTCCAATTTTGATGAAAATGTTCTTCACATTCTTTAAGAACATTATTCAAATCATAAAATAAAAGTTCATCTGCTCTTGTTTGTGTGATTGGGTGACCAACTCCTTGACCATATTCTTCATCAGTTTCTAAAAGTAGATGACCAACACCTACTGTTTCATATCCTAAATGATCTTTATATACCTTTAATACACAACCTTCATCTGAAACAAGTTCTTTTCTAAGTCTTATTCTAAATTCTTTACTATACTTCACGGTTAAGTTCCTCTATGCCTTGATTGGCTAATAATTCTATGAGTATATTACCCATAAGTTGATTAAATTCTTCATCTTCTGATATAGTATTTAGTAATTCTTCTGGACAGACACGCACTGCTCTGTCAAAATTAATTGTAGGAATTTCAGATTCTTCTCTAGGAATAAATTCTACTTTTCCATATTGATATACAATATCCTTATAATCACCTTTTAAAATCTTGACAGCTCTTTCACCATTTTGATGAATTACTTCTGTATAAAGTCCCTCATCAAATAGGGGATAATGAGTATCTAATGTTTCATCTTCCTTGGCCACGATATTTCTTATGAGAACTCTTTTTATGTTTATTCATTGTTGAAGTAGATATTTTAATTCTTCTACCTCTACCCCCACGGCCTTGTGATGAACACTTTTTGGTTGGCGTTATTGCCTTAAATCCAAGTGTTGTTCTTCTCATTACTTCTTGGGTTTGTTTTTAGAACCTTTAGGACGGCCTCTACCTCTTTTAGCTTTGGGCTTAGCCTTAGCTTTAGGTTTTTTACCATCTTTATATGCTTCATTAACATTAGGTGTTTTTTTATCATCTGATTTAAAACGACCCTTTGTATCTCTCGCCCTTTCTCCAGAAGCTTCTGGAGAAAATAAGCTACGTAGTTTTTTGAAAAAACTCATTGTTTTCTTCCTCTTCATTTTTATCATTATTTAATTGCGATATATATGGATCAGTATAATTCATATAATCTTCTTCAGGAATATATTTATCTTCTTTCTTTTTACTAAAAAATTTTATTATTTTCCTAATCATATATCTATTATAACAGCAATTGCTGAGATGTCAAGTTTTTTCTCCGTGGACTATAAACCACAGTCAAAATTATCGACGCTCCCGCCAGGACACACCCCAGCAATACTTTTATTTATTCAGATAAGAATTGCTTCTTACTTGATTTATTGAGTTTACCAATCTCAATAGTTCTGGCTTTCTTTTCTTCCGGAACTACTCTTTCAGCAAATATGGAAAGTATTCCATTTGAAAGATCGGCACCTTTAACCACAACATCATCTGCAAGAACAAAGTTCCTTGAGAATTTTCGTTGTGAGATACCTTGATGTACAAATCCATTATCTTTATCACTAAGCTCACCAGATACAGTCAGATTAGATTCTTTGACTGAAACAGTCACATCTTCTTCTGAAAATCCAGCTAATGCTAATTCAATAATATAAGAATCTTCCTCAGCTCCTTTACGGATATTGTAGGGTGGATAATTAGATTGTGGTAATGATCGGACTCTTTCTAGTTCATTAAAAACTGAACCGAATCCTATTGTGAAGGGACTAAAATCGTCCCATATGCTTATCTTATTCATATAAGTTTCCTCCTATTAGTAAGCAAGGTTAAAAAATGTAAACCCTTTCGGCGTCTACATTTATATTTATAACAATTAAATGTTATATTTTTTCAAAAGTTGTTCTTTTTTCAAACGCCACAACTCTTTGAATTCTGGATTTTGTGCTCTTCTTTCAGCTCTTTCTAAATAAAAAATCCTTCTTACAGGATCTTTAAATTCTACTTCGGCCTCTTTAAAAATTTTAATCTTCTGTTTGTTCATTATAAGAACTATATCCATCAGTTCTACCGACGAATTTTCCTAATTTAATTCTATTCAATACAGTTTGTTTATGTTTACTCTCTGGACTACCATATTTATAACTTGCTATATCGTGTCTATTGACTGTTGCTTTGCAAGTAAAACAATCTCCATCTTGTAATCTATGATCACCTGTATAATCACCTTCATGTTGTGGGTGTGTACCTGATATCGTTTCTGGAAGGTCCCATTCCTCACGACCATCAAAGGCAATAAAAAGATTACCATGTCTATCTTTCATTTGATAAACCCAATAACCTCGTGTTGTTGCTCTCTGTTCTACAAGTTTTAGAACAAAATCATATCTCTGTTTTTCTTTTCCGACCCAATTGCCGTCTAATTCTTGATCTGTTTCATTCATTAATTCATTCACTGCTGTTGTATTCATTCAAAATCCTCTGGTGGAAATATGCTATCCCAATCTTCTTGGGTATAACCTGTTTTAATGAACTCACGCTCATTTTCATTAAGATTTGGAAAAATGTCTTGAATAAATCCTTCACCAGCATAATAAGAATCCAACGCTTCTTTTGTTGTATCAAGAATCATTGAATTTATTTTACCTGTTTTGGGAGATTTTCTTTCTAATATTATCATAATTTATTCATTTTTCTCATTATGTGTACATTATAACAAAAGTGTACCTGCGGTTTCAATCTTTATTTAGTTTTCGAACTTCTCCATCAATTAAAGGAGCATATATTTTCACAGGTTCATCTTTACCTTTAACTTTGATCTCGTCTAAGTATTTAAACTTTACATCAGGTGTTAATGTATAAGTATCAGAAGAAACTAATATAGGTGTGTCGTATTCTCTTGTTTGAACTTCTAGTCTAGCTCCTAGATTAACAGCATCCCCTACTACTGAATAATCGAATCTTGATTCACTGCCCATATTACCAACAATACATGGACCTGTATTCACACCTGTACCCATTTTAACTAGAGGTAAACCCAATCCTTGATCTTGTAATTCTTTGTTCATCTTCTCACACTCTAACTCTATTTCAATAGCTGACTTTACAGCCATGTGAGCATGTTCATCACAAGGTAAAGGGGCATTCCAAAAAGCCATGATACAATCGCCCATGTACTTATCAATCGTACCACCATTAGCTAGAATGATTTTAGTAAATCTATCTAAGAACATATTGATCAATTCTACTAGACCTTCTGGGTCATCTTTTTTCATATAAGCTTCGCTTATAGGAGTAAATCCAACTATATCTGCAAACAAGAAAGTCATATCTTTTCTATCTCCACCTAACTTCATAAGTGAAGGGTCTTTAACTAACATATCAACCATATCTGGAGATAAGTAAGTACCAAATTGGCCTTTAATTTGTTGTCTTAATTTGTATTGTATATAGAAGTTGTTAAAGTTAGAATGACTAAATACTAATAACAGCGAGGTCAAGATATATGAGATGTCAATCAAAAAGCCAAACTCGTTCCATGAATAGAAAGCGCCAGAGCCAACGCCGACAATACTACCACCGAAAACTAAAGCAGATAGCCAAATTGGAAGAAAGTATACTGTTAGAAGAATTATCAAAGATAACAAGAAAAGACTAGATATTTCTACTAATGTTGTCCATGAAGGCCTACTGATCTGTTTTCCACCTGTTAAGGTGTGAATTAGAGAAGCTTGTATTTCGTGTGGTAATTTAAAACCTGTAGGTGTTGTTATCAGAGGTTGGATTCCTTCTGCTGTAACACCAACAATAACTGTTTTACCTTGTAAATCTGGTAATGGAGTCCCATATTCGTATCTTTCAAATTCACTTGACCAATCTATCCAGACTGAACCCGTATAATCTGTCTTAACAGGTTCATATGGTGGTATTCTCATATTTTCAATACCGGTTGGTTCAACTTTAAGAGTATAAGACATTTTATCACTCATAACTCTAACTACTTCTATTCCAAAACTTGGATAGAGTTTATCATCAACTTGAACTACTAATGGAATTCTTCTTACTGAGTTGTCAACTTCAGGACTTGATGACAACATACCTACGCCCCAAGCTCCTTGCTGTATCTGCTCAATATTACTAACAACTCCGCCATACTTATATGCAAAAGTTGCAGGGTCTCCATCTCCTAGCACAGCGAGACCTACAAAAGGAGAAATGTCTGAAGATTTTTGTGATGTAGTTTGTGATAAAATAATACCATTATCTTTTACCCAAGATGCGAATACTTCATCTCCACCAAATCTATCTACTTCTGGAAATAGAATTGTAAATCCTATCATCCCAGCATTTGCGTTTCTAAGATCAGATATCATCTGTGCGAATTCTTGTCTAGGGAAAGGCCATTGACCTTTAGTATCTAATGATTGTTCTCCTATGTCTAAGAGAACTACTGATTCTGATTGAATTGTTTCTTGATATTTTTGATAATAATCGAAATTGATTAATCGTATTTGTTCGACTATATCTGGATCATAGATTCTGAGACCTATCAACCCAACTAGAACTAATAAACATGACGCGAATGAAGTTAAGTATTTCATTCAATATATTTATTACTGTTGTGTCACACCTATAGTACAACCACTTGATGTATTACAAGTTTGTGTTAATGAATATGTTTGATCAGTGCTACCTTTCTGCAGTAAATCTAAATCTGTTCCATATGGACCATTTAAAATTATATTAGCGTTGTGTTCTCCTGTTCCTTGTTGTTCATAATCCACTGTATTATTACTATTATTAGCTCTGAAAGTAAATGTTTTTTCTCCGTCATGAACTTGTTTACCATATACATCATTGTTGTTTCCATAGAGATATATTGTCGCTGTATGGCCGTCACATGAGCCTGTAGAACAATTATTCTGATGGCCTATGATTGAGTTATTACTACCATGTATATCAACTGTTACTTTATGACCACCCTTATCATAAGTGTCTTTTGCCCATGATGTATCAGTTCTACTGTCTATTGTATATCCTTGGCCCCACCAAAATTTATTATCTGTTCCATAACTGATATGAAACTGAATATCATTTTTATTACAAACTGTTTCTGAACAGTTCTGCCATAACTTTAACTCTTGATCATCATAATCAACATCTCCACCCCAAGCTGCACCAGAACCCCAACTTGGAGAATCATTAGTCCAACCTAACTCATTATTATTACCTTCTTGTTTTATATTAATATTCATATCGTCGCCATCACCTATAGAGAAAAATATCTTGTTATTATACCCTATTTGATCAATAAGTAATACCAAGTTCTCACCACCACTGGCGACTTGCTCTATCTGAATACTATTTGTATTATCAGCCAGACTGTTTAATGATAATAACGACACTATCGCCGTCATTAACAATGATTGAATTTGTAACCCCTTCATTTTCACTCTCTATTTTTACACTCGATTCTATTGGTATTCTGATATCTATGA
>MPMC02099233.1_pt1 | contig 12990 bp, 10 predicted proteins | sample 1617281 | NCBI WGS metagenome assembly MPMC02 (sample SAMN05944809, study PRJNA350692) | marine metagenome | biome: marine; feature: ODZ; material: water; isolation source: 100 m water sample filtered on 30 um supor filter | place: Pacific Ocean | collected 2012-04-09 | depth 100m m | reverse complement strand
CTAACGAATTCGGGTGAACGTGAATCGCCGAATTCCACCGCCCCTGCTGCGCGAGATGGCGCGGTACGGCTACACATTGTCTCGCCACCTCACTCAGAGCAGCACCAGCGAGGTGTACGCCGCCACCGATGTCAAAACCAATCGACGGGTCGCCATCAAGTTGAGCCGCGCGGATCTTACTGACGCCGCCGACGCGGCGGCGCGGATGCAGACGGAGCGAAACGTGGGGCGCGGCCTGCGCCATCCCCATCTCGTGTCCATCCTCGATGGGGGCGTCTTGGAGAGCGGCCAGGCTTGGCTGGTGCGAGAGCTCCTCTCGGGGGAACACCTGGGAGAGCTGCTGACCCGGGAGAAGACCCTCGACGTCCCCCGCGCTGTGCACATCATACGTCAGGTCTGCGAAGCCTTGGATGTGCTGCATCGGCGGGGCGCAGTCCATCGCGGGGTCAAACCGGAGAATATTTTCCTCACCGAGCACGGTCCCCAGGATCACGCAAAGCTCATCGATCTGGGCGTTTTGGCCGTGGGGGATGATGACCCCGGGCGGGCCCATGCATCCACCGGCGTCTTCGAGTTAGGCGCCCCGCTCTACCTCGCCCCCGAACTCCCGCGGGGCGAGCAAGCAGACGCCCGAACCGATCTCTATGCCGTCGGAGGTGTCCTCTATCATCTTCTCGCGGGACGGCCCCCGTTCTTGGGGAATGATCTCACCGACGTCGTTGCCAAGCACCTCCATGATCAACCCACCCGACTGAGCGAACTGGTCCCTGATTTGCCTTCTGCGCTGGTGGCCCTGATACACCGCTGCTTGGAGAAGAGCCGCGACCAACGCCCCTCCTCCGCACGGGAGATGATGATCACCTTGGACCAGGTGGCCACCAACCAAGCCCGCACCTTCGGACGCGCAGTGCGAGCCCGCAGCGGCGCTCTCCCCGGGGTCCCCACCACGGGACGACTTGGGGATTGGCTGCTCTTCGGAGAGAACCTGGAGTTGCTCATCTCTGACCGATGGCCGGAGAACGCCCCCTCGGCCATCTCCGAGGCCACGGGCACGCTGCGTGAGAAGATGTCGAGCTTGAGCCGAACCCAGCGCGCTGCGAGGGCGCGACGGGAGGCCGCCGATCTCGCCGCTCGACAGCGACTCCGTGCGAGGGAACGCATTCGCCGACAGTTAGAGCGCCTGGAGGAGTCGGCGACCCGAGCCGGCGCTAAGTATCAGACCGCCGTAACAACCCTGGACGGGCACACCTCGGCCGTGGCTCGCCTCGACCGGAAATACGCGCGCAGCCTCGCGGCCTTGGCCGCAGCCGTCGGGCCCTCGACGGAGCAGACATCTCTCGCCGTCTTGGAGCACCACCTGAACCGAGTCGAGGCGACGCTGGGTGACCGCGTCGCCCAGGCAGAGGCGGTGTCCACCACCCGCAAGATTGAGCGGGCGGCGACCCTGGTCATGTCCGAGTTCGAGGCCAAGAAGACCGCCCTTCGCCGGGACCTCGCTGAGCTGAGTCTCTCCGAGCAAGAGGACGGCTTTGTGGACGAACACACCGCCGTCATCGCCGCTGAAGCCTTCGATTCGGCGGTCTTGGACTACCAACGGGCCGCGCTCCGACTCTTAGCGGCCTTCGCCGCCCAACCCTAATACACTATATATTCACGCGCGGTCGCGCTTGCCCACCCGCGGGGCGGTTGATCCGCCAGCCGTGGTGAGTATAGTGCAGCGCGACTGACTGTAGGAGATGACGATGTCCAAGAGCTTGAGCACCGAGATCGTATTTCTGGCCGCCAAGAGAACCGCGTTCGGCACCTTTAACGGCGCCCTTTCGAAGTTCACAGCGACGGATTTGGCGGTCACCGCTGCCGAAGCCGCCATCGAGCAGAGCGGCGTCGACCGTGCAGATTTCGACCACGTGGTCTTCGGCAACGTGCTTCAAACGGCCCGAGACGCCATCTATCTGGCCCGTCACGTGGGCCTCCGCTCCGGTCTCCCGCAATCGGTCCCTGCGGTCACCCTCAATCGTCTCTGCGGCTCCGGCTTCGAGGCCATCACCGCCGGGGCCAGAGAGATCCTCGTCGGAGACGCACAGGTGGTCCTCGTCGGCGGAACCGAGTCCATGACGCAAGCCCCCCACGTGGTACGCGGTGGTCGAAAGGGCTTCACCTTCGGCAAAACGCCGGAGCTGGAGGACACGCTCTGGAGCTGCCTGACGGACACCTACACCGGTCTCCCCATGGCCATCACGGCGGAAAACCTGGCTGAGAAGTACGACGTATCCCGCGAAGACTGCGACGCGTACGCAATCACCAGCCAGACACGGTGGAATGACGCCCAACAGAGCGGGCGATTCGCCGACGAGATCACCCCCATCGAGATCAAGACCCGCAAGGGCGTGACCGTCTTCGACACAGACGAGCATCCGCGACCGTCCACGGACACCGCCGGCTTGGGCCGATTGCGACCCGTCTTCAAGAAGGACGGCGTCGTGACCGCCGGTAACGCCAGCGGCATCTGCGACGGTGCCGCCGCTCTCGTGATGGCCACTCGCGCCTACGCCGACGCCCACGGACTCAAGCCCATCGGTCGCCTCGTGCAATGGGGCGTCAGCGGCTGTGACCCGAACATCATGGGCATCGGGCCCGTGCCGGCCACCAAGATCGCCCTAAAGAAGGCGGGCTTGGGCATCGGCGATCTCGACGTCATCGAGGTCAATGAGGCCTTCGCGCCCCAATACATCGCCGTGGAGCGCGCCCTGGAGTTGCCGCGGGAGAAGACCAACGTCAACGGCGGCGCCATCGCCATGGGACACCCCCTCGGCGCCAGCGGCGCACGGATCATGGGTCATCTCCTCTACGAACTGGGTCGACAGAACGGTAGATACGCCTTGGGCAGCGCCTGTATCGGTGGCGGCCAAGGCATCGCCGTGATCGTGGAGTCAGCCTAATGAGCCGCCCCGTCGAAGCAGACCTCATCTACAATTGGAACCTGCGTGGACGACGAGGAAACCTCGCGCCTCAGGTGACATTCTATGACGAAACGCTTCGAGACGGGATTCAGGGCCCGTCCATCTCCGATCCCTCCATCGAAGCCAAGCTCAGAATCTTGGAGCTCGAGGAGGCGCTGGGGATCAACAACATCGACCTCGGACTCCCCGGCGCGGGCCCCCGAGCCGTGGAGGATGTGACGGCCCTGGCCAAGCACCACGTCGCCAATAGGATGACCATCGACGTGAGCTGTGCAGCGCGCACCCACGTCAATGACATCCGACCCATCGCGGAGATCAGCCAAAAGACCGGGCTGAAGATTGAGGTCATGGCCTTCTTGGGCACGAGCCCCATTCGGCAATACGCCGAGAATTGGGACTTGGATCGGCTGCTACGGCTTAGCGGTGACGCTATCGAGTTCGCGGTTCGGGAGAATCTACCGGTCACCTTCGTCACTGAAGACACCGTGCGGAGTCGCCCCGAGACGCTCCAGCCACTCTTCCTCAACGCCATCGAGAAGGGCGCCCACCGACTGTGCCTATGCGACACGGTGGGCCACGCCACCCCCGACGGGGTACGGAACCTGATCTGGTGGACCCGTAACCTGATCGAGGGCACCGGTCGCGAGATCGGGATCGATTGGCACGGCCATAACGACCGCGGCCTCGGCGTGGCCAACTCCATCTTCGCCGCCGAGTTCGGCGCGGATCGAATTCACGGTACCGCCCTCGGGATCGGAGAGCGGGTGGGCAACGCCGCCCTGGACCAAATCCTCATTAATTTCAAGCTGATGGGGGAGATCGATAACGACCTGAGCAAGCTCGTGGAGTGGTGTCAGGTCGTGAGCGAGGCCTGTAACTGGCCGATCCCGCGCAGCTATCCTGTGATGGGGGAGGACGCTTTTCGAACGGCCACCGGCGTGCACGCGGCGGCGGTGATCAAGGCGCAGAGGAAAGGGGAACACTGGCTGGCGGATCGCATCTACAGCGGTGTCCCGGCCGGCGAGTTCGGGATGCACCAAAGGATCGAGATCGGACATATGAGTGGTTTGTCCAATGTGATCTACTGGTTAGACGCCCACGATATCCCTGCCGCCGACGGCCTCGCCGAGCACCTCCTCCAGGCCGCCAAGCGCAATAGCCGGGTTCTCGCTGACAGCGAAGTCCACGGCCTCATCACTGAATTCCCCAGCTGAGAGCCTAGGCTGAGTGAACTCTGACCGCCTCATCGACCGAGCGCACCAACTCCTCGGACTACCACGCACACTGCTCCTCCAATTGGAGCGACAGGCGGCGGACACGGGGCACTCCCTCGCCGGCCTGCTGGTGGAGATGGGCTACGCCTCCACAAAGGACGTCGAACGCTTATTGAGTAAGAAGTTCGCGCCGGGTCCGGTGCGTGACCGCTCCACGCCACCCGCTTCATTTGGGCCCGTGGGCGTCCCCGCCGAAGACGGCGAGTCCCGGCCACGGCCGCGGACCTTCCCAGGCGTGGGCCGCAGCTCGCCTTCAGTGCCCCCGCTCATCGCGATCCCGGTGACCGATTCACAGGAGACGGGCAAAGGCAGTCGAAACGCCGTGCTTCATCGGGCGAACGCCGGTGAGTGGGCGCGAGCCGATACCTTCGATATCGACAATCCCATCACGCCCTTCGGGGGGATCCCTACCCTGGTCTCCAGCCCGGACGACACCTTCGATATGGACCTGCCGGACACCCCCTCCGAGATCCCGATTCTAGCCCCCTATTTCGACGAAACGGCGCCGCCGGCCGCGCCGCCGCCTCCACCTCGCGGCGTTTTGTTGGGCCGGGCCATCGCCGCCGAAGTAGGCGACTTCGACGAGGACTTCCCCCGGGGCATCCCCGTCCTCGATCCCTACGAAGGTGACACCTCCGACTTCCCTGCGGTCGAGTCCGATCCCGAGACGGTCCCCCCCACGATGCGCGCCCGCGACGATCGCGGTGAGCCCACGGTCATCGAAGGCAGGTCAGTGGTCCCGGATCTGGCGGACGGCGCCGACCGATACACTCTGGGCGAAGTCATCGCCGAAGGGGGCATGGGCTTCGTCATGGAGGCCGTGGACCAGAACATCGGGCGCGCCGTGGCCATGAAGCAGCTTCACGGCCGCCACGAGCCGAACCCCGGTCTCCAATTACGCTTCGTAGAGGAGGCCCAAATCACGGGCCAACTCCAGCACCCGAACATCGTCCCGGTCTATGAACTGGGCGTCCAGGCTGACGGCGCGCTCTTCTTCACCATGAAGCGGGTTCAAGGGCGCACGCTCCGGGAGGTCATCAAGGGGCTCCGAAAGCGCAACAGAGAGGATGAACGCAACTTTGGCCGGGTGCGTCTGCTTCAAGCCTTTCAGCAAGTCACCATGGGCATCGCCTACGCCCACAGCCGAGGTGTCATCCACCGAGACCTGAAACCCTCCAACATCATGTTCGGAGACTACGGAGAGGTGCTGGTCATGGATTGGGGTCTGGCCAAGATCCTCGGTCCTGGAGCGCAAGGCGAAGTGCACAGCCACCGCCGCAACCTCAAGCGATGGTCAACGAAGCAAGGCGATGTCATCGGGACCCCAGGCTATATGGCCCCCGAGCTGGCCTTGGGGCAGATCGACGAGGTAGATTTTCGCGCCGACGTCTACAGCCTCGGGGCGATCCTGTACGAGCTCCTGGCGCTGCGACCCCCCTACAGCGGTGAAGACGGCAAGGCGGTGGTCCGAAAAATGTTGAGCACCCGGGTCACCCCACCCTCGGAGAGGGCGCCTTCGAGGGAGATCCCGCGTAGCCTCGAAGAGGTCGTCTTACGCTGCCTCGCCAAGGAGCGAGAGCAGCGCTTCGACACGGTGATGGAGATTCACGACGCCGTCCAAGCGTACCTGGAGGGCGAGTTGGATCAGCGCCGGCGCTCGCAGGAAGCGCGCCGGCACTTGGCCGAGGCGCGAACTCAGGCTCTCGAGTACCAGCGCCTCTCGGAGCGCGTAGAGCGACTGCGTGAAGCCCTCGAAGGACGGCGAATGGGGCTGACGCCCTGGGGCGGGGTGGAGGAGAGACGTCCGGTTTGGGCCGCAGAGCGTGCCTTGGCCGACGCCGAGATGGCGCGGCGACACGCTTTCGAGCGCGCGGATTTAGGCTACGCGCGGGCCCTGGGTCGGGTCGAGGACTTCCATGAGGCGCGGGACGGACGTGGGACGCTTCATTGGAGCGCATTCTTGGCAGCCGAGAACGAGGGGGATATCGCCGGCTGCGCGCGATCAGCCGATACGCTGCGCCATCTGGACTCTACGCGCTACGCCGGCTTGCTCAAAGGCGACGGTCAATTGTCCGTCAAGACGATGCCTCCCGAGGCGGGGGTGGTGCTGTACACCTTCGAGGCAGACGACGCGGTGATGCGCGCGGTGAGGCCGGTGTCCCTGGGTGAGACCCCTCTCGAGGTGGCCTCGTTGGCTATGGGCAGCTACCTCCTCGTGCTGCGAGCCGATGATCGCAGCGAGACCCGGATCCCCATCAACATCTCGCGGCTCGGCAGCGTCTCCCTCAATATTCGCCTTCGACCCGAGTCGGAGATTCCGCCCGGGATGGCTTACATCCCCGGTGGTCGAATGCGATTGGGGGGAGACGGAGAGGCACAACGGGGCTTCGGACGGCGGCTGGTGGAGGTGGAGGACTTTTGCCTCTCACGCTTGCCGGTGACCGTCGGCGACTACATCGAGTTCCTAGACGACATCGCGGTAACGAACCCCGACGGCGCGCGCCTCCGCGCACCGCGTCTCTTCGCCGATGGGCCGTCTCTCCTGCCCACCTGTAACGGCCGCTTTCTGCTCCCCAGCACCAGCACGAGAGCCCTCGACGCCCAGGCAGACTGGCCCGTCTTCGGCGTCAGCTTCGACGACGCGCTCGCCTTTTGCGATTGGAAGAGCCTGAGAGATGGCCTGGCGTATCGCCTCCCCACCGAGACCGAGTGGGAGATCGCCGCGCGGGGCGCCGACGGGCGTCATTTTCCGTGGGGAAACACCTGGGAGCCCACCTATTGCAACTCAGCCCACGCCCGGCCCGGCCCGCCGTGCCTCGAGCCATGCGGTAACCACCCGACGGATCGGAGCCCGTACGGGATCCTCGATATGGCCGGTGGGGTGTCTGATTGGACGATCAGCGCACCCCGAGAGGCCGTGAGTGATGACCTCCGAGTCTGCCGTGGAGGCAGTTGGCAACACCTCGGTTTGCGTGCACGACTGGCCTCTCGGCATCTGATGTGGCGCTCAGCCGTCTCGGTGTCTGTGGGCTTCCGCTTGGCCTACGATCCGAAGTGAGCGCCGCACCAACTCCAGACCGAGTGAACCCGGCATGGGCTCGCTGGCTGTGGCTGGTCATAGGGATCTGGAGCGCCTGTGTCATCTGGCACGGCCGAGGCGAGCTCAGCGCGCGTTATGAGGTCGTCGGGCTGGAGCGGCACTTCTCCGCCCCCAGCGAGCACGACTGGGGATGGATCCTCGACGCGCGGCCCGGCCCCCTATGGACGGAAGTTCATCGGCGGTACGCCGCGCACAAAGCCCCAAGCGCCGCGCCGGACAACAGCCCGGCCGCCTGGCGAGCGGCGCTGGATTCAATGGGTCTCACCGCCCGGCCGCCGGAGAGACCCTGGACCGGCGCCCATCCTCGGATCCGGTTTCATGGTTCTGAACGTAGCCCAACCTTGCTCATCGGGCTCTACGGAACCAAGACCGTCATCTACGATCCCGAGCAGGGCGTCGTCGTGCCCGAGAGCCTGCCCCCAGCGCAGACAGAGTGGGAGCTGGTGAACGCGCGGGAGGCGCCGTGGTGATCTCAGCCCATCTGGGGACCCAAACGCGCTGGGCGTTGGCCGCCCTCGCCGGTCTCCTCAACGGCATCGGCTTCGTGTTCTGGGGGCCCTGTACCCTCTTGGCCAATGTGCCGCTCCTCTTGGCGCTCCGCGCCAGTCCTTCGGCCACCGAATGCGCCGCTCTGAGCGCCCTGGTGGGCTTCCTCGGCGGCGTGCACATCTACGGGATCGTGAACTACGGCTGGTTTCTCCTACTCGGTTTCAGTCTCTACACCGCCAGCCAAATGGTGGTCTACGGGCTGCTTTTTCGCGCCCTCTGGGGCAAGGGCTACGCCATCGTAGATCTGCTCCTCCCGGCGGCGATCTGGGGCCTCACGGAGTGGATGCGGACCATCGGCCCCATGTCGATGCCGGCGAGCTATGCAGGGAACTTGATGGACACCGCTGCCGTGACGCCCTGGCTCTCCCTGGTCCCCCTCACCGGCGGCTTGGGTTTGAGCACCCTCGCCGCCTTGTTTCAGAGTGTCGTCTTTCATTGCCTGGTAGACGCCAAACGCTACCGCAGCGCCCTCATTACGGGGTGTCTGCTCATCGCCGGCGTGGGGCTATGGGGCAGTCTTTCACCGCCGGCGCTGGGGAACACCCCGGTGAAGTTGGCGGGTATACAAGGTGGGCTGGCCAATGACCAGTATTGGGTGGCTGAAGCCGACCCGGCCATGATGAGACAGGTGGTCCGTACCTACGAGACTCTGAGCCGTCGCGCCTACGATGAAGGGGCTCAGATCATCGTCTGGCCCGAGACCGCGGTGCGTGTCCCGGTCACGCGGGTGGCCTCGCTTCAAGAGCGACTCTATCCGCCGGCAGACGCGGCCGGGACTCTGATCGCCGGCGTCATCGACGAAGACCGAGACGGCAGGCGATATAACGCGGCCGTGGGCATCGAACCGGGGGGTAGACGCCTCGGTCGGTATGCCAAGGTCCGACTCGTCCCGGGTACGGAGGCACATTTTACGGCCGGTGAGGGCTGGACCCCCATCCAGACCCCTCATGGCGCCGTAGGCGTGCTCATCTGTTTAGAGTCTGTCTACCCAGACGCCGGGCGCGCCCTCGCGGCAGCAGGCGCCGAGCTGCTGGTGGTGATGAGCAATGACGCCGGCTTCGGTCGCTCGCCCATCACCCGGCATATGACCCACCGCGCTGCGGTGCGGGCCTTAGAGACGGGGCGCTGGTTACTTCGCGTAGGCCAAGCGGGCATCACGACCTTGATCGATCCCCGTGGTCAGGCCCACGCCCGACTGGGCCTCTTCGAGCCCGGCGTGGTGTCCGGCACGGCCATGAGACGGTCTGATCTAACCCCCTTTGTCAGGTGGGGGGACTGGTGGGCGGGGCTCTTGGCGATCATCCTGTTGGCGGCGGTGCTGACGCGTCGACGGGCGCGAGCCGACGAGCCAGCATCCCATTGACCACGTAGACGAACCAAAACACAGGCAAGAAGATGAGGTACGCGCTCCCGGTGTGCCAAAAGCCGTCGGCCAATTCCACCCCCCCGTAGTAGCCCATCAGGAAGATCACAGTGACGCGCAGGCCGTTGGCCAACATGGCCAAGGGAAAGACGAGCCCGAGGAGCAGCGCGCGGCCCAAAAATCGAGGCTGCGCCACCCATCCAAAGACCAGAATGTACATGGTCAACGTGACGAGCATATTCATGCCCGAGCAGGTCTCATTGACGATCAAATAGTAGGGACCTGAGTCGATGGTGTACTCGTCGAAGTACCAGACGCGATACCCGAGGGTCTCCAGGGTAGACATGGCGATGTCCGTGGTCCAAGCCTGTAGACGAACGTCTAGGCTGTCGCGCAGGAAATACTCCCACGGAAGCGCGAATGCGCCGAACGCGATGGGCACGGTGAGCGCGCGGGCGCGACTCCAGCCCTGATATCCCCAGAGCCAAACCCAGAGCGCTACAGGCGCGATCAAACCGCCCACGAGGAGCGCGTCGCGGTGGGACCGGGAGTAGACCAGGAAGGCGATATAGATCGTGATCAAGGCGAGCAGAACGCGGGTGGCGCCCGGACGATTGGGCAGGTTCGCGCTCCAGGCGGGGCGTCTCGTGGCCAAATAGGAGAGCATGCAGGCGATGGGGATCGCCAATAACGCTGCGGCAGTGCCGGCCAGCACCTTTGCGGTCCAACACTCTACGCACCAGAGGGCGACGGGAAGAAAAGCGACCGCGAGGCCGCCGGCCAGTAAACCGGCGTACCGGGTCGCCCAGAGAGGAGCCGCCGAGGTGGCGGCAGCCGATGAGTCAGACACCGAGATCAGAAATCAGCGGTCTTCGATCCGCACCGGCTGAGGCGTCATCGCCTTGCGGGCAAAGTAGATGCCGGGGAGGAGGCTGAAGAGGATCAGGGCGATCACCTCGGGCTCCGCGCCTGAGCTTCCTTGGTCTCCGGCCGGGCCAGCGCCGCCGCCGGAAGAGCCGGCCCAAGCGGCTACGTTGAGCAACATAACGACGCTGAACGATACGAGCTGAGACAACTTGAGACCCATGGTCTTCCCTCCACGTTGAGTCCCGGAGCGCCTCGCCCCGAAACTTTGTTCACACTGTATTTTTACACCAATAGCAGAAATCGGACCGCTTATCCACCGAGAAGCCGTTCGAGAACCGTCAACAAGCGAGACCCTAATCGCTCCGAGTCTCCATCCTCGCCCTTACGAATGTACCGGGCGCTGCCGATTTCGCGAAGAAAAGCCTTGAACGCCTCATCGCTGACCCGCGTGGAAAAGAATAAAATCGGGGTCCGTCGCTTGATGTTCATGGCCGTCTCGATGGCCCTCATGGCCAAGGCCGCGTCCATTCCGTCCAGTCGAGGCATATTGATGTCGAGCACCACCAAGCCCGGCCGAATCCCGTCCGCGAGGGACTTGGCGTAGGCCTCCACGAACGACTCTCCGTCTTCGCAATCGATGACCTCGTCGAACAGGTTCCGCTCGGACAACAAGTCTTTGACGATCCGACGCAGTAGATTGGCGTCCTCGACGATGAAGACCCGCTTCATCTTGCGAAGCTCTTTCTTGCCGCCAGGCAACAGCGAGTTCCGCTTGCCCACAGGCTGGTCATCTCCTCGCGGATCGGGCGGCGCCGGCTTCTCCACGGCGGGTGAGAGCACGACTTCGCGCTTGACGACGCCCACTCGGCCCAGCGCAGAACCGTCTGTCTCCGTGCTGCTGCCGGCGCTCATGCGACGGATCACGTCGCTCGTGGCAGGCTTGATCCCCAACCCAAGCCCACAGAGGGCACAGCCCGTGAGCACATAGGTGCCCTCCAGACTCTGCTCCACGGGCACCTCTTGGTCACATGCCGGGCAATACGAGGTGTCCATAATTACCCCCGTACCTTCTGCAAGAGTTTCACGATCGCCTTGGTCATTCGAACGGCTTGCTCCGCCATGGAGGCGTCGTCTGGCCGCTTCAAATGGACGGCTCGACCCAGCTGGGCCAGCGCCCCCCTCATGGACTCGTCGGCGGCACCGGCGGTGTAGAAAAGGATGGGCACCGCCTCCATCTCGAAACCGCGCTCCACAGCTCGCATAGCTCGCGCTGCCCGTGTGCCCGGGAGCCGTTCATGACTGGCATCCAAGACCACCAAGAGCGGTGGCTGTCGAACGCGCAGCAGCTTGACGAAGGCGGTCAGGCCCCGCGCCCCGTCATCCACCTGGACGATCTCCGCCCCGATACCGGCGGCCTCCAAGCTGGGCCGGGCGGCGTCAGCGATGTCCTTCGATACGGCGACCAGGATTCTCTCAGTGGACACTCGACTCTCCCGTCAGCTCAGCGCCATAACGCTGGAGATCATCATCACCACATGGATCACCAAATGGGCGATGAAGGGCGCCAGCACCCCACCGCTCTTTAACAAGAGGAGCACATAGGCCCCCCCCGCGAAACTGGCGACTTGGAGCACGCCCATAAACAAATCCACGCCCGAGAGCGCGAGCGTGGAACAAAAGCTGATCTGGTAAAGGCCGAAAAGGAGCGCCGTCAGGACCGCCCCCCCGATTGGGTTGGAGAAAGCCTTGATCAAGGCCCGCCCCAAAAACCAGATGAAGAACACTTGCTCGGCGAGGACGTGGAAGACCGTCATCCCGATCACCGGTCCCAGGGCTGTGGGCGTAGCCAAGGTGGGTGATATGAGCCCCACCAGGAGCCCATATGGCAGCGCCGCCATGATCCAACCCGGACTCTTCCCCGCCACGGGAATCTCGGCCGGACTCTCCCGACTGATGAACAGGATCCCGATCAGACCGAGGAACAAGAGCACGCCACGCCGAATCCAAAACCAACTGTCTTCGACGAGATAGTAGCCCTCCACATTGCCCAAGACCTGCTTGTCCAAGGGGATGGTGTAGTCCACCTCGGCTTTGAACCGGTCCCGAGCCGAGTCGAACATCTCCTGGAGACGAGGATCGATGGGCTCACCCTCGGCCACCGGATGAGCCGTCTGGATCTCGGGCCACATATCCGGCCCACCGGGCACCAGATTCGCCACGGCAAACATCCCGATGATCATCACCAAGGCCAACAAGATGGGCGTCACGAAGCTCCCGCTGAGCTTGAACTCGATCTTGGGCATCCCGCCACGGTCCAACTCTCGAGTGAAGAGTAGCCGAAGTTGGCTCTGTGCTTCGTTGTTCCGAGGGTTGAGGCCGAGCGCCTTTCGAAGGCTCCTCTCGGCCTTCGTCAGATCCCCCGACAGTCGATAGATTTTGCCCATGGTCAGGTAGGCACCGTCGATGTCGCCCGCCATCTTTATGGCCCGCTGCACATCATCGATGGCCGCCGCGGCCGCGTCCTCGGACTTGTCAGAGCTGAGAAAGCGCGCCCACCCGATGTCGATCCACCCTTGGGGATCATCGGGCATCAGCTTTACGGCTTCGAGGAGGCACTGGAGCGCCACTTCGGTCTCGTTCTTGGCCAATAGCCCACGGGACTTCTGCACCAGCCGCTCATGATGCAGGCGGCGCTTCACCTCGGGCTGGTGGTAATCCAGCCCTAATTGCAGCGCGCGCTCGTAGATGGGCCGCCCGTCTTCGTCGAGGAGGGTGTCCCGCGCCTGATTCAACCGACTTGCGATCTTCCCGCGCAGCTGAGCAACAGCCTTGGTGTCGGTGCTTCGTGGGGCCGCATCATAGGCCTGGGTCTTGTTG
>MPMC02122966.1_pt1 | contig 13052 bp, 13 predicted proteins | sample 1617281 | NCBI WGS metagenome assembly MPMC02 (sample SAMN05944809, study PRJNA350692) | marine metagenome | biome: marine; feature: ODZ; material: water; isolation source: 100 m water sample filtered on 30 um supor filter | place: Pacific Ocean | collected 2012-04-09 | depth 100m m | reverse complement strand
TTACAAAAAAGGATTCAATAAAAATTGAGGAAGAGTCTGTAGAAGAAAATGAAGTCCGTAATCATCAAACATCATTAGGTGATTTTAGTTAATCGCTTAGCCGTATAGCATTGCAGATGTGCCGCCATCTTCGCCTTTTTCTTCACTTGCAGATAGTTGATGACTCAACATTGCTTTAATTTGTTCTTCAATTCGTGCTGCCTCTTCCAATAGAGGTTCAGGGTCTAAGTGCACGGCAGGGAATAACAGGTCAAGTTTTTCGATAATTCTTGCAGCAGCCCGTGCATCAGGGATGCCAGGGTTTGCTTCAGCCATTATGGCGCTTAGGTCAATTCCTCTTCTTCTTCCCTCACCCATCATAACTCCAGTCATTCCACCAACAACACCATGTTTGAGGAGTGGTATTCCCATTTCGGTTAACCGCTTCCTGTTAGATTCAATAGCTCCTATTCCAAGTATGGTTTCGTCAGTTTCATCATCATCGATTAACTCATGAGGTGATTCAACACCATGGGCGAAAGCATCGATTAGAATGCCTGTGTTTATTTTTGCTTTTTCACTCCATTCGAATAGTGCTTCAGTTAGTGGCAAGGCAAGCCGACCATGTACTTGTATATCAGATAAAACGACAATCAATTTATCACACCCATCGACATTACACTGAGGCTCGCCAGCATAGAATCTAATTGGGGGCAATGGTTCTCCATCTTGTACTAAACAAACAGCAGGCAGCCTTGAATCACGAACCCCACCTACAAATTGCAAATCAAGGTGCTCCACAAGATAGTGGGCGACAATGTTTGAAACCATACTTACAGTTGGGAAACAGGAAACAACAATTGCGCCTTCAGTATCGATACTCTCATCGAACTTGACAAGTGGAGTCCCATCCATGTATAACCGGTCACAGCCGATGCCATTAATGGTTGGGTCTCTTTGCAGTTGATAGAAGCGGCCACTAGGCGAGAGGGGAATTGATTATGGCAGGCAGTCAATGGACGCATTCATTATCTCCATCTTCTTGGAATAATTTTGAGGCATGCCCTAGAAAATTTTGGTTGTCACGTCAACGTTTACCTCGTAAAGCAGGAATGGCGGCATCTCTAGGAACAGCAGTTCACGATTCAGTTGAGGATTTGTGTAACCTTGATCTTGAAGGGAGAGACGATGAAGAATCTGGTTGGCTTCAGAGCACCGCTAAAGCAATCTTAACCAGACAATGGGAGGATGAAAGAGAGAAGTTCTTCAATACTCCACGCCATCCTAAATGGAAGGAAGAAGAATTTGAGGGTGCACAAAAACAACTCATTGGAGCAATGAACATACTCTTCATGAAAGCAGGTTACAAACAGGTTTCGCTTTCTTCAGTTACTGTTGCTCAGTGGAAGGATATTCAAGAGATGATACTAGCCGCTGAAGGGACACTGCGTTCATCATGTGGTCGCTTGATGGGTAGACTCGATTTACTGATTGCTGATCGTGACGATGAAGGAAATACAGTTGGTTGGATAGTAGCAGATCTCAAGACAGGTAAGCCTCCAGATGGAGAAGTATATGATACGGTGAGTCGTCAACTTAGACTTTATCGAGACTTACTAATTGCGAATAATCCCAACCACCCCAAAATAACTGCTGAAGGTTGGTATTCCAAGAATTCATCAGTTTATGTTTCTGATGGTCCTAATGTAATTGACGATGCAATGGTTGCATGGGAAGCAAGCCAATTGACTCCTGAACCATTTGATGCAACCCCTAGTAAAGAGGCATGCGGCTTTTGTGAATGGAAAGCGTGGTGCCCATCATGGCCCGTGGCTAAAGCGCGTGGGGAGATGGAATCACATGGGATTTTTCGAGATTACGTGGTAAAAATAATCAATCTCGATGATGATTGTTCGGTGGGTCTTATTGAGATAATGGGTCCTGAAGATGACAATGGTAAAATGGGCCCAACCGGTCAAAGGCATGGTGTGGTTTTTGCAGGATATGCACTTGAAAACATGCAGAAATTAAACGACCTTGCTCCAGATTATGAAAATGATTTCTTCTTCTTTGGTAGTGTTAATGTGGGTAGTAAAACATGGAAAATGGGTGATTGGTGTGATGTCCTTCCTTGGTCACCTTTGCTTCGATCAACCCGTGATTTTTAGTTTCAAGTCTCTAGGTGACTACGGATTCTTTCTCGGTCTTCTTCTTGAAAAGGACCATTTGGTGAAAGTAACCAGTTTAGATAACTAGCATCAATTTTTGTTAGTTGTTGCAGAGTAACTCCACGGTGTCGACCAAAGACTATCACTAGGTCATCGTCAGAAATCCGTATTTTTCCCTCGGTATCGAATGGTTCTAAGTCATCATAACCACGACCTAAGTTTCCAGAGTTTGAATTATCTCCTCCAGCCAACCAAGTTTGTATATCTTCAAGTGGCCTACGGAATGGCTTTGGCTCAGCTTCCATTATTTTCCATAGTAGCAGGAGTGTAGCTGCAGCATCAGCACCAGCATCGTGAGCATTTTCTAATTCCACACCATACTTTTCACAAAGATATCCAAGACCATGGGGTCTAGGTAAATTCAATTTTCTTGCCACGAGTAATGTATCAATTATCGCCTTTGGCTTAGGCATTTTTTTCCCAAATCTTAGATATTCATTACTAATGAAAGGCCAATCAAATGCTTTCACATTGTGCCCAACAATGACGGCATCGGTGAATAACTCATCTAATTGGCTTATGTGATGTCCAAAAACTTCCATGTTTTTGACATCAGAATCATGAATGCCATGGACTCTACTAGAGTCGGCAGGGATTAGGCGTTGGGGATTTACTAATTCTTCAAAGTGAATTGCTGAACCATCGAAGTCACTCCCCACTACAGCAAATTGAATTATTCGATCACTACTTATTCCAAGCCCAGTGGTTTCTAAATCGAATCCAACAACGCGACATCCAGCAAGAGGGTCATGTGCCATTGTTTGTGCGGGCGGCAGTCCCCTGTTTGAACTTGTGCAATATGATACATCGATGGGTGAAACATATTGCTGATGGCACCATCTGACAAATATGAGTTGGTTCAGAAGACTCTTTGCCCGCTCGAGCGCGGCAGAAGAAAGAGAGAAGACTTTTGAAGAGCAAGAAGAAGAATTATCAAATCAACTCGCAGAAGATTATGCTAAAGATAAGGATGAAACAATCAGTAATGTTCTTTCAGAATTAGATGATGAAACATTGCAGAAACCGAATGAGGAAATTTCTGATGTGCCAGTAGATTTTCATGTTGAACAAGCAGAGGCTGATGATTTATTGGTCGATGCTCCTTTAGTGGATCATTATGGGATGAATAAAGGAGATGAAATTGACCCGAATACTGCCGATCAACACTTTGTGGATGCTAGGTCGGTAGATGATGAGATGAGTGGCTACGAGCAAGTTGATGTGCCAGTAATGGACGATGATATTCAATGGGAAACGAAATAAATCAAATCCTCTATTTTCCTTAACATTCTTATCATCAAAGCGTCACTCCCTTAAACGATGGTTTTGGCTCACAGTTTCATGGTGGGCGCAAGGGGTCGTTCTTTTGCCCACTCTAGACTAATATCAATTCTATTAATGACCTCTTTATTCTTATCAGGTTGCACTAATCCAATAGGGCCTCCAGAACCCACCTCATCACTTACAGTAGATGTCGATCAAATCAACGTAGGTGAATCAATAAATTTCGACGCACGCCTATCCACCACCCCTGAAGCAACAGTAATTGTTCAATATTCATGGGATTTTGGAGATGGTACGACCACCACTACTGCGCAAGGATTGACCAATCATGTTTACACTGAGCCAGGTTCCTATGAAGTGATAGTAGAGGTATCAAATGATCAAGGCGGATTAGATGAGAGTTCATGGACAATAAATGTGAATGCTTTTCCAGTGGTTTCTCTTATTGCAGCCCCGTTAGCTAAAGTAGGTGAATCAATAACTCTCGATGCAACTTCTTCTGAAGACCCCGAAGGGGGTGTCCTTACATGGGCTTGGGATTTGGATTTGGGTACTGATTCTGATAACGACGGAGATTCACGTAATGATGTAGATTCAACACTATCATCTATCACTATGATGATGAATAGTTCAGGTGAATTCGAGGGTTCTGTATCAGTTACTGATGACAGAGGTGCTAGTTCCAATGAAGTATACCTAATCAATGTCAGCACACGTACATGGCAGGTTACCTGGGAACAGCAACGAGTTACTGAGAATTGGGAAGGATTTTTGGATCAGGGTGAATCTTGGACGCATTCACACATACCTGGTATTTCTGCACGTATTATGGAGGTCAATGCGACTTTAACTTTGAATAATGATATTCTTCCACCTCAAGACAATTTCACACTTCGTTTGGTGGTACCGTCAAGTGGTTGGGATGAGGAGTCCCCTACTCGCCAGGAGAACATTACGAAGTCTCCAACAGCATTTATTGAGAGAGATGGCATGAACCCAATTCCTGCAGAATCAAAGACTTTTCAGGCAGATTATTCAGAAGATTTACTGGCATTTTTACTAGATGATCCCGGCGCAAGGTTTGGAATTGGAAATTGGACATGGCAGATTACGGCAGACCAATCCGATCCAGATATTCCAATAGATGAATTCGATGATCTCGATCCAGATGTGGGCAATGATTGGCAATTAGATGTGGAATTTGTCATTCTAATACCGAGAATTTCAGAAGTTTTCACTTGATGGCATAATGCGAACTTTCTAACACCTGTAGGTGCTGGCACACTACGGTAGAGATGGTATCATCAATGGACATCACTAAGATTGGCGTAAAAGATAAGGTTGTTATCGACCTAAAAGTTCGAATGGATAGTCCTAACGACTACCAATTTCAGCCACGGGCACATCTTGATGGAAATATGGTTAGAATTACTAATGAAGGATATGCTGATGAATTTACTAGCATGGAATTAGAAGATGAAGCACTCGAAGTAGCAGAAAGAGATCGTTTTGTTGAGTTGCGAATTAAATTTGAGGTAAAGGGTATGCATGGTGAGTTAAATCATGCTAATCCAAATCCCCGAAATGGCAAGGGCAAGAAATTGGCAAACTCTAGTTGGAAAACAGTTGTACCTCTCCTGTGATGGGGTATCCCCGGGTATTCCCGCCCTTCTTTGATAGAGGTCGGAGGACAATACATAGTTGATGCAAAGTAATGTAGGTAGTCAGAAGAAAGCAAGGCGAATGAGATTAAAGTCAGAGATACTTGATTATGTTAGTAATCATCCAAACTGTACAGCAGGTGAGATAGTAGCTGCACTTGCTAATGATCGCCGTATGAAAAATCATGGATTAACTCCAAGAAAAGTGGGATTCTTTATTCCACGATACTGCAAAGAAATACTATGGAATCAAGATAGTTCTACTGGAAAGAGAGTTTACGCTTTACCTTAAAATTCATTCTTACGCTTTCGGCCACTCTCCCCCTTCTTCTGTTTGGTGGCCGGGAGCAATTCCGGCGGAATTATAGCGGTCGGGCAGGTCGAGAGGTCGCTGGACCCATAGTGTAGCCTGGATATCACTGGGGCTTGCGGAGCCTCAAACCCGTGTTCGAATCGCGGTGGGTCCGCCATTTTCAATACTTTACCTAAGGTGATGATAATATCCTTTATCTGTTATCCGTTGGTTTATGGGTGCAACAAATTTCCTTGAAAATGAATGGATTGAAAAATTAAATGGTTGGGTTCAGGGGAGTATTCTGGGCGGTCTTTTTGCCTTATTATTTTGGATATATAGCGAATCTACATTGCCATCTGATGCTAATTGCGCATGGCTTGCAAGCCCTGGTACTGACGTACTTGCTTTTATTGGTGCGGGACTCTGTATATGGAGGAGCCGAGTACACAATGATTTCTGGGTAGGTTGTTTTGGTGCTTGTGTTGTAGTTATTCATCTATGTCAAGTTGCTTCGGCGAAGAGTTTGTTCTAAATGTCAAAAGTAAGGTAAGTTTCGTAGTTTGATTGATAATCAAACGGTCTTTCCGTGAGCCATGGTAAGTGAACTCCCTGATGATGTGCTGTCTAATGAACCGGTGATGCCTGAGATACTAATCAAGCCGAATAAGTCAATTCCAATCACAATTGCAGTTTTCTTAATTATTGGATCTTTGATGGTTGGATTTTCCTCATATGGTAATTTATCTAACAAGGGGATGCCTGATGATGAGGCTCAAAACTTGGCAGACAGTCTGAATACGCAAGGCTCTAATCTTACTGGAGAACAGGTGAATGCCTATTTCGATGAGTTGGCCGATGCAGGATATTTTTCAACACTGGGAATCATTGAGGCAATGGCATGCATTGCTTTGCTTGCCTCTGGTGTGTTGTTGATAATTGGTAAGAAATTAGGTGTTTGGATGGGAATAGGTGGCGGCGGCCTATACTTACTTGATGCAATTGTTGGCTTTGTAATATTAAGTGGTGTTGAATCACCAGATAATTTGTTAACAATGAGTATGAGAATAGCCTCTGGAATTGGCATGGGGTGTGGTTTGTTATGTCTAGCACTACCATTTGTTCCATTATTAGTGGCTTCAGGAAGGGCGGCTTTAGAATAATTATTCATTCTTGGCACGAGGCCATTTTTTCTCTAATGCTTTGGAGAGTGATTCATCCATACGAGCATTCCACCAATCAGCTCTCCTCCATACAGCATATCTTCCTCTGACACCTCGCATATCAGCGCCTTCGAGTTTTGCATCTTGCATATTTGAGAGAGATAATTTTGCTTTCATGAATCGGGCTTTCCGCATGTCGGCGCCATCAAGAGCGGCTTTCATCAGATTAGCGCCAATGAATGAAGCGTTTCTCATATCTGCTCCAGAGAAATTTGCTCCCTCTAGATCCGCCCCATCAAAAATCGCCCTACGTAAATTTGCTCCTTCAAAATCAGCATCAACCAAATCAGCACCTATGAATGACTGGAATGAGAAGTCCTTACGGACCTCTTCGCACATTTACTTCACTCCCTTGAACGATTATCAAGATGGCTTCTACCTTCAGTGGTAAGTACGCAATATCGATTCTTTTTGTTTCCTTCACCTGCTGGGTAATCAATCAAATGGCGCTCAATTAAGCGATTAAGATAGAGGCTAAGATTGCGAGGTGGATTAATTCCAGAGTCGATAAAAAGTTGTTCTAAAACTCGAGGAGGGGAGTCGTGGATCCCTTCTACTTCACGAAGGTATTGAATAGCTCCTAGCACTTGATCGGGTTTGCGGTTCAAGTTGTTATTATCACAAAGTGTTCGAAATGCGGCTCCTCTTTCAGGCAGCCCAGATTCTTTGGCTGCTTGCCGAGCGGCTTCAATGGCAGATTCACGTGCGTTTCGTATCAATGAGATAGCAGTTGACCAATTTTCTTCCAACATCTTTTTTGACATATAATTATCAATTTCTTTAGCACTGCCTGTCAAGTCGATTTCCACATCCCCCACCTTTACCATGATGCGGTTCTGAATTTCAACACCTATTTCTCCATCAGACATCTTAACCCGCTCGCTAAACGAAAGGCAAGGTTATTTTAATCGTTCCGTCTATAACTTTTTTCAATAGGGCATACTTTCAATTTAGCACTGGTATAATAAAACCCCTATATTTATTATTTCAAGTGTAAATATTATTGAATATGTTATTTATCTCAAAAATAACAAAATCACAATGGAATATATTCGAGAAACACAATAAAATACCTTGTTTAGCACATAATTGACAAACATGAACCCGCATTTCTCCTTTATAGGAAGGCGAAAATGACTTGATGGTTGTAGTCACGCGGCAATATGCTAGAGGGTCTTCTCATGTCAGGTGCGAAAGTAAATTTTCTTCCTTTTATTGTAATATCTACAATTATATTGTCATCATTTTCCCCTTTGTTAGATATTGCTAGTGCTACAGGCGGCCAAGGCTTTACCAATACGTTTGCTGGCGGTAGTCCATCAATTACATTAGATCTTGATGGCAATATGACGAATTCATCTACAGGGATAATATTAGACCGGAATACAACGATAAATAATGCAACTTTCGATATATCCTACAATTATGCAATTGACTCCCCATCTCCCGGTGAAGTGACGCTTGACATAGGTAATGATACCCAATATGAATGGGCTTGGAACTCTCTTGGGTATGGTGATTTTGGTAGACAGACTCTCTTTAGTACAGGCGCTAATTTTAGTGGCGCATCAGTGAACTCCTCTGGGAATATTATTGCAGAGATTCTTTTGCCCAGCCATGCTCAAGTACAAACAACAGACCTTGTTGCAGAATTTTCCCAAAATTTTGGTGGTGGATGGTTTACTACTGGAGCCATTAATGATATTGCTGTTGGTGATGTGGATGGGAATAACCTGTCTGAACCTATTTTCTTACAAAATGGACACAATTGGGCTAATGGGAGCAATAGTTCAGCTATTGGCACAATTATCTGGAATTCATCAAATGGCTTTTCAAATGTTAGTTGGACACCAATTTGTGATGGTGCCTCGTCCATCAAGGTTGCAGATTTCAATGGAGATAATTTTTCCGACGTAGTTGCTATGGATGATGCTAATGAATCTGCATGCTTATTAATTTCATTATCGAATGGTAGTTGGGCTTCGAACACTAATTTGTCTCTTGGGATGGGTGCTAGTACAATTGCTACTGGGGATCTGAACAATGATGGTAATGCTGAATTAATATCAATTCATTCAACTGGGGATATGAATGAGTTTGTTTATGATAATCAAAATGCAATTTTCGTTTCGAGTTCATCAACTACTGTTTTACGAAATGGCACAATGCCTGGGGCGGCTATATTGGGAAGCATCGCAGTGGGTGACTTTTGGGGCCAAGGTTACAATACTGTAGTTGTTTCAGATATTCAAGATGGTCATGTGACTATGTGGAATAGTTCACTTGGTAGTTGGAATCAGGCAAATCCTAGTACAGAATTTGATTGCATTAAATCAGGACTTCATACTGTTGATTGGAACATGGATGGTTTTCTTGATTTAATCGGGGATATTGATGACATGAGTAACGGGGGCATATGTACAGCAACTTTCAATGGTACGGGATGGAATACAAATTTTTCCAACTCAACCCAACTTAGTAATTATGCAGTAGGGGACTGGAGTGGCAACGGGGGCATAGAAATATTACAACCATTAGTAGGTAATATCGATGGTAATGATTCAACCCTAAATGGTTCATTGCAAGTCTATTCTTTTGGTGTTAATGGTAGTTTACAGACAAGTTCACAGACATTATATCCACACACAGCCCCACGAGATGCCATTCTTATTGACATGGATGGAGATGGAATTTTAGAACAAATTGTATACGCGGGCGAATCATCATTAGGTCTCTTCATAGCAGGTTGGCATACTGCTACATTTGATATTGACATGAATAATTATTCCGAAGGTAGCCTTGTTGGATATGCTGGAGACGGTCAGAATGGTGTTGACCCTTTTTCGTGGTTTGATACCTTACAGAGCGTGGCCACAACCCTTGCTGCAAACTTGTCATTTTCTCAAACTTATCCGAATACTTATGGTACACCAATTACAACTCTAAGAGCCATTGGAACATCGATTGGAAGTGGTACATTAACATTGAAGGACATGAATATTACATACAGCATTTCTATTACAGTAACTAATAATCCAAGCACAGGTAATTTATCCAATTCTATTAATTCCCAGATGGAATGTTGTTCAGGCACATTCAATTTGTCATTTCCGTTCAATTCTACATCTCAAGGCGTTTTGACTGTTAATAATCTAAATGTGGATTGGGTAGCTGGTATGAGTGCTCAAGTATTCAGAGATGCACCGGTTTTTCTTCCACATATGATTGGATGGGATCCAATATTAAACGAGCATGTAGTTGTACTTGAATGGGATGATTTGGCTTTGAGTGAATCTGATTTCCAAGAGTTTCAATTATTTAGGTGGGAAAATGGTACAACACCAAATCTCAATACTCCATTATCAACCCCTAATAATTTACCAATTCTTAGTAACATGTCCTTTGATAATTTGAGTGTTTCAAATAATACTTGGGATTATGTAGTTAGAACCGTGTATCACAATAATGCATTTTCAAACTATTCAGAAGTGAAAACAGTAGTGGTTCCACCAATATTGCCACCAGATAATGAACCTCCCGAAGAGGTAGAAATCGTCAATGCTACAGATGTAGGTGGTGATGGTGGCGGTGTTATTGAAGTTTCATGGCCAACGAGTAATTCTAGTGATATTGGCTGGTATGCATTATATGTCGATTCAAGTCAATTTTCTTCTATTACTAATCAGACAGAGATTGCTAATTTCTCAATCATTGATAACACAACATCATTCCTATACAATACATCAGGAGATGGCATAGAATATTATTTTGGAGTAGTATGTGGTGATTTAGTTGGTAATGTCAATTGGAATGTTACAACAACAGGTCCCGTTTATTCACGTAATAATACAGTACGTTCTTCAAACCTAATTTTCTCATTAGAAACAGGATTAACTCAAAACGCTGGTACAGAAGTTGTTGCTACTGCAGGTTCTCCATTATTCATTAATGGTACAATTACTAGTATGGGTGAGCCAGTTGGTTTAGCTGATTATTCAATATTGGTAGAGTCTGATGCACCATTACCTTCGGTACAAATCACTGGTGTTTCAGATTCAAACGGTGAGTTTAATCACTCTTGGGCTGATTGGCTTGATTTTGAATCGGAACATTCACCTCTAAGGGGGCAAATAAATGCCACAGCAACATTTGCTGAGAGTACTTGGGGCTTAGATAATCAAACACTAGGCGCTTCAGAATCAAATCAGCAGTTCACAGCAATAACTGAAGCAACGCTTTCAACAAACTTTACTAGTGTACAATTGGATGAAAATGGTATAGGCGTAGTCACAATAATTCTTCAAGCAGAGCACGCCGTCGAACAATCCCTTCTAACCGGTTTATTCATAGATTATAATATTGGTAATGAATCAAATCAGGCTGTAAGTGAATCAGGTAATTTACAAATTGATAGCAACGGCGAGGTTTCAGTCCCTATTGGCTACTTGATTGGTGGTGAGCTCGATGTATCAATTCCAATCCCTCCACCTTGGCTTTCACTTAATTCAACAACTGTAAGGGTAATACTTCTTCCACCACCTACTCCAGAGGAACCAGAAGACAATACTACAACACCAGGCCCCGATTTAGATCTGAAAGATTTGCTTTGGACATGTGAAGATGGGGTTTGGGAAGTAACTGAGAATGGATCATCTGTTGGTAAGTCATGTACTGTAGAGAATACAAATGATGTATTGGTTCATGCTGAGTTGGTGGTGGCGCCACTAAATGGATTGGAGATGGTAGTATTGCCCACTACCGCAACAATTTTCTCTAATAATACTAAGAATTTACAATTGTCAATTAAGGCTCTTGATGGAAAAGCAGCAGGCGATTACGTATTTGAGGTAGATATTTTCTTGACTGCAGCAGGATATAATTCCACTTCTTCATATGAAACAGTGAGTTTCACCGTCTTGGCTAAGCAAGTGGCTGAGGGGGGCAATGGTGGCCAATATCAACCCCCTCCATCACAGCAGAATCAAGGAAGTCCTGGGATGTCAACTACTGCATTAGCTGGGATAGGGATATTCCTAATCGTCTTGCTTGCGGCGGGCGTGTTTGTTGTGCGGACACTTACTTCTGAAGGTAAATATGATGAAGAAGATGACGATTATCTTGATGAATACGATGATTATGATTACGATGAATACGGGGAAGGTTACGAAGAACCCCCTCAAACTACAAGGCCTCCAACAAGAGAAAAACCAAAGCCAGTAACATCAATACAATCTGAATGGCAAGAGGAAGAAGAGTACGAAGAATATGATGATGAATATGATGATGGCTATGCTGAAGATGATTATACTGATTCAGAAGGCTATCATGTAGATGATGAAGGTGTAGAATGGTGGGAAGATGAATTAGGTGTTTGGTGGTACCGATACCCCGATGAAGATGATTGGTCAGAATTCATTGAATAATCGTTGGTGTTTTGAAGGAGCAAGAACTGAAGGTGTATGCTATGGGTGAAAATAATGATACTCACGGCTTTCCGTTAGTGCTGCATAAGGATGCAGACCCCTCATCAACAGGTGGCGTAGCAGTTTGTGGATTCTCAAATGTCGGTATGGTTGGAAGTATAGCAACTAGTCATGTAGTAAAGGCTCTTGGTTTGCAGCAATTAGGTACTGTTATTGACTATAATTTACCACCAGTTGCGCTAATCCAGAATGAGGTGCCACAACACCCTGTAAGAGTTTACCAAGGTGACGGAATAGGTATTTTCACCTCTGATTTACAATATCCAGGGCATACGGATGTGCAGTTTGCAGAAACAGTACTTGATTGGTTTAAGGAGGGTGGTTTCGATCGTCTTTTTATTATTGATGGAATTGTCACAGGGGAACTGGGTGACAAAGAGGTTGGGGAATTGTTTGGAGTATCTTCGACGGCTCATGGCCGAGATAGGTTGAGAAAAATCGAAATCGAACCCGTGAAGCAGGGTGTTGTTGCTGGAATATGTGGTTGGTTGCTTGCTGAAGGCGACAGGCGGGGATATGATGTCACAGCATTACTAGCCGAATGTAATCCTATGTATCCTGATGCGCGTGCGGCAGCGATTGCTACTGAAGCTCTGAGTGATTTGGTTGACATCGACATACCGCTAGATGAGTTGCTAGTTGATGCTAGGAGAATAGAGGATAACGTCCGGCAAATGTTTGAGATGTCAAAGAATTTACTCCCACCGCCAGATGCTGATTTCGAGGTCGATGAAGGCGATCCTATGATTGGCTAGATTGTGGAATATAACTCTCAAATTCCTCGGCAGGGGGTGGGCTTCTATTGGGGTGCCGGCGGCATGGTGGTATTGCTGAAATAGGGGGTGATGCCTTCAAAGATTCAGGTTATACAATTCCCCTCGGGGGCCATTGAATAAATATAG
>MPMC02051013.1_pt1 | contig 13054 bp, 10 predicted proteins | sample 1617281 | NCBI WGS metagenome assembly MPMC02 (sample SAMN05944809, study PRJNA350692) | marine metagenome | biome: marine; feature: ODZ; material: water; isolation source: 100 m water sample filtered on 30 um supor filter | place: Pacific Ocean | collected 2012-04-09 | depth 100m m | reverse complement strand
CCGCGTACCGGCGGCCCTGTCGTCTCCAGTGGGTGCGACGAAGACGCCGCGCTCCACCTCACCGTCGATCCCGTCACAGTTCGCGTCCAATCCGCCCACATCGGGCGGGTCGGCCAGAGGGTCGCGGAGACGACACTCACACCCATCGGCCTGTACGCCGTTGACGTCCAAGAAGCCCTCGTCACACCGAAGAGCACAGTCGGGGCGCGGAAGCGCGGTGTCGCAAAAGCCTACTCCGTTCATATCGTCCCCGGCCAATCGGCCGACGCAGTCGTTATTGCAGCGTCCACAATGGGCGTCAGAGGTGTAGGCACCCGACATGTCGTCGACGAAATCCTCATCGGTCAGGCCGTCACAATCATCGTCGAACCCATCACATCGCTCGGGGGGGAGTTCACATCGCTCGAGGGTCCCCCGTTCACAGATCTGAGTACCCACGCAGCGAAGCTCGGGATCTACAGGACTGGTCACGGTGCAGGGCAAAATGAAGTTGTCGTTTGCAGCGCAAAGGCAGCTGCCCTCGTCGAGGCGACATTGATTCCCTTCGGCACAGCTGAAACCTGCGGGGCAGTCGGGACCGAAGGGAGAGTCGGCGCCACAGCTGCGACCGCAGAAACGGTCACCGTCGGCGTATTCGATACATCGATCGCCCACGTCGTCATTGCAGTCCGCGTCGCGCTCGCAGGGCTCGCATAGGCGGGACGAGAGGGGCACACAATTGGTGGGACCCGCCTGCACGAAGCCCTCTCGACACGCGGTGATCACACATTGGGCGCCCCCATCCAGCACCAGACAATCCGTGGCGGTGGCCAAGGGGAAGAGGTCCCCACACCGAATATTGCACGCCCCACAATGCTCAGGATCGACGTATCGCCCCAACTCATCGACGAAGCCCTCGTCCATGGACCCGTCACAGTCGGCATCGGAGGGACCACAAGTCTCCGGCGCCGGCTGAGGTCCGAGGCACGACCAGCCCTCGGCGCCCGCGCAGAGGCGCGTGCCCTCGCAGGCGCCGGCCTCATTCTCGTTGAGGCAGACTTCACCCACGGGCAATCCGTCGTCCACAGCGCCGTTGCAGTCGTTGTCTACGCCGTCACACACCTCGGCGGACGGGGCGGCGGCGTCACAACCGGACCAACCGACCGCAGGGTCACAGACCTCCTCACCAAAACAGCGTCCATTCATCTCCTCGTCCGTGCGAACGCAGACGCGACGCTCTCCCTCCTGCTCCGGACCACAGCCACAGAGCGCAAAATCCGGTACGCATTGGGGGGTCTCGAACGGGGCGCCGTCGGCGGCCGTCGGGCGACACTCGCTGCCCGCGGGGCAGGCTCCCTCTGCACCACAATCCACACTGCAAACGCTCCCCTGTGGACTCGGGATACACCGGCCGCCAAAGCAATGGTCATCGCGAAAGCATGGCTGGCACAGACTGCCTTCGTCAGGGGAGCAGATGCGTTGGCCGTCGGGCCCGAAGTTCTCCACGAAGTGATTGCAGCCCATGGGCCCCGCCACGTCGTCGCAGTCCTCGTGCTGCGTACACGCGCGGCTGCACAGGAACCCACGGGGAGACGAGATACAAAATCCGCTGACACAGTCCGTGTTTGCGCGACAGGGGCCACCGTATTCCGCCAGGGGGGACGGCCCTGCGCCCGCGTCGTCGGGACCTGGCCCGGGAAGCTCACCATCTCCCATCTCGGGCCCGACCGTGGCGTCTCCACCAGGTACCGCGCCATCTACCCCCGGGAGAGGCACCGGCGCCGCGTCCACGGACGCGTTCGGCTGGGGCGTCGATGGGGACTCGGGGCAACCACACAAAAAGAGTGCAGCCAGTAGGCAGGATTTCTTCATGACTAGAGTCCCCCAGCCGCTGTATGCGCGGCGTCTCTGCGCGCCATGCCTGCGGTACTGCGAAAAAGAAGAGTGTTCGTTCATGGCTGTTTCGTCGGCGCGAGGCGTGCTGCGCGACGCACATATCGTTCCGTCAGCGGATGGCCCTCACCGAGGGTCGCCAACGCGATCTGGGCAGCTCGCATCAGCGTCTTCATGGCGTTCTTTTTGTCCCCGGCCCCCTCGAGCAGGGTCCCGAGCAAGAAGAGGGACTCCGCGACGTCGACGTGGGTCGCCCCCAGTCGGGCCTCGCGAATCGCGAGCGCGCGACGAACGGCGGTAAAGGCCTCGGCGTAGCGGGCCGACTTAGCGTAGATCAGCGCCAATCGCTGGGACACTCGGGCGACCTCCGGGTGGTCATCACCCACGCTCTTCTCGAAGATGCCGAGGGCGCGCTGCCCATGCTCGATGGCGGCCACGTGGTCGCCTCGTCGGAGGGCCACCTCCGCCAAGCTGTACTCGGCGGACGCGACGAATGCGTGCTCGGCACCGAAACGATCGGTGACCACTCGCCGTTGCCCCTCGAAAGCTTTGGCGGCGCCGTCGAGCTCTCCGAGGGCGAGAAGCACTCCGCCCAGATTGCCCTGTGCGGTGGCCAAGAGGGGGTGATCGCCCCGTAAGGTGCTGCGACGAATCTCCAGCGCACGTTCGAGAGCGCCTTTGGCCTCGCCGAGCCGCCCCAGGCCCCGCTGCGCGAGGGCCAAATAAGTGAGGGTCGCGGCCACTTCGGGAAACTTCGGGCCGACGGTCCGCTCCAAAATCTCCAGAGAGGTCCGGGCCGCCGCAACCGCGTCGGTCAATTTACCTTGTTTGCGAAGCACATTACTCAAGGAGCCATAGGTGCTGCCCACCTTGTGGTGATTGCGCCCGACCTTGGCCACGAGCAACTCAATGACCTCGCGGTACGCCGTCTCCGCCTCAGGGAGTCGACCCGCTTCGGCGTGGGCTCGGCCCTTGGAGAAGCGGCTCTTGACCGCGGTCAACGGCGCCTCGGGCACCAACTTGAGCTGCTTCTGCGCCCAAGCCGGACCCACGATGCATACGCACAGCAACAAGAAAATGACTCTGCCCAACGTCATGTTCACTCCCCGGACGATGATGGAATGGTCCCGATTTGCCCCATTCATCGCAAGGGTCGACTCTTGCGCTTTGCAGATCACATTGCCAAGCTCCCTCCAACAATCTCGAAAGCGAGGCCTGGATGGCGCGACGGAATAAGTGGGAGCTGGACGACGACGACGACGACCTAGAGCTCGACGAAGAGGAGCGCGCGCGTCGAAAACGGAAACGGAAACGGAAACGGAAACGGGAACGGGAGCGGGAAGACAGCGAGCCGGAGCTCTCCTTTCAACAGCCTAAGCCCGTGCGCATTCCGCTGGCCATCACCTTCGTGGCGGCGATCACCGGCGCTTGGTTGGCCGCCACCAGCACGTCGGACTTCGTCGCCCACCTCGACCGCCAAGTGCACGCTGTCCACTGCTCCGTGATGCCCGGGGCCACGGCCGAGCTGGGAGAGAGCGGCTGCCGGACGGTGATGCTCAGCCCCTACAGCTCGTGGTTCCGAACCGACTACTGGGGTGGAATCCCCATCAGTCTCTTCGCCATCGCGGTCTTCGCCTTCTTGGCCTATCGATCCGGCCATCTCCTTTGGCGGGGGAAACCGAAGCGGTCCGAAGCGGGTTTTCTGCTCACGGCGACCCTACTCCCCTGCGCGATGAGCGTAGGCTACGGCTATATCGCGGTGAACGAGGTGGGCGCGCTGTGCACGGTGTGCAGCGGAATCTACGGGGCGAGCGCGGCCACCTTCTTCGGGGCCTTCATCGCGTTTTTGATGAGTGAGCGCCCAAAGACCTATCAATCGGACGCGCTGCCGAGATTTGCCATCGGCGTGCTCGAGGGCTGCGGCTTCGTGGCCGCCATGTTCTTGGCGTATCTCATGTTCATCCCCGAGCCCGATCCCAAGGCCGGGAGAGGTGTGGCCGGCTGCGGCGTCCTGGTCCAACCAGAGGACACCGCAGGGATCATGCTCGACATCGACCCCAACCCACGGGGGTTGACCTCCATCGAGGTCCTCGATCCCCTCTGTCCGGCCTGTAGGGCCTTCGATGAACGCCTCCGCGCCAGCGAATTGGGCAAGGAGCTGAACCAACGCGCGGTCCTCTTCCCTCTCGACTCCAGCTGCAATTGGATGGTGTCCAACTCCCTCCACCCCGGCGCTTGCGCCGTATCGGAGGCCATGCTCTGCGCCCCTAAGGAGGCGGCGCGTATCCTGGACTGGGCCTTCGCCCGTCAGGAGAACCTCATGGAGATCGCCAAACGAGACGAGAAGGCGCTCCATCGAGAGATCAGGGCCACCTTTCCCACCGTGGGGAAGTGTCTCGGCAGTCCAAAGGCGCGGAATAAGGTGGTGAAGAGTCTCCGCTGGGCCGTGGCCAATGCGCTGCCGGTCATGACGCCTCAACTCTTCATCGACGATCAACGCCTCTGTGACGAAGACACGGACCTCGGACTCGAATACACCCTCACTCGGATGCTCGCAGGAGGCGGCCGATGAACGATTACACCCGCCGCGGGCTCGTGGCCGCGCCGGCCCTGCTCATCCCCATGTTCTTGGTCAAAGGGTGGCTCGGCGCCGCCGACGCACGACTTCAGGAGGCCGATCCCTCGGCAGAAGAGGCCAAGGTGGCCATCGCCACCGTCTCCGAGGAGGGTTATTGCACCCCCAAGCTCAAGGCCATCGTACGGCGCGTCGCCACCTCCTGCGGTCTGATCAGTAACGGCGGGCGTGGCTGCCAGCCCATGGTGGCTCAGCAGGTCGCGCAGCTCTCGGACGAAGACTTCAACGCGCTCTTTAGGCCGCTCTCGGATCGGGCACGGATCATCCAGTTCGACGCCGACGCGATCGACCTCGACGCCTCCGGGCAACGGTCCGTGGTCGAGGCGTGGGGCGCCCAGGGAGGGGCGAGCTTCTTCTTCGTGGTAGCGAGAGCCAGCCCGGACGGCAAGACGGAGCATAACGAAGCCCTCAGCGCCGGCCGGGCAAAGAGCGTGCTGACGCACCTCGAACAGCACTTTCAAGACCCGGACTTGAACAAGCAGGTGGGGCTCTTGTGGCTCGGTGAGGGTTTCGCGCAATTGGGCGAAGAGTTCTGTGATTGGAACCGATCCCGTCTCGATGAGTGCACCTCCAAAGAGATCAACCGCAGCGCCTTCATCGCGTGGATCGATTGCGCCATATGAACACCGTGTCTCTACGATGCGCGCTGCTCTGCAGTCTCGCGCTCATCGGGGCGTGCTCCGACAGCCCCCCAAAGAAGGCCACCGGTCAGACCGGAGTCCGCAGCGCGGCGGTCCAACCCAAGGCGGCCGTGTCGGGCCCCGTAAACGACAAGAGCGGTTTTTGCGAGTTGGTCTTTCCCGGCGAAGGGGCCAAAGCGCGTCGACTGGTGTGGCCCGCGTTCCGGCCATTGCCCGGAGAGACCGCGGCGGCGACGCCGGTGGCGTCTCGGGGCAAGTGGCTCTGGGTCAATCTTTGGGCCACCTGGTGTGAGCCCTGCCTCGCCGAGATGGGGCTCTTGGGGCGCTGGGCCAAAGGACTCAACGCCGGCAAGACCGGGCTGGAGTTGGAGCTCTTGACCATCGACGCCCCGGAGAACGCGCCAGCCTTGGGCGACCGGATACGCGCGGGGCTCCCTGGCACCGTGCACTGGATTCGGGACGAGCCCGAGTTCGGCAGCTTCCTCGATCGTCTCGGAGTCGATCGAACCGCCGCGATCCCGATTCACGCCCTGGTAGATCCCACGGGTCACGTTCGATGCGTTCGCGTGGGCGCCATCAGCGCTCTCGATTTCGCCGCTGTGAAGGGGATCGTCACCGGTCGGTGACGAGAAGAAAACGCCTCAGCTCGCAGCCACCAGACCGACGTGAGCTTCCAACAAGAAGGTCATCTGCTGGGAACCGCACCGGATCTGGTCACCGTCCTCTAAACGTCGTCCCGAGGGGCCAACAGGCCGCTCGTTGACGTATGTTCCGACCGCGGTGCCGAGGTCTCGGATCCAGAATCGACCCAACTCGCAGTCCACGGAGAAGTGGCGCCGGGCCACGCTCGGGCTGGGAATCGTGTTGCTGTTGTCGGGGGTGCGCCCGCAGGTAATTCGGGCCTCTTCGGGGTCCACGTAAACGCACCAGAGGCCGTTGGCATCCCGATAGTCGATCCGGCCCCGCACCATGGCGTTATTGACGAGGGTGTCGTCTTCACCGAAGAACTCATCACGCTCATGGGACGTCAGCTCGATCTTTACGGCCGCTAACTCCGCCGCCAGAGACTCGATCTGACCCATGAGCCGATCCACTCGACACTGAAGCTGCTCGATGGTTTTGGCCTGTGCCACATCGCTCCTCGGTCACCCCACTATATGCTGTCACCGATACCTAGAACGGGCAAAGAAACGCGCCGGATAAGAAGGGGCGCGGTTTTCCGGCGATCGGACCCAAGCCATCGTTTTGCCAACGACGTCAGGATGACCTACAACGGGGCGAGTCCGGATCTGCGGCACGGACCCGCGACCCTCTCCCCCTTTCCGGTCTCGGCGGTCAGCCCGAGGCCCCGCCCGGGAGTCGGTGTCCCGCGTCCATCGTCGATGAGCGTTCGAACGGACCACGGGAGGATCCATGTCACCAGCCCTGGCGGCCTTGGCCGCGTTCGCCGCGTACTTCTTGGCCTATCGATTCTATTCGAAGTTCTTGGCCACGCGGCTGTTCAATCTGGATCCAGACCGGCAGACACCGGCCTACGCCCTCGAGGACGGGGTCGACTACGAGCCCACGCCGGCCCCCGTCCTATTCGGTCACCACTACGCCTCCATCACTGGGCTCGCCCCCATGTTGGGGCCGGCTATCGCCGTCATCTGGGGCTGGGCACCGGCCATGATCTGGGTGGTCTTGGGCTCCATCTTCATCGGCTGCGTCCACGACTTCTCAGCCTTGGTGGTCTCGGCCCGAGCGCGCGGCCTCTCCGTAGGCTCCGTAGCCCAAGGGGTCATCGGCCCACGGGCAAGAGTGCTCTTTTTGTTAATCATCTTCTTCGGCGTCGCCCTGGCCATGGGGGTCTTCGTCTTCGTCATCGCCAAACTCTTCGGGCTGTACATCGTGCCCCCCAACGAGACCACGGGCAGCGCGGGGTTGGAGGGGTATCCCCAGGCCGTCTTTCCTTCGGCGCTGCTGATGGTGATCGCCATGATCAGCGGCTACCTGCTCAAACGAAGAGGCGCCCCCCTAGGCCCCGTGATCGCCGTCGGATTCGTCCTCATGTTGGGCGGTATCTATCTCGGCCTCGTGTTCAAGGAGTCTGGTTATTATGGAGGGTGGTGGCCGTCGAGCACGACGTGGACCCTCATCCTCCTGGCCTATGCCTTCGCAGCCTCGGTGCTGCCGGTGTGGTCATTGCTCCAGCCCCGAGATTTCTTGAACTCGCTGCTCCTCTATCTGGGCTTGGGCCTCGCCTACATCGGCCTGTTCACCAGCAATCCTGACTTCGCCGCCCCGGCGTTGGTCCCCGAACCCGAGGGCGCGCCACCCATGCTGCCCTTCGTGTTCATCCTCATCGCCTGCGGCGCGGCCAGCGGCTTCCACGGCCTGGTGAGCTCGGGGACCACCGCCAAGCAATTGTCCAATGAGACCCACGCCCGCCCCATCGGTTACGGCGCCATGATCGGCGAGAGCCTCCTGGGTCTGCTGGCGGTGCTCGCCTGCACGGCGGGCTTCAGCTCGTCCGCCGCCTGGCACACCCATTACGCATCCTTCTCCGCAGCCCAGGGCTTGGCCAAGAAGCTCAGCGGCTTCATCGACGGCACCACCAGCTTCCTGTCGTCTCTGGGTCTGCCCCCTGAGTTGGCCTCGGCCCTGATCGCCATGGTGGTGGTGTCATTCGCCTTGACCACCCTCGACTCGGCTACTCGACTCCTCCGGTTCAACATCGAAGAGCTCTTCGGCCCCCTCAAGTTGCCGGGCATCACCAATCGCTACGTCTCTTCGGCCCTCGCCTGCGCCACCATCGGCTTCTTCGCCTTCTACGAGGTGGACGGAAAGCCGGCGGCCTTGGCGCTGTGGGCCCTCTTCGGCACCACGAACCAACTCTTGGCGGGCCTGACCTTGCTGATGGTCACCCTCTACCTCAAGCACCGCGGTAAACCGACGCTCTACACCGGGATCCCGGCGGTCTTCATCATGGCCACCACCCTTGTGAGCATGACCCTGAACCTGAAGCGCTTCGCTTTCGGCGCCAAGCCCGACTATCTGCTCACCACCGTGGGGGCCGTGCTGCTCGGACTGGGCCTTTGGCTGGTGGTTGAGGCGGCCCTCGCCCTGCGCCGCACGGAGACCACCGACGACCCGCTCATCCACATCGACATGGATCCCGTTGAGCTCTCGGGCTCCGCACCAACCCCTTGAGTGGTGAGGAAGTTTTGGTTCTCGGCAGCGCGATGAACCGACACTTGCTACTGTTCAGAGATGGCTGCTCCACCTCACTCTCCCCACCATGAAGCCCTCGCCCCGGCTTGTTCGGAGCTGCGAGGCCGTGGATGAGTGACTCTCGCTCGAAGTCGGGGCCTACTCGCCGGCGGCGCCACACCTTTACACCCTTCGACCAAGAAGGCGCTGAGACACCGTCGCTGACCGAGGCCCCCCAACGATGGACTGAGGACATGCTTCGCGCCCTCGAGCCCCATGAACACGATTTTCAGGAGTTCAAGGGTGCGGGTTGGATGATGCGACCGGACGGCGACCTGCACGCCAACTTTCTGTACTACCTGTCCAAACAGATCTCGGCCTTCGTCAACGGCGCGGGTGGACGCCTTTTCATCGGCATCAACGACGAAGGCGACGTGGACGGCGGTGTGCCGCGGGCTCTTCGAGGCGGTACTCGGGAGTGGCTGGAGGATCTCGTTCCCTCCTGCGTCGAACCCATGTTGGGGCGCTGCAATGTGTTTGAAGTGGTGGGGGATCGACCGGACACGGCGATCCTACCCGGGATGGCCGTTTACGTGATCGATCTCCACGCGAGCGATGATGCGCCCCATCAAGCCAAGGACCATCGCTACTATTTGCGCATCGCCGGTAAGTCCCGACCCATGGGCCACGTCCACGTTCAGGACGTCCTGCGCCGGAGCCGACAGCCGGCCGTCACCCTCACCCGGATCGGACCCTACGGCGAACCCGTCCTCGACCTTGGTGATCCTCGGGGTCCCCAGGCTTTGATTCAATTCCGCGCCTTTTTGGCCAACCACAGCCGAACGCTCGCGCATCACGTGGGGGTGGAGGTCCACCTGCCCCGCGCGCTCGCCGGGCGGATCGTGCGACGGAGAATGCGTGAGCAGGGCGAGACGCACCTCACCCAGAGCCCCGGCAAGATCACCTTCTTTCGCTACCACCCGGTGCCCCTCTTCCCCACCCAAGAGGTCTACGCCCTGTGTTTTTGGGTGCGAATTCACCCCAATAACCTCAGTCTGGTCGCCGACGGGTGTCCCATGGAGTGGACCGTCTTCGCCGACGACTCAGCGCCCGGCACGGGCATCAAACCGCTCTGGGAACACCAAGTGGTCCAAAAAGCCCATCAGTGGGTAATAGACCAACTCGAAGGGGACGATTGAGGGCGCTTCAGCCGATCCGAGGGTCGAGCTCTTTGGCCACCTCGTAGAGACGCATCGCCATCCGCTCCTGCCGACGAAACCGCGCCAGGTGCATCTTGTCCACGAGGAGCGCGGCGAAGCCCGTGAGCTCCGTGGCGGTGTACCGCTCCCGGCGATACTCGATGCGCTGACGCCGGTCTTTGAGCAGAACATGGGCTTCAGCGGCCGTCTTTACGATGGTGGCGCATTGGGTGCGACAGTCCGATGAATGCTTGGCCATCACCGAGCCCGGACCGAACCGTTCTCGGACCCGCGCGAGGGCGTCGTCGAGCTCACTCTCGTGCGCGGTCATATGAACACTGAGGGCGGCGAAGTGATCCGACTGGCCCCGGAGGCGACGGGCTCCCACCACTGCCGGGATATCGAACGCGTCGTCATCGGTGGTGGGCACGTCGGAGTAGCTCACCATGTCTAACGCGTCGAGTAAGGCCAAGAGACGCAGCGTTCGGTTGCGGCTCACGGGGCTGATCGTCAATAGGCGCCGAAGCGATAGGCCCTTAGGGAGCGCCACCTCGGCGAACTTCGCCTCCTGCCGGTCCAATTGGAGCATGCTCGGCTGCCAGCGAGGGTCCTCACCCATGGTGGGAAAGGTGTCGAAGAGGTCAGCGAAGAGGCCATCCAAGTCATCGCTACGCATTCGAGACAGAGTCATCGACAGCCAATTACGCGCATAGCCCAAGAAGGGAATTCGCAGCTCTCGGATGCTCGTGCCCTGCTCATTGGGGTCGAAGACGAAGCGTAGGCCGCTGTGATTGGCGTGCTCCTGAAGCAGGTCCACGAGCACGTCTCGAGCGAGGGCGCGGAGCATGCGCAACGGGATGGGCTCACCGGGCACATTGGGGTCTCGGGCCGCCCGCGCTTGCGCGATCACCCCGTTGATCCTGCTGATGCGGCCGCCCCAGTCGGCGGGCATCAACCCGTCCTCCACCAAACGAGCGCCGAGGTCACCATCGAACTCGCAGACGCATCCCCGGTGGTCCAGGTACGCCCCCCAGGGTCCCGACGGCAGCAAGAGGGTCAATCGGCCCGGACGGCAATTTCTTTGGATGCTGAGGAGCAAGGTGAAGAGGGTCAGACCCCCTCGCCCTCTCACCAGATCTTGGGGACTCCCCACGGCCTGGAGCGCGCCTTGTTCAACGGGGAGCCGATCGGGATCCGGGTCTGACTCGAAGCCCATCTCGTTCATGCTGGCGACGACCACCTCTTCCTCTTCCTCGGGGAGCTCGGGTTCGGCCTCAGCCTCCTCGTCCAAGAGGCCGCCGATGAGCAGACCTTGGTAGTCCGGATCCAAGGCCGTCAATTGAACGGATTGGTCCATCCAGTCTTCGTCGTCGTCGTCATCGTCGTAATCATCGTCGTCTACGGGGGCGCTCTCCACGGGACCGAGGGTGATGGGCGGCGCGCTCTCTTCAGGGATCGACTGAGCAGGTCGTGCAGGCCGAGGAGGTGTCCACCCCGCCGCCTTCAAGAATCGCTCCACGGTCTCGAGGATCACCTCGTTGCACTGTAGATGCAGCCCCACCACATCACCTTGCCGGTGAACAACGGATCCGGGGATGTGTGTGACGTTTCCAGGCTCTCCCTGAATTTGAACAGAGAAAAGCATCTGCTTGTAGAGCGGCGCACCGACGAGGTCCACCGCCATCAATCGATTATTGGCGAGCTCTTCCTTGAGGAATGCGCCGAGATGCGACGGCCGACGAAACTGAATCACTTCGCCGGCCATGAGCATTGGCGGGAGCTGCCGCTCTAGGGAGTCTCGTCCCATGGCCACCTCAAATCATAAACTAGCACGAGCCCTAAGCCAGCGCGATTTAACGGGCCCGTACGCGCAGAGGCTGCCCGAAGGAATTGACCCGTTCAGCGGGCAAAAACGGGTGTTTCACGGGCCATGGATCATCATGGATTACGGCCAAAGTAACGCAGTGCGGCAGAAATATACCGGTTAGTATGCATCGATACGTATAGCGTTTATGGAGACAAATAACGCAGTGCGTTAATTTCCTCTTGACGCATTTTGACGCACTGCGTTAGACCTCTTCTCGAAAACATTGCAAAGGAGCACACCATGTCCAATCTCGCTGAAAAGCTTCCGAAGTTCTTCCGTGACCGCGTAGAGGATCTCGAGTCTCGTGGCCGTCGCATCGCTGACCGGTTCGACTCCCTCGTCGACCAGTACGTGCCGGAGGCCGTGGTCGCCCCCCTCCGCACCGATGATGGGCTGAGCATTCAGTCCCTGCGCACCGCCGTGAACGCGGCCGGCGAAGAGATCGTGGCCCGATTCCGCGGCGAAAAGTCCGCCGAGGAGACCAAGGCCGAGGAGAAGCCCGCAGCCAAGAAGCCCGAGGCCAAGAAGCCTGCGGCCAAGAAGCCTGCGGCCAAGAAGCCTGCGGCCCGCAAGCCGGCCGCCAAGAAGTCTGCGGCCAAGAAGTCGAGCGGGGCGGCAGCATAAACCGATCTCGCGCCAAGCGAGTCCGCCCGACCGGTTCGAAAAGAGACGGTCACGCAGCGACCGACGCGACCACACCTCCCGCCACGCCATATGGTCTGAGCGATGAGAGGGATGCGGAATCGTCGAGTCGAAGCCTGTGACCATCCTCTGACCCCAGCTGGGGTCCGAAACGCAGGGCATCTCGCTCGGTAAAATCCGGTTTCGACGACGTTCTTGGGAGAGACGTCGCGGAAATCTCAAGCCTCGGCGTTGGCGACGCCCGGCCCATGGACTCACGGGGGATTCCCCCGCCATCGGCCTCAAAACGGCGCCAACCCTTGGCGATGACTCCGCGGCCATTCCCACGACGTTCAGCGAAGCTGGTCACCGATTATCGCCGGTGGCGGGCTGTGGCGGAACATACCCCCCATACCCTCACCCCCACCACCTCCGTTGCGGCTTCGCCACCGGCGGTTTTATGTCATCTTGCACGCGCTCGCGACCCCTCCCCACACCGGGGTAGCGGCGTCGCGGCATCCGATTATCGCCGGCGACGAGCTGTGGCGAACAGTATACCCCCCATACCCCACCACCCCACTTTCGTTGCAGTCTCGTCGTCGGCGGTTTTTTCAACCTAGGGTCCGGTCCGAATCGGATCTCGGGTGTGCTTGCACTCCAATACACCGGAGCTCGATGGACGCCCCTTCGTGGGCGCGGCATCCCGCTGATCCGGCGCAGCCGAACACCATCACAACCCCACCGAGATCGAGACCAACTCACCCCTGGCGATGAGCTGGAGACCCCGAAGCACCCGACTTGGGCTTCCGATCCCATGAGTCGCCCGAAACTGCCCCGGCGAGTCTCCGGATGAGTTGTGCCCGACATCGCAAACTCGGACGACCTCGGCCCGTCTCTCACGGCCGTCGGCCATTGGATTAATTGGTGCCGGTGTCTACGGCGTCTCGTAGTCCGCAGGCCCTTTGGAGGGTGTGGCGCTGAGCGGGCCGTGGAGGGCGTGGTGCTGAGCGGGCCGTGGAGGGCGTGG
>MPMC02051677.1_pt1 | contig 13057 bp, 7 predicted proteins | sample 1617281 | NCBI WGS metagenome assembly MPMC02 (sample SAMN05944809, study PRJNA350692) | marine metagenome | biome: marine; feature: ODZ; material: water; isolation source: 100 m water sample filtered on 30 um supor filter | place: Pacific Ocean | collected 2012-04-09 | depth 100m m | reverse complement strand
TGTCAAATGGCCGACAGTCGCTTAAGCCACGAAATGGTCATCCCTCTGCTCAATACGTCCGACCAATTATTGCGTACCGCAGCAATTGACGTCATCACAAAACACAAGGGCTGGGCCGATGAGATCAAACTCGTCGCCGCTGGCTGGCTCAATGGCAAACAGCTTTCCGAGCAAGACGCTGCGCTGGCGTTGGCGGTATTAAAAACTTTTGCCGCAGACCGTGGCATCCAGCCACTGATGGTTGCTGCGATGAGCAGTGCAAAAGTACCCCGCGAAACAAAACTGTTGCTCCTCGATGCATTGGTTGAAAGTAATCTCGAAGCGATGCCGGACGAATTTGTCGATTCGCTTAAAAGTCTCTACAAAACCGGTGATGGACAACTACTCGAACGCCTCGTGACGGTCATATCGATCAAAGATACCGATAAGCTGGACCAGGAACTGATGGAAATTGCCCGGCAGGATGACCAGGATGGACCGCTGCGATTAGCGGCTCTGGCAATCGTAGCCAACCATGGGGGCAAACTGGATACAGCCGATTTTCAACTTATGGTAGATCAGTTTAATGATGAGGTCTTTCCTGTAGATCGCATCCGAGCTGCCGGGTCGCTTGCTAGTGCAGATCTTACCGAGGACCAAACACTCGCGGTTGCCGATCTGCTCGGCACCGTCGGGCCGCTGGAACTCCCTGTTCTTATGCAACGCTTCGAGCGCGATACTGCACCTGTGGTGGTGAATGTAGACGTGCAGCCGGCAAAGGCCAAAAACCATCGCGGTGTCGCCGCCTTTCTCGATGAACCGCAGGGGCATCTGGCAACCTGGAATAGCTGGGATCCGCTCAGCGGCGAAGGTTTTCTCTATCTCCGCTCGAGTGATGGCTCTTACAGCGGGCTTTCTGCCAGCAAAGTCGAGGGTGCCACGCTCTTGCCTTACAATATCAACCGCTTCGATCGGCTCATGGGAGACTTTGTGTACAACGGCCAGGAAAATGGCGGTGGAGAGCATCAGTCGTTTGAAAACCACTTCACTTTAAGTGGATTTAAGCCAGATCATCTTTACGACCTCTATTACTATGGTTCAGCCTACCCCAAACCAAACGCCCGCGGTGCGGAAGTTACGGTGGCGGGGAAGGAAGGTCCCGTCACCAAAGAGATCCGTGGACTCCATCCGGAAAATAAACACTATGAAGATGGGATTACTCATGCACTGTTCTCTGGTCTTGCGCCTCGCGAAGATGGCACAATCGACCTCTCCTGGAAAAGTTTCCGTGAAGACAAGGAAGGTAATTTTGGTATTTTCAACGGGTTGACCATCGTCGCTCCGGCGGCCGAGGGCGGTCGCAGTGGCACCATCGGCAAACGCGTCGTCGCCGGCCTGACTCAATCGGAGGCGCTTGCAAGCCTGCCACCAGAACGGATCGAGACGCTGTTGGGGCGTTTTCCTCCCGAGATCATCGAAAGTGCTACTCCGCTGCTCAAGCAGGTGCGAGCAGAAAACGAACAGCAAGCTGCACGATTGGCGGAACTTATGCCACATATTGGAGATGGGAATGCCGCACGCGGTCACGATGTCTTCTTCGGCAACAAGGCCGCCTGCCACACCTGCCATCGGGCTCAAGGAAAAGGGAGTGATATTGGACCTGAATTGACACTGATTGGCCGCATTCGTACCGATCGCGATTTGGCCGAGTCGATTGTCTTTCCCAGTTCCACGATTACTAATGGATATACGACCTTTTCGGTCATTACCGGATCGGGGCGGATGATCGATGGGGTGATTAATCGCGAAACAGCAGACTCCATCCATATGCGAATGGCTGAAAAACCTGAGGCGCACATTGCACGAGATGACATTGAGGAGATGGTTGCGCTACCCACTTCAATCATGCCACAAGGCCTTGAAAAGACCATCACCGTGGATGAGCTAAACGATCTGATCGCCTATCTGCGGACCCTAAAATAACGCTGTCGCACAATTTGTACGGCAGTGTTATGCAGCTGTAGTGTCATGCGGCTATTGCGAAAAACCGTAGCTTAGGTTGCTACCGATCGTAACTCACGAGGCAGGGGAAAAGTGACCTGCTCTATGCGAATTTCACAAAGCTCGATACTCGCATCAAATCGTTTGATCAAGTAGGAACAGACCTCTTGTACCAGACTTTCAGGAGCACTGGCACCAGCCGTCACCAATACGGTTTGTGATTCTTCAAACCACGTTTCGTCGAGATTCTCAACCCCGTCAATCAGACGTGAAGGTTTGCCACACTCCTGACCGATATCAGCAAGTCGCTGGCTGTTGGAACTGTTTTGGCTGCCAACCACCAAAACAAAATCCGCCTCAGCGGCTAACCGCCGCACCGCTTGCTGCCGGTTCTGGGTGGCATAGCAGATATCATCCTTCGGTGGTGCCACAATGTTTGGAAACCGCTCTTGCAAACGACAGATCACACGATTGGCATCATCCACCGAAAGGGTCGTTTGGGTCAGATATGCGATGTGATTTGGATCGCGGACTTCGAGGCGATCAACATCCTCGGGGGTCTCTACCAATACAATCTCGTCAGGAGCTTCACCCATGGTGCCAATCACTTCGTCATGGCCATTGTGACCGATTAAAATAATCGTCCGCCCTTCCTTCGCATACTTGATCGCCTCCAAATGTACTTTGGTAACCAACGGGCAAGTCGCATCGATGGCCTGGAGTTTCCGGTCTTGCGCCTGATTGCGTATTTCAGGCGAAACTCCGTGGGCAGAAAAGAGCAAGGTACTGCCCGGGGGAACGGACTCGAGATCGGTAACAAAGATCGCACCCGATTTCTCAAACTGTTCCACGACGAATTTGTTGTGAACTATTTCATGGTAAACGTAGACCGGTGCAGAAAAAGCCTCGAGCGCTAACTCTAAACTTTCGATTGCCATCTCGACACCCGCACAAAAGCCGCGCGGCGAGGCCAACAAAATCTTCATTACAGACAAATCCCGTTACTGTCTGAACTCAAAAATCAATGAGCCATACCGGGAAGGGTTCGCTCACTTCGTACCGAAACTTAGGCACAGATTTCATCATAACTTAGTCCATACGACTTCACTAGTTGCCCGCTGGCAGGAGAGCGTTGATGACAACTAAGATCCTTTGGAATCCGGTGGCTCGCTCGTTTCGCGGGTTGGAATTTCCAAACGACTACTTGGAATCAACTGTTGAACGATCTCCTCGAGAAAAAGAGCCAGGTGGTCTGCACATCGCAAAGATTCCTGTTTGATGTTCCACCAATCCTTTGCGGTTGAGGGCCTCTTCATAAGGGCTCCAGTCGCAGCCCCTAGTCGGCCCGCTAATGACTTTTGGCTGTGCATGTGTTTCATTTCGTCAGGCAGACTATCTTCCAACGCATCGCGAACAACACGGACTACGAGGCAAAGAACACGAGACTCTCGACAAACCTCAGCTACTGCCAACGAACTAGTGTCCACGGCCTCTGCGTGCGTGTGTGCTGCCAGTGCTCGCTTCGCCTGCGGGTTCGTAGGTTGCCGGGAAACCGACACGATACCTCCAATAGTATATTTCTGATTGTCCGGATCGTCGCCTGTCTGAATATCAATCTTTAGTCGGCGACCCGATTCGTCTCCAACACTATCGGCAACCACGAGATCTCCCCGCTGCAGCGCCGGAACCAGGGCACCAGCGAATCCTGCCGCCACGACCCACTCTGGAGTATGTCCCGCGAGCAAGGCCCGGGTGGCGGCCGCAATACACTCCAGTCCACCGCCCACCTCGACCACTGCAATGCGGCGAGATCGCCACTGCCCCTCGTAAAGGCCAAATCCATTACCCTGCGTCTCAACCACTCCAGAGAGGCGGTCAACAATACTCCCCCTTTCAGTCTTGTCGCTAACGACAATGCCGACGTGGCACAAACGGGGCGTCACCGAGGCTGGATCCTCAGCCGATGCTTTTCGTTGAACGTCTGCCTTGGCGGCGCTGACGGCATCAGCAACGTGCCTGCCAGTCTCTCGTCGCAACCAGTTGTACATGAACTGCCGCCAGACCATCCGTTAACCTCGCCAGAGAACCGTGATTCATCGGAAGAGAAGTTGTCGGAGACCAATCACACCACGTCCAGTGTGGACACTGCTATCGGTTACCAACGGACAAGAGTGGGCGTCGGTGCAGCGTCGAAGCCCGCTGTTTTACTCCGGCTATGATTATCTTCGGTTTTTGTCCCTTCGCATAGTGCGCGGAGCATCATACAGAGGCTCTCGAGTGGCGCAGAAAAATCGCTTTCTGTCATAGAATCGATCGCGTCAGCAAAAAATTCGCTCTCCAAGAGAAAATCAATGCCCAACCCGACCGCTGGTGAGTTGCCATAACCGGTCCTAGAAAGGGCAAGTACCGCCACCGCAGTATCGAAAAGGGAACTGGGGCCTTCGCCGGCCAGATAGCCTTGCGCGGTCATACCACATTCTCCCCAGCCACCACCCGGCTGTTGGTGGGCCCGTAGCCAACCGGCAGCGAGCATCAACGCAGGATCAGCACCCGACAGACCGACCGCATCGCACCCTAAAAGTACTTCGGCCGTAGTGGCAATGGCACCCACTTCGCAACCTGAAGCATCCGGCGAGGCGAAATGTTGAGAACTCGGCAACCACGATCCATCACTCTTTTGCACGCGGCGCAAAAAACGAATAGCCTGATCGATCTGCTTGTTTCCCAATCTGTTTCCATCGGCAGCTAACGCTCCGAGCGCGTATGCCGTGGCATACGGGCAACGCTGCCAACTTCCGTCACGAAGTTGGGAGTCTGTCAACTGGTTTCGTAATTTTGTTCTACAATCTTCGAGCCGCTCTTTAAACTCTGTTACATCCCACTGATGAATCGTGGCATCTTTTTCTGGCAGCAGCAACTGCAACTCGGGCGGAACCCCTTCATCTGGCGACTGCTCGGCACTGCCAAAACGGCACAGCGACCGAAGCATGACTGCAGCATCATAATGAGAGGCCTCAACCGGCCCCGCACAAATCGCTTTCGCGGCAAGGCGCAATGCATTGGCTTGGCTAGAAATGCCCGCCCCGACAATCGCTTCAAGCGCAAGTGCTGTTTTCCGGGGTTGGCATGAGCTAAGTATTTGGGCTGCCCGCTCCGGTTGATTTCGAACGAGTTCAATCAACCTATGGAATGACTCTGTCTTCTCACATCTCTCGAAAGTGGGCGATTGGGATTTTTCTTGTATTGCATTCCAGAGAATCCCTCGCCATTGCCACATTTCCAAATTTCTATCTGAAGAATGATCTCGATTCGATCGCGAAATATATCGGGCGCGTAATCGATATGTCGCTCGAAGCGCTCTCCCAATCCAGCGGTTCGGGGTACGCACCTCCACCGGGCAAAGCAACAATTCACCAACACCAAAGTGCGGAGCGAGTTGTCTGGTCGCCTTCAGTTGGCAGATTGTTTTCCAGGCTCGATTTTCCAGATGCGAAAAATGCCGGTTCTCGTCCTGGTCGCAAGTGGGAAAAGGAATCTGACCGTAGAGGGCCAGATAGCGACGGGCACGGGCATCGGCACATTGAATGCCACCAGACGCGATCAGATAGCGACGAGCGGCCGTCATCGTCTCATCATTTGCGGAAGTTCCGGCAAGCTTGAGTGCCAGATAGATCAAAATGCTCGTTGAAATGTTGTCGGCACCCCCGACCGCGATGGACCAGCCACCTGAAGGGTTTTGCAGGGCAATCAATTGATCGGCCATCTGCTCGACGACTTCCCGGTCAAATGCATTGAGCCAATACGCCGCCAGCAGCCATTCAGCGCAGGCGAGCGGGGAAAGAGATTTACAAACAACATGACCATCCTGCTCCTGCAAGTTTCCTATTGCCTGCCGAGCGATCGTGATAGCCCGCCTCATCGGCGCTGAAAGTTCCCGAGATGTTGCCATCTTCAATCCGCCATAAAATCGTCTTGAGGGCAACTCTGGATCCTGCAGGAGGAGTCGTGGACCACGATCCTCGTCATGGATCGATAGCCGAATTGGCGGCTGCTGTGTCATCGTCAATGCCTGGCGTGAGAACGGTGTCACTCAGATGAACCGGGTTCGACGGTTTGCAACCGGTTCGCGCGATCCCCTTACTCCATACTGGGGAAAAGATCACCTTATGCCATCTCTGCCTCGTCAATCAATATCAGGCACGAAAAACATACATGGGCTGCTATCAATCCAAGATGCGCCTACGAGTACCTTACCCGCCAATCGACCCTTAACACTGCCACCCTGGAATCCGGTGCTAGCAAAAACCGGATACTCCCTGGCAATCCTCATCCTGCCCTCTTCCATCGTGTGGACAGTCTTTGGAGCGAGGTCTGAGACCACCATCGCATCTCCGGAGAGCTTCCGAGAAGCTATCAAGCCGTGGATGACTGATCGCCAACGGCCTTCTCAGGCGGCATTTTTTCTCATCTTTCCAAAGGCGAATATCGCGGGTTTTAAAAATCCCGGGGCGAATCGTTGGTGTAAAACACCAAAAAAATAAGCCGCTCTGGAAAATGAAAGGTAGCTCGGCTCGGCTTCGTATCCGTACGCGATACCGTCAAAGTCACTCCTCTTCATGATGCGCTTCAACTTACCGATGCTATTGCATTTGTATAATGTTGGAAAAACATCCTCTTCTTGTCTGTTGTCCTGTACGGCAGATGTCACTTTTGAGTGGAGCTTATTGGGAATCAGCGTTGCTGCCAGCGCAATGTAACTCCAACGATTTGGGGTTCTTGCACACAAAAAGCCTCCATTTTTTAAAACGCGGTGGATCTCCGTAAAAAACTGCTCTGGATTATTAATATGCTCCAAAACATTATCGCAGACAATCAAATCAATCGAGTTGCTCTCAATGGGCCAAGAGTCACTCTGTATAAGATGAAACTCATCTATAAATGGATTGGTTTGAGCATGTTGATCAACATCGATTCCGATGACTTTACCGGCTTTTCCTTGTAAAACTCTAAGGTTTTTCCTTAGGGGTATCGGATCTTCACTGTATTCACCTCGTCCGCAACCCACATCTAAAACAACTGAAGAACCATCAATCAGTGAATTAACCCTACTAAAAAAAGCGACGGTCCCATCAAGATCGGTAAATCCGCCGAATCGGGTTTCTGGATAATATTTTTCTTTACTATTCATCATCATGGAATCATCTTGAGGGCGACTCCCGATCCTGCAGGACGAGACGCACCATCCTCGTCATGGATCGACGACCGAATTGGTGGCTGCTGTGTCATGTCAATGCCTGGCGTGAGAACGGTGTTACTCGGACGAACTGGATCCGACGGTTTGCAATCGGTTCGTGCACTCCCATTACTCCATGCTGGGAAAACACCACCTTAGGCCATCTTTGCCCCGCCAATCAATATCAGGCAGAAAAAACATACATGGGCTGCTATCGATCCAAGATGCGCCTTCGAGTACATTACCCGCCAATCGACCGGCGACACTGCGTTCCTGGAGTCGTACAAGTGCTAGCAATAACCAGTTACGCTCAGGCAATCCTCATCCTGCTCTCTGCCACCGTGTGGACAGTCTTTGGGGGGCGATGTCTTGGCGAGACCATCATCGTCTGTCCTGAGAACTTCCGAGAAGCGATCGAGCCGTGGATGGCATATCGTCAACGGCAGGGGCACACGCTCGATTTTATCGAGAGTCGTGGCACGGCTGCAGAAATCCACACCAGAATTCTTCAACGGGCCGATCGCGGTCCAATCAGCGCCATCGTACTCATTGGCGATACCCCCAATCACGCCAATCAACGGGAACCCGCTGATGCGGGAAGCGTGCCGACCCACTATATCGCGGCAAGGATTATCACTCCCTTTGGTGGGGACCGAATGATTGCGAGTGATAATCCCTATGGGGATCTCAACGGCGATCAGATTGCTGATGTTCCGATTGGTCGCCTGCCGGTCGACAGCCCGGAAGAGTTAAAAAACCTGATTGACCGAATTATCCGGTATGAATCGAGTGATGACTTTTCACTTTGGCGGGGCCGGATCAACCTCATCGCCGGTCTCGGCGGTTTTGGTGGCTTGATCGATACGATGATTGAGAACACGACCAAATTGTTTCTGACTTCTGGCATTCCGGCCGGGTATCAAGTGAGCATGACCAGAGCCAATTGGAAAAGTCCCTACTGTCCGGACCCACGATTGTTTCGCGACACTGTCATTGCACGCATGAATGAGGGCTGCCTATTCTGGATCTACATGGGGCATGGACAGGTGCAAGCCCTAGACCAACTTCATGTTCCCGGTGCCACTTTCCCAATTTTGTCTGTAGAAGATTCTGCTCGCATCGAATGCGATGCAGGTGCTCCCATTGTCCTTCTCTTCAGTTGTTACAGCGCGGCGTTTGATCATCAGAATGATTGCCTCGCGGAGGAAATGGTATGTAGCAAAAGCGGACCGGTTGCCGTTCTGGGTGGTTCGCGAACCACCATGCCCTATGCGATGGCAACACTGGCAGAAGCAATGATGGATGAGTGTTTTCAAAAGCGGACCGACACTCTAGGAAAGATTTTCTTGCGGGCCAAAAAGCGGATGATCGACAGCCAAACAGAATCCGGCCATCGTGGGCTAATCGATTCTATGGGTATGCTGTTCGGGGAGTCGGCAGAGGACCTATACGCACAGCGACAAGAACATCTCCATTTATTCAATCTGCTAGGTGATCCACTTTTAAAAATAAAATATCCACAGGAGATCCCGATTTCTGTCAATGCAATTGTCGGCGAGGGATCCGAGGTTCCTATTCAACTTGAGATGCCGATTGCGGGACAGGCGACCATTGAGTTGGTCGTCCGTCGGGGACAGCTACTGAAACAACCATCCAAGCGACTCCAATATGATCCCCGCGATCGGGCACTTCACAAAATCCAGCAGACCTACCTAGAGGCCAATAATCAGCAAATCGATTCCACCACACAGACGGTCGCCAAGGGTCCACTGAAAATTCGCCTTAAATTGCCTCCTGGAGTTGTTGGTCCCTGCCACGTGCGAGCCTATATCGAAGGTGCCAAAGATTTTGCCCTCGGTACGGCCGACTTTTACATTGAACGATCCCAAAAGCTGCAACCTGAAGTTGCCTCAGGATCGGGGCGGGACAAACAAGACGACCGGGCCGATTCACTACGGTAGCCAATGGCACCGTTTTGGAAAATCAACTTAAACGATAGCCAGGCTCAAAGAGGACAAAGACGAGGATGCCACTTAAGAATTGCATTGCTCATCAATCTCCGCGGGCGTAGCAGAGATTTGAGGTCCACCGTTGCGCATTGTATTGTGATCTGCTTCGGCATCTTGATTCGATCCATGCTGTCCCGAGATCGATCGGGTGATAACCTCGTCAAAGAGTCCTTCAACTTTCTGACCGAGCGCACAGGTGCGACCAAATGCATTGAGAAAATGATCCGCCTTGGCTTCGTCAATAGTCAGAGGTGGCTGAATTCGTAAAGCCAATGGGTTTGAACGAGCAACTTGAGTGTAGATGTGATAATGCTCTAACAAGATTTGCATCTGAAAAACTGTCGGGAAGTTGCGAATCATCTCATCAACACCCGACATTAAATACTGAAGCATGCCCGAGGAATCGGTCCGCTTAAGATGTGTGACTACGGATTCTGTGAGGGGTGTAAGTTCCACGCCGATCATCAAACCCTGTCCGCGAACCGCACGGAAGTACTCGGGAATCTGGTGCCTGAGCTTGTTCAGGCCCTCAAGCAACTGAAACCCTCGCGCTGCCGCATTCTCTGGCAGACGCTCCTCGATGAGAGTCTCGATGGCCGCCAGCCCGGCTACGCAGGCCAAACTGCCTCCACCAAATGTCGATGTATGCAAAGCAAACCGATCGATTGTTCCGTAAGCTTTCATCCATATATCTCGGCGTGCAAGCATCGCGCCAATCGGCATCACACCTCCGCTGAGACTTTTGGCCACTGTCATAATATCTGGTTCGATCGCGGCCTGTTCGCTGGCAAACATTGTCCCCGTGCGCCCCATGCCGGTCTGCACCTCGTCGGCAATTAACAGCGTCCCCGTGTTACGACAAATCCTTTCGGCCTCCGCAAGATAGCCAGCCGGGGGCATGATCATCCCCGCCTCACCCTGAATCGGCTCCACAATGAAAGCAGCCATATTACGTGGGGCCAACAGTCGCTCGAGAACTTCGAGGTTCCCGTAAGGAACCGCGTGGCAATCCGGCAACAAGGGTCCAAAAGGGCGCTGGTACGATCGGTTCCCCGTAACCGACAATGCACCCAATGACTTGCCGTGGAACGATCCGTGGCAATAAACGATCCCGGTGCGTTCGGTCGCCGCCCGCGCCAACTTGAGCGCCGCCTCGACCGATTCGGCGCCACTGTTGCAGAAAAAGACCATCTCAAGACCGGACGGTGAAATCGACACCAAACGTTCGGCCAGTGCGGCGGCATGCGGATTAGCAGCGGATGGGCAGAAACCGAGTGCCTTTTGCGAAAGAGCCTCACGAACGGCAGCGACCACACGAGGATGATTATGCCCGAGGTTTAGTGAACCAAAACCCGATACAAAATCGAGATAGTGGTTATCTTCAGCGTCAGAAATAACCAGTCCGTCTCCGCGAACGAATGTTTTATTAAGGCCACTCTGTTTGGTCAGACTGACCAATACCGGATTCACGTAGCGATGAAAAAGGGTCCGAGCCCTGCGATTCGCGACATCGCATCTATTTTTTCTCTCCTGTTGGCCATCTTTAACTGCACTGGCATGTCCATTATCTTGCGGCGGATCCAATGATTTTGCATCACCATTTTCTTGTATCGTCTGTGAACTATCTTCGGGTCTTCCATTCCCATTCTTGTAATGCTGAAAAACATCGCCGTTGGGTGATTCATGCGAGCAACTATCTATCGTTAGCTGTTGTTCTTCGATGCATTGACGTCCAATCACCTTGGCCATGCTTGCCCACATCGAATCCTCAACAGGACGACCAAAGGAAGAAAGATGGCTGAATGAAAAACCATTTTTCTCGGCAATCGCCCCTATCTCATTCACGCTCTCTATACTTAAATCTCGTCCTAACGAGAAACACTCTGCACGATCTTCGAGCGCGAGATTGATGGTTTCGGCAAGACAGCCCGGAACCAAACCAAAATGGAAACCAAGCAACATCGACTTTTGGAGAAATGACTGAGGAACATCAACTACTCCCCCCGCCACAACCAAGACATTATCGCGGCGTCTGACAGAACGCGTTACGTCTGTGGGTACTCCAACATCAATCACAACACTCCCGGATTGAAGCATTTCCGGTTTAATACAATTTCCAGAGGAGGTTGCAGACAGAATAAGTTGGGACTGGGACAAAGCGGTCGGGATGTCTGTCACCAAGTCGCTCTGAAGTTCTTTGGCAATCCGTACTGCTCTGGGCGAGTGCCGACGAGCCACCAACATCAAACGCCCTACCTCTGGAGCCAGCAATCGTGCAACCGCCGTGGCAATACTTCCCGGTACGCCAACAACCGTTATGGTCTCTCGGCGAATATCAATATCGAGTTCGCTACAGGCCTGATAGAGATTTTTGATGGCTGCAAACACCGTGAGGCTGTTTCCAGTCGTCACTGGTATCGGACTGTTTTCGGCAATATATTTTCCATGGCCACCAACAACACTGGTTAACGAACCGAGGCCAACGATACCGGCCCCCCAGTCAGCCGCCATGCGAACCGCTGTTTCCGTTTGTTGGATAGCCCGTGCAGGATCCTGTAAAATTTCCTGTGCGGTACAAGGAATTTCATACACGCGACCTTCGGCAGACTTACCCGAAGATGTCTCGAGCGTCTGAAACCGATCTAGGACTGTTGGACTTGTGGGCGCTACGGAACTTCCGAAACCAACGCCCTCGGCCATCGCGTCTTGCACGAAATTACAGATCTCAAGAAGATTTCCCTTTTCCCAATGGGACAACAGTTCGCCACCATCGTCCATCTGAAAAAGGGCCTTGCTCTCCTCCGAGAGAGGATGCACAACAAAAGCAAATTTCATGATGTGATCTGGATCGTCTGAGAGATGTGCAAAATCAGCACAGTTTCACTAAAAGCGGGTAAATGCCACGATCCATGCCGCGCCCATGCGCGCCCACCCGTTAGTCATCACTCCATGAAATGAAAACAGGGAAAGAAGTAACTTCTTAAGCTACCAAACCTTCCAGCATATCAGCATACACCGCTGGGAGGGGCGATTCAACCGAATCTTGTGGAAATCAAGCGTTTCTCGCACAAGCGTGGCACCTCCAAATTGGAGAACCATCGCTCTCGGCAAGGACCAAAAAACCACAAAAAATCCGAAAGTTTTGACAACATTGCCAACTTTCCTGGCCGGTTCAGCCTGCACAACCGGCATACCAGAGTGGTATGATATCCTCTCGTCGGTCGTAGGGCGATTGTCAACCACCGCTGTGGCGAGCTTTTTGTCCCAGAGTCCTCATCTCTCATTCCGTTACAGTCCACATTCCACACCATTGTGGCAACCTGCCTTTGAATTAGCGGCCAGAAGAAAAAGTGGCATGACGGAACCAGTCTCTTCAACTTTTTACGACCGCAACTACGGTTGGATTCTCCTCATCTTTGTGCTGTCCATTCCGGCAGTCGCTTGCGGAATCTATATCAATGAGAAGTCCAATAATAACAATATCAAGCAATGGCTACCCAAAGATGATCTCGAAGAAACAAAGACCTATAAAGAGTTTTGCAGACATTTTGGTACCGACGAGTATGCCATCGTAAGCTGGAAAGGATGCACACTCGACGACCCGAGATTGCAACGCTTTGCAAAATTAGCCCGTGAGTATCGCGATGAGGATGATGACAAACTATTTGTGAAGGTGCAAACGGGCCCCGAATTGCTCGCACAACTTCAACAAAAACCCTTTGGTCTGAGTGAGACTCTTGCCCGGAAGCGGCTCACATCGATCGTTATTGGCCGAGATAATAAAGCCAGTGCCGCAATCATCGAATTAACGGTGAAAGGAGATGATAATCGGCAG
>MPMC02237771.1_pt1 | contig 13066 bp, 14 predicted proteins | sample 1617281 | NCBI WGS metagenome assembly MPMC02 (sample SAMN05944809, study PRJNA350692) | marine metagenome | biome: marine; feature: ODZ; material: water; isolation source: 100 m water sample filtered on 30 um supor filter | place: Pacific Ocean | collected 2012-04-09 | depth 100m m | reverse complement strand
GGGTGACGGATATACCGACCGATGGATTGCCTATGGGCTCATTGACGGCCAACAGCTGTTTTCTGCCAAGGAACTCACTATCGATCCGGGCGCCCGCTGTGTGCTCCAGGATCCGGGAGCGAGCGGTTGGATTACGGTCCAGGGCCGGGGCCGGATGGGATCCTTAAATTTACAGACCCCCGCAATGATCCACTTCGGGCAAGAGACAGAAGATGAGATATTTATCACTTTTCAGGCTGCTACTGAGGGTGTGGAAATCGAAAACACGGGGTGCGAACCGCTCGTTGGACTTCGTTACTTTGGTCCCGATACGTTTGAGAATGTACCCAACGTGGGTGACCATCGAAAATAGAGACCGGTTTAGAGAGGTTGCTTCGGTTCCAACCAAGTCTTAAAAAACCTAATTCATTTGTTGAGGAACATTGGCATGAGTCATCATTTTCCCGCACTTCACAATGCGATGTGGCCCGGACTGGTCGGTAAGGGTGATGAGGAGGGACAGGAACCACCGATTAGCCTTGAGCGGATGCTTGATCTGACTGCGGCGGCCGAAGTCAATGGTCAGAAGTTCGAGGGGATCGATTATTTTCTCTTCCTGCCCCACACAAATCCCGAGGCGAGCGATGCCGAACTCAAGAACATCGCCGACCTGATCGTCAGCAAAGGCTTTGATATCGGCTCACTCGTTGCGCCAGTCTGGCCCGGCACGGTTGGCGATTCGGCGATGGGCGACGATGCAGCACGGAAAAAATTTCTCGACGCGGTGAAGATGGCCTGCCGGATCGCCAAGGTATTCAACGAGCATGGTGCTCGGAAGTATGGGGTGATCCGCATCGATTCTGCAGAGTTTGGCGTCGCGAAATTTCTTGAGGATCCGCTTGCGAACATCAAACAGATTGCCGCAACGTTCAGAGAAGCCGCAAAAATTGCCGCCGACCACGGCGAACGGCTCGCTGCTGAGGGCGAGGTTTGCTGGGCTGGCCTGCACTCGTGGAAAGCAGCGCTCGCCCTGCTCGAGGAAGTCGATATGCCGGAAACGCTCGGATTTCAGGCCGATCTGGCCCACACCTACACATTCATGTTGGGGTACAACGCTCCCGACGATGCCCTGCTGAGTAAAGAACATACCGAGGAGCAGTTTTGGGCCGCTTACGAGCAGATGACCGACAAACTGCGACCGTGGACGATTGATTTTCATGTTGCGCAGAACGATGGCGAAGTTCACGGTGCCGGAACACACGATAAAACTGGCAAACACTGCCCGGCCGATGATCCGCAAGGGAAATTGGATATCACGCGGTGCGCAAGCTACTGGCTCAAAGACGGTGCCGAGCGAGGCATTCAGCACATCTGTTGGGATGGGTGTATGTTCCCGAATGCCACTCTCGAAGATCCTGGTACATGGGATACGATTTTAGAGGCTATGATTCGCGTGAGAGACACATGTGGCTGGGATGCATAAATTTTTATTGGCCCTATTAGGAAAGGTTTGAGCAGATGACAAAGCCACTCAATATTGGCATGATTGGCTATGGCTTCATGGGCCGGACCCATTCCAATGCCTATAAACGCGTCAACGATTTTTTTGATCTCGCGTATCGCCCGACATTAAAAGCAGTTTGTGGTCGCGATGAGCAAAAGGCTCGAGACTTTGCAGACAACTGGCAGTATGAATCGGTGGAAACCGACTGGCGGCAACTCATCGCTCGCGACGACATTGATGCGATCGATATTTGTTCCCCCAATAATACCCATGCTGAGATTGCTATTGCTGCAGCCGACGCAGGAAAGATGGTTCTTTGCGAAAAACCCTTATCGATGAATGTGGAGGAGGGAGAGCGGATGGTAGAGGCGGTCGAAAAGGCCGATGTAGCCAATACCGTTTGGTACAACTATCGCCGCGTCCCGGCCGTGACGCTCGCCAAACAGCTCATTGATGAAGGCCGGTTGGGGCGGATCTTTCACTACCGCGCACAGTTTTTGCAGGACTGGACAATCGATGCCAATTTGCCTCAGGGAGGTGCTGCCCTCTGGCGTCTCGATGTGAATGCGGCCGGATCGGGGGTGACCGGAGATTTGCTCGCCCACTGCATTGATACAGCAATTTGGCTCAACGGGAGGATTCGTGATGTCACCGCGATGACCGAGACGTTTGTCACCGAACGGATGCACAATCTGACAGGAAAGGTAGAAAAAGTAGGTATCGATGATGCCTGTGCTTTCCTCTGCCATTTTGAAAACGGCTCACTAGGGCTTTTTGAATCGACCCGCTATGCCCGTGGACACAAGGCACTTTATACATTCGAAATTAATGGAGAGCATGGTTCCATTCGCTGGGATCTTCATGATCTGCATCGCCTGGAATATTTTGATCATCGGGAAGAATCGATTATCCGTGGCTGGCACGATGTACACGTGACAGACGGCGACATGCCTTACATGGATAAGTGGTGGGTCCCGGGACTCCAAATTGGCTATGAGCACACTTTTGTCCATCAAGTTGCCGACTTTCTCGAAGATCTCGCCAACGGTCAGCCGAGCAGCCCCACCTTTCGGGAGGCGCTCGAGACCCAGCGAGTGTGTGAGTCCGTCCTGCAAAGCGCTGCAAAGCGCAGTTGGTCTACGGTATGATCCTCAGTCATGAACTATTTTGCACATGGCCGGACATATACGGATGATCCCTATTTTCTCATCGGCACCGCAGTCCCGGATATGCTGAATGTGGTGGACCGCAAAATTCGCGTGCGGAGCGAGCGAGCATCGGCCTTTTTAGCGGCCGAGGATGTCGCGACAGCTGCCATTGCCGCTGGCATCGTCCAGCACCACCATGATGATGCTTGGTTTCATCGAACAAGGGCCTTTGCTGAATTATCTCTAAACTTTTCTGTTGCTGTTCGCGATATTTTGGGTGGAGATGACAGTTTCCGCAGCCATTTTCTTGGCCATATTCTTGTCGAAATTCTTCTCGACTCGGAGCTAATCGAAAAATATCCAAGCCAGTTGCAACTCTATTACGATGCCTTGCAATGCGTGGATGCCTCAAAACTAGCCGATGCGGTGACGTTCATGTCGGGACGCCATGCGATTGGAATGGCGTGGCTGCTTCCGAGATTCATTGATGAGCGGTTCTTGTGGGACTACCCTGAGGATGAGAAACTATTGAAGCGGCTCAATCAGGTAATGCGGCGAGTTCGACTGCCTTTGCTGTGGAAGAGTTTTTACAACTGCTTCCCGATGCTCGAGATCAAGTTCGAATGCGACACGAAGAATTATTGACACCGGTTGCTGTCCCGGAGATCGAGACAATAACTACGAAAAATATTTCAGGGAGAAACGGCTGATGAAATATGGAATGAATCTATTGTTGTGGACTGGCGAAGTCACGGAAGATCATTTGCCGATATTGGAGTCGCTCAAAGCGATGGGATACGATGGAGTGGAAATACCAATTTTTAATCTGGAATCAGATTACACATTATGGGGCAAACGCCTCGATGACCTTGGCCTGGAACGTACTGCCGTTACGGTTCGTACCCAAGAGGATAATCCTATTAGCTGCGATGCCGCTGTCCGTGCCAAAGGCGTTGAGGAAACAAAAAAAGCACTCGATTGTTGTGCGGCTGTCGGTGCCACACATCTCGTGGGCCCTTATCATTCCGCGCTGGGAGTTTTCAGTGGCACGGGCCCGACTGCGGACGAATGGATATGGGGCGTCGAGAGCATGGGACAAGTGGCGGAACATGCTGAAAAAGTTGATGTTGTGCTCGGCGTTGAGTGTCTCAACAGGTTCGAAACCTACCTGCTCAACACACATGCGGATGCTGCCCGATTTGCTCGGGAAGTCGATCATCCAAACTGCCGGGTGATGTACGATACATTTCACGCCAACATCGAAGAAAAGGATATTGCTAAGGCAATCCGAGACTGCGCAGATGTTCTGGTGCACGTCCACATTTCAGAAAATGATCGTAGTACGCCCGGTGCGGGTAATATCCGCTGGGAGGAAAACTTCGATGCGCTGAAAGAGGTCGGCTACGACGGTTGGTTTGTCGTAGAAGCATTTGGATTAGCCTTACCAGAACTGGCAGCCGCAACAAAAATCTGGAGACGGATGTACGAAACAGAAGAAAAGCTAGCGCAGCAGGCGCTGGAATTTATGAAGCAGAATGTGGCTCGTCGATGGTCGTAGGAATCGATCTTGTGTGTTGGTGTTAAACCGATCTATAGTGGCAGTATGTCTATGCCAGCAGATGAATCATCGACTCGGAGCGGCCGTAATGAGGAGCCTTCTCTCAAACAACTCAGCGATGCCTTTTCTGAAATGCTCAAGACCGATAGCGGTCAAGAAGCGATAGATCATCATGAAGATTTGGCGAATGGCCATCAGGTGCCATCGCAGGACAGTGGGGCTGATCAGGGTGAGAAAGACGATGATCCTGCGACGGCGGTTATGGAAGAGCGGGATCCAGTGACTCCCAAATGTATTCTTGAGGCGATGCTGTTTGTTGGGCATCCAGAGAATGAGCCACTCACTGCAAAACAGGCTGCTACAGTTATCCATGGTGTGCAGCCACGAGAAATTGAAATGATGATTGAGCAGTTATGCAAAGAGTATTCCAGTCAGGGATGTATTTACAATATTCGTAGCGAAGGCAGCGGCTATCGAATGGTTCTGCATGAGCAGTACGAGTCGATGCGAGACCGTTTTTATGGACGTATTCGTGAAGCAAAATTGTCGCAGGCCGCGATCGAAGTCTTGGCACTCGTTGCTTACAATCAGCCCACAACTAGCGAGAAAATAAATAATTTGCGAGGTCATCCTAGCGGCGCAATTCTTTCCCAGTTAGTGCGCCGCCAATTATTATGCATGGAGCGACCTCAACAAAAACCACGGACTCCGACCTACAGGACAACCGGACGGTTTCTGGAATTATTTGGGCTCGCAAACCTTGAAGAACTTCCCAAGAGCGAGGATCTCGATTCCTAATAATCCGTGGGCATGGATATGCAAAGGATTCCCAACGGGTTGCGTTGGTGGCAAGAGGGTCTTGCCAGTATCTCTAAGTCCCAAGGAGATAAAGATTTGCACCATTGGCTTACAACAAGCGCAGGCGCAGTAAACATGCGTTGTTAGAATTGCCCCTTCGCATGACTGCAGTATTTTACCAACCGATCACGATCGTGATTAACGAATGATTGGGCTAACTAGGGAAGGTTTCCCTCGGTCCCAATGCTACTGATTTCTGTCGGCCCTGTGTGGTGGCATGTTGGTAGATTTTGGGGAGTGCCCAGAAACATTGATTTAACAGTGTAGTGTAAAGATGCTTGAGCTATTGCTGGTTCGTCCCGGCACAACGGATTTTGACCTTGAGGAACGTATTTTGGGAACGTTGGATGTTCCCTTGAGTAAAGAAGCAGATCCAGAAATTGCTAAAATGACTCGAGAGTTCAGCGGACAGTCGATAGATGCCGTCTATACATCACCGAGTCAATCATCAGTGCAGACGGCCGAGCACATCGGCAATGTTTTGTCCATGAAGAGTAAAACACTTAGCCGATTGATCAATTTGAATATGGGGCTTTGGCAGGGCATGCTGGTGGAAGAGGTTAAGCGAAAACAGCCTAAAGTTTTCAAGCAGTGGTTGAGTCAGCCCACCACCATCTGTCCACCAGAAGGTGAGATGCTGCAGACCGCACAACAGAGGGTTGAAGCAGCCCTGGCCAAGATATTTAAAAAACATAAAGACGGGAAGGTGATAATTGTCGCTCCGGAACCACTGGCGTCATTAATAGGTAGTGTTTCAAGAAAGACACAACTCAAAGATGTTTGCCAGCCTAATGGTGGACGCTGGGAAGCCATTGAGTTGGAAACACCGGTGTTGACGAATGTGTAAGTGTATTCGTTGATGAATGCTCGTCGGTAATTTGCATACAATGAAAATGCCCAGTCAACCCACACAGGCTCAAACGATGTCCGCTGGCCATTCAGCACCTCCCGACAAAAACGGCCCCCGACATCCTAAGCGGGGCGTTCCTGAAGGACTTTGGATCAAGTGCCCAGATTGTATTGAGACGATTTTTCGCAAGGAAGCGGAGCAACAGCTCGGTACCTGCCCGGTTTGCGATCACCATTTTTATGTCAATGCCACCGAACGGATTCGACAGGTTTTGGATGAGGGTACATTTGAAGAGGTATTTGGCAATATGTCTGCGGCAGATCCACTTCAGTTTTCCGACAAGAAGGCATATCGAGATCGGATTGTTGCAGAACAGAAGCGGACTGGTCTTATGGATGCTGCTGTTGTCGGCACTGGAATGATTCGGGCCCGCCGCGTGGCCTTTGGAGTGACCGACTCGGCATTTATTATGGGAAGTATGGGCGGTGTCGTCGGAGAAAAGCTCACACGGTTGATAGAGCATGCTACAGAACAAGGCCTGCCATTAATTATCGTCAGTGGTAGCGGCGGGGGAGCGCGGATGCATGAGGGCATCCTTTCGCTTATGCAAATGGCAAAAGTTTCAGCGGCGCTGGCCCGCTATGATGAAGCAGGTGGGTTGTTTATCTCAGTGCTTACAAACCCTACCATGGGTGGTGTTGCAGCAAGTTTTGCTTCCCTGGGAGATATTATTTTTGCAGAACCAAAAGCTTTAATTGGGTTTGCCGGCCCTCGCACGATTAAGGCCACGATCCACATTGAGTTGCCGGAAGGTTTTCAGACGAGCGAATTTCTGCTCGAACACGGCTACATCGATCGTATTGTGAGGCGGGCCGATTTGAAGAGTGAAATTGCCCGCGTTATTGACTATTGTGGGAAATAGTGGCGATAGCCACAGGGGCATGTTCTGCAGGCGATAGATCACAAAAATGGTTTTTTTATAGGGCGGTCGCGGTAGCAAAAGATAGCCGGAGCGATTCTATGGAGCTGTGGCGTAATATCAAGTCATGGCTTGGGGGTGATCGCGTTGATATTAATGAGCGTTTTGAATTGCTGCGAGAAGCAGTTCACGGGACGATGTCCCAATTCTATGTGGCGCAAGATCGAACGTCGGGGCAAACGGTGGGGCTGAAGATATTAGATCGGGAAAAAGCTGCAAAGTTTGAATGCCGATTTAGAGGTCTCAATAAGCCGAGTGAAGGTGAAATTGCTACCACAATTTCACACCCAGCAATTGTTGTGACTCATGAATACGGCAAAACGACTACTGGCAACTCTTATTTAGTAATGGAGTACCTTGCAGGGCAGGGAATGAATACTCTCATTCAGACTGCTGCGGATTCATTTGCGCAGCATCGCTGGGAACTGTTGCGCCAAGCGGCCGGTGCCCTTGCTGCGGTACATGAGGCGGGTTTCATCCACCGCGACATATGCCCCCGCAATTTTGTTGTTTCACCGGACTGTACGACATTGAAATTAATTGACTTTGGACTGAGCATTCCTGACGCACCCGAGTTTTGCCATCCTGGAAATCGTACAGGCACACCCCGCTATATGTCTCCAGAGATTGTCCGGCGACGCGCAACGGACCGACGCGTTGACATCTTTTCCTTCGGGGTGACTGCATATGAGATGTTTGCTTATCAAACGCCATGGCCTAGTTCAGTTACAACTGGCAACATCGCACTAGGGCACGATAAACCACCTGTTCCGTTAATAGAGTGCTGTCCCAGCATCGATCCGAAACTGGCTGAATTGATCCATCGATGCATTGAACCGTCCCCCGATGCGAGACCGAGCGAGATGGCAGAATTTCTCGCGGCCATTGCAGATCTAAGCGAAACTTGAAACAGTGGCCTATTCGTAAAAGAAAGGCCCTGGCAGAAGGGTGGACTTTGATCTAAAATGACGGGTCTGATATTGCTATTGGAGATGGCCGTCGTGGGCTATGTTCGGGTAGCACTGTTCAGATAGCACTTTCGCGACGTTCAGTTTGATGGGAGTTTAGCTACGATGACTATCGATAAGAGCTTGAGAGTTCGCCTCGGCCTCGTTCGCAGCCGCAATGTTCTTACCAGGGTAGAGCGGATTACAAAACTCAAGGAAACGGATCGGTGGCAAGAGGGCGACTCGCCCTTTAATCTGCCCAAAGTTCGTGTTCAGTCCCTAGTTATCAAGAAGAAGAAAAAGAAAGAAGTCCCCACCGCTGAAGAGGGTGAAGAGGCGGCTGTCGCCGAAGAATCTAAAGAATCGTAATGGCGTCGTAATCGGCGTCGTAATCGTAAATGGCATCACAGCTACTGTTGTTGTAGCTACTGTTGGTTGTAGCTACTATTTTTGTGGTGCCGTCTCTTTTCCGGGCTCAGCAATTCCAGATTTGGGCTTGCAGTAGGAGAGGGCCAGCAGGGCATAGCCGGTTACCAAGTTGGGGTCGGCTTCCAGCCAACGGGAATGGCTGTTGATCCACGATCCATTTGCTTGCTGTTCGCTGGCGAGCTTTTCCGTCAATTCTCTTCGCCAATCGTGTTTGCTACCACTTGCGTCCAAAAAGGTATCAACGTCGAGGGCATCGAGAGCTTTGGCAAAAGTATGGTAGTAGTAGTAAAGGCCCTGCTTTCCCAGACCGGGATTGACATCAAGCCCATAGTTTTTACGGATCCATTCCGTTGCTGCCTGGACCCGTGGATCATCCTCAGTCAGGCCGGCATAGATCAGACTTTTTAAGCCCATGTAGGTCATCGACCCGTAACTGCGGAGCCCCCTGGCCTCTTCATTCTCGTCGGGGGCCCATTTTGCCTGACTGGAACCGCCGGCAGCTCCTGTGTAGTAGAAACCGCCATCAGGATTTTTCACCGACCACTTGGTGTCATTGTGTTCGGTCTCAAGGTTCTGGCACCTTGAAACAAAAATAATCGCCTTGCGGATCGCTTCGTCATCGGGGCTGGCACCGGCTGCGATGAGCGCATCGATCATAATGCCAGTGTTAGAGAGATCGGGCCTTTTGTGCTTGCCATATCCGGCGCCACCATAAAACGTGCTGGTGCGATCGTGACCTTCAGCGCCGTCATATTGCAGGCCTTTGATAAATCGATCCGCATTCTTGATGATGGTGTCATAGGTGCCTGGATCCCGGCGGTTTGCTTCAGCGAAACACATCAGCGACAGACTGGTTTCATAATTTCGGTATTTGCTTTCGCTGGCGTAGATGCCACCATCTTTGTGTATGAAAGTTTTAAGATAATCGAGGCTGCGCTGGACCAGTGGATCCTTTGGATTCACGTTGTTTCGCAACACAGCTGTCGTAACTAAAGCAGTGACTCCCGGCCCGGAACCCGCACTGTAGGCCCCATTGGGAGATTGTCCTTGCGAGCGGAGATAATCAATACCTTGCCCTACTATCTTGTGATGCAAACTGGCAATCTGGTTTTCGGCGCCTGCCGATTCTGGGGATGCGACATGCCCGAACGCTGCTGCCAATAGTACCCCCATCGCCAGACGAAGTGTCCGGGACTTATGAATACAACAAACGGCTACATGACGAAAAATGTTCATTTAATGGGCCTCTCTGGAATAGCAAAATGTCGATCAGCTGTGCGAATTGTTGAACGACTAGCCATTATATACAGCAGGCTCTGAAAATGCGATTCATGATTCCGCTCAATTTTGACCGCAGAGGCTCTGCTGGCGACAAATTGTCTCACCTATGGTCACATGGCGGTTAGGAAACGATCGCCAGAATATCGTTCTCACTCATGATGAGGAGTGACTCGCCGTCCACCTCTACTTCAGTTCCGCAATACTGTGAGTAAAGTACGCGATCCCCCTCCTTCACTTCATGAATCGCTCGACTGCCATCTTGATTGAGTATGCCGTCGCCGACGGAGAGAACGCGCCCCTGCCGTTGTTTTTCTTGTGCTGCATCGGGCAAAACAATTCCACCAGCGGTGGTCTCTTCAGCATCCACTGGCCGAACAACGACCTTGTCACCTAAGGGTATCAGCTTCATATTGGGTCAAACTCCTCACAGACCAGTTTCTTTGCAGAAAACAATGGATTATTACGGGCACACCTTTTATGCGATGATACCAATTGCAATTAAGAACAGAAAAATAATCCATAAGACAAGTAACAAAGTTGTAATGATCAACGATCGCACGAAATATCTTTGTATGGTTGCGCGGGATGTTACTGGCCCGCCATGAATAAAGCGTTGTTTACTCGGGTGGTATAATGACGAAATCGTTTACCAGTTCACGATCAAAGTCAAAGACATTTTCAAAATCCTTGCGACAATCTTGATCGGTTTTTCGCATCTGCCCAATGGAGATAAGATTAAAAACAATATTTCCGAAATCACTTGTTTTGTAAATTCCCCAACTATTAAATACATGTTTTGCCATGTAGCCATATTGCTCAAGCGCCAAACTCCGGATCGCAAGACACAATTCCTGCCCGGTGACATGTCGCTCGCCCGCTATTGCTTCGTCTGCTGGTGCGCCCATTGGTGGCTGGTCGGATGTCTTTTCAGAACCGACGGGAGTTTGTGAGTCCGCAGCGCATTCTTTCATTGGATGTACTGGTGGGTCTGGCCCCATATTCATCGAGGTGTGCGCATGGTTTAGCGCATCAAAGACAAAGGCATACGCATCAACTCGATAACGCCCATCTTCACGAGCTAATTTTGTAATTGGATGGTTTGGGTCAAGCATCAGCTAACAGACTCGTCGAGTGATTTTCCTAGGACAGTCTCACAACATTCCAAAGATGGTTCGGAATGTAGCACAGGTATACAGAATGGTCGCACAAGGCTGCATTCTCCTACCTATGCTATCAAATTTAACATCCAAGGTCAGCACTTCTGGAAATAATATAAAATGATTGGCAATTTTATAGCTAGGAGTTTTATTTCGGTTTAGGGGGCGGGGAGGTTACGGACAAAATGTCGACTGCATCGACCAAGATTCGACGCATATCTTCCATCTGCACGAGGACCTGATCAGCCAGGATTTCATGCCCGAGGATTTTGGCTTTTCCCGAATCAGTAACAACCGATGCTCCGATCGGAGGAAGGGTTTTTTTCAAATCGAGATAGGTTTCGTACTCGTACCTCAAACAACATTTCAAACGTCCGCATCGCCCCGATATTTTGGTGGGATCGAGAGTCGCTTTCTGCAGTTTAGCCATCTTCATGGAGACAGGCGGCATTTCCGAGAGATGCGTATTACAACAGACAGCTTTTCCGCAATCGCCATAATCTGCCAGCAACTTTGCTTCATCACGGACACCAATTTGTCTCATTTCAATGCGCGTTTGAAATTTGGCAGCCAGAATCTTAACCAGTTCGCGAAAATCGATCCGGTTTTCTGAAAGATAATAGATCAAAATTCGTTCCCCACCAAAAACGTGTTCCACATCCACCAGTTGCATTTCTAGCTTAAGAGTTTGAATCGATTCCAAGCAAAAATCCCAGATCGTACGCTCCTCTTTGCACAAGCGAGAAAGTTCCTCTCGATCCTCACTACTCACCTCACGCAAAATCTGACCACCTTTTGTGTCGTGTAAATTCTGCACAGCACGCTCAGTGGCTTCGCATAGCACCTCACCGATCTCAACACCACGCTCCGTTCGGGTGAGGACTTGAACATTGCGGACAAAAGTTTCTTCCCGGGATGTTGAGAAGACACCCAAAAGCTGTAGCGATCCGTAACGAACGATGTATTGGGACATGATTTGAAAGCGGCATGCGAGCTGACGGACCGATAGAAGGAATCGGCCAGACAACTGTTGTCGATGGAATGGGGCCAGCTCTGAATATAAAGCAGGAAACACAAATTGTATCTGAGAAAAATGGGTGCGAAAAGAGACGGCCAGAAGATAATAGTACAGGTATATTTAAAGATCGAAAAATAATTGTTCTGGTATGTTGTTTATAGTCCCTGCGAGTCCGCCCTCACTTTTGCAAGGCGATAGCAGCGAACGTCGAAAGTGTTCTTCCCAGACAGAGCCGTCAGCCTTACGCGCGCAGAGGCAAACGCGTTTCCTAGGTGGCCGGTGTTTTCTGGGCCTCAACGTACAAGCTCTCATCTTCGTATTTCTTATCATCAATCCGCAGCAATTCCGGTCCGAAGCCAACACGAAAGTCGCACAGCCGAATATTTTCGAACCCAGCTTCGCTCAGCATTTTTTCAAGGGTCTGCCAGTCATAGAGGAACTGATGCTCGTATCGCTGGCGGAAATACGAGTTTACCATCTGCATTGGCGTGTCATCGCTAGTGCCGCGTCGGTGTACCAGCTCATCTGGCGAGTCAAAATAGCTGCGCATCACGAACGCGGCGTCGGGGACAATCACGCGGAGTACGCCGCCGGGGCCCATGCAGCGATATAGTTCCCGACAAACCGCAACGCCGTCGTCATAGCTAAAGTGCTCGATCACATGCTCGCAGAAAATACCATCAAAAATGCCACTCGGTAGCGGTAGAGGGCGCTGGAAATCAACACAGTAATGGACACCCTTGGCGGGAAATCCATCAATGTTCACCCAAGTTGGTTCGTCTCGGCCGCGCGGGCCGGAACCGAAATTGAGATAACGAGGTTGTGGTCTGGATTTGGCGAAGCGGTATAAACGACGATTTCGGCCGAAGATCGCATTGGTTAGGCGCAAACGCAAAAAATAGATTTCCCAGCGAGTGAGTGCCAAAAAATGATGCGAGAACAAGAAAAGCAGAATGTTGCGCATGAGTTCAACGCTGCTCCTTCTCTTAACAGTTGCCTAAGGCTGCATGGATCACAGATCTCCTCGCCCATTCACTTGAGGAGTTTTTTATTTTCTCCAAATTATCGCGAGCAACGATTTTTGCCTACAGACTAAACCGCAGTAAGTGGCGGAGTCGCCAGTTAACCTTCGCGATGACGGAAAGCCCACCTACGGGCAGGAATTTTTATCCCAGGTCGATACTAAAGGCAAGCCTTAGATTAGTTTTCTGTATCTTTAGCGACAACCCAGATCCTCAAAGAGCTTCAGGAACACCGCCTCGACGATGAAGAGACACTTCAGTAAAATGGGCCGAAAGAATCACCTGCTTCAACGAGCATGCGATGCGGATATGTGCCCGAGTTGTTAAAAAAGTCCT
>MPMC02142334.1_pt1 | contig 13076 bp, 5 predicted proteins | sample 1617281 | NCBI WGS metagenome assembly MPMC02 (sample SAMN05944809, study PRJNA350692) | marine metagenome | biome: marine; feature: ODZ; material: water; isolation source: 100 m water sample filtered on 30 um supor filter | place: Pacific Ocean | collected 2012-04-09 | depth 100m m | reverse complement strand
GCGTCCTCAGACGGCCCCCCTGTCTGACTGCTTTCGGGCGGGCCGTTCTTGTTGCTGTCGGGCTGTCCACTCATCCCCGGCTCCTTGTCTTGGCCTTGGGGTTGACCGGGATCCTGTTGAGGTCCGTCCGGGGTCTGTTCCTTTCGGCCGCTCTCGTTGTTCGCCTGCTGGCTGTCCTTTGGCTCACCTTTTCCGGACGACTGACCGTCGCCCGACATGGTGCTGCTTCATGTCCCGCCTTGTTCTGCGGCGATCTCAAGAATGCGATCGATGTCCTCCAGCACGCGACTGCCTTCGCCGCGGGTTGCCGAGAGCAGATCCGCGATCCCGCCGGCGGCCAGCCGCTGGGGTCTGGCGGCAGCGATCAGATCGCCCAGGCCGCTCTCCTGCATGTCGCCCAGGCGCGAGGTGTCCCCCGCGGAGGCGTCCAGGAGGTAGGAGCCCATGTCCTGCATGCGGCGCTCCACCGCGTGGAACAACTCGAGCATTTCATCCTGGGGTGAGCGCTCGGCCTCTACCACATCCCGTAGCTGGGGCTGAATGGGCTTGGGCTCCTGGGCGAGACCCAGGTTAAAGGATGTCGCGCACAGAACTCCGCATGCGAGTCCCGACGTGGTTGCGATCAGGGAGAGGCGGCGGTTGGGTGCTGAGTGCTGCGAGTGTTTCATGGTCGTGGTTGTCCTTTGTCCGAATTCATCATCGCCCATCATCGGCCTCTTCGCCAGGATTTGTGCCCTGCACGTCCGGTTTGTCCGCCTCGGAGCCATCCGGGGCCCCTTCAGGGTCCCGCCCGGGGGGGGCGGGGATTTCCAGCCGCTCTCTGAAGAGAGTGAACAGCTCGCTGATCCGGTTGTGCTGATAGGCCAGGCGGGAGATGTCTTCAAGTAGCAAGGGGTCCAGATCCTCGGTGGGACCAGCCAGTTCGGGGTGCAGCTGCAGCTGCTGCTCCAGCTTGGCGATCACCTCGACCTCCATCATGCGCAGGAGCTTCAGCTCGGCCACGTCCGGCACCAGGGGGGGAGGAGGCTGGGGACCGCTGCCTCCTGGAGAGGGAGGCTCCTGCTCCTGCTGCCGGTCGCCGAGCTCCTTCTCAAGGGCGTCCTTCAACCAGATCAGGTTGCGGTGCACGTCTTCCTGCAGAGCCTGGATTCGCTCGCCACTCTGGTAGCCGCCGCCTTCACCCATGTCTCTTGCGATACGCACCAGGTCAGCCTCGACGTTGCGGACGATCTCTGCGAATACCGCGACCCCCTCTTTGGCAATCGCTCCGCGCACCTGGCTGGCACGCTGGGCGATGGCTTCAAACTCACGGCTCGTATTGCGCAGGCGCACCCTGTCGGAGCGGCTGACGCGCGTGCGGCCCTCGCGGGAGGCGTCGATCTCCTGGGTGGCACGCATCTGCTCCTCCAGCATTTCAAGCATGGCCTGAACTTCTTCGGCCACGCGGAAGAGCAGCTCTTCCTGGCGCAGGCGTTGGTACTGCTCCTCCTCTTCTTCGAGGTCGTCCAGCGCTTCACGAATCTGCTGTTCGGTCTGCTCTTCCTGCTGCTGAGCCTGGCTGAGGTCGCCTTCTTCCAGGGACTCAGAAGCCTCGCTTGCGCTGGAGGCCGCCTTTTCCAGGTTGGGTTGTGGGAGAGGTGAGTCGCGTTCTTCGTTGAGCTTCGCGAGCTCCAGGAGCATCTCCTTGATGGCTTCCTGCCGCTCCGCCTGTTCCTGAGCGCGCTCTTTCTGTTCCGGGGTTTGGGGTTCGATGCCCTCCTCAGCCGCACGCCGGGCCTGCTCCAACTGGTCGATGGCCTCGCGCTGGGATTTCTGGGCATCCGACTGACTCCCTTTGGATCCCATCTGGCTCGAAGCTTGCTGCATCGACTCTTGGGCTTCGGAGAGGGAACCCTGCACCTCTCCCTGGGCGGAGGGGGTCATGGATCCCTGAGGGGCTTGCTCGCCCAGTTGACCGATCTTCTCAGCCAGCTGATCCTGACGTTCTTGCAGTTGTGCACGTTCGGCGCCATCCGCGCGGTCGTTGGCCTCCTCCAGTGCCTGGTTGATCTCGGCCAACGCACGTTGAAGTGCTTCCTGGCCCTGCTCGGCCGACTCACGGCCGGCCTCTGCCTGGCCCTGGCGCGCCGCTTCAGCCGCCGCCTCAAGAGACTCCTGAGCCTCACTCAAGGCAGAGGCCAGCGCCTCGGCGTTCTCGACCTGATTGCGCTCGGCCGCGCTCGCCGCTTCACGTTCGAGGGCACGGGTCTCCGTGGCCGCTTGATCCTGGGAGGCCTCAAGGGCCTGGGCCGTCTGGCTCTGGGCGGCCGTGCCCCGGTCCAGCTCATCGAGGGCCTCCTGGATGTTCTCGGGTTCTTCGAGAGCGTCCTGAACCCGTTCTGCCGTGCGGCCTGCGGCGTTGTCCTTCTCTGCGAGCGGCTTGGCGAGGGAGCGGACCTGCTCGCGAGCCGCTGCGCTCTCCTGGGCGGCGCTGCTCGCCTGGCGGGCGAGGTCGTCGGCGGCCTTGCGAGCTTGCGCTGCCGCCGCTTGACGCTGCTCCTCATTGCTTGCGGATTGGGAGCTCGCTGCGGCCTGTGCCAAGGCCTGGGCAACCGCCTGGGCTGCTTCCCGGCCCGAGGCCCGCGCTTCCCGTTCGGCGCGCTCGGCCGCTGCGTTCAATTCCTCCGACGGTTCTCCGTCCTCGAGAGCTTCTGCCGCAGCTCGCAGTTCCGATTCGCCCTGCTCCAGTCGTGCCTGGTCTGCTTCAGCAGAGCGTGCGCTCTCCAGGGGGGTGCGCAGGTGGCGTAGCTGCTCTTGGGCGAGGGGGTCCCAGCCTGCGAAGACCTCCTCGCTGACGGCCTGGGCGGCGATCAACTCCTCCAGGCGCGACCGGAATGCCTCCAGGTCAAAGACCCCGCTTGCCCGTGCCTGCTGCTCGCTGGCCGCCAGGATCGAGCGCTGCTCGGCCAGAGCCTCGTCCAGCCCCTGCTCCAATGCGCGCTGGGCATCGTTGGCCGAGTCGGCGCGCAGTTGTTCGGTGTCCTTGCGCAGCTTGGCTTCCTCGTCAGCCATCTGGTCCAAGGCTGCGCGCACCTGCTTGAGCTTCTCCAGCTCCTCTTCAAGATTCTCCAGCCCCTGTCGGTCCATCAGGATGTCGAGCAGGCTGGCCAGGTTCGTCAGGATGCGTTCCTGGTTTTCCAGCGCCGTATGCGTGCGGCCGGCGCGGATGTCCTCGCGGGTGCGCTCCATCCACTCTTCCAGAGTGTATGCCTCCGTGTCTCCGCCGCGTGAGTCCAGGTGCGCGATGCCGGCACGCAGCAGCTCGGCAGCGTGCACCCGGCCCTCGGCTTCCAGTCGCGCAGCGAGGGTCACCATGGTCTCCCGCAGGCGGATCAGCTGGCGGTGCAACAGCAGCTGCTCTTCCGCCAGGGCCGCCTGCTCCCGGGTCAGGTCATCCTGCGGAATGGAGGCGCGAGCTGGCATCGTGCTCGTGCACAGACAGAGAAGCGCGGCGCTGCAGATTCGGATCGGGCTCATTTGTCTTCCGCGAACCGTTGGGTGCGCTGCTTGAGGCTCTTCTGGTGGTTCAGGATATCGCGCGTGAGGGTCAGGACGGACTGGAAGTTGTCCCACTCGCCGAGCTTGGCCAGCAGGCGGTCGAGGCTGGCCTGGACTTCCACCTGGGCACGCAAGGCTGCCTCCACGTGACCCAGAACCTGGGCGGGCTTGGGTTCGTCGCGCGCCCCTTGAAGGTGGCTTACCGCCTGGGCTCCGTGCTCCTCACTGACCTCCAGGGCCAGACCCACCATCTCAAGCAGGTCCCCGGCAAGCTGTGCCTGACCCAGCTCGCCAGCCTTGTGGGCTGCGTGCAGTTCAGCCCAGGCCTGGGTGGGGAATCCACGCTCCGTCTGCTCGGCAAGCCTCTGGTCCAGTCCATCGAGCAGGGGCGCGGCGCGCTCATCGATGCGCGCATACAGGAGCCCCTCGGTCACCTGAGCCAGATCCCGAGCCAGTGCGCGTGCATCTCCTTCCAGGCGCTTGGCGCTGTGCAGGAGAGAGCTGAAATCCGGTTGTCCATCCGGCGGCGATGTGTCTCCGGTGATCTGCTCCAAGGACGCGAGCACGGACTGCAGGAAGGTGAGCTGGCTACGACCCTGTTCATAGACCGTGCCGGCACGCTCGCCGGCCCGCGCCAGTTGATCCTTCACGCTGCGCAGATACTCATCGCCTGTCACGACGCGCAGGTGCACGGGCGCGGATTGGCTGCTACCCGGCAGGGGTTCACGGTTGTCACGGGCCACTACCTGAAGAGTCCAGCGTGATCCCGCGGCCGCGACGTCCTCCGGGCAGAGCTCATTCACTTCCAGACGCGTGCGGGCCACCTGTCGGTCACGGCTGGCGGATCCAAGGCTTGAGAGGTCCCTCGGCACCGGGCGCGAGGTGAGAATCCCCTCACTCAGTGTCTCATCAGGATCCACGGCATTGCGCAGATCCCAGCGAACGTCGGCAATGGCAAAATCATCCTCGAGGCGGACGTGCAGTGGCACCGCACCGCCCGCGACCACGTCCACCTCAGCATGGCTGGGGGCCAGGAGGAAGACCTCGGGGCGCCGGTCCTCGACCACGGTCAGGGCATGCAAGCCGGGATCGGGGTTGGGCAATCCACTGCCATCGAGCAGGTCAAAGCTCACCCGCAGCGAGAGTTGTGCCAGGAGCTCGAACGAGAGGCCCGCGGGTTGACCCTCTTCTGAGGGCGGCTGTTCAGGCCCCTGTGCGCGTTGTGGGAAGACCCCGGCTACCAGGGGCAGGACCCGGTCCTCGGGAAGCAGTCGCACCGAGCCCGTGGCGTCGGCTGGGTCGGGTTGGATCGTCACGCGCACGGTCGAACCCTGGAGTACCTCGACGTCGGGATCAAAGACGGTCCCCTTGGCCAGGCCGCTGTAGGCGGGGGGTGTTACCTCCCAGGCGATACCGGCCACCACCGGTGGCTGCAGGACCGAGAGGCGCACGCTGGTGCCCTCGTCCGTGTGATCCCCGCCGGTCACGTAGAAGCTCACGTCCTGCTGAACCGAGCGCAGAAGGGTGCGGAACAGGTCCGTGCCCCCCGAGCCGAGGGCCTTTTGGTGGCCGCTGTCGAAGTGCAGGATGACCTCATCGGGAGTCTCGCCTATGGCCCGCACAAGGATGGGGACGTCGCTGCCCCGGGCGGCGCGTACGAGCACACGCTCGCCCTCGCTCTCCACCTGAAGGCGTTGGCCCACGGCGGGGATCTCCAGCACCAGGTGGGTTCTCTGGGGCCACGGAAGGTCCCCGCCCAGCGCGCGCTCGAAGAAGATGCCCGCAAGCACAGGGTTGGCCGCCAAGATCGCTGTGCAGGATCCGGCCAGGGCGATCCCCGTGAAGAAACGCCACCTGGGACCTGAGCGCTCCAGGACCGGGTCGGGACTCAGGGAGCGTGCCAGCCCCTCCGCGTCCTTGTGCACCCGATCCACCAGCTCCCGCCCGGGCGCGTCGCTTTCCATGGGGGCGAGCTCGATGGCACTCACCAGCAGGTCGTCGCTGCCCGGGTGGGCCCGCTCCAGTAAGCGTGCCAGCCCGGACCGCAGCGGGATGTACCCGAGGGGCTTGACGATGTGGCGGCGTGCGATCCACAGGGGTAGACCCACCAAGAGCGCTCCATGGAAGAGCCGCAGGGCGCGGGGCAGGTGCAGCCAGCGGTCCGCTCCATACATGAACAGGAGCCACAGGGAGGTGACGACCAATAGGGAGCCCAGGCCGTGAAGCCAGATTTGGCGCACCAGTGCACCCCGCAAGCGATCGAGCAGGGCTTCGAGGCGCGGAGAAGAGGATAGGGGCGTGAGGCTCAAGGGATCAGCGTTGGAAGATGGGTAGCAGGCAGTAGGGGATTTCGAGGATCAGGACCCCGATGGCCGTGCTGAACGCCGAGCCGGGTCCTTCAGAGCAACGCCAGGAGCCGTCGTCCTCTTGGCGGCTCAGGAGATAGGCGCGCAGCTTGGTGAAGTAGCGCTCCCAATCACTCCCCCCTTGGGTGTACATAGCCTGTACACCGTAATAGTGGCCGTACCAGAAGAAGTAGTGGCCGCGGTCACCATAGCTCCGATTGAAGGAGTCCATGTTTCGGTTGAGGAACTCGACGCCGGACTCGATCAGCTTGTTGGAGTAGATCCCAAGTCCGTGCAGGGCCGTGACTCCCGCAGCGGTCAGCGGAAATGTGGTGCGGGAGTTGTCATCGCGCTGGTAGTGGAATGTCCCCAGGTCACTGCGGTAGCGTGAGAACCGGTTGGATTGGACCGTGCCGGTCACGGCGGAGTCCACCACGTATTGGGTGGCCTTGTCGATCGTGCTCTTGGGGACGCGGATGCCGATGTTACGCGCGGCGCGTAGAGCCAGCACCTGGCAGACAACGATGGACATGTCGGATTCGCGAGCCAGAGGCGCGTAGCGCCAGCCGCCCTGTTCGTTTTGACATTTGACTATGAAATCCACCGATCGCTGCAGCTTCAGCCGCACGTCATCTCGATGGGTCATGCCGTAGATCTCAGCCAGGAACAGGGTGGCGACGGCGTGGCTGTACATGCGCGTTCCCGCATGGGTGATGTAGCCGTCTTCTTGAACACAGGAGAGGACGAAGGCCAGAGCGCGCTCCACCTCTTCGCCATATTTTCCCCGCCCGGGTAGGTTGCCGCCCGCAAGGAAAGCCATCCCCGCCAGGGCTGTGACACCGACGTGCCCGCGATTGGCAGAGGTGACGCGGTAGGAGTTGTTCAGCTTGAAGCCCACGCTGGCCGACCAGGCGCCACTTTCCGCTTGGTGCGTGGCAAGCCAATTCAGACCATTGGACACGGCCGCCTCCTGGGCCTTGGTAATGCGCACCAACCCCTGCTGGCCAGGAAGCTCGTCGTCCTGTGCCAGGCCAGAGCCGGGCCAGACCGAAACCATGAGGGCAAGGGTCAGGCCACCGGCTACCAGTCGGTGGACGGTCTGTTGGGTTCGCGTCGCGCTCATCTCATGAAGTCCATCTTGCGTGCCCCGCTGACGATCAGCGCGTCGTCGAGTACGCTGAAGAACAGCCCGCTCTCCGAGGTGCGCCACATATCGGGGCTCATGGGTTTGGTGGCCAGGATCCGCCCGCTGCGGCGGTCCAGGAATACCAGGGATGCTTCCCTGCCGATCGATCCTGGTGCACCCGTAGGCTTCTTGTAGGCCAAGGCCACTGTACTTCCAGACACTGCCGGAAGGGGCATGGAACCTGTGGCGCGCAGCATGGATTCGGGCAGGCGCGTCGACCAGCGTTCTCCGTGGGGTAGGTGTAGGGCCCGCAAGTAGGGATTCTCATGCCGCGACGCTGGCATACCCATTGCAAACACATAGGGAACATCGAGCACGGTGCGTGTGCCTTCCAATTCAAGTCCAACGAGTCGGTCGCTTTCGTTCAGCCTCGCCAGGGGGCTGTTGGCAAGTGCCCCAAGGGACGTGTTCAACTCAAACAGGCCGGCCTGCTGCAGGCTGCGTGCGCTGGTGTCCAGGGGAGAGAGGTGCAGGAAGTGCTCATCTCCGTGGGAGATGACCCTGAGTAGCTCCATGTCGCCGGCAGGGGTCTCCGACAACGTCACCCGCCAGGCCTGTTCACCGCTGTCCAGGTCCAGCGCCAGCACATGGTTATGTGCTGGGCGCTGGACCTGCAGGAAGTTGGGCAGGATCAGGCGGCCCTCTTCGATCCAAGCGGCTTTCGCCGTGGGGAGGGTGGAGAGGGTCAGTTGGAACTGCCCAACGTGACGTCCGGTGAACAGGTCAAAGATACGCCCGGTGCCTGAGGATTTGGGTAGCAGCACCAGGTGCTCCTCTCCCAGAACAGGCCGCGCATGGTAGCGGTCGCCATCGAACCAGAAGGACCACAGCTTCGCTCCGCTGGCTGCGTCGAGCCCGGTCAGGCGGAGGTTATAGCGCCCGCTCGGCTCGCTCGTGTGCTCGCGAACCACCACCACTCCGCTGATGCAGTCCAGGGCAACCACGCTAAGGGTGCCCGAGGTCCAACGCCAGAGCAGCTCGCCTGTCTCGCGGTCCAGCGTGGCCACAGACCCGATGCTGGCCGCATGAACCCGTCCCGGGCTGGTCGCGATCGCATTCCAGTAGTGCGAGGGCAGGGCATCCACTGCCCGCGCCTCAGGTCGGTCGAAGAAGTGTCGCCAGCTGGTCTGCGGGGCGCTGTCACTGGAGATGGCGTACAGGCGCGAACCGTCGCAATAGAGGTTGACGGTCTCGGCCCTGGGTCCATCCTGCTTGGCCAGGGGAGCGAGGCTCATCGGGACCTGGCCCACCGGGCGCAGGGTCTTCATCGACTTGTAGGAGGGTGGGTCAACAACCTCCACAGTGCTGTCGAAGGTCGCGCTCAGAACAGGTGAGGGCTCACGGTCCGGTGCGAGCCATGCGGGATCCGCTGCCCACTCGCTCAGGCTTCTCGGGCCTTCGCCGGTCAGGTCCAGCGACAGGTTTGGGTGACGGCGGGCAAGGCTGCTCATCCATGCCGCACGTAGCTCCAGATTTCCGTTCTCGCCCAGGGCCTGGGCCAGCTGCAGCAGGTAGTGCAGCTCTGCTGCGGTGGCCTCCTGCGGAGACCAGTTGTCGCTAAGAGGGGTGAGGATGATGTCCGCCAACTCAGCCACATTGCCCTCTGCTCGCACCAGGGAGATGCGCTCCTCGCTGGCCCGCCTGGCGGCCTTCGAGTGGGGAAAGAGGTGTGCGATCTGCTTCAGACCCGAACGGTCTCCATCGGTCAGTGCCTTCTCCAGCAGGACCTGGGCCTGCTTCTCAAAGGGCGCGTACTCAGGGATGATCTCGCCCAAGCTCGCTCCAACCCGAAGCCGCTGGCCGATGCGTTCGGCTGCCCAGGCCCAGGCTCCACCCGAGGGCAGCCGCACACCCGCGTAGCGATTCAGGATGTGATGCAGGTCATTGAGCTCTTGCGCTGCCCCCTTCGATCCCAGGAGCTGGGAGCGCTCCACCGCGACCCAGAGGCCCACAGGGATGGCCAGCGGCATGGGTTGGGCATCCTCTGCGGCCAGGCTGGATTCCACCACGATCAGGCGTCCATTCCACTCTGCAGCGCCGGCCTCACCGCCGGGGGCGACGACGTCGATCCGATCGTCAGCGTGCTCGCGTTCGAGAATGGAGAGCACGTTCAACCACTCGCTCACGTCTCGGCTACGGAGAATGGCCTGCTCTTCCAGCAGAGCCTTACGCTGACCGCTGCGGCTCGCGGCCAGGGGGCGGGCCTCGCGCAGGAACCGAAGGGCCCGGAGTGGGTCGGCCGCCAGACGTTGTGTGCGAGCCTGGGCCATCAGGACTTCGTAGAGGCTTGAGGAGTAGGCGCCCGCGACGGGGCTCGCATCGTTCTCCACCAATGCGCGCAACTCTCCGTGGGCTTCTTCCAAGAAGCGTGCGGCCGTACGAAAATCCTGATCAGACATGGCTGCCTGGCCACGGCTGAACAGCAGACGCGCGAAGGCGTGGCGACCGTCCCGATCGTCGGGTGTGGCCTGGGCGCGCTCGCGTGCCTGACCCAGGAGATGATCCCACTCAAAGTGGGCCGTCAGGGTGTAGGTGGAGAGATTGAAGAGCATCCCCGCTCCCACCAGGAGGTTGCCCGGTCGTGAGGCGCTGGGAATGGACTCAAGAAGGCGGCCGCTGGCCAGGTCCAGGCAGTCGATGTCCTGCAGGCCCGGCACGTACATTCTCTCGTGGGTCATCACCGGCAGGGGCGAGTAGCTGCTCAGACGGTTGATGGGAGGAAAGATCCACGCCCGGCTCAGGGGGGCCTGTCGGTCCAGACCCCGCGGGGCCTGGAAGGCCGCCACCTTGCTGCCTGCGAGATAGACCCGGTCCCCTTGCGCGCCAACCAGGGCATCCAGAACTCCCCGGCCTCTGGCGATTCCCGCCTGTGCGTTCAGTTCGCCGTGGGACGCCTCCCAGAGTACCGTCCCGCTGACCAGGTCCAGGCCCAGGAGGTGTGGGCTGTCGAAGGGCGCGGCCAGCACCGTATTGCCCTCCACGATAGGGGGCATGTTGCGCCACAGAGATCGCAGGACACCCTGGTTGTAGTAGGTTCCCGGTGTGAAGGGGATCTGCTCGTACAGGGACTTCCACTGCACCTCGCCCGTGAAGAGATCCACCGAGCAGATCGCGCCCAGCTGGGTCTGCATCAGCACCTGATCCCCGTGTACTACCGGTGGCGGGGCCACGAACTCCTGCAACAGCCGACCGAACATGTTGTTGGGGCGCTGGCCGGTAACGAGCGGCGTGTTCCAGAGGAGTTCACCGCTGTGCAGGTCGTAGCACGCCAGATGGAACTCAATGCGCCCGCGCAACATGGCGGAGGGAACCAACAGCCGCGACCCGCTGGCCACCGGCGGCCCGACCACACTCATGCGGTGGGGAAAGCTGCCGGACTCTCCGTCCCAGAGGGGCGGTGGGGAGTGATTCCAGAGAGCCTCCCCGCTCACGGCATCGAAGGCGAACAGGCGCCGTTCGGGAACGATGCGAATGATCTCCAGGTCCCCGTAGGTGGTCTTGTCTTCAAACATGCGCGGGACCTGCAGGGGTGCCACCACGATGCCGCGGCTGGCCACGGGCAAGACCAGGCTGTGCTGCAGGGCGATGGCTTCTGAGAAGGCGTCGGCCACGTCGGTCTTCAGGTTATTCCAGCCCAGGCCGTCCTTGGGCGCGCTCCACAACTCCTCACCGGTGAAGGCATCCAGGGCGTGGACCCTGCGGCTCGTGCTGTAGTACAGGGCGTCGTTCAGGCGAACCGGATACAGCGAATGCTTGCCCTTGCTGGAGTTCTTGAACGGGTGGGTGCGACCCGTTTCCAGTAGGTGCGGTTCGGACCAGGTGTCCACCGCTGGGCCGGGATCGGGAGAGCCGCGTTCGCTGCTGAGGACCGTGACGCCAGCCACCTGATCGGGCCCCAGACCTTGGCCTGACACATCGTCACCCGGAGCAAGGTGGGACAGGGCAAACCCCACGCGCAAGGCTAGTCCTTCGTCCAAGGGCACCTCACCGGCCTGCTCTCGCAGCTCGTTCAGGGCGCCCTTCCAGACCTCCGGGTCACGGCTGAGGGAACCATGGCCTCCGGGATCGTGGCCAAGGTCCAGGACGATCGCCCGCCACCAGGCCTGCAGTCCCAGGTCACGCTCTCCGCGCTCGATCTCCAGGTCGCCCAGCGCCCACCATGCGGCCATGGACTGGTGTGTTCCGGGCCAGCGCCGGGCCACCTGGGACAGGCCCGAGACTTCTCCATCGGAGAGGGCCTGCTGTAGCGCACGATCCGCTCGGGCCCCGTGCCGCCGTTGGTACAGCTCGCGCGCGGACTCGGGTAGCCCAAGGAGGGTGCGCGCGGCCCAGCTGGCGGCCCCTTCGTGAACCGCGTGCAGGGACTCCCGCCAGGGCTCACCGGGGAAGGTGTGGCGCTGTGCTCCCAAGGCCTCGCCACCGTGCTCATTGAGCAGCAGGTCCAGTCCGGTCAGGGCCTCGGCCCAGCGCTGCGCAGCCATGTGATCGCGCACGTCCTGCACCAGGGCCGCCGCTGCCTGGGTGTCGTAGATCTGGAAGGCGAGCTGTGCACCTTCCGCCTCGTCTTCATCCTGCTCCTGGCCCAGGGCTCCCGGGGACAGAACCAGTGCGCACAAGAGCCAGACCCAGCAGCACTCCAGGCGTGTTCGGGCCGCTGGGTTGGGGTAGGAGGCAGAGGACATGGGGTTGCACCGGATCGGTGGGGAGGGGGCTCCCCGAGACGATCCGCCGAAGTCAGTTTAGATCAGTTCGTGGCGCTTTCGCAGGATCCATTCCACACAGAGAACACCTAGGGCCAGCAGCAGGGTTCCCCAGTGGTCCCAGGCGTCGCGCAGCTCCGAGGAGATCGGTTCGCGTCGCTCCTCGTTCCCCGGGAAAGCCTCTGCCAGGCCCGTGGTGTCCGTGGCGCTCAGGGCCAGGCCCCCGGTTATGCGTGCCAGGGTCTGGAGGGCCACCGGATCGGGGCTCGGGTCGGCATTCTCCCGGGAGGGGAGCACCACCTCGAATTCTGCACCGGCGATGCGCTCGCCGTTGAGTTCCATCCAGGCCTGGAAGCGTCCTGGCTGGTCCGGCCGAAGGTCGGCCCGGAAGCGACCTGGGCGGCCCGGCACGGCCACGAGCTCAAGATCCTCCGGCGATCCCTCAGGCCCCTGGAGGCGCGCCTTCTGGGACGGTGCGCTGCTGGGTTGAAAGTCCTCATCCAGCACGCGGGCTTCCAGCACAACGCGTTCGTCCAGGTCGAATCGGGAGCGGAGAGGTTCGAGCGCGTAGCGCCGGTCGCCCTCTCGCAAACGGCCCAGGGCAAGCCAGCGGATGGCGTTGCGCCAGAATCGTTCGTGGTAGCGGTGCACGTAGCGGTAGCGCCAACGCCAGGTGGAGTCGTCCGTGGCCAGGAACAGGGTTCGGCCTGAGGGGTGGTAGCCGATCACCAGCAGCGGGTCGCGCTCCGGACTTCCGGTCAGGGGCTGCTGGGGGTGGCGCAGGAGGACCTGGGCACCGGGCTTGGCGCCGGCCACCGGGAAGTACCAGTAGTAGCCGCGCAGCCCCGTGGGCTCCTCCCAGAGCTCGCGGTTCATCTCCAGGTCCGGGTGCAAGCGCACCACCTCGTGCGGATTGCCCGGCGACTCCAGGGTCGGTCGATGCTCGTTGACCGTGGCTCCTTCGAAGCCCACGCCGCTCGTGGGGTCGAGCTTCACCGGCAACAGGCGCGCGAACTCCGTACCCGCCAAGGCGCGTGGGTTCTCGTACTCACCCGCGATGACGCCCAGGCCACCACCACGCTCGACGAACTCGAACAGGGACTTCACGAACTCCTCGCCTTCCGCCGGATCCGGGGAGATCGAGTAGGGATTGACGTCCCCGAGAAGAACCACGTCGTAGTTGTCGAGGAGCTCGCGGCGCTCCGTGGGGACGCGCACCAGGCGGGGCAGTCCGGGTGAGGCTTCTTGGGGGAATCCCGGGGTGGCGGAGGCCAGGTAGATCTGCGCCTCGATGCGTTCGTCCGCGCG
>MPMC02086113.1_pt1 | contig 13094 bp, 8 predicted proteins | sample 1617281 | NCBI WGS metagenome assembly MPMC02 (sample SAMN05944809, study PRJNA350692) | marine metagenome | biome: marine; feature: ODZ; material: water; isolation source: 100 m water sample filtered on 30 um supor filter | place: Pacific Ocean | collected 2012-04-09 | depth 100m m | reverse complement strand
ATGCTCATAGTTCCACGTTTGATGAAGCAGAGGTGTTGCGTTTCGCTGCGGCGGTAGAGCAGGGTTCGGAACATCCGCTTGGCAGAGCAGTGGTTGCAGAAGCGGAAAAGCGAAATCTGACAGCGAACCTGACAGCGAACCTGGCATTACCGGAAATTTCCGGTTTTGAAGCAAAAACCGGATTTGGTGTTAAAGCAGTTTGTAATGGAAATTCAGTTTTAGTTGGCAATCCGGCTTTGATGCGTGCGCAAAATGTTTTTTCTGAAGTACCGGAAAATTTGGCAAAACAAATTGTTTCGGGAAGCACTCCAATTTATGTGGCTGTTGATGGAAAATTAATCGGTACAATTTGTCTGGCAGACGAGGCACGTCCGGAAAGCAAAATAGCCGTCCATAATTTTCAGCAATTAGGTTTGGAGGTTGTGATGTTGACCGGAGATCAGCAGAGTTCTGCGGAAGCAGTGGCAGCAAAAACGGGTATTGCAAAATTTCACGCCGGAGTTCTTCCTGAAGATAAAGCTGAAATTGTGAAACAGTACCAGGCTCAAGGTGCACGTGTGGGTATGATCGGAGACGGAATCAATGACGCTCCTGCTTTGGCGCAGGCTGATGTAGGAATCGCGATGGGTTCCGGTACGGATGTGGCGATGGAAACCTCGGATGTGGTACTGATGAAAAATGATTTGCGGCATGTTGCCGATGCGTTACGGCTCAGTCGCGCGACTATACGGAACATTCGTCAAAATTTGTTTTGGGCATTTGGATACAATGTAATCGGAATCCCCATTGCGGCCGGATTTCTGGTGTCTTTCGGCGGTCCCGCATTGAACCCGATGTTCGCAGCAGGTGCGATGGCCTTCAGTTCTGTTTCCGTGGTGATGAATTCTCTGCGCTTACGTGGTTTTTCATTTTTTAAAAATTGACGCAAGTTTCCTCAACCGTTTCTCACGACACAAAACTGATGAGTAAATTTTGTAGTAACGCCCCTGCATTCCTGCTTCCGCTGGAATGACAACCACGTGTTAAATATTACCAAGTTGAGACAAGTATAGCATAAACTCCCCTGGATTCCCGTATCCGCTGGAATGACAAGTTTTCCGACACTACCATTTATAATTGTAATTATAGCTTTGTGTCTTTTATGTGTTGTCATAATATGAGAAAATAAACGGTTGTCATAAAAATATATTTTAAAAAACCGTGTCATTTCGAACGGAGCGAGAAATCTTAGCGAAGTTATAATTCCTATAACCTGCAGTTTTTTCCTATGGTCGAAATGACATTTTTTTCGGACACAACAAACAGAAAATATTTAAATGGAAGATTCCAAAGCAAAAACAATCAGCACTTTTAGTCAATTTGAACTCAAACCGGCTCTACACAAAGCATTAGACCAAGTTGGTTATGAAACACCCACCCCAATTCAGGAGCAGACAATTACGTTTTTGCTGGAAAAGAAAGATGTTTTAGGACAGGCCCAGACCGGCACGGGTAAAACAGCAGCTTTTGCTCTGCCTTTGCTTTCCAACTTAAATTTACGGCAGAAAGACCCTCAGGTTTTGGTCTTAGCACCTACACGAGAATTGGCGATTCAGGTGGCAGAAGCCTTTAAAAAATATGCATCTGAAATGAAAAGTTTTCATGTGCTGCCAATTTATGGAGGTCAGGAATATCGTGGACAAATACGGGGCTTGCAGCGTGGAGTACATGTAGTGGTTGGTACTCCAGGACGCGTTATGGATCACATGCGCCGGGGCACTTTGAAACTTGGTAATCTCACCACACTTGTTCTGGATGAAGCAGATGAAATGCTGCGGATGGGCTTTATTGATGACGTAGAGTGGATTCTTGAGCAAACACCTGAGAAAAGACAGATTGCGCTTTTTTCGGCGACTATGCCGCAGCAGATCAGACGCATAGCCACAAGATATTTGAAAGATCCTGTACAAATTACCATCAAAGATAAAACCACCACTGCCACTACTATTCGTCAACGTTTCTGGCCTGTGAGCGGGATGCACAAGCTGGATGCATTGACGCGCATTCTGGAAGCAGAACCCTTTGAGGCGATGCTTATTTTTGTGCGCACAAAAACGGCCACTGTAGAGTTATCCGCAAAACTTGAGGCACGCGGATATGCTTCCACACCATTAAATGGTGATATAAAACAAAATCAGCGCGAACGCACGATCGAGCAATTGAAGAAAGGCAAACTAGATATTCTGGTTGCCACAGATGTTGCCGCACGCGGACTCGATGTTGAGCGCATTAGTCATGTAGTCAATTACGATATTCCTCACGATACGGAAGGATATGTACATCGAATCGGGCGTACTGGCCGTGCTGGTCGTCAGGGTGATGCTATTTTATTTGTTGCTCCACGTGAAAAACGGATGCTGCATGCTATTGAAAGAGCTACAAACCAGAAGATTGAATTAATGGAACTTCCTTCAACCGAACTGATTAACGATCAGCGTATTGTAAAATTCAAGCAACGGATTACTGATACGTTGGCTACGGAAGAACTGGGTCAGTTTTATCAGATGATTGAACAGTATCAACTGGAACATAATGTGCCCGCCCTGGAAATCGCCGCCTCACTGGCCAAACTTTTACAGGGAGATTCGCCTTTTATGCTACAGGCAAAATCTCATCGGAATAAAGAAGATAAAAGTTGGCAGGAGGAAGAAACGAAACCTCGTAAAGGGCGTGATGCTGATAGGGGGAAAGAGCGGGGAAGGGAGCGTGAGAAAGGTCGTGGAAAAAATAAGGAAAGAGCTCCTAAAAAGGAACTTCCTCTGGAGGAGGGTATGGAACGTTTCCGTCTTGAAGTAGGCCATAATCACGATGTTAAACCAAACAACATAGTAGGTGCGATTGCCAATGAAGCCGGACTGGACAGTCAGCACATAGGGCGCATCAATATTTATGATGACTACAGCGTGATTGATTTACCGGAAGGAATGCCAAAAGACGTATTTAGTGACTTGAAAAAAGTTTGGGTGGCAGGCAAGCAGTTAAATATTTCGCTGATAAAAAATGAAAGGAAGCCCAGAAAATCAAGTCCCCGTGAAAGAGCAGGAAGTAAAGGAAAAGGTGGAAAGAAAAGTTTTTCTTCTCCAAAAACAGGCCGTAAAAAAAAGATGAGCAGGAAATAATAATCTACTGAGGCGGACTCAAACCTCATCAGTCTGCACTTTCCTACAACCCTCCCAGAGTGACCGGTATGAGAGGTGGTCGGCCATGAAAAGATCCGATTTTCTGCGATGTTTTTCCATGAGTATCAGCGATAATGTCCGCAACTGTCAACGCGCACATTCGTCCCTGACACAGTCCCATTCCGCATAACGCAGCATACCAAGTACTTTGCTCTGCACCCAGACAAGTCCGAAATTTTCCCGTGAAGCATTCGGCGTACTTTCCACCCTGATCCAGCAGGTTGACCTGTGCCCCCAGTTCAGCAAGACCATAGCTCACTGCCGTTCCAATAACTCCTCCGCCAATCACCAGTATACCGGAAGCCTTCATGCTTAATCAGCTTTGATTGTTTAGTAAACAGTCTGAAATCTTAATGATAATATGTAGTAGCCTGACAGTGTCTGAAATGTCAATAAAATGAAACTTCATTCTTCGTCAATTTTACTATAAGATAGAGTTTCATCACACAAAAATTCAGCATATTGTTTTGTATTAGTAATTGTCTGACTACTATAATGAACCCACTTTCTTATTTAAACAACGCTGATATCGGCGCATTTGAGGGGCTTTATCAAAAATACCTGCAAGACGCTCAATCCGTGGACCCTGAGTGGCGTAATTTTTTTGAAGGATTTGAATTTTCAAAGACAGATTATACACAGTCTGCCTCAAAAAAAACCACAGAAATTCTAGCGGAAGATTTCGCACCGGAACAATTCCAAAAAGAACTTGCAGTCAGTAACCTGATCGGTGCTTATCGCCAGCGTGGTCACATGTTCGCAAAAACCAATCCTGTACGTCCACGTCGAAAACATGACGGACCAATTGATTTGGAGAACTTTGGTTTGAGCGAAGCAGATATGGATACGGAATTTCACGCAGGTTCCAGAATTGGACTTGGAACAGCGACTTTAAGGGAAATTCATCTATTGTTGGAACAGACTTATTGCGGTTCAATTGGAGTTGAATATAAATTTGTACGGACCTTAGAGATTATCGACTGGCTGGAGCAAAAAATGGAATCTTGCCGTAATACTCCAGATTTTTCTTATGAAGAAAAAATTGAACTTTTACGCAAAACCAATGAAGCAGTTGCTTTTGAAAGTTTTCTGCATACAAAATTTGTCGGACAGAAAAGGTTTTCGCTGGAAGGCGGAGAATCAATTATTCCTGCGCTGGACACAGTTGTTGAATATGGAGCAGAACTAGGGGTTGAGGAATTTGTCATCGGTATGGCACATCGCGGGAGGCTGAATGTGTTGGCCAATGTACTTGGAAAAACCTACAACGACATTTTTACGGAGTTTGAAGGCAAAGCATTTAGTTCAGACGGATTTGCCGGTGATGTAAAATATCACATGGGGTATTCTAGTGATAAAAAAGTACGCAGCGGAAAAAAAGTGCACTTAAGCCTGACACCTAACCCCTCGCATCTGGAAGCGGTAAATCCGGTGGTGGAAGGAATTTCACGTGCGAAAATTGACCAATATCACGAAGGTAATGTAAAGAAACTGGTGCCGATCCTGATTCACGGCGATCATTCCATGGCAGGTCAGGGTATCGTTTATGAAGTTTTGCAAATGTCACAACTGCAGGGATATGGTACAGGAGGTACACTGCATCTGGTGATTAATAATCAGGTTGGTTTTACCGCGGATTATGGAGAGGGACGTTCCAGTACATATTGTACTGATGTGGCAAAAACTACACTTTCTCCGGTATTTCACGTAAATGCCGATGACATTGAAGCTGTGGTCTATGTGATAAAACTGGCGCTTGAATTCAGGCAAAAATTTCATCGCGATGTGTTTGTAGATATTTTAGGCTATCGACGTCACGGTCACAATGAAGCGGATGAACCCAGATTTACACAACCTGATTTGTACCGGCGTATTGCCAAGCATCCGCGGGTGCGTGAGGTTTACAGGAAGAAGCTGGTTGATTCCGGTAGTTTGACTGAAAAAGATACTAAACAAATGGAGGATGAATTTAAGCTGTTTCTCAACAATCGACTCGAAGAATCGAAACAGCAGGAAACCGCCTCTGTGACTTCTTTTCTGGAAGGAGTCTGGTCAGGTGTACGGCGAGCGAAAAATAAGGATTTTGAAATATCTCCAGAAACAGGTGTTACTCAAAAGAAATTTGTTGAAATCAGTGAGCAGGTGACAGATTTGTCAAGAAACGGAGCTTCGGGCTCAAATTTGAAATTCTTTGCAAAGATCCAGAAGCTTTATGAAAACCGCCGTAAAATGGTTGCTGAACATAAGATGCTTGACTGGGGTATGGCGGAAACGATGGCCTATGCTGTTTTAGTGACAAACGGTACTCAGGTTCGGCTCAGCGGACAGGATAGCGGGCGGGGCACATTCGCGCACAGGCACGCGATTATAACTGCGGAGGACAACACCAAACACGTTCCCCTGAATCACCTTTCCGCCGAACAGGCGCCTTTTGAAGTATACAATTCTTTTCTTTCAGAATATGGAGTTCTGGGATTTGAATACGGATACGCATATGCGGCTCCTACCAGCTTAACAATTTGGGAAGCTCAGTTTGGTGATTTTGCCAACGGCGCACAAATAATAATCGATCAGTTTGTTGCCTCATCTGAAACAAAATGGCACAGGATGAACGGTGTCGTGCTTTTGCTGCCGCACGGACATGAAGGGCAGGGGCCGGAACATTCATCTGCGCGTATCGAACGTTTTCTGGCACTTTGCGCTGGTAACAATATGCAGATTATCAACTGCACTACTCCTGCAAATATTTTTCATATTTTATTGCGTCAAATGGCATTCCCGTTTCGAAAACCTCTGGTGATATTTACACCAAAAAGTTTGCTACGTCACCCCAAGTGTGTGAGCCCGCTGGTTGATTTTCTGGGAGGTACCCGTTTTCTTGAAGTAATTGATGATGATTTCGTGGAACCAAAAGCTGTGCGTAAGGTTTTGTTTTGCAGCGGTAAAGTATATTATGATTTACTTGAAAGACAGAAGGCAAAGGATGTTAAGGACATTGCAATTGTGCGCCTGGAACAGCTTTATCCTTTTCCTGAAAAACAATTTCAGGCGCTACTTAAACGTTATCGAAATGCCCGACAATGGTGCTGGGTTCAGGAAGAGCCGGAGAATATGGGTGCGTGGGGTTTTGTTTTACGCACATTCCCTAAAACCGGAAACAGTCTTGAATTGGTTGCACGTGACGCTGACAGCTCACCAGCGGTAGGCTTCCCGCAAGTTCACTCAGTTCAACAGGAAAATCTGGTACAAAGGGCCTTTGAGGAATAATAAAATAACTTTCTTACTTTCCTCGCAAGGACTCGTTTTTGTAAATTATTACGAATGTCTCATAAATTACTTAACTCATTTACAAGGTTTCTTTCATGTCTATTGTGGAAATAAAAATTCCGAGCCCCGGAGAATCGATCACTGAAGTTGAAATTGGCAGTTGGCTCAAGGCGGATGGTGATTATGTTAAGCTTGATGAAACGATATGTGAAATTGAAACAGACAAAGCGACTTTGCCTTTGATTGCGGAAAGCTCCGGTGTTCTGAAAATTATTTTGCAGGAAGGCGAAACAGCGGGAATTGGTGATGTGGCCTGTTCAATTGATATAGACGCTATACAACCGGAAAAAACTTCGGCAGAAACCCCTTCTGCATCATCCGAAACTGCAGAGGTTAAGGAAAAATCAGTCTCAACTGCTGACTCTTATGCGGCAGGGCATCCTTCTCCCGCTGCACGAAAAATGATGGCAGAGCAGGGAATAGCCAATGTTTCCGGAGGAGGTCCAGGCGGACGTATTACTAAAGCGGATGTGCAAGAGCAGGGGCGTCAAGTTCCAGATGGTGTCGCTGCAGCGGAATCAGTACTGCAGATGGAGCCAGCTGAAGCTTCCGGTTCCAGAAACAAAAAAAGGGAACGTTTGTCACGTTTGCGTAGAAAGCTGGCGGAACGTCTGGTAGCAGTAAAAAACGAAACGGCGATGTTGACGACTTTTAATGAAGTTGATATGCAGGCCATTTTAGATTTACGCAGTCAGAGCAAGGACGTTTTTCTGGAAAAGTACAAAGTGAAGCTGGGTTTCATGGGACTCTTCACGAAAGCCTGTACGGAAGCATTAAAGGACTTTCCGGCAGTCAACGCACAGCTTGATGGGGACGAAATAGTTTTTCACGATTATGTAGATATGGGAATCGCCGTTAGCGCACCCAAAGGTTTGATGGTTCCGGTTGTGAGGAATGCGGAATCATTGACACTTGCTCAAATTGAAACTGAAATTGCCAGACTTGCTAAACGTGCCCGCGACAACAAAATCAGCATAGAAGAAATGGAAGGTGGTACATTTTCCATCACAAACGGCGGTGTTTTCGGATCGATGCTTTCAACTCCAATTTTAAATCCGCCGCAAAGCGCAATTCTGGGAATGCACAATATCGTTGAACGGCCGATGGCGGTGAACGGAAAAGTTGAGATTCGTCCAATAATGTACTTAGCCTTGTCTTACGATCATCGGATCGTCGACGGGCAGCAATCGGTGAGTTTCCTCGTACGTGTAAAAGAAAATCTGGAAAATCCAACAAGGATGCTTTTTTAAGTGAAACTTTGAAACTCAATAATGACTAAATTCGACACAACAATCATCGGTTCCGGTCCAGGCGGTTATGTTGCCGCAATCCGCTGTGCGCAACTGGGGATGAAAACTGCACTCATTGAACGCTATTCCACCCTTGGGGGAACATGCCTTAATGTGGGCTGTATTCCTTCAAAAGCTTTGTTGGATTCAAGTGAGCATTTCGAAAATGCCAGCAAGCATTTTGAGGCACATGGAATTAAAGCGGAAAAGATCAAACTCGATTGGCCAAGAATGCGTCAACGTAAGGATGATGTGGTTACGCAGACTTGTGCAGGGATTGAGTATCTGATGAAAAAAAATAAAATCACGGTGATCAGCGGACATGCCTCTTTTAAAGACAAAGAGACGATTTCGGTTTCTGCTGCGGACGGTAAACAGCAAACTGTGAACACCGAGCGTGTTATCATTGCGACCGGTTCAAAACCTTCCAGTATTCCCGGTGTGGTTTGTGATAAAAAACGCATCATAACTTCCACTGAAGCACTTAGCCTGGAAAACGTTCCGGAAAAACTAATTGTGATCGGCGGAGGTGTGATTGGTTTGGAGCTGGGTTCAGTTTATGCTAGACTTGGCGCAGAGGTGCAGGTGGTTGAATTTCTGGACCGTTTGATTCCCGGGATGGATTTCTCACTAGCCAAAGAAGTTCAGCGGATTTTAAAAAAACAGGGCATGAAGTTTTTCCTCAGTCACTCTGTTCAAAGAGTAAGTTCAAAAGGCAAAAAAGTGAAGGTTTCAGCAGTCAACAATAAAGGTGTAGATGTGGAATTCAATGGAGATTACTGTCTGGTCGCAGTCGGACGCAAGCCTTACACGCAAAATCTTGGTTTAGAGAACATTGGTGTTACTCCGGACAAGCAGGGACGGATTCCAGTGAATGAAAATCTGGAAACCGCAGTGCCGGGAATTTATGCTATAGGTGATGTGGTAGCAGGTGCAATGCTGGCACATAAAGCAGAAGAAGAAGGAACTTTTGTGGCAGAAAAGATGGCAGGCCAAAAACCGCATATTAATTACAAAGCAATTCCGGGAGTGCTTTACACCTGGCCGGAAGCAGCAGGTGTTGGTTTTACGGAGGATGAATTAAAAGCAGAAAAATACAACTACAAAGCAGGCAGTTTTCCTTTTAAGGCGCTTGGACGTGCCCGTGCTTCAATGGACACAGATGGTTTCGTGAAAGTACTGGCAGATAGGGAGACAGACGAGATTTTAGGGATTCACATGGTCGGCGCACGTGCCGCGGATTTGATTGCGGAAGCAGTAGTTGCATTGGAATATCGGGCCAGTGCAGAAGATATTGCCAGGATGTCACACGCGCACCCGACATATGCGGAAGCGATCAAGGAAGCCATGCTGGATGCAACAGAAAAACGATCCATACACATGTGAGTCACTCGTTAAAATTCACAAAAATGTGTCATTGCTTACAAAGCGAAAATCTATTTTATGTTAAGCACAAATATCATTAAGATTTATCCCTACGGTCGAAATGACAAATTATCGGTTTCAGCATTTTAACGAAGCCATCACATGTAGTTGACAAAATTGTAATGTCGATCAATGACCAGCACCGGGTTGTCAGAAAGATTTTGATTGTTGATGATATTGAGGACAACTGTCTGCTGATTGAAGATCATCTGCGCCATCAGATCAAGTGTGAATTTCGTGAAGCATCATCTGGAAAAGCGGCATTAAAGATCCTCGAAAATTGGCTTCCCGACTGCATTCTGATGGATATTATGATGCCGGGAATGGATGGTATTGAAGCCACAAGGCACCTGAAAGCAATTCCTGGATGTCACGATATTCCTGTGTTGATGGTTACTGCCAAACAGGAAATGGATTCCTTCGAAGAGGCTTTTGACGCAGGAGCTGTGGATTATATTTACAAGCCCTTCGACCGTACCACTTTAGTGGCCCGTGTAAAATCAGCCTTACGCAGCAAAGAAGATCTTGACCGAATCAAAGAACTGAATCAGGAGTTGCTGCAGAAAAAACAGGAACTGAGTAATTTTTCACACACAGTCAGCCATGATCTGAAATCACCTATTGTCGGGGCTGCAAGTCTTTATGATTTATTTCTGTACAGGATTAAAAATGAATATCCAAAATTAATTGAGGATGAAAGCCTTAAAGATATTCTGGATCGTATTCCACTGACTTTCCATAAAATGCTGGACTTCATCAATACTCAACTGGATTATGCGGAAGCAGGGCAGGTGATCGGGGAAATGGAGTCAGTTCCAATGTATAAGCTGATCAGCACTGTGATTGAAAATTTTGATTACGCAGAACGTGAAGGAATGGTAAGTTTTGTTAAGCTGCCGGAAATGCCGCAAGTGTGCTGTGATCCAATACGGATGTTAAAAGTCTGGCAAAACCTGATTGCGAATTCTATCAAATACAGAGGTTCAAAAAATCCGGTTAAGATTGAATTTGGTGGTGACGAAAGTGAAGGTACGTTAAAATATTGGATACGTGATAATGGGCCAGGAATATTAGCCGAGCATCAAGATAAAGTGTTTGAAACAAATGCGCGCTTGAATTACGATGTAGAAGGTTACGGATTTGGATTGGCAACAGTCAAAAAAATTGTAGAAGCACACGGTGGAAAAATTTGGATCGATCCGGACATCACAGACGGAGCGTGTTTTGTTTGTGAACTGCCTCATCAGCCAGTGAATAATTGAGATATACATGGAAAATAAGGACAGCAAAAATAAAGTGACTGCTGAAAAAGCAAAAAAATTGATTCTTAATTTGTGGCCTTTTTCTAAAAAAGAAAAATCTGTTTATAACCTTAAAAGCATTAGCATTCCAAGGACAAGCGGGCGTACACTTAAAATTTTAGTGAGACTGTTGCGAACCCCTGGAATTCGCTTGCTGTTGATCCCGCTACTGTTAAAACAGGCAGGGCTGCCTAGTTTACGAAAAAGCAAAGTTAAAGATTTCCCCGTGATGGAACCAATCCATCCTGTAGAAAGTAAAATAACTTCTGCTGCTGCAAAAAAATCTATCAAAGAGTTTATCGATTCAACTCAAAATAAGCGGCAAACACGGACGGATGAAAAAACCGGAAGTGCCGCAAAGCAAAGTCTTTTTCAACCGGAAACTGCCGCGGATTTTCATCGTGCCTATCTTGAGGAAAAAACAACACCGGTCGATGTTGCTATGAGACTGTTGGACATTGTACGCAGTATTGAAGAAAGCGCAGTACCACTGCGGCCGTTTATCGCCTGGGAAGAGCGTGAACTGATGCAACAGGCAAGAGCTTCAACGGAACGTTATGAACGCGGAGAGTCAATTGGGATTTTGGATGGTGTACCGATTTCTGTGAAAGATGAATTGGATATGCAGCCGTTTCCAACTATGGTCGGTACCAAATTTTACAATACTCAGCCGCCTGCCGAGGATGCAACCACCGTTTCACGTTTACGTTCAGCAGGTGCATTGATGGTTGGAAAAACTAATATGCATGAAATTGGTATTGGTGTAACAGGGCTCAACGTCCCTTATGGAACAACGAGAAATCCTCATCATTTAGACCATTATCCAGGAGGTTCATCAAGCGGTTCCGCAGCCGCTGTAGCAGCAGGTTTGTCACCGATTGCGCTCGGACTTGACGGTGGTGGTTCAATCAGAATTCCAGCCAGTTTATGTGGTGTTGTCGGTCTTAAAACAACCTGGGGCCGGATCAGTTCTGCCGGCTCTGCTCCACTTTCATGGAGTGTCTCAACAGTTGGTCCAATCACTTCTACTGCTGATGATGCCGCCCTGGCCTATTCCTTTCTTGCTGGAGCTGATCCAAGACAACTGCGTACGCAAAATCAGCCTCCTGTTGATTTGCAGGATTTTAATAACGCAAATTTAGCAGGAGTTAAACTGGGTGTATTTTCACCATGGTTTAAACATGCATCAACGGATATTGTGCAAAACTGTGAACGAATGCTGGAATCTTTTAAAGCACAAGGAGCAAGTATAGAGGAAATTGAAATTCCTGAATTGAATGAAGCACGTATAGCGCAAATTGTTACGATTCTAACAGAAATGCTGACTTCACTGCAGCCCCATTTTAAAACGTTTAGACAACCTTTTGGTTTGGATGCATTGCTGAATCTAACCCTCGCGAAAGAGTTTAGCGGCGGTGATTATGTTAAAGCCCAGCGGATACGAGCAGAACTGATCAGAAATTTAACACAAATTTATCAACAGGTTGACGCGATTGTAACTCCTACAACTGCCTGCACAGCCCCCCCTATTCTGCCTGACGCATTGATAAACGGCGAATCAGACCTCAGTACATTAACGGAATTGATGCGTTACGCTCCGCAAGCAAATATAGGAGGTTTTCCTGCGATTTCTTTTCCTGTCGGTTATGACGCAAAGGGACTGCCGGTGGGGATGCAGTTAATGGGACGTCCGTGGGAAGAATCATTTTTGCTGAGGATGGCCAAAACATCGGAACCCTTTTTTACGAGACACCCTCCTATGATGCGTTTCTCCCTTTTACCAAATTAATACGTAAATTATCGTAGATTCAGCATCTTCTTCGGTAAATTGTTTCCGAAAAGTCTTGTTTTAACTCCCGTATGACAGCTAAAATAGAGGTATGGTTCGGGCCAGTAGCTCAGTTGGTTAGAGCTGACGACTCATAATCGTCCGGTCGCAGGTTCAAGTCCTGCCTGGCCCACCATAATATCAGTTGCTTACGGTTATTTTCATTTTTTGACTGCTCTGAGGTGTCCATATAGGTGTCCATTGTTCCGGTTTTTTCTTCCTTTTCTTCCAACCATTTCAACTCCACCATCTCCTGTGAGTAACCCCCACTAATTCTTCACAGTCAGACACCCTCCATTAAAATCCCACATTCTTGTAAATAACACCTCTACACAAAGAGTATATAATTGTTGACAATTTATAAAATACGAGTAGGATGCTCTTCAAAAGTGTTTGAATCGACAATCTCAACAATTATTAAGGAGTTTATATGCCATATAAAATAATGATGTCTATAGCTGCAACAGTGCCTCTAATATTTTTGCTTGCTTTTGCTGCTATTCCAGAGTTTTTTGTTTTAAAGTCCTACCCTAGTGCCGAAGGGTTAGCTTTGGAAATAGGAATAACTTATCGGTACGTTATGTCCGGTATGCTATTTATTGTTGTGTGTATTGCATTTCAATACAGAAACGTTGAGAAAGTGGATGACCAAAAGGCAATTCTTTTGGGTGTTGCTATCGGTTTAGTTGCGATGTGTGCTGTCATT
>MPMC02221733.1_pt1 | contig 13116 bp, 22 predicted proteins | sample 1617281 | NCBI WGS metagenome assembly MPMC02 (sample SAMN05944809, study PRJNA350692) | marine metagenome | biome: marine; feature: ODZ; material: water; isolation source: 100 m water sample filtered on 30 um supor filter | place: Pacific Ocean | collected 2012-04-09 | depth 100m m | reverse complement strand
TCTCTCCTCAAACTCTATGAGCTTGAAGATATCTTTCGACTTCTTATCCCCCCTCCGGGGGGAATGAGACCAGGAAGATATATAGGGAGGACAATCTTAAAGGATTGATCTTCCTGATCTCTGACTTTGGTATATCTTTTAATAAAAGAAATAAAAAGTCAACCCCCCTGCCCCCCTCCGGGGGGGAACAGGACGGATATCAGTTATTTGTTTACGTATGTTTTATGTATACGCAAACAGTCCTCAAACTCTTCACGCATATCTTTCTCTTCCCTCCCAAGCCACATGTTTATACCACATTCCTCACCTGCAATATAAGCAGCCTGGTTTTTAGAACCAACGATATGAATACCGTTGTTTGATGAGTTATGTATAATGGCTGCTACAAATAACATGGGCAAAGCCAGTATAATTAAAACTAAGATTCCTTTTTTCATCGTCACTTCCTCTTGGCTGGACGGGGTTATAGTTTAGTCTCTACTTATCAGTCTTCCTTTTGAAAGAATGACAGGATCTTTGTTACCCAGCTATCTGGGTAACCTACGGCCTTGTCTAATTTGAACTGAAGAATATACTTTTCGAAGTCAGCACGTAGCATCTCTTCTGTTACGTCTTCTAGGTGCATATTGAACATCATCACCGTACCCCTTGTGTAGAAAGATATAGTCTCTCCTTCTGTGGTACGAGATGGGCCATTCAACTGTTCACCCATATTGAGGATGTTGTTCTGTGTCTCGACTTGCTGGTACTGATTCCCAGCTGTTTCTGCATTATGTGGAAGGATAAAGCTCAACATTAGAAGCCCAACAGCTAATGGGGCAAACACATAAGCCAGAACCTTTTTTATGCGCCTGTCGCGTTTCCTGTCCTTCAGGTGTTTCTTGAAGGCCGCCATCGTCATCTCGTTAATTGGTGGTTTTGGAATTTTCATAGTTACTCCTGGTTATAGAAGAGAGCAGATACCTTTTCGTATTAGCTTCCTTATATAATCAAGAGCCCTAAGCCCCCCGGTATCCAAAAGATACCGGGAAGCCTAGATTACTTACTAACAGCTAGCCCATCATTTCATAGATGTCTTCTGCGGTTTCAACGTCCTTGTCTCGTGGAATGTGTCCCATGGCCTTACGACCTGAGGTGAAGTAGCCCGAAAGCCCTCCGAAGAAGTTAGAGATTTTGGTCATCATGGTCGGCTTGATGTCGGGGTCCTGGTTTTCGTTCTCCTTCACTGGATTCACTACGCACTGGATACTTCTTCCAGTTACGAAAAGAGCCTCGAAAAGAATGCCAAAGATTTTGCAGATAATCTGAATCATAGTATGCCTCTCTGGCCATGTCTCATAAAATATAGAGACATGTGCCATAGATTAAAGTTAGTAAGATAATCACGGTTATTCTATTAGGAACGGCTATTCTGAATTGACTCCAGTGCCTTATTCCAGTGCTTCGCCATCTCCTTAACAACAGGAGCTTGGTTCTTTAGTAGTCTTCTAGGACCATTAGGAGTTACGATACAGTCCTCGTAGTCTTTTGGCCCTTGCTCAAAATTGCGTAGCGCGAACTTCATCTGTCTAATAAGCTCGCCATACTCTTCTTCAGTCATCAAGGTCTCCACCCATAGAATCACGACCCTCATTGAAGGCCCGAACTATTTCTTTCTTATGTTGAATGTAGAAGTACTGTGCTAGTCCGCAAGTTATAGTTCCCACGATTAGCAGTAGTAATCCCTTCCACCACATCACAACGGATATGATGAAGATGATTATACCCATTAGGGCAAGTAGGTCATGAGTTTTGGTTCCGGGTTCTGGTTGCATAGCGCCTCCTGTTAATGGTTGTGGCCCAACAAATCCCCCTAGCTGAGAATCCCCATACCTTTTGATGTTGTGGTGTTGGGGGTCCCGGGGAGAGTCTGCAGAGGGGTGTCCCCTCTCAGCCTGACTTATGCGTAGCGATCTTGCGACCGCTACACGGTTAAAATAAAAAGGGGTTATGGTTACCGTTGCCGTGGACCGTATTAAATAAGAAAAGGGGGCCCCGAAGGGCCCCCTTTAATAGTTCACAGTGCAGAAGTTACAGACTACTCTTCTTCAGTTTCCTGAGAATCGAAGAGTTCAGCCATTGGATTGAAAGTGTCATCATCAGACTCGTCGAGACCATTGTCTCCAGGAATCTCCCCTTGACGCTCCCAAGAAGCACTCAACAGAGCACGCAGATCCTCTCTGTTCTCAGAGCAAGGAAGTGCTTCAGTCATTGTAGTGAAGAGTGAACCGTCAGGCATTCTCACCTGTGTCTCACGAGCAGGAACCCCTTCACTCAACGTGACCTCAAGGATCTCTGCATTCTCCTTCTTCTGATGGAAAGCAAATGTCTGCTGATGAACCACAGCATCATTCGCTTTGAAGTTCTCGCTGATGTCCTCATCTTGAGAACAATCAAGCTGATCTTGAACCTCATCTTTGTGCACATGCTCTTCAAGAACTTGAGACTCTTTGTAAGCAGCACTCATGTAGACGGCCCCACCAGTGGACTCGTCATTCACCGCTGCTTCCATCAAAGTCCAATACGTCAAAGCCTTGTCACAGCCACCAAACTTATCAGCCTCTTCCAGCCAGTGCCGTGCACGCCATGCCACATCACTGCCAGCAGCACGAGAAATATGTTTCCCGAGCCGCTTTACATCTTGTGGCATGAGGTGATTCTCTTTCCCAGGCTTAGCCACCTTGAGTGACTCCAGAAGTCCACTCACAATGTCTTTCTCTTGAGAGTTGAGACACTTGAAGAACTTAGAGCAGTCCACCAGATTGTTGACAACCTTGGGCTTGTTCTTAAGCCCTTTCAGCTTGGCACGAAGAGCATCCTTCTCCTTTCCAGGTGGAAGCTTCTTCATGGCCTTCTTGGTAGCCTCAATCTCTGGATTCTTAGCTTTCGCATTAGAGACGAGACCAGGAAGGTTCTCTGCTTTGAGAAGAAGCTGATACTCAGGTGAGTAGTAAGCCTTTTCACACTCCAGCTTGAACTCAGTCTTCTCATCAATGGGCATGCTTGAGAGTTTCTCGTGCAGCCGATTATGAGTTTCCTGAGTAGGATTTTCATCCTTTCTCATTGCACGGAAGCTCGTTGGATATGGTACGGTCCCATGATCCAACGAAGTTCCTTCACTCTCTTCAAAGGCAATGGAACGACCAGCCATAGAAGACATCTTGATCATAGTCAGCATCAGCTCATAGTCTGAGTAGAGCAAGCCAACGTCAGGGAACTGCCTCGAAGGAGGATTCTTCCATTCGAGCTTAAGCTCGTCACCAGTCAGTGGTTCCACAGGCTGTGGATTGTTTGGCATTGCCTTCTTCAGGTCACTGAAGATTTCCCACTTCACCGCTTCGGGAATGTGAACTTCTAGCTCACAACTCTGAGGTTTATCCTCTGAACCAGCTTTGCTCCAGTCATTGAAGCCATGGTGCTTGTGCCAACCAGCATGATGAGTGAAGTAGAAGCCTTTCAACTCCTTCGTCTCATCATCGATGATTGGATGTTCCTTGGTGTATGCCCGATTGGCCGTACTGAACGCTGATGCCCCAAAGGCAATGGAGAGATCAGCAAGCCCAATGACTCCACGATTGAGACAGTGAAAGCTCAATGGTGAGAGTGGAAGATTCGAAACATCAGCCACCTTGTAGGATTTCTCCTTCATGGCTGGCTTTGGCTCGAAAGCTTCTCCAGTAGCTGCCACAAGTTCAGCATCAACCACCCAAGAAGGACCGTCCTTCTTTAGATGCCCCAGCTGAATCTGCTTGAGACGCTTGTCAAGATTGATCTTCCCAACAGTAGTCTTCTCAGCAGTGATGCCCGTTCCACGAGCAACCTTGATTTCAATTGGACGCACTGCTTCCTTAGTACTAGCCTCAAGAGCATACGCAGCTTGAGCTTCTTCCACAGTTTCATGGAGACCAGCAATTCGGTAACTAGCCTTTCCAACGTTCATGACGATATAGAACACTGTCTTGAAGGCCCCAGCCTTTTCCAGCTTCTCTGCCGTCTTCACTCCGACACCCGGGAGTGCCTTGACAATCTTCTTGTAGCCAACAAGCTCTTCAGGCTTAAAGCCCTTGAACTCTTCAGCACTGACTGCCTTCCACGCTGCCTTGGCATATCGCTTGGACAAGCCAAAGTGTTTCTCAAACATGACCTGATCGGCAAGATTAATTGCCACAGATCCACGGACCTCATAAGCTATGGTTTCCATAACTTCTCCTGTTAAGTAGTAATCAAAGAGTTGGTGGGGAGGAGAACGCCTCCCCACCGTATTATTATTATATTATTATTTGTAAGACTACTTGGTAGCAGTCTTTGGCTTGAGTGGAACCACGATGTCCTCAATAGGCTTGCCCATGGTCTCACGAACATGCTGAGTACGACCTTCAACACGTTCCACCAGGTAACGCTCTTTGGCAGTAAGATGAGAGAAACGCTCATCCTCTTCCTCGTCGCGACTCCACATCTCATTGAAGACAGCATTCTTCAGAGTGAAGATCAGCCCTTGAGCATTGCCAGTGTTTGAACTCTGACCGTCAGCCTTGCAAGGAATCTTGGTCACGTCAACAGAGCCAAGGTAGCTAATGAACTCACGAACCTCATCATCAGTGGCAGTTGTCAGCCGCTTCTGAAAGGCTCGCAGTTTACCAACAATCGGGAAGCTCTTAGGCAACTCACGTCGATGATCGAATGACATCTCTTTGAGTTTGAGGTCTTGCCCAATTGGATTCTCAGAGTAGCTCTCATTGTAAGCCAGTGAGAACATTGACTGCAAGTTGGCAGTATTCAGCTTCATCTTGAAGTTCATCAGTGCAGCTGCGACCAGCTCGAATCGAGACCGCCACACTGCTTTCTTCAAGAAACCCAGAGCAGGAGAAGTCGTCTTCAAACGCTTCTTCCCTGCTTTTGTCTTCTCGCTGATGTTATCAACATCATCCTGAAAATCTGCAATGGCTTCAGGGCCATAAGTGAACAGGTATGCTGCATTTGCCAGATTGTGGAAGTTAGCACCAGTACACATCACATGCATGTACTCTGTGCTGAAGACCCAATTGCTAGGGTAGTACTGAGTTGGCATCAATGAGAAGTGATCACCACCGAACTGGTCCTCGGGCTTTTCGAGAACGCAGATCTTACGAGTCGTGATCTTGCCATCTGCATCTTTCACTGCAACGTTCATGACGATGTGCATCTGACGACACCACATTGCCTTGATCTCAACTCCTTCCTTCTTGCCCTTGAGCTTGTGGCTGACCTCGGTGACACCATCGTAGAAATGGCCATCACCTTCCTTGTACACGGAGGTTGAGGTCTTTCCGTTCTTCAAGGTCACAGTTTCTTCAAAACCCTCAACCTTGCTGCCAATTGCACGCATCTCAGTGTCATGAGGAATGACATTTGAGAGGAAGTCTTCAGGCTTGAAACCGCAGTCATCGAGGACCTCATCTACGATACCCTTGGTATTCGAGAAATGAGTTCCTCCATGTCCCTTCTCAGTGATCTTCAGAAGACGCTTGTCTTCCTCCTTGAACTCACCGGCAACTTCCACCAGCTTTTCGTCCAACTCAGATGGAATCTTCTTGGCACCCTTGGCATAATCCAAATTGCGCTCTGCCTGCAAGGCTTGACGCTTAGGAGTGACAAGCTGCCGAGTGACACGAGACTGCTGCGTGGTCTTACGCACCAGGCCTTCGTCATCCTTTGGAAGGTAGTCCAGAAGATAGTCTTCTGTCTTCTTCAGGAAACGAAACTCCAACTCGCTCTGAGCTACAGGTTCTTTCTCTTGGAATCCATCGATTCCGATATGTCCGACGTTTCCGTCTGGATCAATTGATCTCATACCCATAAGGTTTCTCTCTGTTTTCTGGCTGTTTTACAGCCCAAGTGTTTGTTGGCCTTGTTTGGCCTAGATGTTCCACAATACGCAGTACATCCATAAATAAAAAAAGGACCAGCTATTTCTAGCTGGGGGCGGCTGTTCCGGTTGTTCTCGGCAGGGACAGGGATGTCCCGGGACGGGACTCAAACATGTTAGACGATCTAGCTACCCCTAGCCATCGTCCATAAGCTACTTTCTAGGCGATCCCCATCGCAATCAACCACCACAATACGCCCCGTGGTAGTTAACGAAAGAATGCTTAGCCACTTAAGGCATTAAAAAAAAGAAGGGGCCCTCGTGGGCCCCTTCTTATTCTTATTCATATTAAGCTGTTATTTTAGTTCGCTCGGCAATCGAAGCATGGCCGAAAAACTAGCTTCACGAAGTTATAGTCATTGTAGTCCAGGGGGTGCTCGTGATCGCAGTGCTCAAAGGGCGTATCAGACCATTTCCCAGGCTCATGTTCCCAAACCAACTTGTCAACTTCACGGAAGTCGAGAGGGGCACCACACCCCCCACCACCTGTTTCAGGTCCTCCACAAATCTCTTCAAACCAATATACTTTCTTCATAATGTGCAGCCTCCTTAAGCTGCATTAAAAAAAAGAAGGGCCCTCCTCAGGGGCCCTTCTCAGTTAGATGTTACAGTTGTGGATTACATGTCCTTTACGTAGTATCCCTCTGGTTTCTTTGAGAAACGTGGTTTGAACCGTAGACGCAATTCAAAGAAGTAGACCCAATATCTTAGTAGTCTCATTAGTTAGTTCCTCTATATGCTGTTAAGAATTTTCCAACGCTAATAAAGCTTCCCTTTGCTAGCTCTTCCTTGTTGAAGATTATCTTCCCTGACTTTGCCTTAAGAAAGCCAGGCTCATAAAGGGATGAACCGTCAAGAGGCCCATAGCTTGGATGTTGAATGAGAACCATGTCCTCAAGTGCTTCTGTATCTGAGAACACACCCGTGACAATTTCATTCCCGGTTATTTCCTGGAAGATGAACCACATTACGAAATCGCCCTCATTTACCTCTCTGCAGATAAAGACCTTTCTAATGTCATCTGTTCCTTTCTCTTTCATTAGGTTCTTCTGATTAACAAGTTCCTTTACCCTTTGGTAAACTCCTACATCTACATTCTTCTCTGTACAACCAGAGTATACTATCTCAATAGTCATAATGACTACCTCTCTACAGCTTATTAGCTGTGTAATGGGGTACGGTGTGTACCCGTAAATAAAAAAAGGACCACCCTATAACGGGATGGGGCGGCTGTTCCGGTTGCTATGATGCGGGACATGGGTCTGACAGGACGTGGGAATCGGACCCACATGCTATTTCTTACAGACAATAGCACCTTATCGCGCACAAGTTAGCGTCTCCACACCGTAACCTTCTCCTGGGATTTGTTACTCTCTGCCGACGAGAGCACCACAGGACATAGGATTCTCAGGCCCCATGTGCGACAGTTAAGCCGCTGCATTAAAAATAAAAAAGGGGCCTGCGTCTGCAGGGCCCCTTGTTCATTGAGGTTAACTCCTTATGGAGTTTCTCCTCGGTTGTATGCACCCCACCATTCCTCAAATGTGTGGATGTCTTGTTTGTGAAACCAGTACGAATCGTATACATCAGCTTCGAATTCGAAGTGATCGTAACGAGTACGCTTTTCACTCTCTAGGTTATAACGACGTAGCTCTGCTTTCTCTTCCCAGGTATTAAAAGCAAAACTTCCCCACCCTCGATCGAGGGTGTAAGGGAAACGGGTGTTGTTGGGATTATCTCCCATGGCAAACTCCATAAGTAGGAAGAGGAATTCTTCCTAATCGTGGGCACCTCCTTGTAAGTGTTGTGTTTGTTGCCATAAATAAAAAGGGGCGCACCCTCTCCCTGGATAGGAAGAAGGATTGCCCCTTGTCATTTTTGTTATTAGTATTTATTAGTATTCTATCTTAGTGATATTTCTGGCAGTTAGCTATTGCTACTACCAGTTTGAGAAGCCTCGTCACCGGTCACGGCAACTGCCTCTACTACCACTTCAGGCTCAGTCTGAGTTTCCTCAGTCTCAACCTCTGCAGCTTCAGCTTCAGCTTCAGCATCCTTCTTGGCCTTCTCAGCCAAAAATGCCTCCATCTGCTTGTTGAAGAGTGCTTGCTTTGCAGCTTTCTTCTTCTCAGCAAGAGTCTTCTTGAGATCTGGCAGATCAATCTCAGCCTGGAGGTTGCTAGCCTCAAGACTCTTAGAGGTGCGAACCTTGTAGACCTCGGTTGCTACAAAAGCAGCAAGACCTACCATGGCTGATGAACACAATGTGATAATAACTAACATTACTTGACTCCTGTGGGTTTGATGAACTTAGCTTTCCGAATCATGCTAGACCATTCCAGCATTGCTTCTGCAAAAACTACATTCATCTCTGTATTAGTATTCATATAAATATTCTTACCGCGATGCCCAACACTACCTGCGTCTTGAAGACCACAGGTCATCTGGGAGATCTGGTCATGAGTGGTGTACATACAGTCTACACCGTATGCCTCATCCTCCTCACTGTCCCAGATTGTGCCCTGGAATCGGTACCAGTGTACCTGACCCATACGCATTGTGGGTAAACGTCCGTGATACGTCACGAACTTGATTGAGAAACGTGGGGCCTCTTGGACCTCCACAACGACAGTGGATTCAAATTCATCCACTACACTTGGTGACGCTGTCATAAGCATCACAACTAAAGCAGCTACCATGAGCTACCTCCCTTAAGTACGGACATGCGACATGCATATCTCCATAAATAAAAAAAGGGGGGGCAGGTACTCCGTAGAGTACCGCCCCTTCTTTTAATCACAGATCCTTGGTCTGCAGTTAGTTGTTAATTAACTATTGTCTCCAAGCTTGCAATGCTTCTCAAACGAAGCATACATGACAGAGGTTCTGACTAGCTCATACGGATCACCGTAAAGAGCATGCTGCATTCCCTTCATGACACCAATATACATCTTCTTTATTGGTTCAGAAGAACACACCTGTGTCTTATGATCACAGACACAGTCAGTCCAATCTCTCTGCTCCGAGCAAGGCTTTACTACCTTAGAACCCCATAGCTCTAGAAAGGCAATCACATTGGGATCAGCCCCAACGACCTTTGTTCTGTTCACCCTTAGCCATGTATGGCCATAGCCCATACTGATATTCTTGATACCATGAGGCCGATGCTTAAACAGAACCCAACATTGAAGATCAATGTAGTCTAGGTCTTTGTTCTTGCCATAATTGGGATTCTCACCCTCACCAGCTTCTACTACTTGAGCAGCAACTGGTGTGCTTTCTACCTCCGTCTTCACTGCAACAACACCTGTGGAGAAAACTCCAAAGGCTGCTGCAATGATTAGGAAGGTACCTGAGGCCATCACGGCCACTAGAATTGAGTTATTCATCTAACTTCTTCTCCTTTAATCTTCTAAGATTGGCTTCACACGTCTGCAAAGATTTGTAATGAGCATCACGCTCAATAATCTTTTCACGCTTCTCTACCAGCCTGCGCCTTGCTGCGTCATTGGCTTCCACAACACGACCATTGCAGGCTTCCTTCTCTAACCTCCTTTTCTCTTCCAGTTCAGTCACCTGTGCTGGACAGTCGTTCAAGTACCTTTCAGCACTTCTGAACGCCTTGCAAGCCTTAGTACCCGGCTCCATTGGAACCACTGTACCATCTGGAAGTTTGCTAGCCAGATCATAAGAACAGTCATGTGTTAACACTTTCTGTCCACGGTCTTGCCAGACAAGATTATATCCTCCTCCTTTCTGCACGATGGTGAGACCATCAGTAAGCTCATTGTCACTGTAGCCCATCAGAGACGTGGGAATTACAACCCCCATGTTCTTGGCTACAACTGGGATAGTCTTCACCCAAGGGATGAGACACTGCAGGGTTAAGGCCGTCAGAAGACAACCCATGAAAAATGGCACAAGGCCATTGCTTTCTTTCTTTGTTGTATCAGTCACAACAATTTTCCTTTCGTAGGCCCGACATGAGCCTATCATTAAATAAAAAAGGCTCCCCACTAGTGCAGGGAGCCATATTGAAGATTACTCTTCTTTATCTTTATTTTTCTCTTCCAGTTGCTTATTCAACTGCTTGTAGCCATGTTGACCACAAAGCCAGAGAAACCTTGTCACTTTCCACTCGTTAAAGTGGAAGTCCAAGCCAGATAAGATTAGCAGCATAATGATTTCCATTATCGTCTCCTAAGACATTGTTGGGCACGACAGTGTGCCATTAAATAAAAAAGGGGTAGACCACCAATGGCAGTCTACCCCTTTAATCTCTAGTTACCCACTAGGTAGGTTATTTGCCCCAGACATCTTCCACCTGGGGTGGTGGTCTATGTGGATTTTCATAGAAGACAATCCCGAGGCAGGACTTCCCCATGATATAAAGCATCAATGGGAGGCCAATTATGAGGACGAGCTTGTTCATCCTCTCCTTGAATACCTCTTCCTCAGCCTCAACTTGTTCGTGCTCCACACGCTTCTTCTGGTTCTTCATGTCCTTATTTACTGACACTGTTTTCTCCTTCTGGATTTGGTGATGCAAATACACAAACACAAGAGGCTGGCTCTTTCTCCAAGAGTGCTCTGGTGATTGCTACATTTGCCCGGCTAGCAAAGATTATGGATGCAGCTATGATGCACATCCCCAATGCTGAAAGAATGTTGTCCATTTGGACCTCCTTTTGGCTGAATTGCCATAAATAAAAAAAGGGGCCGAAGCCCCTTATTCTTATTGATCTTCTGTTGCCACGCTAATCAGTGCGCCGATTCCCACGGGATATTTCACAACATCCACATCAGTTTAGACAGGAGGATTACTCCTGCACAAAAGGATGTTCAAAACCCTTATGTGCATTAGTACCTCTTACCAGGGTTAAACCTGGAATTAAGAGATCCTCCACGCCTACCATCCTAGAATAGGAAGTGCCGTCAGGGCTAGTAATGCGAAACTTCGCATCATTAATCCAACGACCCTCCACTAGACGAGGAACGAGGCTTGATGAAAGGGCTATCCCTTCACGTACCTCTGGTCCCTCTTGGATTTGGTAGACTTGTCCTTTCACTAGTCGAATACTAATGAGTTCGGACAGAGACAAGCTAATCACCTCCTTTCCTGGCTAGCTGCCATAAATAAAAAAGGGGACAAACGGGACCCGCAAGCGGGTCCCGTGTCCCAATGTCCTCCTAGTTAGCCGATGGCTGGCAGAAGAATCTGCCCACTGGTCACCTCGGATCTGTGGACCCAGATGAAGTAACTAGTGTATTCAACACGGGTTGAGAAGTCTGCAAGAAACTTGAACCATTTGTTGCGCCGCCCTGATTTCTGCTGCAGACTTTCACCTGATGCCACTATTTCTAAACAAATCTTAATCCACTCCAGGTCTTTTATCTTTTCTTGAACCAAAGCCTTACAGTTCTGGTCACCCTCGATATACTCGAAGGCATCCAGCATATCCACGGCCTTGTCGAAGCAGTCCTTTGGATACACGGTTACACCGTCGTGGCTTGGAAGCAGTAAGTCGAAGCCCTCTTCATCCGCATGAAGACCTGCAATGGCCATAGTGATCATTGTTCTTGAGTCTTGATTTCCCATAATCTGAATAGACATAATGTTCCTCCTTGGAACTTGGCGTAATTGCCATAAATAAAAAAAGGGGGGGCCGGAGGGCACACGGTGTGCCCTCCCCCATAGAGGATTACTCCTCATTTAGGATTTTGAAGTATGCCTTGTCATAGATGGTCAGATAACCTTCCCACCCCAGCCAAAAGCCATGCTGTTCCTCCCGGACTACTACCTTGTGTATGCTGCCGGTAAACTGTCTGGTGTACTCATCCGGCATGCGGATCACACACCAGTCCGCCATCCACTCGACGGCATCTTGAAGGGTGGGAAATCTTGGGTTAAGGGTTCGAATATTGTCATGGCCAAAGCTAATAATAACCAATGTCATAATGTTCCTCCTTGGAACGTGGCTGAATTGCCATTAAAAAAAAAGAGGGCCGAAGGCCCTCTTTCTCTATGCACGTTCTGTTGCCAGGTGTGCTAGACCCCGAATCTTATTCAGTTATCACCTTGCAAGAGGTTATCTCGACGACAAAGTCACCGTAGATAGACCATCTATGCAAGATGATTTGTCCCTTAGGCCCTTCCAGGTCGGTCTCATGCTTAACCGACTCTGGACGATTACCACGAAGGTTTTCGTTCCAAAGACGACAAGCATGAGCCACTGCTGAAATGCCTTTCTGGCTGGAATACACCGCAACAACCGAAGTTGTATGGGTGTATTCTCCAGAGGACAATAAAAGAACACGCATGGTGCCCTCCTATAGTTGAGGGTTGTGTATACACGAAGATGTGTACACCATTAAAAAAAAAGAGGGCCGAAGCCCCCTTTTCCTTTCTCCTATACAGGTACCCCCTATATGGAGGTACCCCTATATAGAGGTACCCCCTACTTGGAGGTACTCATCTTCACGTAGCCTACACAGTGGTATGCAGGCTTCATGAAGTCCTCAGTCCAGTACTCTACATCTACACGCCTACCATGCATGACGCCTAGCTCTACCTGCTTGGTGGTACGTGTGACATCACCCTCAGTGACAGTGTTGATACGTACCCACCCCATGTGCTCAGCTATGGCCATACGGGCATTAGCAGCACATAGGCTACGCTGTATGTTGGATGACTGGAAATCAGGTGCTACTGTGTGTACCTGTGCTACCCTGATAGTCTTATTGACAAGGGCGTCTCCCTCTAGCACACGGATAGTCTTATCCACCTCACGTACCTCACCTACAGGCTGCCCTACCCAGGTGGGTATGGCACGTACACCACTACCACTGCTACCAACAAACCCATCCAAGCAGGCACACCCTGTGCTCATGCACAACAACAACATCACTACTACTATCTGACTCATCTTCATATCATACTCCTCTGTATGTATGTGTATACACACCTACCTGTATACCAACACGGTACACTAGGCTGTGTGTGCATGAGAAATAAAAAAGGGGGGACAGGCCCCCTCTCTCACTACACCTACTACACACACACACATACAACTACTTATCATATCCTCTAAAGACAGTTATATAACCATCTTCTAACTCAATGATATCCATACTTACAACATCAACAACAATGATATCATTTCTTACACAAT